>Ga0182736_1002631_pt1 | contig 13257 bp, 10 predicted proteins | sample eDN5th30CKraftBY_FD_128882 | JGI IMG/M metagenome (GOLD analysis project Ga0182736, IMG submission 128882) | Enriched backyard soil microbial communities from Emeryville, California, USA - eDNA 5th pass 30_C Kraft BY (version 2) (version 2) | ecosystem: Environmental > Terrestrial > Soil >...
ACAACCTTCAGCGGAGGAGGAATGCGTCTGACAAACGATGTGCGTCACTTTCAGCTCTACAAAGCAAAACTATCACAACCTTCAGCGGAGGAGGAATGCGTCATAAAAACGGAGTGCTTCACTTTCAGCTCTACAAAGCAAAACTAACACAACCTTCAGCGGAGGAGGAATGCGTCTGACAAACGATGTGCGTCGCCTTTAATTCCCCCCTACCTCAAAAAAATAATTCATAGGTAGGGGGGATTTAAAAAGCGACTGGAAGACGCATTACTCCGGAGCGTTGAATGACGCATTACTCCGGAGCCCTACTCCAAAGCCCCCAGCCGCTGCATCAATGAATACTCATCCGGAAAAATCATAATAAACTCATTTAGTCCGATAAGCCGAAACATTTTCTGATAATGGTTACTTACGCCATATGCATAGAGCATAATTCCTGACTTTTCTGCTGCTTGGGCAATTCTGATAAGGATCGCAATACCTGCACTATTGATATATGGTACATCTGTAAAATTAAATACGACCCGTATGCCTGCGCTAGTCTCATCACTCCAATTGCGAGAATGCAGCAGCTGATCTTCTGAAGTCTTGGTGACATCGCCTTGCAAATCTAAAATGACGCCACTTGAAAAGCTCCGTTCCTTAATTACCAATTGACTTGTCATTGGTTCACCACTCCATTATTCATGTTTAGAAAGTGCAGCTCTACGCAAAACTTACCATTCCAGCTGCTACGCACAATATCCGCACAATGCTGCATTAATTGTAATCCCCAGCCGCGAGGATTTTCCCAATGCAGCTTATCTCTAACCTTACCGACCGTATTTTCTGCTATTTGTCCTATATTTGCCCCGTTGCCCTCATCCTGAACTTTAATAATAGTTCGATCGTCTTGCACAAGTAGCGTTATGTGGACTGGCAGCTCCCTATTAAAAAGGTTCCCGTGCTCCATCGCATTGAGACAAGCCTCTGAAGTGGCGGTTAAAATCGCATCCAAACGTGATTGCTGAGGATGAATGTGCAGAAGGGTGCACGTTAACTGCTCTAGTACCTGCTTCTCTCGTCCGAGCTCACTCTCTATGATCCATTCCTCACGAAATAACACAGAATCCCCCATGTCGCACACCAACTCTCAACTATTATTTTAAAGTTTTCTCCCTTACGTTATCATTGATAACTTACAACTTCTTTACAGCTTAACCTAGCCGTCTTAACATAACAATCGTCATATCGTCCTCCGTTTTATTGAAAACTTTCGGTACGACCTGCTTCATAAGATGATTAACCTGCTGAATCGGCTCACTGCTGCTGTCAAGCTGCAGCAAATATTGCTCGAAGCCTTCAAAGCCTACCATTGTGCCATCACCTCTCATGCTCTCAATCATGCCATCTGTATACATAATGAATCGGCTGCCGATCGGAAGCTGAATCTTATGACTTTTATATTGACTATCCCGACTGACACCTAACGGCATCGAAGGATAAATAAAATCAGTCAGCTCTCCATCAATTAGCAAATACGGCGGCATATGCCCTGCATTGGCATACTCTACTGTTTCTTTATCAATCGTTAGATCATAAATCGCCAAACCAACGGTTACAAATATTTTCGCTTGTAGCGCCTGATATAAATGACGATTAAGTCTCGTAAGTATTTCGCCTGCAGATCCACCTAGCTTCATTTCTCTGCGGAATAGTGACATGCTCGCCGACATTAATAGCGCAGCCTGCATCCCTTTATTGGCCACATCACCAACTAGACAGGCAAATTTATGATCGCCTAGCTTGACGATATCATAAAAGTCGCCGCCAACATCCTTCGTCTGACGGCAAATCGCTGCGATTTGAAAGTTACTCAGCTCATATTCATCACGTGGCAATAGACTTTGCTGAACATAAAAAGCTAATTGCAGCTCCTGCTCAATATTGGCGTATTTATTGGACGTAAATTGCTGTAGATCATTAAAAGCCATGCCTAATTGTCCAAATTCATCACTATCGGATACAGTAATTTTCCCCTTCAGCTGCTGACGATCACCCTTCATTAAGGATGTGATGGCCCCAATCATGTCTTGAAACCGGCGGCGAAATGCTTTTGCCACTTGTAAAAAGCCAATGTATCCGACAAAAAATCCGATAACTGCTACTAGCAATAACGTTGTCGCTTTCCAGTTATGATCTGCCACTTGTACATACCATACATAGACAATAAGCAGAGCAACTGGGAGAAGCAATAAAGCGATAAAGGCTAGCAGAAGTGGAGTGAGAAACGACCGTGTTGAAGAAGTACGTAGCTTAGCCATTAGTGCTCCTCCCTTCAAGCCCATGCGTAATTCGCAGCTTCATTGTTCTCTTATCGGAATTATCATTAGCACATAAAGTAACGACATCTCCATACTGCCAATTTAGCTCACTATGCGAAAGTTCCTCTGTGGCTTCAGACCAGATTGCAGCATGCTCGCCAAGCGTAGCGCAGCGTAGCAATTGCTGCTGCTCATCAACAACTGCCATAGCCAGTGAAATTTCTCCACCTTGCGAAAACATACTAATTTGAGAGACTCGATCCTGATGAAGAAACATCTCTTTAAGCCTTTCCACATACTGATCAAGCAGCTCCTCCAGCTGCAAGCTACCCAGCTGATCACCCACAACATCTAGCTCAGCACGCAGCAGCAGCTGGGCAGCGGAAATATGTAAAGCGGCAGGCATACCAACTAGCGCACTGCTTCCAATAACCGCGACATATCCGTGACGCCAAGGGATAATATCGTAAAACATATTGCTAACTGATGGCTTGGAAGTCTCTTCTTCCTTCACTAGTTCAATCATATCGTTACTGTTGAAGTGATCCAGCTGTGGCATTAACTGCTCCTGTACCTGTCTAGCTAATCGTAGCTCCTGCTCCAGCTCCTTATACTCTCTGCTCACTCGAGCTTGCAAATGATTAAAGCTGAGCGCAAGCTGCCCTACCTCGTCATTAGATAGAATCGGTAAATAAGAGGTTGATCGTCCTCCTGCATCAGCATCATTGTGATCTTGAGCTCTTTCATGTCCGCGCAGCTGATCTTGCTCCATACTAAGCCAATCGCGAATTCTCTGAATAAGAATAACAAGCTCCTTGCGAAATTGATACGATAGTAATATAAACATCGCTACAGCAAACAGTAGATCTAATACAACTAAACCGATTAATACTCGTAGCTCGAACGGTTCTCCTTTTACAATCGTCACCATAATGTACCACAGAATCGAGAACTGCAATACGAGCAGTAAGCCAGCAAAGGTTGCTGTTAGCATCGATAAAAAGCTTTTAAACTGCCGTTGTCCATCCTCAACATATTCCAGTCTCATCAGTAACGGACGAATTAATCTTCTCGCCACAGCAAAGTGAAAAATAGCGGCAATAAGTGTAATGGTCTGCTCATATAGAAAGCTGCGTAGGAAGTTAAGCCGGTAATACTCATCAACCTGCGTGATAGAATGTCCTTCAACGATATAGTGGACAACATGGTACACAGGAATAAATACCCCGCCATAAGCAACCGTTCCCCAAAATAAATGGATCGGCAATCTCAGTAAAGAGTCGAGCCGTGCATGATCGGACTTCACGTGATCGTGATTCGTATACTCGGCGTTCGCGTACTCGGCGTTCGCATGCTCGGAGTTTGCATGCTCGGGCTTCGCATCATCATGCAGCTTAGCGAATTCGCCATAATTCATTCCTCTAAGCCTGATCGCAACAAAGATCATTAACGTTAAAACCATTCCAAATAGTAAAACTAGCGTCGCCGGGATAGAAAACTTCATTAAATACTCAAAGCTTAACCTTTTAATGTAGTAGCTTTCTAATGTTACCCATATAAGAACTAAAGAAGCTCCGCCTAAAAATAGAGCGAAGAAACGAAACATCGTTGCCATATATGACGGTGCCTTCAATCCTTATCCCTCCAAAGTATTGCTCTTGTCTCGTTAAGTGGAGCAATTCCTAGCTCGTTACGCAGCTTTTCCGCAAATTGTCTGTACAAAGCCTCTGCTTCTGCTCGCTTGCCTTGCTGGTACAAAAGCTTGATCATCCCTTGATTAGCATCTTCATCGATTGGCAACCAGCCCATCCATTGTCGATAATATAGCTCCGCCTGCTCATATTGTTTTGCTTCCAGCGCCACCACACTTAATCTGCGAAATAGCTCTATCTGTGTTCTCGACAGCTGCTCACGATAGTCCAGCAGCCAGTCCGCATATGGAAAATCCACCGCTACATCACCAAATAATTCAATCGCTTGCTCGTACATTCGAAGGGCTAGCTCTCGGTCATCTAGCCACAGTTGATTGCCGACACGCACCAACGTTTGATACTTCTCTACATCTACTTCCTCAAACCAATCATCACGCAGCTTCACAATGCCATCTTTAATAACTACGCCATCGTCGATGCCAAAGCTTTCCTTAATGACCGCCTTCAATTGATGGGCAGCCACATATAGCTGATTAGCCATCTTCTTCGGCTCGAAATCTATAAACAAAGCTTCAGCAATCTGCTCTTTCGCTGCTGCATAATCTCGCTGCAACAATAAAAAGATCATTAATTCCTTCGTTTTTTTACGTTTCCATTGTAGCTGCTGCAGCTCCTCGTTATCCGTAACAAAAAGCAAGGTGCCGAATAGCTTCACACGCGTTTTCGGTTTTTCTTTAATATTGGTGAGCTTATCGTTCATCGTATAAATTTTATGCGCAAATTTGTCTGATAATCCTTGCGACAATAAACCCTTTGCTTGCGATACTAAGATTTTGGCTGACTGCCAATCTCCACAAAGTAAGACATAATTAAATTTCACTTCGATGTGTTCATATTGATAGTCGAGATCCCATCTCGCATCTAGCTCATACTGCTCTAATTGTTCAATATAGGCTGCACTTCTTTGAATATCACCGCTATCAATGGCTATTCGACAACGGAGTAGAGCTAGTAGCACATTATATGGTGCAGGTAAGGTTGTGCAGCTCTGGATAGCTAGCTTCGCCTGTTCCAGCTTCCCTTCAGCATACGAGCGTAAAGTGAGCAAGTAATCTAGTAATGGGCTGCTAGCTTGCTTTCTTTTTACGCGCAATGAAAACTCAGCAAGTCGTTCCTCCCATTGCTGACTAGTAAGTGACGAATGTTCCAGCACAATCATTTCAAATAACACTGAACTACCTCGCTGGTATGTCTCATCACGATCATAGGCTTGCACCGCTGAGCGATAGTAGCGTTCATATTGCGCGGTATTGATGTCTAACAGAAAGAAACCACGAGCAATCGCATAAGCGACATCTCCCCCGGCTTCCTCTTCGTGAACTAAAAATCTTATAACTGGCTCTGCCTCGTGAACAAGTCCCATCCGAATATTAATGACAGCAAGCAAGGCAAGTGATGACAATAGCTGTTCCCTTAATCCTAAAGCTGCAAGCTTTTTCGTAACATCGAGCAACAGCTCTTTAGCTTCCGCAAGCTGGCCTTGGTCACATAAGTTTTCACATATTGCCTTCTGCAATAATGGAGAAGCGGTCAGTAACTCGCTAGGCACAAGCTCAAGCTGAGCAGCTTCTATCCGTATGCCCTGTAATACTGCGTTCTCCAATTGATCAATGGCGATATTCCATTGATTATGTAACAAGGCTTGCTGAATGATATGCTGCAACTTCATCTCATGTACTCCATTCTGCATCAATTACGGCTTATTTCGACGAACGCGCACTAATTCCTGCAATAAAATAGCAATATGACGATATTTTTACTATAAAAATAGCGGCAAAAGAGAAGTTGTCTCTTCGCCGCTATCAAATACAGTGCCAGCCTATCAACTATTTCTAGCCGTGCAACCTATTCAACTTTGTAATCAAACCAATCAAAAAAAGCAGGGGCTTGGCATGGCTTGCCGTTACCAGTTGCATAGAGCCCAATATATACGCCAGTATAGCCCCCTGCCACCTCGGTTGATAGTAAATAGCATTCCCCGCTGCCTGCTATCCTTCGCTCTTGCCCGGGCTCAGCGTAGTAAAAGGTGTATTGATGAGGATCTGCATCCATGGACAGAATGAACTCTGAGGATGCTATTGTTTCTTCGAACTCCACCTTCCACAATGTGCCAACTTGGCGACGGAAAATGATTGTACGACGACCGTCAGCAGCTAATGTTACAGCGAGCTCATAATGAAACTTTTCATTCATAATCACCGTTAAGCCTGCTTCTTCTCCAGCTTGAACAGGATCAAAGCTTAATCGTGTTGTTACCTTACATGTAAAATACTGCTGTCTTCTTCCTATAAATGCTGGGGAAGCAACATCACTGAGCGTATGCTCAGTTCCATGCAGTGTTAGCCATCCTTGTTTCTCTTGGAGCGACCAGCTATTAACCGCAGGGTTTCTTAGAAAATTCCAGTAAGGCTGTAACTGCTCATCTGTAAAATCATCTCTTGACGACCCCCCCCCTCTGACAACTGAAACTAGAGGTAGCCCTTCTACACTCATTTGCTCGGCTACCTTACCGTTATTGCCTATACTTGGCCATCCATCCTCCGACCAATAAACGGGTGCTAAAAAGGTTTCCCTGCCAAGATGATGATGTCTGCCAACGAATGGAACAGAGACTGGGCGTATGCCAAGAAATACAGCCCACCAGCTGCCGTCCTCTAACACTACAAAATCAGCATGTCCCGTTGCTTGGATAGCATCACCAGAGCTGCGATGCGTCAATATCGGGTTATACGGATGGCTTTCGAATGGACCGTATGGTGTGGTACTCCGAGCAATTGTTACCATATGTCCATAATCTGTACCACCCTCAGCAATGAGTAGATAATACATGTCATTACGGTAATAGAGATGCGGCCCTTCAGGAGCTATTGCTCCCGTCCCCTCCCATATTAAGCGTCGCTCAGACAGTAGCTTGCCTGTCTCAATATCTAGTTCTGCCTGATAAATACCTGGAGTCTCCGCGCGAACAAAGCTATTCGTACCGCTAATATAAACCTTTCCATTCTGGTCAAAAAATAATGAAGGATCTATTCCTTCCCAATCTAGCACAATCGGATCAGACCAAGGCCCTTCCGCTTGCTCCGACCAGACAAGGAAATTGCTGTAGTCCTTCATATTCGTCGTTACCATATAAAACCTTCCCTGATGATAACGCAGTGTTGGGGCATAAATCCCCATTGAGCTTTTACAATCTTCCAAATTCAACTGACTTTTACGAGTTAAGCAATGCCCGAGCTGCTGCCAATTAACGAGATCTCGACTATGAAAGATCGGCACGCCAGGAAAATATTGAAATGAGCTCGTAACCAAATAAAAGTTATTGCCAACTCTGCAAATGCTCGGGTCTGGATGAAATCCAGCAATAACGGGATTAGTATATAGATTCTCACTTTGCGTCATAAACAAATTCTCCCTTCAACTAGCTCTTATGTCCATCCTTAGCTAGCCATGAAAAAGTAAATTGATAGCTTCCTGAGCCTAGCGTTAGCACGGTTACTAGCTGTACTTCGTTCTGAGCTTCACTCTGTAGAACTTCGCTTTGCACCTCACTATTCACTTCGTTCTGTACGCTATCTTTCAATTCAGATACTCCTCTTCTTTCCACAACCGCAATTAATCCTACCATCGCTTCTAGTGAAGCTTCACTTTCCACAATGTCAGCAGGAGATGCCGGAATAGACGTCAAATTTATAAAACCATAGGTAGTGATGTTGACGCCAAACAAAGAGTCCAAGCGCAATGACTCCAATCATTAATGACGCAAACACAGTTTGATTGGACCAACCTTTAAACAACAGCGAATCCGACGATCCCCATCACTGTGCCTCTTTTTTCTAGTGGATATAATGTTAAGACGATATTCAACAATAACGGCATTACTATACCTGTTCTTGCAGCTTGTATTAAACGACCTGCTAATAGAACAGGAAAATCTATCGAAAGCGCACTAATTATCGTACCAACTAGAAACGTTAACAGCGACGATAAAAAAAGCTGACGCGTCGTAAAACGCCGCATAAAGTAAGCTGTAATAGGAATAAACACACCATTAACAAGCATAAAACCAGTAGTCAGCCATCTCATCCTAGCATTCGAACTCTCCGGTCGGCGCCATATCAGAATGAATAACCTCTCCGAAATGAATATTTCCTTCATTATCCAGTACCTCAGCATGCTTAATTGTAATTACTGTCCCTTCTGGAGCTCGGACCTTCATCCAATTGCGGCCAACCATATTCTGTCCCATATCCAGCACATGCTCACTAGCAGGTGTAGAAAAATACGACACGGGGCGAACTGTTTCTGTAATCCATATTTTAATCGTATCGACGCACATGCCTCTGCGATACCAACCGTCTCCCAGCATAATGCCGATTCCATTGTCCCCCATACGAAGCATATCCGTTAAATCATACGTTTGATATTGCAAACGCTTGGAATAGTTAGTCCAGCCTGGCGCTAACAATTCGTCAGAAACCTTGGAACCATTCGCGTAGATTTCGTACACTCCCGCTGCCGTCGCGTAAATGCGTGCAGAGGTGATTTCGCTAGCTAATATAAACTGTTTTCTTAATAAAAAAGCGGCGTCCGAATTCGCATCAACCTGACTCGCTCGATGATGGCTACAAAACCGTTTGGAAACTTCTCATCCCATGAATTGCAAATTCTTCACCGTTAGGCAGCTTAACTGTTCCTTTAATACCGACCGGTATATTAACGAGCAAGCTAAACGTTTCCCCTTCTAATTGCCATTCTACCTCGATCGCTCCGTATGCCGTAGGCATGCTTCCCTTCGCCCACTTGAGCTTGCCGATGCGCGGCTCGATCTTCACCGCTGCAAAGCCTGGCTCAGCTGGCGTAATCCCAAGAATAGAAGCAGGAAATTCAGCAAGCGGGACAGCACTCCAGGCATGGCAATCACTGCGAGGATTAACTTCTACTTCTGGCAAAGTTGTTAATCCTTGATTGGCGAAGCCTCGCCAACGATCCCAGATTTCAAATGCCTGATCATATAGATCTGTTTTTTTCAATGCCTGGATCAATAAGTAAGAAAACGGCAGCGTTACACGATGAAGCGGCTCCTGCAATGTACGTTCCATTAGCTTTCTTGCTTCTTCTCCTGTAACCGTCTCGGATAGTACAGCCATCACTTGCGAATGCTGGCTATAAATTTCTAATCCAGGCAAATCACGAAACAGCTGACGCTCATCCGACCAAGCTAATTTGCGAACGGCTTGACATATGTGATCCGCCCTTGCAGTCATGTCATTAGCAGCATCAATCCAACCTGTCACTTTGAGCAATCTCGATGCGGTCCGTAACGATGCAGCATACATTAAGCTCAACAAAAACATTGGTCGTTCCATACTTTCTGGTGGTGCGCCTCGTGGCCATTCGTCAACCCAGTCAAAATAAGTCCAATAACGATGCGAGGTAACACCAACAATTCCTTCATCCGTTAAACGATTATGGAACCAATCCAGCAGCTCAAGCATTGCTGGACGATACGTTTTAAGAAGCTCGATATCACCGTTGAAATTATAATGCTCAGCCAACATATCTATCCAATACAAGGAAAATGAAGGAATCACTTGCGGTTCAACCGAAGGAAAACGCGATTGCAGCAATCCAGATGGTTGTCTTGAACGATAGAAGTCATCAATCGTCCTCCGGGGCATACGATCATCAGCACTAATATAATAGGTATACAGCATCATCAACCGACTATCCATTGAATACTGCAGTTGCTCGTAATAAGGGCAATCCTCATAAGTTTCATGCATGCAGCGTTTCAATGTACGCACACTCAAATCCCATAGTGTATTCAGCTCTTGATCGGAAGATTCAAAGCTCGCTTGTACATCAAGTGGATAACCAGTTTCTCGATAAGAGATTGAAACTATTTCTAGCGGTTCATCCCCTGTTTCAAGCTCTAACCTGACATAACGGAAGGTACGAAACCAAAATGGCTCGTATTGTTCACTTTCAGTCTCGCTTGCTTGTCCCGCTACATAATAAGTATCGAATTCACCTAATAACTGGCCTGTAGCATCATCGCGCTGACCTTTTATTTGTCGATGTTTACTGCTATCAGAAGCTTGATAACACTCAGCTCCTAGCATACGAATAATGCTTCCACGTCCACCTTTAACTTTTATCGTAATATATCCGGTCGTTAATTCCCCTGCATCCAGTTCCAACGCCAGCTTCTGACCGCTATCCAGCTGTAGTGGCTGTCCTTCTGCCTGGATATGCTCTAGCCATTTATCCACTATACATCTATCGATTCCTTCTGTTCTAGCGACTTTACTGAAGTTGCGCTCAACTTCATATAAAAACGGAATTGGTCGTGGCGTTAGGTTCCATGGACTAAGCAACCCCACATCTGCTCTTGTCTCTGCAAAAGGAATAGCAGACGCCCAATTGCTATCATCAAATTCTGGATTCAGCCATTGATGAGGGGCGCCTGAACCATCAACTTCTTCTACGCCCCCCATCCATTGAATAAATGGTTTTCTAATAAATCGATAACCTGTGTGCCTGAACGCTCGCCATGCGCGCCCACTATGAAGCGGCTCTAGCTCTCGATCATGTTCATCACGCAAGCTCGCCTCGACAAATAATCCTGCTGCATGAGAGCGCCAAATAGACAGCGGGCCCCCTTCACCAGTTTCGACCGGTTTGTAAGCAGGTAATCGTAACACTTGAACAGCAAGCACGTTTTTTCCTGATTGCAAATATTTACTTACATCTACCTTTTCATAATACTGTGTATCTCCATCACCTTTGCAAGGCCCTATCGCTACGGAATGACTATTGACATAAAGTCGATATCGACTATCCGCTGTAATTTCAATCGACAGCTTGGCATTAATCCCATCCGCTATATGAAATGATCTGCGAAAGTAGACTAACAGATGCTGCAAACCGCTATCAGCTTCTGGTTGCTGCACGTCCCAAATCCATTGTCCTTTCCAGTAGCGATTTTCCTCGACAGATTTGCTGCCGTACAGCTGTAATCTTTCCGCCATAGAAATCCCTCTTCCCTTCTCACCAGCAAAAGAGACAGTACCGTAATAGGGGAAGGAAAGCTCGCCATTAAATGCATCGCCATTAAACACAAGTTTTATCTGCTGATCGTTTCCTTCCTTATCTTCATACGAGGCAGTAATGACATTCCCATTAGCTTTAATGTTTTCAAAAGAAGCATGGTAGTAAGGCTCACTATCTAAAGTAAGCTGGATATTATCGTGCTCATCCTTCGTGATCGAAAAAACAGCATTAAACTGGTGGTATGGTGTTTTGATCATTGCATTCCAAACACTAAACATAAGCTACTCCCCCAAATCATGAATAAATGTAAAGCAATAATTTCCCGATCCGACTGAAACCACTAGCCCTTGTTCTATCTCCTTGACGTTAATCAAGCCTTCCATTTCTTCTAACGACATTCCATTTTCTGAGATAGCGATTGATTGCTTCACTGGGAAGATCACTTCTGCCGTTGTATTCACGGGAATAGTGATCTCCAGCTTTACCGTGTTGTTTTCCTCCTTCCGCCAGCTAACGTTAATCTCTCCGTAAACAGCAGTAAATGAAGTATTCGCCCATGCGAAATATTGTCCAAATTGCGGAGCGATTTTAACTTTTTTGTAACCTGGCTCAAGTAAATCAATCCCTCCAGCAATGCGATACAGCCAGTCGCCAATCGCACCATAGGCATAGTGATTATAGGAATTCATCGCATCACTCCAGAAGCTGCCGTCTGGCTTAATGCCATCCCAATGCTCCCAAATTGTCGTCGCTCCTTGCGTGACAGAGTATAGCCATGACGGATATTCCTTCTGTAGCACAAGCTGATAAGCAAGATCAGTATAGCCATAGCGTGATAGCACTAAGCAAAGATAAGGTGTACCGACAAAGCCAGTAGTCAGATGAATGCCATTCTCCTTAATATGCTCAGTAAGCATATGCGCTGTTCTAGCACGATCCTTCTCCTCTAGCAAATCAAACATTAATGCTAGCAAATAAGCAGTTTGTGTTGGCGAAGCAACTCTGCCTCTAGGCGTAACGAACTCTTCACGGAAGGCCGCAACGATGTTACGATGCAGATCTTCATACTCCCTAGCTTCGTCAAGCTTACCGATGACGGCTGCTGCTTGAGCTAGTAGACTTGTAGAATAAGCATAAAATGCTGTTGCAATTAAGTCTTTCGGCGTAGCACCGACATAGCTGTTTTCCTTGGCATCTAAGCCAAGCCAATCACCGAAGTGGAAGCCCGTATTCCATAAATACTCGTCCTCCCCTTCGCCTCTGATATACTCAACCCAAGCCTTCATGCTCGGATATTGCTGTTGCAGCACGCGAATATCGCCATAGCATTGATAGAGTGTCCACGGACAAATGACAGCTGCATCGCCCCATGCCGACGAGCCGTAGCCAGCGATAGGTACATCAGGAATAACATGCGGTACACGACCAGTCGGCTCTTGGTCTAAGGCGAGATCAGTTAGCCACTTTTCAAAGAATGGAACGACATTCATATTAAAGGCTGCAGTTCGAATAAACACTTGAGCGTCACCCGTCCAGCCAAGTCGCTCATCACGCTGCGGACAATCCGTTGGAACATCTAAGAAATTGCCTCGTTGTCCCCATACAATGTTGCGCTGCAGCTGATTGACCAACTCATCGGAGCATTGAAAGCTTCCAGTAGTTTCAAGCGCAGTATGAATAACACAGCCTATAAATTGCTCTAAATTCCAAGTCTGCTCTATACCACTAATCCTAATGTATCTGAAGCCCTGGAAGGAATGAATCGGCTCATACGTTTCCTCAACTTCGCCACTACATATGTACGTAATACATTGCTTAGCCGATCTTAAATTACCAGTATAGAAGTTTCCATCCTTATCTAGCACCTCTGCATGCTCAATCGTAATGACATCGCCTGCTTTTGCTTCAACAGAGAACCTTACCCAGCCGACCATATTTTGACCAAAATCAATAACAGTTTCTTGTTTAGGTGTTGTTATGATTGCAATTGGTTTTATTTCTTCAATAATACTTACTTGCTCGTTTTGCTGGGCAACTAAAGCTGTTTGTAGTGCTTCTAGCTCGATAGCATGCAGCCAGTTCTCATCAGCATAGGCTGCTGTCGACCAGCCATCGATGGAAATTCGTGCATCGTAGCGCTCACCATGATAAAGCTCAGACATTTGCAACGGACCATGTCCAACCTTCCA
>Ga0182736_1002633_pt1 | contig 13250 bp, 13 predicted proteins | sample eDN5th30CKraftBY_FD_128882 | JGI IMG/M metagenome (GOLD analysis project Ga0182736, IMG submission 128882) | Enriched backyard soil microbial communities from Emeryville, California, USA - eDNA 5th pass 30_C Kraft BY (version 2) (version 2) | ecosystem: Environmental > Terrestrial > Soil >...
CGCATGAATTCCTGCCCTATCGATCCATAAAATTCGGGCGTCGAATGAGTCATCCGACGCCCTTTTCCAGCCCTTTTAGGCTGCGTTCTTCTCGAGGAAGCGGATGGCGTCGCCGACCGTCACGATGGTCTCAGCCGCGTCGTCCGGGATCTCGACGTTGAACTCTTCCTCGAACGCCATCACCAGCTCGACCGTATCCAGGCTGTCGGCGCCCAGGTCGTCGATGAAGTTGGCATTGTCGGTCACCTTGTCGGCTTCGACGCCGAGGTGCTCGACAACAATCTTCTTCACGCGATCAGCGACGTCACTCATCGTTTTTTCCTCAGTGGCTGCCGCCTCAGGAATTGGGCGGATTAAGAAATCAAATTAGATCAGCTGTTCAGCTGACAACGCTGAAACGGCTACCCTGCGCCGTGCAAAGCCGCATTTTTAAGCGCCGGTCAACCCCTTTGACCTGATCGGGATCATGCTTAACACAAGCTTATCCCGTCTGGCGAGGGGTGAACGGCACCTGCAAACAGATTCCGGAACGGGCGATAAGTTCCTTTAGAACATAGCCATTCCGCCATTTACGTGCAGGGTGTGGCCCGTCACGTAGGCGGCTTCGGTGGAGGCGAGATAAACAACCGACGCGGCGATCTCGTCGCCCTCGCCCAGCCTTCCCATAGGGATGGTTCCGAGGATCCCCTCGCGCTGCTTCTCGTTCAGCACGTCGGTCATCGGAGACGAGATGAAGCCCGGAGCGACGCAGTTGACCGTGATGTTGCGGCTCGCCACCTCGGCGGCGAGCGCCTTGGTCATGCCGATCAGGCCCGCCTTGGAGGCGGCATAGTTGCCCTGCCCCGGATTGCCGGTCGAACCCACGACCGACCCGATATTGACGATGCGGCCGTAGCGGCGGCGCATCATGCCCTTCACGGCTGCGCGCGACAGGCGGAAGGAGGCGGTCAGGTTGACGGCGATGACCGTATCCCATTCCTCGTCCTTCATGCGCATGAAGAGGTTGTCCTTGGTCACGCCCGCGTTGTTGACCAGGATGTCGAGCCCGTCCATGGCGGCCTCGGCCGCCGGGACGAGGGCTTCGACCGAATCCTTGTCCGACAGGTTGGCCTCGACCACGTGAACCCGCTCGCCCAGGGAAGAGGCCAGCTCGTCAAGCGCAGCGCGACGGGTGCCGGACAGGGCCACGGTTGCGCCCTGGGCATGGAGGGCGCGGGCGATGGCGCCGCCGATGCCGCCCGTGGCGCCGGTGACGAGAGCCTTGCGGCCGGTGAGATCGAACATGCAGGGCTCCTTATGCGTTCAGGGAGGCTTTGAAGGCGGCGACATCCTCGGGGGTGCCGATGGCCGTAGCCGTGGCCCCGGCGGCAATGCGCTTCACGAGGCCGGTGAGGACCTTACCCGATCCGACCTCGTAAAAGGAATCGACCCCCTGGGCGGCCATGGCGGCCACGCTTTCGCGCCAGCGGACCGTGCCGGTGACCTGGCGGACGAGAGCGTCCCGGATCGCCGCCGGGTCGGTGATGGGAGCAGCTTCCACGTTCGCCACGACCGGAACGACCGGGGAATTCACCGTCACGCCAGCCAGGGCCTCGCGCATGGCGTCGGCGGCGGGCTGCATGAGCGCGCAATGGAAGGGGGCGGACACGGCCAGCATCACGGCGCGCTTGGCGCCCTTGGTCTGGGCAATCGCCACGGCCCGCTCCACGGCAGACTTGTGGCCGGAGACCACCACCTGGGCACCGCCATTGTCGTTGGCCGCGTCGCAGACCTCGCCCTGAGCCGCCTCACGGGCGACCTCGAGGGCGGTGTCGTATTCCAGGCCGAGAAGCGCCGCCATGGCGCCCTGCCCCACCGGAACGGCGTTCTGCATGGCATTGCCGCGAATCCGCAGCAGGCGGGCCGTATCGGAGATCGAAAGGCTGCCGGCGGCGGCGAGGGCCGAATACTCGCCCAGCGAGTGACCGGCCACGAAGGCGGCGTGATTCTTCAGGTCGAGACCGGCCTCGGCTTCCAGCACCCGGATCGCCGCCAGGCTCACGGCCATCAGGGCCGGCTGGGTGTTGGCCGTGAGGGTCAGTTCCTCGGCCGGACCTTCCCACATGATGGTGGAGAGCTTCTGGGAGAGAGCCTCGTCCACCTCGTCGAAAACGGCTTTGGCCTGCGGAAAGGCATCGGCCAGGGCTTTGCCCATGCCGACGGCCTGGCTTCCCTGGCCGGGAAATACGAATGCGCGCTTCATCGGGAGCGGACCCCTTCCTTGATAGAATCCGCGCGGGACTCGCACCGGGACGCGGAGGAGTCAAGGCGCAGAGCACGCTGACCGGCACTTGGCCTGTTTATCAGATGGGGCGCCGCCCGCCGGAAGGCTCTGATCGATGCCGCTGGCCGCGGCCGGGACCTAAAACAGGCCCGTGCGGGCGCCGCTCCGGTTAAGTCCCTGCCGGAGAACGCTTCCTCTTGTTTTCTCGGCCCAACCAGTGTATCCGGTCCCCCTTCCGATATTCTCATGACTGAAGAAGGAGCCCCGCATGGCTCGCGTGACCGTCGAAGACTGCATCGACAAGGTCGACAACCGGTTTGAGCTCGTTCTGCTGGCAAGCCACCGGGCCCGCCTCATTTCGTCGGGTTCCCCGCTGACGATCGATCGCGACCGCGACAAGAACCCGGTCGTGGCCCTGCGCGAGATCGCCGAAGAGACGATCGCTCCCGACGACCTGAAGGAGCAGCTCATCCACTCGATGCAGAAATACGTCGAGGTGGACGAGCCGGAGGCCGAGGCCGTTCCCATGCTCAGCAACACGGCTGCCGCGCCCTCGACCGGCAGCGACAACGATGCGGACGTCCAGTTCGACCGCATGAGCGAAGAAGACCTGCTTCGCGGCCTGGAGGGCCTCGTGCCCCCGAGCAGCAGCGCGGACGACGACGACCGCGAATAAGCGTCGCGACGATTTCAAAAGCCCGGCTCGATGCCGGGCTTTTTTATTGGCCGGCTTAACCACGCCTCGGTATAGGGGGGCTGCGGCAAGCTATTCAGCTTGCGGTTGGAAGATGTTGTACAATATCTTCGATAGCTTCGTGATTTCAGCCAGATAACAGGACCGAAGGGGACAACGGCCGCATGATGCGCCAGTACGAACTTGTCGAGCGGGTCAAGCGTTACAACCCTTCGACCAACGAGGCGCTTCTCAATCGCGCTTACGTGTATGCCATGATGGCCCATGGCAACCAGAAGCGTGCATCCGGCGACCTGTTCTTCGGCCACCCCCTCGAAGTGGCGGCGATTCTCACGGATCTGAAGCTCGACGACGCCACCATCGCGGCGGCGGTTCTCCACGATACGGTGGAGGACACCCAGGCGACCCTGGAGGAAATCAACAAGACCTTCGGGCCGCAGATCGGCGCTCTCGTCGACGGCCTGACCAAGATCAAGCGGCTCGACCTCGTCTCGAAGCGCGCCGCCCAGGGCGAGAACTTCCGCAAGCTGCTGCTGGCCATCGCGGACGACGTGCGGGTGCTGCTCGTCAAGCTCGCGGACCGCCTGCACAACATGCGCACGCTCCAGTTCATGCCGCCGGAGAAGCGCAAGCGCATCGCGGAAGAGACCCTCGACATCTACGCGCCCCTCGCCGGGCGCATGGGTATCCAGGAAATGCGCGAGGAGCTGGAGGAGCTGGCCTTCCAGAACCTCGACCCGGAGGCCTATGAGGCCATCAAACGCCACCTCCACGAATTGTCCGCCAGGAGCGAGAAGCTCGTCGAGGAGATCGAACGCACGCTGACGACCAAGCTGCGGGCGCAAGGCATCGAGGCCGCGGTGACGGGTCGCCAGAAGCGGCCCTATTCCATCTGGCGCAAGATGGAGCGGAAATCCGTCTCTTTCGAGCAATTGTCCGACATCTTCGCCTTCCGGATCATCGTGAACACCGTCGACGAGTGCTACCGCGCGCTCGGCGTCGTCCATACCAGCTGGCCGATGGTGCCGGGGCGCTACAAGGATTACATCTCCACGCCCAAGCAGAACGATTACCGCTCGATCCACACCACGGTGATCGGTCCCGGCAGCCAGCGCGTCGAACTGCAGATCCGCACCGAGGACATGGATGAGGTGGCGGAGTACGGCATCGCCGCCCACGCGCTCTACAAGGAAGGCGTCAACGACAACTCGCGCCTCGCCACGGAAAGCCGCGCCTATCAATGGCTGCGCCGGACCATCGACCTCCTCGCCGAGGGCGATAACCCGGAGGAGTTTCTCGAGCATACGAAGCTCGAACTCTTCCACGACCAGGTCTTCTGCTTCACGCCCAAGGGGCGGCTCATCGCCCTGCCGCGCGGCGCAACGCCCATCGACTTCGCCTATGCGGTGCATACCGACGTGGGCAACACCGCCGTCGGCTGCAAGATCAACGGACGCATGTCGCCGCTCCTGACCGAACTGCAGAACGGCGACGAGGTGGAGATCGTGCGCGCCGAGGGACAGACGCCTCCGGCCGCCTGGGAATCCCTCGTGGTCACCGGCAAGGCCCGCGCCTCGATCCGCCGCGCCACCCGGGCGGCCGTGCGCCGGCAATATACCGGCCTCGGCCATCAGATCCTCGAGCGCGCCTTCGAACGGGCCGGCCGTGCCTTCTCCGACGAGAAGCTGAAAGGGGCCCTGCCCCGCCTGGCCCGGATCTCGGTCGAGGACGTATTGGCCGCCGTGGGCCGGGGCGAGATGTTCTCAGGCGACGTGGTGCGGGCCGTCTACCCCGATTACCTGGACGAGCGCCGTGCCGGATCCGACGGCAAGGGCGGGCAACCCGATGGCGCAGGCAAGAAGGCCGCGGGCGAGCATCCGGGCGGCATTCCGATTCGCGGCCTCAACAGGGACATGCCGATCCGGTTCGCCCCGGAAGGCGGCGCGGTGCCGGGAGACCGTATCGTGGGCATCCTCACCCAGGGTGAAGGGGTTACGATCTACCCGATCCAGTCTCCGTCGCTGGCGGCCTTCGACAACGAGCCGGATCGCTGGATCGACGTTCGCTGGGACCTGGAATCAGGCTCCACGCAGCGTTTCCCGGCGCGCATCAAGCTGCAGTCGATCAACGAGCCCGGCTCGCTCGCGCAGATCACCCAGGTGATCGCCGATCATGACGGCAACATCGACAATGTCTCCATGAAGCGGCGCACCCAGGACTTCACGGACGTGACCATCGACCTGACGGTGTGGGACCTGAAGCACCTCAACGCCATCATCGCGGAGCTGCGCGCCAAGCGCGTGGTGAGTCGCGTCGACCGGGTGACCGGCTGAAGGCGGACGGCCCCAACAGAATCTCAACGTCAGGACACTCAATGCCCACCAAGCCCCGCATCGCGGTCATCATGGATGAGAACAGCTCCGCCGGCGGCACCGAATACGAGATGCCCAAGGCCTATTTCGAGGCCGTGCATCGGGCCGGTGGGATGCCGTTCGGGATCCCCTATCTCGACGACATGGTCGACACCGTCGTCGCGGAGTTCGACGGCTTCATCAGCGTCGGCGGGCGCATCCGTTTTCCCGACGAATGGTATCTCCCCGGTGACGGATCCCAGTATCGCATCTCGGAGCGGCTCGACATCGAGCAGGCGCTCATGCGTGGCTTCCTGGAGCGTGACAAGCCGGTGCTCGGCATCTGCAACGGCATGCAGATGCTCGCCTGCCTCCATGGCGGGCGCATGGTGCATGAGATCCGGAAAACCGGCGCGCATATACTCGATCACGACAGCCGGGGCACGATGCACTCCGTCGCGGTGACGCCGGGCACGATGCTGTCGCGCATCGTCGGCACGACGCGTCTCGACGTGAACAGCCGCCACAAGGAGGCCTTGGTCGAGGCTTCGGCCCAAATCGTGACCTCCGCCCAGGCCGAGGACGGCGTGATCGAAGCCATCGAGATCCCCTCCCGCCGCTTCGCCGTCGGCGTCCAGTGGCATCCCGAACTCCTCGCCGCGCAGGACCAACCGTCCCGCCTGCTGTTCGCCGCCTTCGTCGAGGCCGCTCGCTGAACAACCGGACCCTGGACCGGAGCCCGCGCTACCGGCTGCTCCGTTTCGATACGGCTCGGGCCTGAACGATTGCCCTTGCGTCCGAATGGAGTGCCTGCCAAAGAGCGCCTGTCACGAGAAGAGAGACCGCACCATGACCCAGAATGAAGTTCTCGACGAATTCCGCTCCGCGGGAGCGCTGCTGGAAGGGCATTTCATTCTCTCGTCGGGCCTGCACAGCCCCGTCTTCCTGCAGAAGATGTTCGTGTTCCAGGATCCCGCGCGCACCGAGCGGGTCTGCCGGGCGCTGGCGGAGAAGATCAAGGAGACCTTCGGGACTGTCGACTACGTGGTCTCTCCTGCCGTCGGCGGCATCGTCCCAGGCTACGAAACCGCCAGGCATCTGGGATGCAAGGCGATCTTCGTCGAGCGTGAGAACGGCGTCTTCGTGCTGCGCCGGGGCTTCACCATTCCCGAAGGGGCCCGGGTCGTCATGGTGGAAGACATCGTCACGACCGGCCTTTCCTCTCGGGAATGCCTGACAGCCCTGCGGGAGCATCCCGGCACGATTCTCGGCGCCGCCTGCCTCATCGACCGCTCCGGCGGCAAAGCGGATCTCGGCGTTCCCCTGGTATCCCTTGTCCAGCTGGACATTCCGGCCTATGCCCCGGACCAAATTCCTGCCGATTTGGCCGCACTACCGGCCATCAAGCCGGGCAGCCGCAGCCTCAAATCATAAAATCTGTTTAATTGTCACACAAAGGCTTGACTGCCTTGGTTCTGCCAACTTGACTCTTGGAATTTGCACGCCATTAAGTATTTTACTTTGTGGTTTTTACTCGTCCGAAGGGTTAATAACGGCCTGAACGAAGGCGCGTCGTGATTTTATCGCGCAATTTTATTGCTAGCGTAAATAATGGATGCCGCTTGTGTAGTAAAGGTCGTTATGCCGCTCCGGCAGACACGAATAGAGAATACTTATGTCAGGCCAGCAGCGGATTGCGCTCTTCATTGATGGCGCCAACCTATACGCTACCACTAAAACACTCGGTTTCGATATCGATTACAAGCGCTTGCTGAAGGAGTTCCAGGGCCGGGGCATCCTGGTTCGGGCATTTTACTACACTGCGCTTGTGGAAGATCAGGAATATTCTTCCATTCGCCCGCTGATCGACTGGCTCGATTACAATGGCTACCGGGTGGTCACGAAGCCGACGAAGGAATTCGTCGATTCCGCCGGCCGCCGGAAGGTGAAGGGCAACATGGATATCGAGCTCGCGATCGATGCGCTCGAGCTGGCCCCTTACATCGACCACATGGTGCTGTTCTCCGGCGACGGCGATTTCCGGTCGCTGGTCGAGGCGATGCAGCGCCGCGGCGTCCGGGTTTCCGTCGTCTCCACGGTAACCACCCAGCCGCCGATGGTGGCCGACGAACTGCGCCGCCAGGCCGACGAGTTCCTCGACCTGTCGCAGCTCGCCTCCCGCATCGGGCGCGACCCCTCGGATCGCCAGCAGCGCACCGGGAGCGAAGGGGGCGAGCGCGTACGCCCGCAGCCCCGCAACGGCGCCCTGGAGAGCCGCTACGGCATCCGCCAGACCCCGGACGAAGAGTTCGACATCTGAGGCTTAGAGCATTTTTCGGCGAAGTGGATCCGGTTCGCCGTCAAAAAATGCGGCACAACAAAGAAGAGAGCTGATTCCACGCAACTGGAAACAGCTCTAGGGCATCGGGCGTGAGTTCGAAATGACGTCCGATGCTCGAGATGCCGCAGAATTGCAGTCATGGCCGGGCCCGTCCCGGCCATTTCAATGTGAACTTTCCTCGACCTCACAATCCAGACTGAGGGACCCGGCCGTATTGCCGACCGTCGCGAGGCACAGATCCGTCCGGTCGGCGGGAATCGAAACGGCGAACCGGGTCACATAAAGTCCGCCCTCGGCATCCGGGAGCTTGCGCGCCTCGAGGCGCACGATATTGGCCTCGTACTGCTTGAAGACCTCCGAGAGGCGCGCCACGAGACCGAGCTGATCGCCCCCGCTGATCGTGATGCGGTGCGTGATCTTGCCGGCGGGACCGGGGCTCGGATCGAAAGCATAGGGAACCGCCCGAACCTCGGCCCCGTCCAGTTCGGGGAGCTGCTTCAGCCCGGTCTCGATGTCGGCGGCCGACAGATCCGCGGGAAGCTCGCACAGGGCAACGAATTCGGCGCCTGTGCCCAAAGCCGCGAAGGTCGTGTCCCTCAGGTTCACGCCCACATCGAACAGGTGCTCGGCGATCGCCGCCACGAGACCGACCCGATCGGGCCCCAGAACCGACACCAGAGCTACGGACGCCATGCCTTCCTCCCTCACCATGGGGGAGAAGGTAGCGCGGGCGGGCGTTCCGTCAGCCCTTCTCGCGCATCAGGCGTGCCTTCTCCCGGTTCCAGGAGCGCTCTTTCTCGGTTTCGCGCTTGTCGTGCAGCTTCTTGCCTCGCCCGAGGCCGAGTTCCACCTTCGCCCGCCCGCGATCGTTGAAGTAGATCTTGAGCGGGATCACGGTGAAGCCCTCGCGCTGCGTGGCGCCGATCAGCTTGTCGATCTGGCGCTTGTGCAGCAGCAGGCGGCGCGGACGCTTCGTCTCGTGATTGAAGCGGTTCGCCTGAAGGTATTCCGGGATATAGGCGTTGAAGAGGAAGAACTCCTCACCTGACGGTCCGGCATAGGCCTCGCCGATGGTCGCCTTTCCCTGACGCAGGGACTTCACTTCCGTGCCGGTCAGCGCGATTCCCGCCTCGTAGGTGTCGAGGATCTCATAATTGAACCGCGCCTTCCTGTTGTCGGCGACGACACGGCTGGCACTCTTTGGATCTTTTGCCATGAGCTCTTTTAAGCGTTGATCAGCCCCGCGTGGACCATAGCCGAGCGGACGGCCTGCTTGGCATTCTCGGAGGCAGGCACCAGCGGCAGGCGCACATTGTCCTCCATGAGGCCGAGCAGGGACGCGGCGTATTTCACGGGGGTCGGATTCGTTTCGAGGAACAGGTTGGTGTGCAGGGGCATGAGGCGATCCTGCACCTTCAGGGCCGAAGCGTAGTCGCCTTTCAGGCAGGCGCTCTGCATCTCGGCGCAAAGCCGGGGCGCGACGTTCGAGGTGACGGAAATGCAGCCATGGCCGCCATGGGCCATGAAGCCGAGTGCGGTCGCATCCTCGCCGGAGAGCTGGATGAAATCGGGTCCCAGCACCTGCCGCTGCAGGCTTACGCGGGCCATGTTGGCCGTCGCGTCCTTGACGCCGGCGATGTTCTTCAATTCGTAGAGCCGCGCCATCGTCTCCACCGACATGTCGATGACCGAACGGCCGGGAATGTTGTAGATGATGATCGGGAGGCCGATGGCATCATTGATGGCCTTGAAGTGCTGGTAGAGCCCTTCCTGGGTCGGCTTGTTGTAGTAGGGCGTGACGATCAGCACCGCGTCGGCGCCGACCTTTTCCGCGTGTTTGGCGAAAGCGACCGCCTCCGCCGTGCTGTTGGAGCCGGCACCGGCGATCACCGGTACCCTGCCCTTCGTCTCCTGGACGCAGACCTCGACCACCCGCTCGTGCTCCGCGTGGCTGAGCGTGGGGCTCTCGCCCGTCGTTCCCACGGGAACGAGGCCGCTCGTGCCCTCCTGGATCTGCCAGTTGATGAAGGACCGGAACGCCGCCTCATCCACGGCGCCATCCTTGAAGGGAGTCACCAGAGCCGTGATGGAGCCTTTGAATTGGGTCATGAGGTATCCTCGAAATGGGCGCCGGCCTTTTCTTGGGCCACAAGGGTTTACACATAGGAGGTGCGGCGCATGCGCGCAAACGTTCCTTCGGGGAGTTGTCCTAGCTCGGCTCTTAGTGTTTCCTCAAGAGAAACGTCGTCACAATAAGATAAAAGGCGGCAGCAAGGGGGTAGCGGGTGAGCCTCAACATGCGTCCTTTCATACGTCTTGTGACATCCGTCGCGCTCGTTCATTTCTCCGTTCTCACCGCACAGGCAACCGAAGCCCCTCCCGACACGCCGCCGGCGTCACAGCCCTCCTCGCTGGAAAACTTCGTACCGCCCGCGCCGATCCCGGGAGACCTGGATCACCTGCCCTCGATCTTCAAGGCCTATCGGGACAACGATCCGACCGAGGCTCAGATCCTCAAGACGAAGCTCACGCAGCCGGCCGCCCAGGCTCTGATCGAGTGGTTCGCCATCCGCAGCGGGTTCACAACGGGCCTCGATCGCATCCTGGCCTTCCAGAAGGATTATCCGGACTGGCCGGTTTCCAGCCAGTTCCGGCGGCGGAGCGAAGATGCCCTGCTGGCCGAGCGCAGGCCCCCCGGCCAGGTCCGCGCCTTTTTCGCCAGGCAGCCTCCCGGAACGGCCGCGGGCCGGATCGCCCTCGCCTTCGCGCTCCAGGCCGATGGCCTCGCGCAGGAGGCGAACGACAGGATCCGGCATATCTGGCGCGAGGACAATTTCGGCCCCGACATGGAGCGCCGCATCCTCGACCGCTTTCCGGACGTGCTCGCGAAAGCCGACCATCGCTTCCGCATGGAGCGGCTTCTCCTGAAAGAGAACTGGGGTGGAGCCCAGCGCGCCGCCTCCTATGCGGGCAAGGATTACGAGCTGCTCGCCAAGGCGCGGCTGGCCGTCTTCCAGGGCAAGAAGAAGGCCGAGAAAGCCTTTGCCGCCGTTCCCGCCTCTCTGCGGAGCGATCCCTCCTACCTGTTCTCCAAGGCGCTGCTTCAGCGCCGGAGCAACAATCTGGAGGAAGCGGCAAAGATCATCATGCAGGCGCCGCGAGACTTCGATCTGCGCGTGGACGGCGACGAATGGTGGGCCGAACAGCGCCTGATCGCCCGGTCCCTGCTCGACAAGGGCAATCACAAGCTGGCTTACGAGGTGGCAAGCCACCACGCTGCGGAATCGCCGGCGCAGCAGATCGAGGCGGAGTTTCATGCCGGCTGGATCGCGCTCCGCTTCCTGAACGATCCGGCCAACGCCTCCAGGCACTTCGCAACAGTCGCCCAGACGGCCTCGACGCCGATCTCCATATCCCGCGTCGCCTATTGGCAGGGACGCGCGGCGGAAGCCGCCGGCCAGGGACAGGACGCCAAGATCTTCTATGAACGCGCGGCGGATCAGCCCACGACCTATTACGGCCAGCTGGCCCAGGCCAAACTGGGACACACCATTTCGCTGCGAAAGGTCGACCCGCTCTCCGAGGACGAGCGCAAGGCGTTCGATGCCCTTGTTCCCGTCCAGGCCGTTAAACTGCTGCAGCAGATCGGCGAGCCGGATCTCGCCCTCAGCCTCTACACCGAGCTCGCCCAGTCCTTGAGCGATCCGGGACAGCTCGATGCCTTGGCGGCTTTAGCCACGTCCCAGCAGAATCCCCGTGCGGTGCTCGCCATCGGCAAGACGGCCCTGCAGCGGGGCTTCCCGCTCGATCAGCATGCCTATCCGCTGGCGGCCATCCCCGATTTCCAGCCGGTGGGCGACGATGTGGAACCGGCGATGGTCTATGCCATCGCCCGGCAGGAAAGCGCCTTCAATCCCCGCGCCGTATCGAGCGCGGGCGCGCGCGGGCTCATGCAGCTCATGCCGGCGACCGCGAAGAGAACCGCGCAGCGGTTCGGCGTCGGCTTCGACCTGAACCGGTTGACCGAGGACCCGTCCTACAACGCCAAGATCGGCTCGGCCCATCTGGGTGAGTTGATGGAGGACTGGAAAGGCTCTCACATCCTCGCCTTCGCGTCCTACAATGCCGGCGGCGGCAACGTGATCAAGTGGGTGAGAACCTACGGGGACCCTCGGAAGCCCGAGGTTGACGAGGTCGATTGGGTGGAACGCATCCCGTTCTACGAGACGCGCAACTACGTCCAGCGCGTTCTGGAAAATCTGCGGGTCTACCGGCAGCGCCTGAACGACAAGGCCGCTCCCCTCGCCCCGGCGACGGCGGATGCGACAAGCACCAATTGATCGTGCAGGATGTCCTTCACTGAAATCATCATAGCCGGACTGAGATGAGTTCTTCCTATCGCGACCTGTTCGTGTCCGCCGCCGACGGATTGCGGCTCTACGCCCGCGACTATGCCTCTGAAGCCCGTGATCGATTGCCCGTCATAGGCCTGCCTGGACTGGCCAGGACATCGGCAGATTTTCACGACCTGGCACAGGCCCTCAGCTGCGACCCGATCCGTCCACGCCGGTTCGTATCCCTGGACTATCGCGGGCGCGGACGTTCCGAATGGGCCCAGGACTGGCGCAACTACGACATCAAGATCGAGCTGAGCGACACCCTGCAGGTTCTGTCCGCAGCCGGAATCGAAAAGGCTATCTTCGTCGGCACGTCCCGTGGCGGCCTGATCACGATGGCTCTAGGGGCGGCCCGTCCGGAGCTCATCGCCGGCGCGATCCTGAACGATGTCGGACCGGTTCTGGAACCGGACGGGCTGAGGCGGATCCGAAGCTATGTCGGCAAGCTCCCCACACCGCGGACCATCGGAGAAGCCGTCGAGATCCTGCGTGGGCAATCCGGGAACCAGTTTCCCCGTTACACGAACGAGCAATGGGAAAAGCTGGCGCGGGGGACTTGGCATGAGAGCCCGGACGGATTCGTGCTCAACTACGATCCCCGCCTGATGAAAACGCTCGAGGCACTCGATCTCGAGGCTCCGTTGCCGGATCTGTGGCCTCTGTTCGAAACCATGAAGCCATTCCCCGTTCTCGCGATCCGGGGCGCCAATTCCGACCTGCTGACCGCAGAGACCCTGCGGATGATGAAGGAACGGCATCCGGATCTCACACCGATCACAGGGCCGGACCAGGGCCACGCCCCTGCTTTCGACGGCGGTCTCATTCAGGCGGCCCAGGATTTCATCGCCCGGGTCGATGCCAGGATCTGACGAGGATCACCGTCCCTCCCGTCCGAATGCCTGCCCCTGTCCGCGAAAGCGGTTTCGCTTCCTCGATCCATTCTGCTTTGACAGGAACACGGACTTCCCGTCCGCCACCCGTTCATCGACGGAATGGCGAGTTCATTGAAACCTTCAGCCTTCCAAAACGGAAAAACCCCGGTGTTGCCACCGGGGTTCTCCTATCCGATTTGGATTGACCGATTAGAAGTCGCGCTGAACGCGGATACGGCCTTCCCAAACGTCGTTCTTCAGGTCGACCGGATCCGGGCCACGCGGGTCGATGTTGGCATAGAGAACCTCGACGCCGAGGTCCAGGCCAGCCA
>Ga0182736_1002634_pt1 | contig 13248 bp, 13 predicted proteins | sample eDN5th30CKraftBY_FD_128882 | JGI IMG/M metagenome (GOLD analysis project Ga0182736, IMG submission 128882) | Enriched backyard soil microbial communities from Emeryville, California, USA - eDNA 5th pass 30_C Kraft BY (version 2) (version 2) | ecosystem: Environmental > Terrestrial > Soil >...
CCGTAGAAGATGTTGTCCCCCAACACCAGCGCGACCGAGTCGTTGCCGATGTGGTCGGCGCCGATGACGAACGCCCGCGCCAGCCCGTCGGGCTGATCCTGCACCGCATAGGTGATGTGGACCCCGAATGTGCTGCCGTCACCGAGTAATCGCTGAAAGGCCGGCGCGTCATGGCCCGTGGTGATCACCAGGATGTCACGGATACCGGCCAGCATCAGGGTGCACAGCGGGTAATAGACCAGCGGCTTGTCGTAGACCGGCAGCAGCTGTTTGCTGACACCCATCGTGATCGGATACAGGCGGGTGCCTGAGCCACCGGCCAGGATGATCCCGCGCATGCCGTCGAGCCTAGCGGCGATCGCAGACGCGGCGGAGCCGGGTGAAGCAGAAGGACACGGGTCAGTCAGCCCGGTCGGCTTCGGTGAGATCCGTGGCGGTCAGCGCCGCGTCGAGATCGTCGTGGCGAAACACCGCCGTGACGTGGTCGTGCACCACCCGGAAAGCGACCGCCCGGGCGGGGCCCTCCCCGACCGGGGTCAGCTCGGCCACCACGACGCCGCCGTGCACATACATCCGGCCGATCCCGGCGGTGGCCCCCGCCGAAGCAGCCCACCGTCGCAGCGCCTGATGGCCCTGCCCGGCACCGTCGGCGTCGGCGACTTCGATGTCGTCGCTGGACAGCTGCTCCAGGGTGTCCAGGTCACCGGTCGTCAGGGCGTCGTGCCAGGCGAGGACGGTCGCGATCTCCGATGTGGTCATGCTCTGCAAAATACCGCGTGGGGCCCTCAGAACGTGGTGTTGTCGACCCAGCCCTGCCACACGGCGGCGTCGCCGAACACCGCGATGTCGGTGTCGGCCACCGGAACCCGGCGCAGGATCGCCAGGAAGAGGTCGCGGGCCGTGCCGCGCAACGCCACCGACCCTTTGCCGTGCTCATGTGACCAACTCAGGGTGCCGGCGTCCGCCGACCGGTTGATCGTCCACTCGCCCGCGGACCCCAGACCTTCGTCGGTGGCGTGCAGGTGCACGCTGTGATCGCCGTCCAGCGCCGCGTGCCCGTCGCGGCCGAGTCGCGCGGTGACCAGGTCGAGCCATTCGGAGATCCCATCGGCGGCCAACTCCGGCGACAGGGTGTAGTCGTGGCCGAGCGCCAGTGCGGCGTCGGCTCGGTGCACCGTCACCTCGTGCAACCGGCGGCGCAGCCACCAGCCGGCCGGGCGCGGCCCCAGGAAGGTCCATGCCGGATTGTCCGGCCCGATGTGCGTGATCGCGTCGAGCACCCGCTGGGCACCATCGTGCAGCCAGTCGATCGCCGCGTCGGGGTCCGCCGGCGGCTTGCCCTCGACGACCTCGCGCGGATCCAGCGCGTGGTCCAGTCGGTCGGCGACGATCTGTGCGGCCCAACGATCTCCGCGTCCGACGTGCCGGAACAGTTGCGTCAGGTTCCATTCCGGGCAGGTCGGGATCGCCAACCCGGGATCACCGGCCCGGACCAGCTCACCGAAGGCACGGTTCTCATCGAGCAAAGCAGCGGCGTAATCCACGCCGTCAGGCTAGTGGACGGGGCGCCGGCTCAGAAAGGCCAGCCGCTGCCGCCTCCGCCGAGGCCGGGGAACCATGAGCCACCGCCACCGCCACGGGCGCCGCTGCCACCGCTACCCAGGCCCGGCAACCAGGGATTGTTTCCGCCGCCGTTGGTGCCGACACCGGGCAGCCACGGCGAGGGGTTACCACCCTTTTTGCCCCCGCCGCTGTCGCCGGGCAGCCACGACGGATTCCCGCCCTTGTTGCCGCCGTTATTGCCGGGCAGCCACGACGGATTGTCGCTTTTCGGCGGACTCTGGGCGGGCGGCTTGAAGATCGGCGGCAGCTCGGGCTGTTTCGGAACCGGTGCGGCCGGCGCGGCCGGTGCCGGAATCTCGACCGGTGGCGGAGCCGGCACCTGGATCGGCACCGGAATCGGCACCGGTGCAGGGGCCGCCGGAGCCGCCGGGGCGGGCGCAGGCGCCGCGGGCACCGGAGCGGGAGCCGCCGGGGCCTTCGGGGCGGGCGGCGGCGGGGCCGCCGGAGCAGGAGCCGCCGGGGCCGGCGCGGCAGGTGGCACCACGGGCGCCGCCTCGGGAACCGGAGCCGGGGCCGGCGCCTGCTGGGTGGGAACCACGATGTGCTGGCTGGGAGCGGGACGGTCGGATGAGGTGGGCCGGATACTGACCGCCAACGCCACCACCAAGGAGACCACTCCGACCACGAAGAAGGCGGCCAGTCCGCTGCCTGCCAGCAGGAACGGATTGCGGCGGCGAGGCTGCTCGCTGTCCTCGGCTTCGCCGAATGACCGCACACCGGAGCTCGGCGCGTAGTCCTCGACCACGGCGCTCTGGGTACTGCCGGTGTCCGAGAACGCCAGGTAGTCAGCCTCGGCGTCGTCGGGGACGGCGCTGTAGGCCAAGGCGTACTCGCCCATAGTGGCGTCGTAGTCGCCGCCCGCCGGGCAGGCGTAGCCGAGCGCGACCAGGTCCGGATCGATCACACCGGTGCCCGGGTCACGCGCCCAGGCCAACGCCGAGGTCGACGAATCGAACAGCGGCGCGTGGGCGCTGGCCAGCGCTGCGCCCCGCGCCAGGGCGGTCTCCGGTTCCTCGGGGACGCTGACCGGGAGCGGGCTGGCCGCATCCAATTCGGGCTTGACCAGGCCGACGTTGACTCCGGATCCGACCACGAACAAGCCCTCGGGCCGGGACTGGAGCCGGCCGGCCTGCGCGGCCAGGGTGGTCAACTCACCGAGGGCCGCGGTGTCGTCGGGCGGCAGCGCCACCCGGCGCACCTCGGTGATCGAGCCGTCCGATGAGTCGACGACAGCCAGCGTTGCGCCGTCGGGCTCGATGAACATCAACGCGGTGCGCTGGTAACCGATCGTCCCGCCCACCGTCTGTGCCAGCGCGGCCGCCGCCAAGAACGCCGACACCAGCATGACGTTTTCGACCTTGCGGTCGGCCAGCGCGTCGCGCAGCTGGCCGGCCTGCGACTGGTCGACGACGGTCACTCCGGTAGAGGCCAGCCGGTAGCCGCTCTGCTGGGCGCTCTCCTGGGTGCCCAGGATGGCCGACACCACCTGGTCGGGAAACGCGGCGCCGCCGGAGTCGACCTCGAAGCCGTCCTCGTCGACGGTGACGCCACCGGCGTTCTCACCCTCGACGAGGACCATCCGTACCGACGGCGGTGCCATCGACACGCCGAGAACGATGTCCATCGCACCTCCTCCCTACGGCCTCGATTGGTTAGCCCATCTTATCGGTTTGCGAGCTAAATCCCCACCTCAGAAGTGGAGGCCCGGAATGGGCAGCGGGATCGGGATGCCGCCTCCGCCGCGGCCGTGGCCACCGCCGTGCCCACCGCCATGACCGCCGCGGCCGGGTCCGCCCCGGCCGGGATTCCAACCGGGGCCGGGTCCCCAACCGCCCTTTTTCGGCGGCCCGAGAATGGGCGGACCACCGGGCAGGCCGGGAATCTCCAGGTTGGGGATCATCGGTGGCGGTGGCGGCGGCAGGGCCGGCGGTGGGGGCGGCGGGGCCACAGGCTGCGGTGCCGGCGCTCGGGGAGCCGGGGCGGGGGCTTGCGGCGGGGCCGGTTCCGCGGCCGGCACGGGCGGTGCCGACGGGGCCGGTGCCGGGGGCGGAACCGCGGCCTTGGGCGGCGAGGGTTGATGGGTGACGACGTTGGCCCGCACGTCGGGCCCGTGGTGGTTGGCCGCCCGCATGCCCATCGCCATTGCGATCGCCAGGGCCAGCACCCCGACCACGAACAGCGCCGCCACCCCGCCGGTGACCAACATCGGCTTGCGCTCCCGCTGCTGGAACCCGGTGCTGAAGTCCAGCAGCCGGGAGTCGACGAGCTCGGGCCGGTCGACGGCGTCCTGGATTCCCGAGGGCAGGTAGCCGCTGTCGGTGAAGTCGGGAACCGCGCTGTAGGCCAGCGGCTCGACGTCCGAAGTGGCGTTGTAGTCCACCGCCTCGGGCGGGATGTAGGCGTAGCCGCCACTGACCAGCGACGGGTCCACTGCGCCGGTGCCGGGGTCCTGCGCCCACGCCATCGCCCGAGTGGACGAGTTGAACAGCGGGGCGTGCGCGCTGGCCAGTGCCGCACCACGCGCCAGCGCCATGTCGGGTTCCTCGGGTGCGCTGACCGGCAGTGGGCTGGCCTTGTCCAGCTCCGGCTTGATCGCGGCGACGTTGACGCCACCCGATCCCACCACGAACAGCCCGTCGGGGCGGGACTCCAGCCGTTGCGCGCCGGCCGCCATCGCGGCGATCTCGCCGACGGCGCTGGCATCGTCGCTTGACAGCGGTTGCCGGTAGATCTCGGTGATGGCACCGTCGTCGGAGTTGACCACCGCCAGGGTGGCGGCCTCCGGTTCGACGAACAGCAGAGCCGTGCGGTCGTAGCGGGTCGCACTGCCCACCGCCTGCGCCAGGGCCGCCGCCGCCAGAAACGCCGACACCAGCATCACGTTCTCGACCTTGTGGCTGACCAAGGCATCCCGCAAGGCGGTGGCCTCGGCGGGATTCGTCCAGGTCACCCCGGTCGAGCTGAGCTGATAGCCACCCTCACGAGCACCCTCACGGGTGCCCAGGATGGCCGAGACCACCCGCTCCGGTGCGGTTTGGGTACCGGCGCCCACGTCGAAGTCGTCATGCTCCACCGTGACTCCGTTGGCGCTTTCGCCTTCCACCAACACCATGCGGACCGTCGAGGGCGCCACTGACACCCCGAGAACGATGTCCACCGAAACCTCCACCCGCTGCTATTCGGCCAGTGCTGAGGGCCAGACCCCCGACAGGGCCAGCCGGTACTGGCTTCATCACGGCCGCGGGCGGCCGTCACATCCGAGGGCTTACCGGACTAGATGAAGTTCTGGTACGAGCGGGACGGCGTCGGCCCGCGCTGGCCCTGATATTTCGACCCTACTCGCGTGCTGCCGTAAGGGTGCTCCGCCGGACTTGTCAGCCGCAGCAGGCACAGCTGGCCGATCTTCATTCCCGGCCACAACGTGATCGGCAGATTCGCCACGTTGGACAGCTCCAGGGTGATGTGACCGGAGAAGCCCGGGTCGATGAACCCCGCGGTGGAGTGGGTCAGCAGACCGAGCCGGCCCAGGCTCGACTTCCCCTCCAAGCGGCCGGCCAGGTCCTCGGGCAGGGTGCAGCACTCCAGGGTGGAGCCCAGCACAAACTCGCCGGGGTGCAGCACGAACGGCTCACCGGGATCGGGCTCGAACAGCGTCGTCAGTTCGTCCTGCTGTTTAGCCGGGTCGATGTGGGTGTAGCGGGTGTTGTTGAACACCCGGAACAGGCTGTCGAGGCGGACGTCGACGCTGGACGGCTGTACCAGGGCGTCATCGAAGGGGTCGATGCCCAGCCGGCCGGCGGCGATTTCGGCCCGCAGGTCGCGATCGGAGAGCAGCACCGCACGAGCGTATCCGCTGACCGCCCCGATGGGGCTGATGCGCTGCGCGCCACGGCCGCCGATTGTGCGGTTTGGTGGCGAATCTCGGCTTTGGGCGAACAATTCCGCACAGCCGCCGCCGTCGGTGCCTGCTCCCGAAGCGCTGATGCTAGCCTGCTAGCGCAGCAATGCCGATGTAGTTCAATGGCAGAACATCAGCTTCCCAAGCTGAGAACGCGGGTTCGATTCCCGTCATCGGCTCCACGTTTGAGCAGCTTGCGCACCGCAGGCAACGGCCAAGGCGGGGATCGCCGGCTAGTTCCGCTCGACCCGTCGCCTAGAACACCCGCACCCAGTCGACCAGCATCTCTGCCGGGTAGCTGCCCGGCCCGGGGTCGCCACCGCCCGAACCCGCGACGGCCAGATTCAACACCGAAAACACTTGGTAGCCCGGGTCGTTGAACGGCCAGTCCGCGATGGAGTTCGCCGGAACGGTGAAGTACGGCGCGGCGCCGTCGACGTAATCGCGCCAGAAGCGGATGCCGTCCTCATCCCACCGGCACCGCCAGGTGTGCCAGGCACTGTCCATCGCGATCTGGTGGGTCGCCCACTCGGCCCCGTTCGCCTTGGTATGGACGGTGGTCGCCGACGGCCAGTTGCCGTTGCCGTACCACTCCAGCACGTCGATCTCGCCGCGATCCTCATTGCCCATCCACCAGGCGGGCCAGGCGCCGGCGGTCAGGCAGTTGAGTTTGATGCGGGCTTCCCAGGTGTGGCCGATGCCGCCGGTCCACCGGCTCTGGACCTTGCCGCTGTAGTAGGTGTTGCCGTCTTTGGCGGCACGCAGCACCAGGTTGGACTTGCCGTCCAGGAAGACGTTCTGGCGATCGTCGCGGTATTGCCCGACGTTCTCGGGCCGCTCCCAGAACGTCGGATCCTTCATGGATTCCCGCGCCCGGGCCACCATCCACTTCGCCGAATCGGGGGCCGAACCGGCGGGACCGTCGAACTCGTCGTGGAAGAGGTAGGTCTGGGCCGGGGCGGTGGGCAGCGGACCTGCCGGCGTCGGCTGCGCCCACGCCTGCGGCATCCGCATCGCGGAGGCCAGCATCCCGATTCCCGTGGTCAACATCATGCTGCGGCGATTCATCTCGGGCACCTTCGAATGGTCGCATTGATCGACCGCCGGGGCGCGCCGACGACAGAGCGGATTGGACAGGAATTCATGCTTGCGTCGACCGTCCGAGCGATCTAAACTAAACGTACAGTTCACTAACGGAGGTGCGAGACATGAGCGTTTGGTTCATCACCGGAGCGTCCCGCGGGTTCGGCTTGCAGATCGCGCGGGATCTGCTGGACCGCGGCCACCAGGTGGTCGCCACCGCGCGCCGCGCCGAAACCGTCACCGACGCTCTCGGCGACAACGAGAACGTGCTCGCCGTAGCGCTGGACGTCACCGATGAGGAGCAGGCTCGTCAGGCCGTGCGGGCGGCGGTGGAGCGCTTCGGCCGAATCGACGTGCTGGTCAACAACGCCGGCCGCGGGCTGCTCGGCGCGGTCGAGGAGGCCACCGACGCCGAGGTGCGTGCCGTCTACGACACCAACGTGTTCGGCCTGTTGACCGTCACGCGCGCGGTCGCACCGGTGCTGCGGGCGCAGCGGTCCGGCGCAATCGTCAACATCTCCTCGGTGGGCGGGTTCGTCAGCTCGCCCGGCTGGGGTGTTTACGCCTCGACCAAGTTCGCCGTCGAGGCGCTCTCGGAGGCACTGCACGCCGAGCTGAAACCACTCGGGGTCCACGTGATGGTGGTGGAGCCCGGCTATTTCCGCACCGACTTCCTCGACTCGTCCAGCCTGCAGATCCAACAGAACCGGATCGACGATTACGCCGACGGTCCGGCGGGCCAGATGCGCATCACGGCCGGCGAGCGCAACCACGACCAGCCCGGGGACCCGGTCAAGGCGGCCGAGGCCATCATCGACGTGGTCGAGTCCGAGCGGCCCCCGGTGCGCCTGCAGCTGGGCAACGACACCATCGCAGCGGTGGAGGCCAAGCTGGCCCACGTGCAGGCCGAGTTGGCCCAGTGGCGCAGCGTCTCGCAATCGACCGACTTCGACGATGTCGCCTGAGCCCGGCGGTGGGGCGGGCGAGCGTCGCTTCGTCCGTCCCACCGGTACCCGCAGCGACCGAATCCACCAGACCATCTTGGACGCGACCGCAGAACTGCTCGACGAGGGTGGGTTCGCCGCCGCCACGGTCGACGCGATCGCGGCGCGATCCGGGGCCAGCAAGGCCACCGTCTACAAGCACTGGCCATCGCGAACTGCCGTGGCAGCCGAGGCTTTCGGGGCGATGATGGCCCAGGATCTGCCGCTGCCGGATACCGGAAGCGCGGTGGGAGATCTCACCGAACAGGTGGTGCGCGTCTCGGCGTTCTACGCGAGCGCCCGCGGCCAGGTGTTCGCCCAATTGCTCGCGGCGTGCGTCGACGACAAGGCAGGTGCGGAGTACTTCCGCGAGTACTTCCTCGACGGTCGACGCGCGGCGATCACCGAACTGTGGCAACGGGGAATCGCCCGCGGCGACATCGATGCCGACGCAGCGATCGACGACGTCATCGATTTGTTGTTCGGGCCGTTGATCTTTCGCCGCATGACCGGACATTGCCCACTCACCGAGGAACACGCCCGGCGGCTGGCCGCGGCCGCGCTGGGCGGTGTGCTGCCGACGAACGCTCCGCAGCCTTACGACTCAGGGCCGCAACGCAAATCGGAGAGCTAGCCGCTGCTAGAAGACCCGCACCCAGTCGATCAGCATGTCGGCCGGGTAGGACCCCTGGCGGGCATCCCCGCCCCCGGAACCACCGACGGCGAGGTTCAGGATCGGGAAGACCGTGTAACCGGGATCGTTGAACGGCCAGACCCGCACCGGTTCCTCCACGTCTTCGATGCCGACGGCCGGGACGGAAAAGTAGGGCTCCATCCCGTCGACGTAGTCCTGCCAGAAGTACATGCCGCTCTGGTTCCAGGTGACCCGCCAGTTGTGCCAGTTGCCGTCGACCGGGAGGGCGAACGTTTCGAACGCGGTGCCGAACGGGTTGGCATGCACGGTGGTGCCGGACGGCCATTCGCCGTTGCCGTACCACTCCATCAGGTCGATCTCGCCTTCACGGCCCGGGTCGTCGTTGGACAGCCACCATCCGGGCCAGCAGCCCGCGGTCTGGCAGTTCAACTTGATGCGGGCTTCCCAGGTGGTGCCGATGCCGCCGCGCCAGTTGCCGTGCACCAGACCACCGAAGTACGTGTTGCCGTCGCGGGTGGCACGGATGACGAGATTGGATTTGCCGTCCAGAAAGACGTTCTGACGGCTGTCGCGATATTGGTAGAAGTACTCGGGCCGGTCCCAGCCGACCGGACGACGGATCGGCGTGCGGTGATTGGAGATCGTCCACTTCGACCGGTCCGGGGCGGAACCGGCCGGGCCGTCGAACTCGTCATGCCAGATGTAGCCGCCGGGCTTGGCTGCCGCGGTCGGAGCCGCGGGATCGGCGGGGCCGGACGGTGGCTGCGACGGGTCCCCGGGCGCTCGGGGAGGCGCAGGAACGGCTCTGGCCAATGGATTCGGGGCGGCGGCGGCCAGCGCCCCGGCACCCAGCATCAGCATGGCGTGGCGGCGGTTCATCTCGGGCACGGTGGCAATGTAACCCACCTCGGAACGCTGTCAAACCAAGCGAGCCCCGCCTGTCGGCGGCCTATCTCACTCGGTTTCCTCAGTACTGTCATCGAGCACACCGACGGCAATTCCATACGGCAAAAACCGTACTTTTCGTTTGGGATCTGGGTTGCGCTGGCTGGCACGCAGGGCCTCGATCTCGGTGGCGTACACCTGCTCGACCCGGGCCGCTCCGTCCTCGCCGACGGTGTAGATGGCCCACACCCCGTCACCGGTCTCGCCGGTGGTCGGCGGCCCCGTCCTCGCCGCCTGAGCCAGGTCGGCGAAGATCGCGCCCCACCCCCCTCGGTTGCCGGAGGTGAACCCTCCGGCGAAACGATCGAACGCGGCGCGCAGCCCTTCGCTCGCCTCTCGGATCACCCGGTCCAGGTCCTCGGCGTCGAATCCGAAGGCACCGTCGTCACTCATGGCAAACCACCCTTCCGGCCTCGGTGGCCACACCCCAGTGTGCCCGCGGCGGGGAGGTTCCGGCCAGGATCAGGCGCGCGGCTGGTGCCCCTGATTCGAGAGCGCGGTCAGTTCTCCGGAACGGTGATCGGAATCGGGATCGGCACCAACGGGATTCGCAGGTACTCGGTCGTCATCGGCACGGTGGTGGTGGTCGGCGGCACCGTGGTGGTCGGCGGCGCAGTCGTGGTCGGTGGAACCGTGGTGGTCGTGGGCACGGTGGTGGTCGTCGTGGGCGGTGCCGTCGTCGTGGTGGTGGTGCTCGGCGGCGGCGTGGTCGTGGTCGTGGTCGGCGGCGCCGTCGTCGTGGTGATCGGAGGCTCGGTGGTGGTCACCGGGGGCGGAGCCGGGGTGGTGGCCGCTGGCGGCGGCGGGACAACGGGCGCCGGGGGTGGCGGCAATGCACTGGAGACCGGCGGCACCACGACCGCGCTGGTCTCCCGCTGCACCGGCGCCTCGTCCTCGGTGGAGCGCGCCAAGCTGTAGAGCGCGCCGGCGACCGCGATCAGCGCCACCAGGATGCCGATACCGAGCGCGTAACGCGGCCACTGCGACGGGTGCCGACGGGCCGGGATCGGAGCCGGCGTCACCGCCGGGCGACGCCCGGTGGTGGGCACCTGGTCGTAGCTGTAGGGGTCTTCGACGTAGGGCGCCGGCTCGGCGCTCGCGCTGCCGTCCTCCTGCGACCAGGCGAAGGCGTCCACGACGGAACCGGTTCCGGGGGCAGACGTCACCGTCGGTGCCATCTCGGTTGCCCCGATCGCGTCGGCTTCCCGGGTGACCTCGTCGTCCTGCGGGTCGTACATATGCGGCTTACCTTGGGTCGACAACGGCGGGGAATCGTCACCACGTTAGAGGCGGGGCGCGGTGCTCCGCCACCGCCGTGACCACAGGTTTATACAACTGTTAGCGGCAGTGACCTGCGGGGCCGGAACACGAAGTTCGCCCCGCCGCTGACCTTGGTCACCATCACCTCGGGCAGCTCGTCCGCCGCGGTGTCGGTTTCGCTCACCGTTGCGGTCCAGTCGGTGTCGGAGCCGTCGACGCTCACCCGCAGGTGCGGATTTACCGCGGTCGCGATGGCCCGCAGCGGGTTGACCTCTGCCGGCGAGCACAGCGTGATCCAGGCCCCGTCGTCGTGCGCGGGCGAGTGATGCACGACGATCCGGCCGTCGCCGATCTCGGCGCGCACATATCCGGCCGGGTTGAGCAGCGGGTGCAGCTCGAAGGTGCGCAGCGCCGCGTCGATGTCGTCGGAGAGCCGCAGGGCGTTCTTGATGCGCATCGCACCCAGCCCGGCCAGGCCGGTGAGCTGGCGCCGGCCCACCGAGGCGGCCAGTTCGTCGGTTGCGGCCCGGGCGCGCACCGCCAGCGCGAAGGACAGGTACAGCAGGTGCATCTGCAGGCACACCTCGTCGGCCAGCCGGACCAGCGCCGAGTGGGAGAACGCGGTGAAGTCGATGTCGGACAGCAGCGGCCCGGTGTAGTCGGCCAGACCCTCATCGGACGGATCAATCGCGTCGAGTTCCCAAGTGGCGGCTCTGGTTTCGCTGATCACCGCCAACGCCGGAATCGGCTGCGCCGGGGGATAGGACTCGTCGATGATGACGGTCCAGCAGCAGTGGGGTTGCCGGTCGGCCGGAGCGCGGGGCGGGCGGTGCACCGGGCGGCACTGTGCCCGCACGTTGGTCGCCACCGCGGTGGCGTCGAACGTCGGGTCCTCGATGGTGTGGCACATGCCGAAGACGTAGTCCTCGCCCAGCGGTTCCACGTCGAGCAGCGCACCGCAGCTGGCCAACTCGAACTCGCCGTGCCAGCGGTCGTGCACGGTGAAACGGAAGTCCATGAACTGTGGCGGTGAGCCGATGTCGAACTGCAGTCCCTTGAAGATGGTGGGCACGTCGTCGCCGACGTAACCCAGCGCCCGCTGCATGCGCCGGGTGTAGACCGGACTGCAGCCCGCCCACTCTTCGATGGCGATCTGCAGCATCTCTTCACGGCCGAATTCGCTGATGCACCAGGCCATTCCGGAGCGGTCGATCATGTGCCCGATCAACAGCAGCTCGGGCACCAGCACGGCCAACTCGTCGCGCGACAGCGACGCATACCTGGATTCGGTCACGCGGAAAAAATAGACCGGACTATGTTATAAAGTCAACAATGGTCATTTCGGCAGGTCCCAGCCCGACTCGGCGAACCAGCGCGCCCCGCAAGCGCGGCGACGACACCCGGGCCCGGATCATCGACGAGACGGTGCGCTGCATTCTGGAAGAGGGCTTCGGCGCGGCGACCGCCAAGCACGTCGCCGAGCGGGCCGGAGTGACCTGGGGCGTCATCCAGTACCACTTCGGCGACCGCAACGGACTGCTGATGGCCGTAGTCGATGAAGGCGTGGCCCGGTTGCTGGCCAGCCTGTCGGCGGTCGAGGTGAGCGGCCTGGAACTGCGGCAGCGCATCGAGACCGTCGTCGACACCGCCTGGAGCTGCTATGCCAGCCCGACCTCGCTGGCCGCGTTCGAGATCCTGCGGGCCACCCGCGGCAGCCTCGGCGAACAGTCCCACGAGCACCTGTTGCAGATGAACGAAGCAATCGGCCGCCTGGGCCGGCTGGTCTCCGATGACCCAGCGGATTCTGGTGTGGCCGAAGTGATCTGGGCGGCGTTACGGGGAATAGTGTTGGCGCAGATGATCATCGGCGGCGCCTTCGACTGGCAGACCGAGCGCCATACGCTGATCGAGATGGTCAGCCACTACCTGGAACGCGAGCGCAGCTAGCGGAGCGCCGGCTAGGCGGGCTGGTCCGATGAGCTAGTCCGCCAATGGGCGGGCAGCGGCTGCCCCTCGCGCCTTCGGGTGTGGTAGGCCCAAGACGAGGCCAGCCAGCCGCTGCCGTTGGTCAGCGTGGTCACCGGCTGCCCGTCTTGCTCTTCACTCTTCTTGCCGTTCTTCTGGCCGCTGCGGCCGCTGGTGTCGGTCGTTGCGCCCTGGCCCGCGGTCGTTCCCATCATCGCCTCTTGGAACACCGTCCCCGGAGGCAGGCCGACGGCGGCGGCCGGCAATCGGGTCTCGGCGGCGGCCAGGGTGAAGGCGGTCGGCTGCATCTCCGGTGCCGCGGTTGCCCAGGTCGGCGGCACGGAGAGTCCCCCGATCGGAGTGGCCCTGCCCAGGCCCGCCCCCACCGCCGGTGTCGTGGCCGCCGACAGCACACCGCGTGGTCCCAGCCCCTCGAACGTCAATGCGCCCCCGACGCCGCCGCGGACGTACAGCAGCCGCCCCCAGCCGGCACCGTTGCTCACCACGGTGTACATGCTGGAGTCGAAGCTGATCCCGCTGGCCGCGACGCTGGTGTAGGGCGTCAGCGGGTTGATCAGGTCGGCCAGCGACGCCGGCGCCGTATCCGACGAGCCGGCCGGTGGGAACAGTTGTTGCAGCACCGCCTGTATCGCGGCATTCAGCTGGGTCTGGCCGCCGGTGCCGGCCGCGTGTGACGCCGCAGCGGACTGGGCGCTGAGCCCGGCCGGGTTGGTGGTCTGCCGTGGCTCGTCGAACGGCGGCAGTGTGCCGGCGGGTGCCGCGGCCGCTGCGTAGCCGTACATCGCCATGGCGTCTTGCGCCCACATCTCGGCGTA
>Ga0182736_1002636_pt1 | contig 13238 bp, 9 predicted proteins | sample eDN5th30CKraftBY_FD_128882 | JGI IMG/M metagenome (GOLD analysis project Ga0182736, IMG submission 128882) | Enriched backyard soil microbial communities from Emeryville, California, USA - eDNA 5th pass 30_C Kraft BY (version 2) (version 2) | ecosystem: Environmental > Terrestrial > Soil >...
CCCCGGAACCCGGACACCGCGAGCGCGCCATGTCCATCCGGTACACCTCGGGCAGCACCGGGCGGCCCAAGGGCGTGGTGCAGCCGGCCACCGGTTTCGCGCAGGCCGGCCACGCCATCGCCCGACGCCTCGGGATGGGCCCGGCCGACCGGATGTTCTGCGCCATGCCGTTGTTCCACACCGCGGCGACGCACATGATGCTCGCGCCCGCGATCGCGGCGCGCTGTCCGTTCGTCCTCGTCCCGCGGTTCTCGCGGACGTCGTTCTGGCCGGAGGTGCGCCGCACGGGCGGCACCGTCGCGCTGCTGATGCCGACGCAGCTGTCGATCCTGATGACCGCCGAGCCGTCGGACGACGACGCCGACAACCCGATGCGGGTGATGTTCTCCCACGTCCGCAACGAGGCCTTCTGTCGCCGGTTCGGCGTCGACATCTGCACGACGTGGGCGATGACCGAGACGTCCGGGATGGGCACGTTGCAGGCGCCGGGAACCTCGGAGCACCCGGCGAAGATCATCGGGAGGCCGATGCCGGACTCCGCCGAGATCCGCATCGTGGCCCCCGACGGGACGCCGCTCGGGGTCGGCGAGCCCGGGGAGCTGTGCTTCCGGCACCCGGACGTCATGCTCGGGTACCACCGCGACCCGGCCAACACGGCCGCGACGCTGCGGGACGGCTGGGTGCACAGCGGAGACCTGTGCTCCATGGACGCCGACGGCAACGCCTACTTCCACGGGCGGATCAAGAACGTCATCAAGCGCGGTGGTGAGAACATCGCGGGCGAGGAGATCGAGTTCACGGTCATGGACCATCCCGCGGTGGAGGAATGCCTGGTCACCGCCGTCGAGGACGAGATCTACACCGAGGAGGTCTGCGCGGTCGTCGTCGTCCGGGCGGGGCAGCGGCTGACCCCCGACGAGATCGTGCGGTGGTGCTCGGACCGGTTGTCGTCGTGGAAGGTGCCGCGCTATCTGGACGTGCGCGCGGAGCCGTTGCCCAAGCTGGCCAACGGCAAGACCGACCGCGCCGCCGTGACCCGCGAGGTCCGGTCCGCGACCGGGCTGTGGGACCGGAAGGTGGGCGGCTGAGGTGCCGAGGCTGGCTGCGTCCCTCGTCCTGTCGACCACCCCACTGGCCACCCAGGTCGAGCTCGTGCGACGACTGGAGGCCGGCGGCTTCGACCGGGTGTTCTTCGGCGAGGCCTGGCGGGAACCCGTCGTGCCCATGACCGCGGCACTGCTCGGCACGTCCACGGTCGGCGTCGGCTCGGCCATCTCGCAGATCTATCCGGTGCACCCGGTGGTGGTCGCGCAGCAGGCGGCGCAGCTCGACGAGCTGGCGCCCGGCCGGTTCAGCCTGGGCCTGGGGCTGGGGGCGTCGTTCGTCGTCGAGCGCTGGTTCGGTGTCCCCTACGACCGGCCGCTGCGCCGGGCCCGGGAGTTCGCGGACGTCGTCCGGGGCGTGCTGGCCTCCCCGGAGGACGGCCCGTTCACCTACTCCGGCGAGCTCTTCTCCGTCACGCGCTACCGGCTGCCCTTCGCCGAGACCGCCGTGCGGGTGCCCGTCCACCTGGCCGCGGTCGGACCGGCGATGCAGACGCTCGCCGGCGAGGTCGCCGACGGTGTGGTGGTCGGCGCGCTGCACTCGGAACGCACGATGGAGCAGACGGTCGCGCGGCTCGGACGGGGTGCGGCCCGGCGTGGACGCACGCTCGACGACCTGACGATCTGGTACTACCTCGCCTGCTGCGTGTCCACCGACCCGGACCGGGCGCGCGCGATGGCCCGGCGCAGCCTCGTCTATCTCGCCCAGTACCCGCACTACCGGGCGGTGTACGCGGAGGAGGGTTTCGCCGCCGAGGCGGAGACGATCGCGCAGCTCGTGCGGCAGAAGGAGATGGACCGCGCCGAACGCGAGGTCACCGACGAGATGATCGGCCGGTTCGCGATCGCGGGCACCGTCGCCGAATGCCGTGACCAGCTGCGGCGCTACGCCGGCTACCCCGGCGTCCCGGTGCTGCATCTCATCCCCTTCCGGATGGACGAGGCGGAGGTGCAGGAGTCCTTCCGCCTGGCCGCCGAGCTGGCTCGTTGACGGGCGACCGTGACCACGGCGGGTGGCCGACGGCGCCCGTCGCGACATCGACAGGAGAGCGATGAACGCAGGACCGCTGCAGGGGATCCGGGTCGTCGAGCTGGGAGGTATCGGGCCAGGGCCGTTCGCGGCGATGCTGATGGCGGACCTCGGCGCCGAGGTCGTCCGGATCGACCGGCCGCCGCGCGAGCCGCTCGGTGAGCACCAGCAGCACGAACGGGATCTCCTGCTGCGTGGACGTCGCTCCATCGCGCTGGACCTGAAGTCCGCCGACGGCGTGGAGGTCGCGCTGCGGTTGACGGACCGGGCGGACGTGCTGCTGGACCCGTTCCGCCCCGGTGTCGCGGAGCGGCTCGGGATCGGACCGGAGACGGCGACGTCGCGCAACCCCGGGCTCGTGTACGCGCGCATGACGGGATGGGGGCAGACCGGGCCGCTCGCATCCGTGGCCGGGCACGATCTCAACTACGTGGCCCTCGCCGGACCGCTGGCGGCGATGGGACGCCGTGGCAGTCCTCCGGCACCGGCGCTCAACCTGATCGGCGACTTCGGTGGCGGGGGGATGCTGCTGGCCTTCGGCGTCACCGCCGCCCTGGTGGAGCGGAACCGGTCCGGGCGGGGCCAGGTGATCGACGTCGCCATGACCGACGGGGTCGCGGCGCTCTCGGCCAGCATCGTCGGCTTCACGAACATGGGTGTGTGGCGGCCGGAGCGGGAGAGCAACTTCCTCGACGGCGGGGCTCCGTACTACGACTCCTACGAGACGTCGGACGGCCGCCACGTCACGATCGGCTCGATCGAGCCGCAGTTCTATGCGTTGCTGCTCGACAAGCTCGGCCTCGACGCCGCCGAGTGGCCCCAGGACGACCGGCGCCGATGGCCGGAGCTGCACGCCCGGCTCGCCGAGATCTTCCGCGGACGCACCCGTGACGAGTGGTGCGAGCTGTTGGAGGGGACCGACGTGTGCTTCGCGCCGGTGCTGGGCTTCGACGAGGCGCCCAAGCATCCGCACCTGGCCGCACGCGGCACCTACGTCGAGGAGCACGGCATGCTGCAACCGGCACCGGTGCCGCGGTTCAGCCGTACCCCCGGCGCGATCCAGACGCCGCCCTGCAGCCCGGGACAGCACACCCGCGAGGTACTGGCCGACTGGGGTTTCACGTCCGAGGAGCAGGCGGCCGCGATCGCGTCCGGTGTCGCGGTGGTGTCGACGACCGCGGGATGACCGCGTGCGAGCCGATCTCGGATGCACCACATCAGGGGTTGTACCGATCGGTCACAACTCGTACAGTCGTGTCGTGCGGCGCACACGGATCGTGCTTACTGCTCGGCCTTTGAACTGCTGAAACAGCGGCAGGAAACGAGCCGAGGAACGCGCGGAGTCGGGTGGCCGAGCGTGTACCGATCGGGACGCGATCGAAAGAAGTGCTGCCGGGGCGTCCGCGGAACACACCGCAACGCCACTGCATCCGCACTCGGCTCCACGGCCCGGCTCGGCTCGTCCGCAGGACGGCGACACCACGAACCGGGTCATGCGTCGAGCAACGTCGCTCGTCACAGCGAAGAGAGAGGAGTTCCGGTGGCGAATTCTGACGCCACGCTGCCGTGGTGGGTCGGGGTCGACGTCGGGGGAACCTTCACCGACGTCATCGCGATGCACCGCCATACCGGCGAAACGCGCGACCACAAGGTCCTCACCACCCGGGGGCGGCTGGAGGACGGCGTCCTCGCGGCGCTCACGGGGCTGGACATCCCGCTCGGCGAGATCGCCGAGATCGTGCACGGCCACACCGCCGGCATCAACGCGGTGCTGAGCCGCCAGGGTTCCTCGGTCGCGCTGCTGGCGACCGAGGGGCATCGGGACCTGCTCGACATCGGGCGGATGGACCGTGAGTTCGGCCCGAACTTCTACGATCCGACCTGGCTGCGCCCGCACCAGGAACGACCCGTCGCCCGGCGGCGGCACCGCTACGGCATCCGGGAACGGATCGGCTGGGACGGGGCCGAGGTCGTCGCGCTCGACGAGGACCAGGTCCGCGAGGTGGCGGGCCGGATCCGCGACGCCGGGATCGAATCGGTCGCCATCTGCTTCCTGAACTCCTACCTCAACCAGAGCCACGAGCAGCGGGCGGCGCGGATCCTGCGCGAGGAGCTCCCGGGGGTCTACATCCAGACCTCGGAGATCTATCCGGTCACCAAGGAGCACGAGCGCACGGTCACCGTCGCGCTCGACGCCTACGTCGGGCCCATCGTCACGACCTACCTCAACCGCCTGGAGGGTGCGCTGGCCGAGGCCGGCTTCGGCGGCACCCTGTGGATGATGACGATGAACGGCGGCGTCGGCTCGGTCGCCGAGACCTCGAAGGCGCCCGTGTTCCAGCTGGTCTCGGGCCCGGTGGGCGGCGTCGCGGGCTCGGTCGACCTGGCCCGGGCAGCGGGTGACCGCAACCTGCTGACGATGGACATGGGCGGCACCAGCACCGACGTCGCGGCGATCCGCGACGCGACGACGCCGATGACCGACACGTGGGCCGTCGAGTTCGGGCTGACGATGACGATGCCGGTCGTCGACGTCGGGTCCGTCGGGTCCGGCGCGGGCAGCATCGTGCACATCGACTCGGTCGGGACGCTGCGCGTGGGCCCGGAGTCCGCCGGCTCGGTGCCCGGGCCGGCCTGCTACGGCCGCGGCGGGGAGCGACCCACTCTGACCGACGCGTGCGTCGTGCTCGGAATCCTGCAGCCCGACCTGTTCGCGGGCGGCGCGCTGACGCTGGACGTCGAGAAGGCCCGCGCCGCGCTGAAGACCGTCGCGGACCCGCTGGGGATGTCGGTGGAGGAGCTGGCCGACGGTGCCTACCGGCTCGCTTGCTCGGACGTCGCCGGGTCGATCCGCTCCATCTCCACCTATCGGGGGCTGGACCTCCGCGAGTTCGGGCTGCTGGCGTTCGGCTCCGCCGGTCCCATGATCGCCCACCAGGTCGCCCGCGAGCTCGGCGTCGACAAGGTCGTCGTCCCGCAGGCGCCGGGGGAGTTCTCGGCCTTCGGCCTGCTCACGAGCGATCTGCGGGTGTCGACGGCGCGGTCCCCGATGACGGTGCTGTCCACCGACGGCGGGACCGACTGGGAGGGGCTGTTCACCGAGCTCGAGGAGCAGGTCGCGTCGAGCCTCGGCACCCAGGGGGCGGCGAAGGAGGACATCGTCTTCGAGCGCGCGATCTTCGCCATGTACTCCGGCCAGACCTGGGACAACCGGCTCGACATCGGCCCGGGTGAGATCGACGACGTGCGCGTCAAGCAGCTGATCGGGCAGGTGCACGACTTCTACCAGCAGCGCTACGGCTTCAGCGCCGAGGAGCTCCCGATCATCGTGACGACCGTCGAGGTCACCGGGCGGGCCCCGCGGGGCACCCTGCCCCAGCACGTGTCGCACGCGGGGGAGGGCGACCCGGTGCTGCGTCGCGCGGCGGTCCGCCTCGACGGTGTGACCCACGAGAGCGCACCCGTCTACCGGCGGGAGCTGCTGCCGGTCGGCGAGCGGGTGCCGGGCCCCGCCCTGATCGTGGAGGACTACGCCACGACGGTCGTGCACGCCGGCTCCACCGCAACACAGGACGCGGCCGGGATCCTCCGGATCGTCACCGACGGAAAGGACGGGCACAGCGCATGACCAGCACGATCGAGTCCGCCGGTGCGCGGAACGCGGCCGAGGGCGACGCGCAGCACCTGATCGACCTGGAGACCGTCCGCTACGGCCTCATCGAGGTCGCGCGCGACATGCACCAGGCGCTCATGCGGTCGGCGTTCTCGCCGATCGTCCGCGACATCAACGACTGCACCGCCGCGATCCACATGCGCACCGAGAACGGGTGGGAGATGGTCGCGAGCTGGGAGGGCTGCATGCAGCACGCCTTCACCTCCCAGCACATCTGCAACTTCACGATGGACGAGTGGGACGAGGAGCACCTCGACGACGGTGACGTCATCCTCGTCAACGACCCGTGGCGCGGCGCGATCCACTGCTCGGACATCAACATCCTGCGACCGGTGCGGATCAACGGGCGGGCCGAGTTCGTGCTGCACTCGACCTCGCACGTGGTCGACCTCGGCGGTCCCATCCCCGGTGGGTTCGCCAACGGCGTGCAGACCGCGTTCGAGGAGCAGCTGCGGTTCCCGCCCACGCTGCTCTACGCCAACGACCGTCCGGTCAAGGCCGCGTTCAACTACCTGCTCGAGAACGTGCGCGTCCCGGCGTCGGTGCTCGGCGACGTCCGGGCGCTCAACGGGTGCCTCGTGATCGGTGAGCGCCGGCTGCGCGAGCTCATCGGCAAGTACGACCACGAGCTGGTCCGCAAGGGCGCCATGTACGGCGTCGAGATGACCGAGGCGGCGATGCGCGCCGGTATCCGCGAGATCCCCGACGGGGACTACACCGCCGAGGACGTCATCGACGAGGACGGCGTCACCGACGAGTCGGTCCCGCTGGTGATGACGCTGAAGAAGCGCGGCGACTCCATCGAGGTCGACTACTCGGGGACGGGTCGGCAGCCGCTGGGCAACGTCGGCACCGCGTGGTGCGAGGCGACCCGCTGCATCGAGGGCATCAAGTTCATCGTCGACCCGACCTCGGCGGTCAACAGTGGCACGCTGCGGCCGATCGAGTCGATCCTGCCGCCCGGCAGCGCCGTCTGCTCGCTGCCGCCGACGTCGGTGTCCAACCACGTCGACATCGGCGGCCGGATCGTCAACCTCGTCGCCCAGGCGATGGGGAAGGCGCTGGGGGACAAGGCGATCGGTTGTGACTCCGGGACGCTGGGCATGCTCACCCTCGGCGGCGTCGACGACCGGCCGGGCCACGTCGGGAACCCGTGGGCGTCGTTCGCGCTCGCCGGCGGTGGCTGGGGAGCCACCTGGAAGGGCGACGGCCTGACGTTCTGCACCCTGGCGATCGGCAACTGCCGCACCTCGGTGCAGGAGCACGTCGAGCGGGAGTCGCCGCTGGTCGTGGTGCAGCACGAGATCATGCCCGACTCGGGCGGGGCGGGGCAGCACCGTGGCGGCAACGGCGCGGTCTACACGATCACCGCACTGTCCGAGACCGCGATCACCGTCACCGGTGACCGCACCCGGCTCGGCACGCCCGGTACCAAGGGCGGCGGCCGCGGCATGCCCTTCTACGGCTGGTTGATCCCGGACTTCGACGCGAAGGACCCGGCGAGCCTGGACGTGTTCGACCTCCGCGCGGCCGAGCCGCTGTTCGGGATGTTCGACGACCAGGGGATCCCGGCGCCCGACGGCGGGACCTTCGGTCTGGGCACGAAGTACGCCAGCGCCAAGGTGTCCGGCATCGTGCTGAAGCCGGGGCAGGCCATCCGCGTGATCATCGGTGGGGGCGGCGGCTGGGGCGACCCGCTCGCCCGTCCCGTGTCCGACGTGCTCGACGACGTGCTCGACGCGATGCACACCCGCCGGTACGCCGAGAAGGCCTACGGCGTGGTCTTCGCCGACGACACGACCATCGACGAACAGGCCACGCAGGCCCGTCGTGCCGAGCTCGCCGCCGCCCGCGACGCCGGGCGCTGGACGGTGCCGACGGCCTGCGCGCTGGACTGGAGGACGGCATGACCCGACCGATCGACCGGCGTGGTGTCACGCCGGCCCTCCCCGCCCAGGAAGGAGCCCGCCATGGGCGTTGAACGGATGCTCTTCGCGCGGCCGACCGAGGAGCGCATCTCCGTCACCCGGGTGCCGGTCGACGCGACCTGCCCGGAGTGCGGATCCACCGCGGTGGCCCGTTATCCGGTGGCCAACTACATCGGCCCGCGCATGGTCACCAAGTGCCAGGACTGCTTCCACCACCTCGCCGTCGACGTCCCCGCCGACGACGACCACTGGCCGCCGTGGCGCCCGGCGACCTGGGGCTGGTCGGGCACCCGCGCCGGCTAGCCGGCCCGCCACCCGTGGGCGCTCCGGCCGGGTCATCCGGCCGGAGCGCTCCGTCCCGACCGATCTCACGCAGAAGGCGACCCATGAGCACGTGTCATCCGACGAGCGGCACCACGGACGGTCCGCGGTGACGCCGCGACCGGCGGCGGTGGTCACCGGAGGGGCCGGCGACATCGGCCGTGAGGTGGTGCGTCTGCTGGCCGGCCACGGCCTGCACGTCGTCGTCGCCGACATCGACCGCGACCGCGCGCAGGCCACCGCCGAGGAGGTCGGCGGCACGTCGGTGCCCCTCGACGTCGGCGACCCGGACGCCTGGCGCGCCGTCGTCGACCATCTCACCGGCCGCGGCCTCCGGCTGGACGCCGCGGTGTTCAACGCCGGTGTGGCGCTCGGCGAGGCCGAAATCCTCGACCTGGACCTGACGTCCTATCGCCGGGCCTGGTCGGTCAACGTCGACGGCGCCGTGTTCGGGCTGCGCGCGCTCGTGCCGCTGCTGCAGTCCGCGGGCGGGCACGCCGTCGTCACCGCCTCGCTGGCAGGCCTCACCGCGGTCCCGTTCGACCCGGTGTACGCGATGACCAAGCACGCGATCATCGGGCTGGTCCGCGGGTACGCGCCCACGCTCGCCGCGAGGGGCGTCGGGCTGCACGCCGTGTGCCCCGGGCTGGTCGACACCGCCATGCTCGGCGCCGCCCGTGAGGAGCTCGACCGCCTGGAGTTCCCGCTGGTGCGCGTCGCCGACGTCGCGGCGGCGCTCGTCGCGTGCGCGCTGGGCGACGATCCCGGCGAGGTCGTGGTCGTACAGCCCGGCCGCGCACCGTTGCCCTACCGGTTCCCGGGGGTGCCGGGGGGACGCACCGGCACGCCGATGCCGGAGCTTCCGCCCCGGCTGCCGATCGGCACACACCGCAACGGTTGAGCCCGCCCGCTCCCGTGTCCGCAACGCAGGGGCCCGCCGCCCCGGAAAGGCAGGACTGCATGAGCACCCCACGCGACGCCGTCATCGTCGACGTGCTGCGCACCCCCGTCGGCAGGGGCAAGAAGGGCGGTGCGCTCCACCACGTCCATCCGGTGGCGCTGCTCGCGGACGTGCTCGCCGCCCTGGTCGAACGCAACGGGCTCGATCCCGCCCTCGTCGACGACGTCATCGGCGGCTGCGTGACCAAGGCCGGCGAGCAGGCCGTCAACCCGACCCGGACCGCGGTCCTCGCGGCTGGGTTCCCGCTGTCGGTGCCGGCCACCACCGTCGACCGCCAGTGCGGGTCCAGCCAGCAGGCCGTGTCCTTCGCGGCGCACGCCATCCGGGCGGGCGCGGCCGACGTCGTCATCGCCTGCGGGGTCGAGTCGATGTCCCGGGTGCCGATGCACTCCGACGCGCAGGGCGCGGACCATCTCGGTGAGCGCATCGAGCGTCGCTTCCCGGGCGGGCTCGTGGGACAGGGCATCTCCGCGGAGCTGATCTGCGCGCGGTGGCAGCTCGGGCGCGAGGAGCTCGACGCCTACTCGGCCGAGTCCCACAGACGGTCCGCCGCGGCAGGCGAGACGTTCGCCACGGATCTCGTGACGGTGACCGACGCGCCGGACCTGACCGTCGACGAGACCATCCGGGCGACGACGACCGTCGACGGCCTGGCCGGACTCCGGCCGTCGTTCCGCAGCGAGGCCATGGCCGAGCGGTTCCCCGAGATCGACTGGAGGATCACGCCCGGCAACTCCTCGCCGCTGACCGACGGCGCCGCGGGCGTGCTGATGATGAGCGCCGAGCGGGCGGAACAGCTCGGCCTCACGCCCAGGGCGCGGGTGCACGAGACCGCGGTGGTGGGCGACGACCCGATCGTGATGCTCATGGGGGTCGTGCCCGCGACGCGGAAGGTGCTCGAGCGGGCCGGCCTGACCGTCGACGACATCGACCTCTTCGAGGTGAACGAGGCGTTCGCCTCGGTCCCGCTGGCCTGGATGCAGGACATGAAGGTCGAGCACGACCGGCTCAACGTCCACGGCGGCGCCATCGCCCTCGGGCACCCGCTCGGCGCGAGCGGCGCCCGGATCCTGACCACCCTCGTCGGCGCGCTGGAGCAGCGCCGGGCCCGGTTCGGCCTGCAGACCATGTGCGAGTGGGGCGGGATGGCGAACGCGACGATCATCGAGCGGATCTGAGGACACCCGAGATGGACGCCTACACCCTGCGCGACCTCCTGACCAAGGCCGTCACCGACGCCGGCGCCGGCCCCGGCACGACGGCCCTGACCTTCGACGGCCGGGACATGACCTACGGCGAGCTGGACGCGCGTTCGACGGCGCTGGCCGCCGGACTGGCCGCGGCCGGCTTCCGCAAGGGCGACCGGGTCTCGGTGATCATGTACAACCGGCTCGAATGGGTCGAGCTGTTCTTCGCGCTGGCCAAGCTCGGCGGCGTGCTCGTCCCGGTCAACTACCTGCTGGCCCCGTCGGAGATGCAGTACATCGTCGAGGACTCCGACTCCCGCTGGATCGTGGTCGAGGACGCGCTCGCCCCGGCCGTCGCGCCGATCGCCGACCAGCTCACCGGACGGACGATCGTCGAGGTGGGGGCGCCGACGGGCATCGGCACGGCCTACGAGGACCTCGTGGCCGAGCCCGGGACCGCCGCGGCCTTCGCCCTGCCAGACGTCCGTGCCGACGACCTGTTCCTGCTGCAGTACACCTCCGGCACCACGGGCTTCCCCAAGGGCGCCATGCACACCCACTCGACGGTGCTGTGGAACTCCTACCACCAGATCGTGGACTTCGACCTGCGTACCGACGACGTCTACTACGTCGTCCCGGCGCTGTGCTGGGCCGCCGGGTTCCACGACTGCGCCCTCGCGACGCTCTGGCGCGGTGGGCGCGTGGTGCTCGGGCGCAGCACCGGGTTCGACGCGGGCGCCTTCCTCGAGCAGGTCGAGAGGCACGGCGTCACCAAGGTGCTGCTGGTGCCGACGGTGCTCAAGCGCGTGCTGGACCATCCCGGGTTCGACAGGTACGACACGTCGTCGCTGCGCATGGTGCTCTCGGGCGGGGAGCCGGTGCCGCCGTCGTCGCTGGAGGGCCTCAAGGCGAAGCTGCCCGCGTGTGACGTGCTGCAGGTCTACGGGATGAGCGAGTTCCCGACGCTGATGCTGCTCATGTCCGGCAAGGACGCCGCCGCGCGGCCCGGGTCGACGGGCAGGGCGTGCTCCGCCGCGGTCGTCAGGATCGTCGACGAGAACGACGTCGACGTCCCTCCGAACACGGTCGGCCAGATCATCTGCCGCTCGCCGGCGAGCATGATCGGGTACCACGACAAGCCGGAGGCGACCGCCGAGACCCTCGCCGACGGGTGGCTGCACACCGGCGACCTCGCCCGCTACGACGACGACGGCTTCGTCCACATGGCGGGCCGCGCCAAGGACATGATCATCACCGGTGGCCTCAACGTCTACCCGGCCGAGATCGAACGGGTGCTCGCCGCGCATCCCGACGTCGTCGAGGCCGCCGTCGTCGGCGAGCCCGACGAGAAGTGGGGTGAGGTCGGGGTCGCCCACGTCGTGCTCCGCGCCGACGCGCACCTCGACGGCGAGTCCGTCCGCGAGTACCTGAGGGGCACGCTGGCGGGTTTCAAGGTGCCGCGGCGCTACCGCCTCACGACGCAGCCGCTGCCGAGGACGACATCCGGGAAGGTGCAGAAGCACCGGCTGGAGAAGGTGGGACCGACCGCATGAGCCAGGACAGTCCCGACCGGACCGCCGCCGAGCGGACCGCTGCCGATCGGACCTCGCTGGTCACGGGGGCGTCGCGGGGCATCGGGGCGGGCATCGCACGCCATCTCCTCGACCGGGGCGTCCGGGTCGCGGGCGCGTACCGATCGGGCCGCGACGGCGTCGAGAAGCTGGCGACCGCGCATCGGGACCGGGTCCTGCCGGTGCACCTCGACCTCGGCGACCCCGACAGCGCGGTCGACGCGGTCGAGCAGGTGCGCGCGACCTGGGGGCGGCTCGACTCCCTGGTGCTGAACGCGGCCGTGTGGGACGGCGGGCGGCTCACCCGGATGGATCCCGACGCGTGGTGGGCGGTCGTCGAGACCAATCTCCGCGGCACGGCCGCCGTCGTCCGCGCGGCGGTGCCGCTGCTCCAGGAGGGGAACGACGCCAGCATCGTGCTGGTCGGGTCCGTGGTCGGCCACGTGGGCTTCCCCGGCGACACCGCGTACGCGAGCACCAAGGCTGCCCTGGTCGGCTTCGCGCGCTCCCTGGCCAAGGAGCTGGCCGCGACGGGGGTGCGCGTCAACGTCCTGGCGCCGGGCTTCGTGGACACGGACATGACCGCGGCGGTCCCCGAAGGCTCCCGCGCCACGATCGCCGAGGCCACGCTGCTGGGCCGGTTCGGGACCGTGGACGAGATCGCGCGGGCCGCGGTCTTCCTGTCCGAGGACGCGACGTTCTGCACCGGCACCGTGCTGGCCGCCGACGGCGGCTGGTCCCTGTGAACCCGAGGAGGAATCCCGTGAACGTTGGTCTGCCGGCCGACGAGTACGACAAGCTGCGCGAGTCGGTCTTCACCACGATCTGGAACGAGCTCGATCCCCTCGAGCACCAGATCGAGGACACCGAGTCGATCCCCTACGACGTCGTCCTGCCGGCGCTGCGGGCCTGCGGCGCGTTCGGTCTGATCATCCCCCGCGAGTACGGCGGCGCGGGGTTGTCGATCGCCCAGTACCTGCCGATCCTCGCCGAGTTCGCGAAGATCCAGGGCGGTATCCGCGCCATCGTGCACGTGCACAACTCCTTCGCGCACGCCCTCTCGGAGATCGGGAGCGAGGAGCAGAAGCAGGCGATCCTGCCCGGCGCCGCCGTCGGGGAGAAGTCGCTGGCGTTCGCGCTGACCGAGCCGGGCAACGGCACCGGGATGGACCTGTCGACCCGGGCGCGGCGCGACGGCGACGAGTACGTGCTCGACGGCCGTAAGTGGCTCATCACGAACTCCGACATCGCGTCGCACTTCCTGGTGCTCGCCAAGACCGCCGACCGGGAGGTCTCGGCGATCATCGTTCCGCGTGACGCCCCCGGCTTCACGATCGCGCCGCTGCCCGAGACGATGGGCTGCAAGGGCGCCGAGCACGGCGAGCTCACGTTCACCGACGTGCGCGTCCCCGCCGCGAACCTGGTCGGGGCGGAGGGCGAGGGGATCGCGCACCTCGAGCGCGC
>Ga0182736_1002637_pt1 | contig 13238 bp, 11 predicted proteins | sample eDN5th30CKraftBY_FD_128882 | JGI IMG/M metagenome (GOLD analysis project Ga0182736, IMG submission 128882) | Enriched backyard soil microbial communities from Emeryville, California, USA - eDNA 5th pass 30_C Kraft BY (version 2) (version 2) | ecosystem: Environmental > Terrestrial > Soil >...
GCGCAGCTTGCGCCGGAGTTTCCGGACTGGAACCTGCGCATCTGGGGCGAAGGCCCCGAGCGCGGCGCGCTTGAACAGCAGGTGGCGCGCCTGCGCCTGCAGTCGCGCGTCAGCCTGCCCGGCCGCACGGAAGCGCCGTGGGAAGAACTGGCGCGCGGCCAGGCCTTCGTGCTCAGTTCGCTCGTCGAGGGCTTTCCCAATGTGTTGCTGGAAGCCATGTCGCTGGGGCTGCCGTGCGCGGCGTTCGATTGTCCCAGCGGTCCGCGCGAGATGACGCGCGACGGCCAGGATGCGCTGCTGGTGCCGGCGGGCGACCGGGTCGCAATGACCGATGCCTTGCATCGCCTGATGAGCGACGCGTCCCTGCGCGCTCAACTGGGCGCGCGCGCCGCCGCGGCCGTGCGCCAGCGCTACGCGCTGGCCAGCGTGCTGACCGAATGGGATGAACTGTTCGAAGCGGTGCGGGAGGGGCGATGAGCACCCGGCCGCTGCGCATTCTGCACGTCATCACCGGGCTGGGGCAGGGGGGCGCCGAATCCGTGCTGTTCCGCCTGACGACCTGGCCGCAGGCGGACGTCGAGCACACGGTCGTCTCGCTGACCGATGAAGGCCTTTACGGCGAACGCCTGCGCGCCGCTGGCGTCGCGGTGCACACGCTGGGCATGAAACGCGGGCGCGTCAGCCTGGGCGGTTTTTTGGCGCTTCGGCGTCTGATCGCCTCGGCCCGTCCGGACGCCGTGCAGACCTGGATGTACCACGCCGATCTGATCGGCGGCCTGGCCGCCCGCCTGGCGGGCGTGCGCGCCATCGCCTGGGGCATCCGCAATTCCGGGGCACACCTTGAACGCAGCAGCCGCTCGGCGCGGCTGGTGCTGCGCGCATGCGCCATGCTGTCGGGCAGCGTGCCGCGCGCCATCGTGTGCGCCGCGCAGAATGCCGCGCAGCGCCACGCTGAAAAAGGCTACCGCCGCGACCGCATGGTCGTGATCGCCAACGGCTATGACCTGTCGCGCTACGCGCCGGACCCGCAGGCGCGCTCGCGCGTGCGCGCCGCATGGGGCCTGTCCGAGGACGTGCCCGTGATCGGCTGCGTGGCGCGCTGGGATCCGCTCAAGGACCACGCCAACCTGCTGCGCGCCGTGGCCGCGCTGGTGCGCGATGGCCGCGACGCGGGGCTGCGCTGCGTGCTGATCGGCCGCGACATGACCGAAGGCAACGCGCAGCTTGGCGCCTTGCTCGACAAGCTGGATCTGCGCGACCGCGTGGTGCTCAATGGCCCCAGCGACGACGTGCCCGCCGTCATGAACGGACTGGACCTGCACGTGCTGTCCAGCTGCGCCGAGGGCTTTCCCAACGTGGTGGCCGAGGCCATGGCGTGCGGCGTGTATTGCGTGGTGACGGACGTGGGCGACGCCGCCTACATCGTCGGCGATACCGGCGTGGTAGTGCCGCCCGAGCAGGCCGAGGCCCTGGCCCGCGGCATCGAGTCCGCGCTGTGCGACGTGGCCGCGCGAGGCCGCGAGCGCGCGGGCGAGGCAGGACGCGCGCGCGTCCTGGAACATTTCGATCTTGCACGCATGGTGCAAAGCTATATCGCCGTCTGGCGCCGCATTTCTGGAGTCCAAGCATGAGCGCCGGACGCTGCCTGCTGTTTGTCGTCAACAACCCGGCGTTCTTCATGTCGCACCGCGTGCCGGTCGCGTTGGCCGCGCAGAAGGCGGGCTACGACGTCCACGTCGCGACGATGGACGGCCCCGCCGTGGCCGACATCCAGGCGCTGGGCATGACCCATCACGCCATTCCCATGACGCGCAGCGGCAAGCACCCGCTGCAGGAGCTGGGCACGTTGCTGGCGTTGGTCCGCCTGTTCCGCCGGCTGCGGCCCGACGTGGTGCACCTGGTCACCATCAAGCCCGTGCTGTACGGCGGCATCGCCGCGCGGCTGGCGCGTGTGCCGGGCATGGTGGCGGCGATTTCCGGATTGGGATTCGTGTTCCTGTCCAATTCGCTGAAGATGCGGCTGGTGCGGGCGGTGGTGGCGCGCCTGTATCGCATCGCGCTGGGCCATCCGAACAGCCGGGTGATCTTCCAGAACGCCAACGACCGCGACCTGCTCAAGTCGCTGGGCGCGGTACGCGAGGAGCAGGTGGTCATCATCCGCGGCGCGGGGGTGGACCTTGACGCGTTCCGTCCCACGCCCGAGCCGCCTGCGCCGCCCGTGGTCGTCACGATGGTGGCGCGCCTGCTGCGCGACAAGGGCGTGCAGGAGTTCGTGCAGGCGGCAAGGCTGCTGCGCGAGCGTGGCGTGCCGGTGACGATGCAACTGGTGGGCGGCCTGGATGCCGGTAACCCGGCTTCCGCCACACAGGCCGATGTCGACGCGTGGCAGCAGGACGGCTGCGTGCAGGCGCTGGGCGAGCGATCGGATGTGGCGGCGCTGTATGCGGCCGCGCACATCGCGGTGCTGCCGTCCTACCGCGAAGGCCTGCCGAAATCCTTGATCGAGGCCGCGGCCTGCGCACGCGCGGTCGTGACGACCGACGTGCCGGGCTGCCGGGACGCGATCGAGCCCAACGTGACCGGCCTGCTGGTGCCGGTGCGCGACGCGGCGGCCTTGGCCGACGCCATCGCGCGCCTTGCCGAAGACGCAGCCTTGCGCCAGGCGATGGGCACGGCGGGCAGGGCGCTTGCCGAGCGCGAGTTCGACATCAATCAGGTCGCGCGCATCCACGTCGCGCTGTACGACGCGCTCAGCGCCTGATCGCGTCGATCCAGAAGCGCGTGGACGGGTCCTGCTGGCTGGGCTGGGGCGCGTCCAGCTCGCGCATGATGTTCTTGGCCAACACCTTGCCGAATTCCACGCCCCACTGATCGAAGGGGTTGATGCCCCAGATCACGCCTTGCGTGAACACCTTGTGCTCGTACAGGGCCAGCAGCGCGCCCAACGTGTAGGCCTCCAGGCGCGGCAGCACGATCAGCGACGACGGCCGTCCGCCCGGGTGCACGCGGTGTCGCGCCAGGAGGCGCGCGCGTGCCGGATCGCGTTCCGTGGCGGAGGTTTCCGCCAGGGCTTCCTCAAAGGTCTTGCCGCGCAAAAGCGCCGAACGCTGCGCCAGGCAGTTGGCGACCAGCAGCTCGTGGTGCCGGGCGTACGCATGGTCCGGCTGTTCGCACAGGATGAAGTCCACCGGCGCGCCCGCCGAATCCTGATGCAGCCACTGGAAGAACGTGTGCTGGCAATCCGTGCCCGGCATCCCCCACACCGCGGGACCGGTCGGCACGCCGGCGGGACTGCCGTCGGCCGTCGCGACCTTGCCCAGCGATTCCATTTCAAGCTGCTGGGCCCACGGCACGATGTGATGCAGCCGCGAATCGTAGGGCGCGATCACCAGCGAGTCATAGCCCAGCACGCTGCGGTTGGCGACGCCGGCCAGCGCCAGCTGCACGGGCGCGTTCTCCTCCGGCGGCGCGTTGCGGAAATGGTCGTCCATGGCCGCCGCGCCCGCCAGCAGCCGGTCGAAGGTGTCGTTGCCGAACGCCAGCGCGACGGGCAGGCCGATGGCGGACCACAGCGAATAGCGCCCGCCGACCCAGTCCCAGATCTGGAAGATGTGGTCGGGCAGGATGCCCAGGTTGAGCGCCGCCTCGACGTTGCAGGTGATCGCCACGACCTGCTTGATGGGATCGGCGACGCCGGCTTCGCGCAGCCAGTTCATCGCGACCTCGGCGTTGGCCAGCGGTTCGGTGGTGGTGAACGACTTGGAGGCGACGATGACCAGCGTGTTGTGCGGATCCAGGTGGCTCATCGCTTCGGCAACCGAATGCGAGTCCACATTGGACGCAAAGCGCACGTCGCGGCGCGCGCCCTCGTGGCGCAGCGCGCGGGTGACCAGGCGCGGTCCCCAATCGCTGCCGCCAATGCCCAGATGCAGCACGCCGCTGTAGCGGCCGGCCGCGTCGGCGTTGCGCACGAATTCGCGCAGGCGTTCTCGCTCGGCAAGCACCGCCTTGGCCACCATCGCGGGCGGCTCGGCCGCGCGCAAGGCGGTGTGCCAGGCGGCGCGTCCTTCCGTCCAATTGGCTTGGCCTCCATCGAACAGGCGCGCGCGCCAGGTATCGAAGTCCTGCTGCGCCAGCAGCGCCCGCGAGGCGGCCAGCAGTTCGGGCGATTGCGCCTGTGCGCTCAGATCCAGGCGCAGCCCGGGCGCATTGATGACGCGCAGCTTCTGGCCGTCCCGGGATGCCGTGCGTGTTGCGGCGGTGAACTGCTGCCACGCGGGGCTGTTGGCTAACGACATGGGCGGATCAGAATGGCAAAGTGGCGTTCGGGGCGAGCTTGCCCAGTTCGCGGCGGAAGTCGGCCTGGATGCGCGCGAGGGCCGCTTCGCTTTGCGCCTCGAACCGCAGCACGACGACCGGCGTGGTGTTGGACGGCCGCGCCAGACCGAAGCCGTCGGCGTACTCGGCACGCACGCCGTCGATCGTGATCACGCGCTTGGCGTCGGGAAACTGGCCTTGCTCCTGCAGGGACTTGACCAGCGTGAACGGCTGGCCTTCTTCCATTTCCAGCTTGAGCTCCGGCGTGGACACGTCTTGCGGCAGGGCTTCCAGCGGGGCGCAGGCGTCGGCGGAGCGCGACACGATTTCCAGCAGGCGGGCGCCGGTGTACAGGCCGTCGTCAAACCCGTACCAGCGTTCCTTGAAGAAGATGTGGCCGCTCATTTCGCCGGCCAGCGGCGCGCCGGTCTCGGCCAGCTTGGCCTTGACCAGCGAATGGCCCGTCTTCCACATCAGCGCGGCGCCGCCGGCGGCTTCGACCGACAGGCCCACGTGGCGGCTGCACTTGACGTCATAGATGATGGTCGCGCCGGGATTGCGTTCGAGCACGTCGCGGGCAAAGAGGACGAGCTGGCGGTCGGGCCAGATGATCTGGCCGGATTTGGTGACCACGCCCAGGCGGTCGCCGTCGCCGTCGAAGGCCAGGCCGAGTTCGCAATCGGTCTCGGCGACGTGCTTGATCAGGTCCTGCAGGTTCTTGGGTTCGGCCGGATCGGGGTGATGGTTGGGAAAGTTGCCGTCCACGTCGCAGAACAGTTCGTCGACCTCGCAGCCCAGCGCGCGAAAGAGCTGCGGCGCCACCGCGCCGGCCACGCCGTTGCCGCAATCGATGGCGATCTTCATGGGACGCGCCAGCTTGACGCCGGAGGCCACGCGCGCGATGTAGGTCTGCGCCAGATCGAGCTGGCGGCGCGTGCCGGGTTCAGGGGCGGGGGCCGGGGCTTGCCCGTTCATGGTCTGCGCCAGTTGCTGGACGTCGTCGCCGAACAGCGCGCGGCCGCCCATCATCATCTTGAATCCGTTGTACTTGGGGGGATTGTGGCTGCCGGTAATGGCCACGCCCGAGCCGGTCTGCATGATGTTCGCGGCAAAGTAGACGAGCGGCGTGGGCACCATGCCAATGTCCAGCGTATCGACGCCGCCTTCCAGCATGCCTTCCTGCAGGGCCAGCGACAGCATGTCGCTGCTGAGGCGGCCGTCGCGCCCGACCACCAGCGTCTGCACGCCCTGTTCGCGGGCGCGGGCGGCAACCGCCACGCCGAGCGAACGGGCAAAGGTTGCGTCGATCAGGTCCGGCACGGTGCCGCGAATGTCATATGCCTTGAAAACAGAGGCCGGAAATTGTGTATTGTTGCCCACGACGGTTCCTTGTTGAGGGGGACAGCGCGGCGGCTGCCGGGTAATGGTAAACCCGTACATCCAAGCCGCTATGGCAGGGGTCAAAGTTGGATTATCCCCCATCGGCGCGGGGGGCTTCATCCTTCGGGCGGAGTAGGGCATTTACCCGGTGCGGCCTGCCCCGCCGTGGTGCGGCGCCCGGCGCGCCGCCGCCTGTTTGCGGTGCACGGCGGCGGGCGCAAAGGCCTGCTCCCGGGCCGCCGCGCATGGCACAAAAGTTGCTCGTCATCCGAAGGTGATACGCTTGCCGGGCAAGCAGAAAGACCAGGAGGGGCCATGGGCGCCAAAGTATCCACAGTCATGTCATCGGGCGGCGCCACAAGCAGGCGGGGACCGCCCACGGACTTTGCCGGCCCGGCCGCGGGCCGCGAGCGCCGGCTTGATATCCACGTGTCTGCCGCCGCGACAGGCCAATTGGCCACCGGCCGCGCCTGGGAACGCAGCGTCTGGCGCGACGCGCGCGTCCTCATTGCGGAGTGCCCCGCGCCGCATCTGGCGGCTTCGATCGAAAGCGCGTTGCGCACGGTGGCCGCCAGCGTGGCGCGCGACCGCGGCTGGCAGGCCGCCGGCACCGTGTCGTTTTCGCTGGACGACCGCAGCGGCGTCTTCCGCGTCATTGACGCGCAGACGCAGGCCCGCGGGCACGACATGCCGCTTGCCGAACACGATCCCATTGCGCCGCACGTGCTGGAAGTGCGCATCGACGGCTGCGGCGACCGCCGCCTGCCGTGCACCCATTTGATGGTCTGCGGCGCCACCCGCGGCGAGGTCCTGCGCCGCGCCTACCGCGCCTTGTCCGAACTGCCCGGCCCCGCCGGCGTGGACCGCGCCTTCCTGATGGAGCGCATTGCCTCCCGCGCCTTTTGCTCGGGCATGACGGGCACCCGGCTGGACCAGGCGGTCGGCTGATTGGCCCGCCAGGCGGGGCTTCGGCGGGCGCCGTCCAGCCCCTACAATAGTCCGCACATCCGATGAACTGAGCCCGGCCCCAGCGGCCGGGCCGATTTCAAGTGCGGCATCCATGACATTGCTGAGCGATCTACAGGCCCTCCTGGGCGACTCCCACGTGCTGACGGGCGCGGACGCGGGTTCCTATGTGCTGGATTGGCGCCGCCGCTATCGCGGCGCGGCGCTGGCGGTGATCCGCCCCGGCTCCACCGCCGACGTGGCGGCCGCCATCAAGCTGTGCGCCCAGCATGGCGTGCCGGTGGTGCCGCAAGGCGGCAACACGGGCCTGTGCGGCGGCGCCACGCCGGACGATTCCGGCACCGCGATCGTCCTGTCCACCGCCCGGCTCACCGCCGTGCGCGCGCTGGACACCGACAACGACACCATCACCGTGGAGGCCGGGTGCATCCTGCAGGCCGTGCAAGAGGCCGCGGCGGCCGCGAACCGCCTGTTCCCGCTGAGCCTGGCGGCCGAAGGCAGCTGCACCATCGGCGGCAACCTGGCCACCAACGCCGGCGGCACGCAGGTGCTGCGCTATGGCAACACGCGCGATCTCACGCTGGGCCTGGAGGTCGTGACCGCCGAAGGCGAGATCTGGGACGGCCTGCGCGGCCTGCGCAAGGACAACACCGGCTACGACCTTCGCGACCTGTACATCGGCAGCGAAGGCACGCTGGGCATCATCACGGCCGCCACCCTCAAGCTGTACCCGCGCCCCGTGGCGTCCTGCACGGCACTGCTGACGCTGGACAGCATCGATAACGCCGTTGAAGTGCTGTCGCGCGCCCGCGCGGGGTTCGGCGCTTCGCTGACCGGTTTCGAACTCATGAGCGGCGCCTGCCTGCAAGGCGTGGTGCGCCTCTTTCCGCAGCAGCGCCTGCCCTTCGAAGGCGAATCGGCGGCCTCGCCGTGGTTCGCCTTGCTGGAGCTGTCCGACAGCGAGAGCGAGACCCACGCCCGCGAGCGTTTCGAGGCCGTGCTGGGCGAGGCCATCGAGGCGGGCCTGGTGAACGACGCCGCCATCGCCGCGAACGTCTCGCAGAGCAAGGCGCTGTGGCACCTGCGCGAAAGCATCCCGCTGGCCGAAGCTGAACTGGGCAAGTCGGTCAAGCATGACGTCTCCATTCCCATCTCGTCCATCGCCGGATTCGTGCACAAGACCAACGCCTTGCTGCAGGCGCGCTTTCCGGGCGTGCGCCATGTGATCTTCGGCCATCTGGGCGACGGCAACCTGCACTACAACGTGGCGCATGCGCCGGGGCAGAGCGAAGCCGAGCTGCTGGCGTTGCAGGGCGAGATCTACGGCGTGGTGCATGACAGCGTGCACGCGCACAAGGGCTCGATCAGCGCCGAACACGGAGTGGGCCAGCTCAAGCGTGACGAGCTGCCGCGCTACAAGAATCCCGTGGAGCTCGCCCTGATGCGCCGGATCAAGCGCGCGCTGGATCCGCAGGGGCTCATGAACCCCGGCAAGGTGCTTTCCACGTAACGCGGCCAGGATCGCAGAACATGGCAACCCCTCCCGCAGCGGGCGCGAATCACCGGGTGCTGATCGTCGAGGACGACCACATCATCGCCGGCAACCTGTACAGCTTCCTGGAGGCGCGCGGCTTTCTTCCCGACGTGGCCTACAGCGGGCCCGCCGCCTTGCAGCAGTTGCAGGCGCAACGCTTTGACGCCGTGCTGCTGGACATCGGCCTGCCCGGCATGGACGGCAACGCCGTGCTGCACGCCATGCGCACGGAACGGCGGCTGGCCGTGCCGGTGCTGATGCTGACCGCGCGCGACAGTCTCGAAGACAAGCTGGCGGGCTTTTCGCACGGCGCCGACGACTACCTGACCAAGCCGTTCGCGTTGCTCGAGGTCGAGGCCCGGCTGCTGGCGCTGATCCAGCGCGCCAAAGGGTCGACGGTGGACGCCGAGCGCACGTTCGGCCCGCTTCAGTTCGACGCGCGCAGCCGTGTGGTGTCGGTCAGCGGCGTGCCGGTCCATCTGACCCGCAAGGCAAGCCTCATCATCGAAGTGCTGCTGCGCGATCCGGGCCGCGTGGTCACGCGCGAGGAACTCGAATCCGTGTTGTGGGGCAACGAGCCGCCTTCGTCCGATGCGCTGCGCAGCCAGGTGCACCTCTTGCGCCGCGCGCTGGCCGACGCGGGCTTTGACGGCATCGAGACCGTGCACGGCACGGGCTGGCGCCTGGCGCTGCCCGGCGCCGCATCATGAGCCGCGCTTCCTCCGGCACCTTGACCCAGCGCGTCGTCTGGGCGCTGACGGGCGCGGTGGCGCTGTTTGTCACGGCGCTCGCGCTGCTGGCCTACCTGACGTTCGACCAGATGGAGGACGATCTGGTCAACGACATCCTCAACACCGAAATGGATCGCCTGGTCCAGCATGCACGCAGCAGTGACGAGTTCCTGCCGCGTCGCGGCCCGCGTGAACTGGGCGGGTCCATGCGCGCGTGGCTCAGCGTGGACGCCCAGCCGCCCGTCGGCATGCCGCCCGAGCTGCTCTCGCTGGAGAACGGGCTGCATCTCATCGAACCGGGCGCGTACACGTGGCACGTGATGGTGGCCGAAACCGACCGCGGCAAGGTGTATCTGCTGTACGACGCCACCGACAACGAAGAGCGGGTGCACGACTTCGGCCTGATCGTGCTGGGCGTGGGCGCGCTGTGCGTGGTGTTGGCCTACGCGCTGTCGCGCCGTGTGGCAGCAGTGGCGGTCGGGCCGCTGCTGGACCTGACAGACCGGCTGTCGACATGGGCGCCCGGGTCGCCCGACATGGCGGTCACGCGCGACGACGAGGCCGGGCGGCTCATCGAAGCCTTTAACCGCGTGCAGGGCCAGGTCGACCGGTCGATCGCCCGCGAACGGGAGTTTGCCGGCAATCTCAGCCACGAAGTCCGTACGCCGCTGGCCGCGATCCGGTCCGACAGCGAGCTCATGCTGCTGACGCAGGCGCTGACGCCGGACCAGCAGCAGCGCCTGACGCGCGTGGTCGACAACGTGGACCACGTGATCGTCAGCCTGGAAAGCGCGCGCGCGATGGCGCGCGACCAGTTGCGCGAGCCGGAGCCCGTCGACATTGCCGCCTGCATGGAGGACGCCTGGCGCGGCTACGCCGCCCAAGCCAGGCAGGCGGACCTGCGCTTCGATAACCAGATCCCGGCAAGCCAGGTGCTGACGCTGGACCGCTACGCCCTGCTCACCGTCCTGCGCAACCTCGTGCGCAATGCGATCGAGCACGCCGCGCCGGCCACGCTGACCGCGTCGCTGGATGCGCAGGGCGGGCTGGAACTGCGCGACGACGGCAAGGGTATCGCCGCCAGCGATCTGCCGTTCCTGTTCCGCCGGTATTTCAGTGGCCGCATGCGCGATTCGGGCGCGGCGGGCAGCGACGAGGCGGCGCGCGGGTTGGGACTGGCGATCGCCAAGCGTGTATGCGACATGCAGGGCTGGTCGCTCACGGTCGAGTCCTCGCAAGAGGGGCCCGCGCGCGGCACCCGCTTCCTATTGCGATTCCGGCAGGCCGAGACGGCAGCGCCTACCACGCGAATTTGACGAATTTTCGACTGTCGGACCCGTAAAGTGCGCAGGCCCGAATCGTCCGGAAAACCCCGATCATGCCGTCCCCATTACTGCCGGCGCCGCACGCGCCGACGAGAGCCTTTTACCTGCTCACCCATGTCGGGGCCGTGACGCTGCTGCTTGCCTGTCTGGCGTGGTGGGCCAAGGAATCGGGGCTGGACATGTACATCGCGCGTGCGCTCTTTGACCCGGTGATCGACGATTTTCCGCTGCACGGCAGCCGGTGGCTGGAGTTGCTGGGCCACCGCATTGTGCTCGCCCTGCCGATCGGCGTGGGCCTGGCCGCGGCCGCCATCGCGGCCGCCAGCTACCGCATCCCCGCATGGCGCCGCTGGCGCGGCGCGGCGATCGCCGTGGCGGCATCGTGCCTGACCGGGCAAGTGCTCATCAACCAGCTCAAGCATCACACGACGCTGCCGCGTCCCTACGACCTGGAGACGCTGGGCGGCTACACGCCGTATCCGGTGCACTGGTGGACATGGGCGCGTGCGCGCGCCGGCGGCGCCTTGCCCAGCGGCCATGCCGGCGCGGGCTACGCGCTGCTCAGCCTGTACTTCGCGGGATGGGCGCTGGGCCGGCCTGCGTGGCGCTGGAGCGGGCTGGCGATCGGGGTGGCGGCGGGCGTGGGCTTTTCCGTCGTGCGCATCCTGCAGGGCGCGCACTTTCTCAGCCAGACGCTGTGGTCCGCCGCCCTGATGTGGCTGCTGGCCGCCATCTTCTTCTATCCGGTGATCGTGGGACGGACCGCGCACGGCCCGTCCCGCGCGCCGCGCGTCAGTTGAGCAGCACGCCCGGCAGCCACAGCGAGAACGCCGGCACGTAGGTCACCAGCGCCAGCGCGGCCAGCAGCGCACCGTAGAACGGCCAGATGGTGCGCATCACCGTTCCCACCGATACCCCGCCGATGGCGCATCCCACAAACTGCGTGGTGCCCACCGGCGGCGTGTTCAGCCCCAGCGCGCAATTCAGCAGCAGCACCATGCCGAACTGCACGGGCCCCATGCCGTACTGCATGCAGATCGGCAGGAAGATCGGCGTGCAGATCAGGATGGTGGCGGCCATGTCCAGGAACGTGCCCAGCACGAACAGGATGATGTTGACCATCAGGAAGATGGCCCACGGTTCCGTGGAAATCGACGCCATCAGCTCACCGGTCTTTTCGGCCACGCCATAGAAGCTGATCAGGTAGCCGAACGTGGCGGAGATGCCGATCAGCAGCAGCACCACGCCCGTGGTTTTCACCGCCTTGCTGGCCGCGCGCACGAACTGGTCCCAGGTCAGCGAGCGGTAGACGAAGATCGTCAGCGCCAGCGCATACAGCACCGCCACCGCCGCGGATTCCGTTGCGGTGAAGACGCCGCTCAGGATGCCCGCGATGATCAGCACCACCACGAACAGCCCCGGCGCCGCGGCCACCAGCGAGCGGAACACGATGTGCCAGCCCGGGAAGGTGCCTGCCGGATAGCCCCGGCTGCGCGCCACGAAGTAGGCGGCCGCAAGGTTGCACGCGGTCAGGATCAGGGCGGGCACGACGCCTGCCGCAATCAGCGCCGCGATGGACACCTTGCCGCCCGCGGCCAGCGTGTAGATGATGATGTTGTGGCTGGTCGGCATCAGCGCGCCCACCAGCGCCGCGTGGGTCGTGACGTTTACCGCGTAGTCGGCGTGATAACCCTCGCGCTTCATCATCGGGATCATCACCGACCCCATCGCCGACACGTCCGCCACGGGCGATCCCGACACCCCGCCGAACAGCGTGCAGGCCACCACGTTGGACATGCCCAGGCCGCCCCGCACATGGCCCACCAGCGACTTGGCGAACGCCACGATGCGGTCGGCAATGCCGCCGTACAGCATCAGCTCGCCGGTGAAGATGAAGAAGGGGATGGCCAGGAACGAAAACGCGTTCATGCCCGAGGTCATCTGCTGGAAGGCCACTGCCAGCGGCAGGTCTTCATACATGATGGCCGTGATGGACGACAGCCCGATGGCGAAGGCCACCGGCACGCCGATCACGAGGAACCCCATGAAGGTGAAGGACAGCAGTGTCAGCGCCATGCCGGTACCACCTTCTGGTTGCGCAGGATCGCGATGATGTGCTCGACGGAAAAGAGCGCGATCAAGGTGCCCGACAGGGTTGCAGGAACGTACTTCCACGCGTTGGAGATGCCCAGGTTGGGAATCTTGTAGGCCGCGACGGACTCGGCCAGCACGCCGCAGTTCCAGGCCATCAGCACGCCGAACAGCAGCACGAGCAGATGGATGAAGATGCGCAGCCGCCGTTGCCCGGCCGGGGGCAGGGCGTCGAGCAGGGACTCGAAGCCGATATGCCCGGCGTCGCGCACGCCAACCGCCGCGCCCAGCATGGTGACGTACAGCACCAGCAGGAGCGCCAGGCTTTCCGCCCAGGTCGGCGTGCTGTTCAGCACGTGGCGGCCGAAGATCTGCAGCGAGACGGCGACGATCAGGCAGATCAGCCCGAATACGCTCGTCCACATGCAGATCCGCGCCAATCGGGCGCAGGCGCGGGAGTAGGCATCCAGCGGGGCAGCCAGGGCTTCTTCCCGGCCCCCCGCGGCGACATCCGGTTCATTCGTGGGTGTGGCCAACATGATGTCCTCACTGCACGGCCTGGATCTTGGCGACCAGGTCCTTCATTTCAGGCGTGGTGACGAAGCGTTCGTACACCGGCTTCATCGCGCCCTGGAACGAGGGTTTGTCGACCTGCGAGATCTGCGAGCCCGCCTTCTCGACCACCGCGCGCGACTTCTGCTCGCGCTCGTCCCACAGCTTGCGCATGTAGGGCACCGATTCGCGCGCCGCTTCGCGCAGGATCTTCTGGTCGTCGGGCGGCAGCTTGTCCCACTGGCGCTTGGAGAAGATCAGGATCTCGGGCGTCATCGTGTGCTCGGTCAGCGAATAGAACTTGGCGACCTCGTAGTGATGCGCGCTTTCGTAGCTGGGAAA
>Ga0182736_1002638_pt1 | contig 13227 bp, 17 predicted proteins | sample eDN5th30CKraftBY_FD_128882 | JGI IMG/M metagenome (GOLD analysis project Ga0182736, IMG submission 128882) | Enriched backyard soil microbial communities from Emeryville, California, USA - eDNA 5th pass 30_C Kraft BY (version 2) (version 2) | ecosystem: Environmental > Terrestrial > Soil >...
GATCGCGTCAACGATACGATTGAAAAGGGCGCCTTCGCTGGCACCGCCATGCCGATTCCGATGCTCTTTGCGCATGATCCGGCGCAACCCGTTGGCGTCTGGGAAGCAGCGGAAGAGACCAGCGAAGGGCTTCAGGTTCGCGGGCGGCTTCTGGTCGATACCGTCGAGCGTGCCCGCGAAATCCGAAGCCTTGTGCAGGCGGGCGCCGTGCGCGCGCTCTCGATCGGCTTCAGCATCAAGAAATCCATCGGGCGCAAGGGCATCGATCGAAGGATCAGCGCCCTCGATCTCGCCGAGATCAGCCTTGTCACCGTCCCGATGCACCCCGGCGCCCGCGTGACGAGCGTCAAATCGGCCTCTGATGCGATCCGCATCGCCGAGGCTCTTCACCGCGCCGCGCGCGCCTTCCGAACCTAGGGAATATCCATGACTGCTGCTGCTCTCGCCAATCCCGGCGTGATGGAACTGAAGGGCGACGATGCCGATCCGGCCGATTTCGTCCTGAAGAGTCTCGTCGACTTCAAGTCGAGCGTTGACGACCGCCTGAAGGCGATCGAGGCCAAGGCGAACGACAACGCCCTCGGCTCGCGTCTCGACAAGCTGGAAGCGAAGCTTAGTCGCCCGGCTATCTCGACCGCGATCGAACCGAGCCTTGAAACGAAGGCTTTCGAGACGTTCCTTCGTCGCGGCGAAGCTCGAATGGGCGCCGAGGAGACCAAGGCGCTGCGCATCGCCACCGACGCGGCAGGTGGCTATCTGGCGCCTGACGAGATCGGGAACGAACTGCTCAAGCTGCTACGGCAGTACTCGCCGATCCGCCAGTATGCCCGTGTCGTCACCATCGGCGCCGACTCGATCAAGTATCCGCGCCGTACGTCGAGCACGTCCGCAACGTGGGTTGCGGAAATCGACGACCGCACTGCTTCCGAGCCGGCCTTTGAACAGGTGACGATTGCGCCGTTCGAACTGGCGACCTTCACCGACATCTCGAATCAGCTTCTCGAAGACAACACCTACAATCTCGAAGGCGAGCTTCTGGCCGACTTCGGCGAGAGCTTCGGCAAGGCCGAAGGCACGGCGTTCGTGAAGGGAACGGGCATCGGCCAGCCCAAGGGCATCATGACCGCTTCCGGCATCGCCGAGGTGAAGACGGGCGTTGCCGCAGGCTTTTCGACCACGACCCCGGCCGACACTCTGATTGGCATGTATCACAGCCTGCCGAGCGTGCATGCGCAGAACGCGGCGTGGATCATGAACCGGACCACGCTTGGCACTATCCGGACTTGGAAGGATTCGACCGGCCGGTATCTGGTGCTCGACCCGATCACGGCAGGCGGCGCCATGACCTTGCTTGGTCGCCCGATCGTCGAGGCCGTCGACATGGATGATATCGGCGCCAACAAATACCCGATCCTGTTTGGCGACCTTCAGGGCTTCCGCATCGTCGATCGTGTCGGCTTCGCGACCCTTCGCGACCCCTACACCCTCGCGACCAAGGGGCAGACGCGTATCAACGCCCGCAAGCGCGTCGGCGCCGACGTGACGCATCCCGATCGCTTCGTAAAGCTCAAGGTCGCGGTGTAACCGCCATGGCATCGCGGCTCGCAGACGGCGAATACCGCCTTCAGTTCGGACGCAGCTTCGCTCGCCTGCGTCCGACGCTGCGGGCCGCGTACCAGCTTGATCAGCGCTACGGGCTTGAAGCCCTCGCGCTCGGCATCGAACAAGGAAACATTAGCATCATCCTCGACATCATCCGGGAAGGTGCATCCGAGAGTTTCCAGCTTTCGGACCTTCTCGACGCGATCGCCTATGAGCCGATTTGCGACGTGCTCGCGACCGTCAAAGGGCCGCTGACTGAATTCGTCCTGGCTCTTTTCGGCATCGATCCTGACGAGGAAGCGGGAGACCACGGGCCGGCAAATTCTCCAGTCCGCAAAGAGCCGGTTCGCTTCGTCGACGTGTTCGAACGCCTCTTTGCGATCGGCACCGGCTGGCTTGGTTGGTCTCCACGCGACACGTGGAACGCCTCGCCGCGCGAGATCATCGCAGCCTTTGAAGGCCGACAAGACATGCTGCGATCCATCTTCGGTTCGACCGATGCCGCCGAGGAAGAGCGCATCGGACCAGTCATTCACACGGAAGCCGAGATCGCCGAAGGCCTCGCCATGGCGAGGCTCATGGCCGCTTCCGGCCAAAACCGTTCCCGATAGGACAAATCATGACGCCCGAAGAAAGAAATACCTTCGTCCAAACGCCAACATCCATCAATGTGCAGCGGCTTAAGTTGATTGTACCGAGTGACACGGTCGATCTACCCTACAAGTCTATAGGCCTATGGGTTGGGAAAAACGGATCTATCAAGTTTCTTCCGGTCAACAATCCCGACAATGAACCGGTTACGATGGATGATATTTGGAACGTCTATCTTCCCATTGAAGTTCGTCGGGTTTTTGCGACCGGAACGACGGCAACCGTCTATGCATGGGTAGCTTAGTGACCGATCAGTTCGCATCCTTCGCCAGCGGCCTCGAATCCCCCTTCACGCACGGCATTGTCGTTGTTCCCTCCGACACGAACGACCTGCCCGCCGTCTCGCGTGCCCTCTACATCCGAGGTTACGGCAACCTGACGTGCGTCATGGCAGGCGGCGAGACCGTCACCCTGCCCGGCATAGGTGCGCCTCACGGCTTCGCGAAGACCTTCCCCCTTCGCGTCAAGCGCATCCTCGCCACGGGCACCGATCCCATGTCGATTGTCGCGCTCTGGTAAGCCATGCCGTCCGCCCCGCCTCGCCTCTGTGGTTGTGGTCGCATCGTCAAGGCTGGCGAGCGCTGCACCTGCCAACGCCTTGCGACCCGTGAGCGTAACAAGCGCTTTGAACGGACGCGTCCGAGCGCCCGCGAGCGCGGCTATGATTCACGTTGGGATAAGGCCCGCGCCGGCTTCCTCGCCAAGCACCCACGCTGCGCACGACCCGGCTGCAATGAGCCGGCAACCGTCGTCGACCACATCATTCCGCATCGTGGCGACACGAAGCTGTTTTGGGATCGCAGCAACTGGCAACCGCTCTGCGTCTCCTGTCACAGCCGACATAAGCAGCGGGAAGAGTGCCGTGTTTAACGACACCTTTGCCGAGAGCCCCGAACGCGGCTTGTGGTGCGCTGTGATCACGCAGGCGCTTAACGATGCGACTTCGGTCGATCCTTCAAATACCCTCTGCCGGGATCAAGCCCGCACCTGGCTTTTCGGCAACTCTGCCGACTTCCGCGACGTATGTCGTTCCGCCGGCCTCGAACCTGAATACATCCAAACGCACATCCGGAAGGCCATCGCGGCTGCCGACAGCAGCGCGGCGCCCCGCAAGTACGCACGACAGAAGCAAGAGCCAAGGCCAAGGCCCGAAACCCTCGCAGCAACGCTTGTCACGTTCGACGGAGAGACCAGAAGCGCCGGCGAATGGGCAGCACTCAAAGGGCTGAAAATGAACAGCATCTATGGACGCCTCAGACGCGGCTGGACAATCGAGGAAGCACTGACAAAGCCGCTTAGGGGCGAAGACGAGACGCAGTAATCAGACACACCGGGGGTATAGAACAACTTCGATACTTTCACATAGGACCGGCGTGCTGCCCATCGCGCAATATAGCGCCTAAATAGGATTTTTCATGCCAAGCATCACCGTTGATAATATCAAGGTGCACCTGAACGTCGCGTTCAGCGATGACGACATTGTGCTTGGTGACCTGATCGAAGCTGCCGAGGACTTCATTCTCCGCTACACCGGCGCTGCTTTCGCCGATGGTGAGGAATGGCCTGCATCTCTAAAGCATGCCGTGCGGCTTCTGGTCGGACACCTTTATGAGAACCGAGAGGCGACGCTGATCGGCATTTCCGCCGACATGCTGCCGCTTGGCTTCGCGGACCTGGTAGCGCCGCACCGGGAATGGGGCTTCCGCTACACCGGAGAGGATGCCGCCTGATGGCTGATGACGGCAACCTTTCGAACGTCCTTCGCGCCCTTGAGCGCGTGAAGCGCGAGATTATCGAAGATACTAGCAAGGCGCTGGACAAATCGGCGGCTGAAGTCGTGGCGACCATGAAATCCGTGGCGCCCGTTGCCGACGTTGACGGCGGCGAGCTTCGCGACTCGATCCGCGTCGAGCCAGGCGACCATGAGCTTTCCCGGACGATCATCGCAGGAGACGCCAAGGCTGACTATGCGCGGTTCGTCGAGTTCGGAACCCTCGATCGCCCGCCTGCTAATTTCTTTTGGGGACCGTGGCGCCTTCTGCGTCGCCGCGTTCAGGGCCGTGTGAACCGTGCGCCTGGCGCTGCAATCCGGAGGTTCAATCGTGGCTGAACCAAACTTCGCTTTGCAGAAGTGCGTCTATCAGCGGCTCACGGCGTCGGCTGCGTTGTCGACGCTTGTCGACGAAGCCGGCATCTTCGATCGCAGCGGCCGACCCGAGGTGTTCCCCTGCGTGATCGTCGGCGAAGGACATGCCGTCTTCTCGGATCGCTATGAGACGTTCCATGAGACGGCGTTTCTTAACGTCCACATTTGGGTGGAAGAGCCGGGACTAGCGAAGGCGAAGCTGATAGCGGGCTTCGTTCGCAATGCGCTTCGTGATGGCCCTTGGCTCGTCGAGGGGCATATCTGCCACGGCGTCATTGTCGAGGGTGTGCAGTTCATGCGCGACCCTTCCGGCAACTACTCGCACGGCGTCGTCACAGTCCGCGCCATCCTGCAAGAGGCCGCAGCATGATCCGCGCCGGCAAGCTTGTGCATCCGATCGGGATCGAGCGCGTCACCGTGACCGCGGGCGATGCCGGCGAGCCCGTCGAGACATGGGCTTCCGTCGCGACCGTTCGCGCTGAAATGATCGAGCGCAAGATTGTCGAGAGCGCGACCGACCACGGCACGCAGACCACGACCGATATTGCGTTCCGGATTCGCTACTTTGCATGGATCTCCCTCGCCGATCGCATCGTCTATGCAGGCCGCTCCTATGACTTGGTGGAGATCGAGGAACCGCGCGCAGGCCGCGAACTGGTCCTGAAGGTGCGGAGGATCGGACCATGAGAGGCCGCAAGCCCGCCTCGATCGTCGCAGGTAACTCGCCCATCGAGAGCGTGCCGAAGGCGCCCGTCTGGCTATCAAAAGAGGCCAAAGCCGAATGGTGCCGCGTTGCGCCGATCCTTCACGCCTCTGGCGTGCTCGACGACACCGATCTTGGCGTCTTGCAGTCCTATTGCATGGCGATCGGCACGATGCAGCAGGCGCAGCGTCTCTTGAACAAGGAAGGGCTCGTCACCGAAGCCGGGAAGCGCCATCCGGCAGTTGGCATCATGAACGCGGCGCAACAGACCATGCGCCTGTGCGCGACCGAGCTTGGCCTTACGCCCGTCAGCCGCTCCCGGCCGGCGATCCGCAGCGACAATGACCGTGATGACGCGCCCAATCCGCTCGACATATCCTGATTGGATTTTCGACGAGAGCGAGATCCCCGATCCGTTCGGCTATGGCGAACGGGCGGTCACGTTTCTGCGCGCGCTTCGGCATCCCAGGAGCAAGCTTCCGCACAAGGCGTTCCAACTGGACCCGTGGCAGGAACGCATTGTGCGGCGCATCTATGGGCCGCGCAATGCGAACGGCTCCAGGATCGTGAAGACCGTCGTCCTTCTGCTGCCGCGTGGCTCCCGGAAGACCAGCCTCGCGGCGGCACTTGCGCTTCTGCACACGATCGGACCCGAACGCGCTCCAGGCGGCGAAGCGCTATTTGCAGCTGTCGATCGGAAGCAGGCTGGCCGAGCCTTCAAGGAAGCAGCCGGCATCGTGCGCGCCGACAAGCGCCTAGTTGCCGGCACGCAGATTCATGATCCCCACAACAGCGCAAAGCAAATCACGCGCGCTGATGACGGCACGACACTGGAAGTGATCTCCGGCGACGCCGCGTCGCAGCACGGCGGAAATCCGACATTCGTTCTGGCCGATGAGCTTCACGTCTGGCCGAACCGCGACCTTTGGGAGGCGCTTCAAACCGGTCTCGAAAAAACCGATGACGACACGCTTCTCATTGTTGCGACTACCGCAGGCCGAGGGCAGGAGAACATCGCATTCGAGATCGTCGACAACGCGCGGAAGGTGGCCCTCGGCGAGATCGACAACCCTTCAATTCTGCCGGTTCTCTTCGAGGCCGATCGTAAAGCGGACTGGCAGGACGAAGCGCTATGGTATCGGATCAATCCAGGTCTCGCTATTGGCTATCCCAGTCTTGAAGGCTTCCGTCGTCATGCGAAGCGAGCCGAGACTTCGGCAGCCGAGCGGCAAAGCCTTCGACGCCTGAAGCTGAATATCTGGCTCGACGGCGCGGCCGACCCGTTCGTCGACATGGATATATACGACTCTGGCGCCGAAGCAGTCGATCTCAGTACTATGCAGGGCGAGCCATGTTGGCTTGGCGTCGACCTGTCTAGCTCGGTCGATCTCAGCGTTATCGTCGCGGCCTTCAAGGATGAGCACGACAACTATGTCGTCGCACCATGGTTCTTTATTCCTGCCGACAACATCGAAGAGCGCGAACGCCTTTCCGGCGCGCCCTATCACCAATGGGTAAAGGACGGGCTTGTTATCGCCACGCCAGGCAATGTCGTCGATTTCCGTGCTGTAGAAGCGAAGGTCCGCGATCTCTGCGAGACGTTCGACGTGCGCGAGATCGCGATTGATCCGGCGCTCGCCCGCAACCTCTTCAACAATCTTACTGACGATGGCTTGCCGGCGATCGAGCATCGGCAGGGCTCGCTCTCCATGATGCCGGCGATTGCCGAGCTTGAGCGCGCGATCATTGGCGGCAAGTTCCGCCACGGCGGCAATCCGGTCCTTCGCTTCTGTTTTGCCAACGTGGAAGTTGAGACGAATTCGCACGGGCACAAGACACGCCTTACGAAATCAAAGAAGTGGCTATCGATTGACGGCGCCGTTGCAGCAGCGATGGCTATCAACCGTGCCTCAGCCGGCGCGAAATACACGTCGATTTACGCCGATCCCCGCTATTCCCTTGAAGATTGGGCCGCATGATGGCTGATAACGAACTTAACCTTCAGCTTGAATTGAAGCTTGAGCGGCTCGAAAAGTCCTTTACCAGGGCACAGGCGGTTACCGCGAAGCGCTTCGCCGAGATGGAAGGCAACAGCAGCCGCACGTCACGCAAGATCACGGCCGACATGAACAAGGCGAGCGCCGCGCTCGACAGCGCGTTTGCGTCGCTCAAGAGCTTTGGCGCCGGCTTCGCGGGTGGCATCGTTTCGGGCGCCGTCGTCGAGTTCACCAGCGCCATCAAGGGCGCCGTGTCGAGCGTGGCGAACCTGAAGGCGGAAGCGCAACAGGCTGGCGTGAGCGTCGAGGCATTCCAGCGTCTTCGCGCTGGAGCCCTTCAGGCGAAGGTCGGCACCGACGCGCTTGTTGATGGCTTGAAGGAGATGCAGCTTCGCATTGACGAGTTCATTCAAACCGGAAGCGGCTCGGCAGCGGAGAGTCTTCGGCGCATCGGTTATGATGCCGACACCCTGAAGGTGAAGCTCAAGAGCCCGTCCGACCTCTTCCTAGAGATCATCGGCCGCGTCCAGCGGCTCGACCAAGCCGCACGCATCCGCGTGATGGATGAGCTTTTCGGCGGAACGGGGGGCGAGCAATTCGTGCGCCTTGTCGACCTCGGCGCCGACAAGGTGCGGGCGATCGGCGACGAAGCGCAGGCTACGGGCCGGATTATCGACTCGGCGCTTGTCGACCGAGCCGCGCTGCTAGACCAGAAGTTCAACACGGTCGCCGAGACGATCCGTGGCAATCTGGTGGCTGCTATTGTCGCTGCCTCGGAATCCCTCGATCCGCTGATACAGCAATCCGACGCCCTCGGACGAAGCCTTCAGGATTTCGCGAACAACCCGACGCTCGACAATTTCGGCCGCTTCATGCTCGGCTCTTGGGGCGGCTATGGCCCGGTTCCCGACCTCGATCCTGCCGAGGCTCGGCGCGAAGCATCGCGCGGACGCGCGCTCTCGAATCTCAATCGTCCGGCCGATGCCGTTCCGGAGATCGTCGACCAATCGAACCTGCCGCCCGTTCCGGAGCGGAAGCCTAACCTTCTCGACTATGATCCGAACGCGACCGCCCGCGCCTCGGCGACAAGGGCGATCCGCACGCAACGCGATGCCGTCGCCGAACTGATCAGCGGCCTTGAGGAAGAACTTCGCCTTGTCGGCGCGACCGATGCGGAGCGCTACGCGTCGAATTCGCTCCGCATGGCCGGCGCCGAGGCAACTGAAGCGCAGCGGACGAAAATCCGCGAGTTGTCGGCAGCGATAGCAGCCGAAAGCGAGGCCCAGGATCGGGCGAACCAAGCCCGGCAGGCATTCGAGGGAATCGCAGGCGATGCCGTCAAAGGCCTGATCAGCGACCTTCGCGAGGGCAAGAGCGCGGCTGATGCCCTCGCCGATACCTTTGACCGGATCGCCTCTCGCGTGCTCGACGGCGCCCTTAGCTTCGCCCTCTCGGCGCTCACGGGCGGAACCGGCATCGGGAAGATTCTCGGCTTCGCCGAAGGCGGCTACACGGGCGGCGGCGGCAAGTATGAGCCGGCCGGCATCGTGCATCGCGGCGAGTATGTGATCAACGCAGCCGCGACGGCACGGCATCACGCCTTGCTCGCTGCGATCAATTCGGGGCGCCTTCCCGGCTATGCGTCGGGCGGCATTGTCGCGGCACCGGCATTCTCCAGCCCCATACGCCAGATCAGCACCGCGTCGCCTCAGCCGATATCGATTTCATCGAGCGTGACCGTCAATGCAACGGGCGGCGACGAAAAGCAGAACGCCGACCTAGCAGCCAAAACGTCGAAAGCCGTCGAGACGCAGTTGCGCAAACTCATTGTCGACGAAGTGCAACGGCAGCGACGCCCCGGAAATATGCTCAATCCTTACACGCGATAGTGCGATTTTTTGTGCATCGGACGAACGAGACCGCTATAATATTCTCTGAGGACTCGCAAAGGCCCTCGATCACCGAGATGGACCGCTCGCCTCCTAACGAGCGGTCCTTTTCGTTGCTATGCGACGAAGCCGCGCCATGGTCCGTCGCCAGCCTCTAGCCTCTCGATCAGATCCAGCTTCCGCCGTGCCGTGTCGCGCGTGAACGTGCCTTTGGCGACGCCTTCCATGAGGCATCGAACCAAAGCCACCTGCCCATGCGATTGTTTCCAGCCAAGCGCCTTGCCGAGTTCCCGCGCCACAAACCATTTGGCTATATCGGCTTCGTTGCCGCGCACCTTCGGCCATCGCTTGGCGAATTCGCGTGACCTGACAGCAGCAAGGAGCGCCGTGCATCGCGCGGCAGCTTCGTCACGCACCTTCCTGATTTCAGCCGTCGTGAGATCGGCATAGGTCCTCATAACGCCCTTGTGCCGCTCCCGGCTACGGCGCATGTCGAGACGTTTCCGGATTGCCTCCCGATCGGTCGACAGGCTCGGATCACCGCTCGCGAGCGCCCGCTTGCGTTCCGCCTCAATCTCCGCTTCCCGCCCGTAGGATCGGGAGAGCTTCGCCTGGCTGGCCTCTATGCTCTCGCGAAGTTCTGGCGCGAGGCTGATAGCCTCGGCAGGCGCGGCAACCGAAGAAAACGGCGCCGCGTCTTCATAAGCGGCGAGAGCGTCCGCAAGGATGCGGTCAAGCATCACCTGATCAAGTTCGTCGATTGTATCCGTGTGCTTGGCGACGACATCAGAAAGCAGTTCGTCTATATCGATATCGTCGAGCTTTTCACTCGACAGATTAGATGCGGCCATCTATATATCCGTTTGTGTGAAGAGACATTGCCCGCCGGTTCCTGCAAGAGCCGGTGGGTTTTCTTTTGCCTATGCGGCAGGTAGCTCGGCAACGGCTTCGTGAAGCTCGCGCGCAATAGCTCTGGCGACGTCAACCGAGTACGTGAGCTTGAATGAGGCGCGACCATCGGCGAGGCCCGACAGGACGATTCCGTTGCCCTGCCGATCGGCAAACAGTGCCGCGCCGTCGTCGACCGTTCCGCCGCCACCGCGAAGCTCGACGGCGCTGGCAATGGCATCAGCCCAGCCGGCAGCTACGCGAGGTGTCACGGTAACCCTGAATGCGTCGATATCGACAATCAGCCGGGAGCCCTCGGGAGCGACGGCATAGGCGATTTCAAAACCGGGAATGGAGCGATCGAGCCCCAACGCGGCAAGCTCGCGATCAATGAGGGTGGCGAGCACGGCTCGTGGTGTCGTGGCGAAATGCTCGGCGAGGCGATGAAGCTGCGCGTGATGCTCCCGCGCGAGAGTGACCGTCTGGTATCGTGATGCCATGCGTAACCTTGTCGGATTATGGACCCGACAAGCTAATATAGCGTCCGTGTCGCGCGATGCGTCGATTATTTTCAGCGTAACCTCGCGAACTAACCTGCGCAGGTTAGTAACGGCCGGAGCCCTCTCGATTGGCGACCAAACTGCGTCAAAGGTCATGGTAACGCATTTTGCGTCAATCGAAACGCTGATTATTATATTATTTCAATGAGTTGGTATGCCGAAGCGATTGACGCAAAATCGGTTACCTTTCCCATATATATAGATAGGTAGATAGTACACTCATAAACATCTATATCTTCTTATTGGCGACTGACGCAGAAACGGTTACCAATGACGCAAATTCGGTTGCCGTCCCCACACCCCGGATAAAGAGCTCGCTTCGCTCGCCGCAGAGGATCGCGCTCGCGCGCGCTCGCTTCGCTCGCCCCGCTCACCTGCGATCCTCTGCGCAGTTCAGTTTCATTTCCGCGGACAGGAAGAGGCTTCGCCTTGACCCTCCCGGTTAGGTCACAACCTGCCCCGGCACTCCGAAACCCCCTCACCACGCGGCTAGAAGATGTTTCCAACCGCGGAATCAGTAAATATTTTCGCCAGTCATTACTGACTTAACAATGTATCTAAAACGTACTGATTAATTTCTGTTATGAATTACAAAAATCACAGTTCGATAAGTCATTACTGATTTATATGGCTCCGTGCAGCCGTTTTTGTGTTTGATTTTGAGAAACTATTCCGGAATATGGCCTCGCCAGTCGACGAAAGGACATCCAATGGCGACTTACATTCCGGAACCGACGTATACGAACATCGTCGATGCTATCGCCTCGCTTGGGCTCGATCGGGACATGATCAAAATCACTCTCGGCGAGCGCGGCGATATCTGGCCTGCCTCGATCATCGGCGACGTTCGCGAGCAAGCCCTACGCGCCGGACAGGAGAACTTGCGGGACCATCGGCGCAACAGGCGTGCGGGAATCCCCTACGGGACTCCCTGACGGCGTTTCTCGCATCGGATGACCTGGGGCACCGGCCGGCATAAACGCCCGCCAGCTAGTCCCGCAGGCGATCTGAAGAATCCTACGATCGCCGATGCGTTTCTCGACGCATCGGACGATGCTCGACGCTATAGGGCAAAATGGGGCGCTTCCGCCCACGGTTAGGAGAACAGCCTTTGTCCCGCAAGAAAACGAAACGCCGCAATCTCATATCGACCAACCGTCCCTTGGTGCCGAAGGCGGACGGGTTGCCAACGTCGGCCGAAGTCGACGCCCTGCTCGCAGATCTTCAGCGGCTCTTGGGCAAGCCACGGGTGCGCGTGAAGGCGCTTACGCGGCGCGTCGCCTAGCGCGATCGGCCGAACCGAGGGCGCCCGGTTCCGACCGTGGCGCCCTCAATCATCTTTGCATCGGAAAAATCCGACGCGGCAGCTTTGCCGCGTTGAAATCACGTGACTGTCATGCGCATAGTTGGGTTGACTGTCCCTACGGACTGAAATTCGAGGGGAGCGCGACGGCTACGCTCCCAAGGGGCTCCGCTAAGGAACCTGCTGTTGCTATCTGGCTGGCTAGGCTAGACGGACCGGTTGGAGGAGCCACCCTCCACCGGTCCACCGTCTTCGCAACAAGGCTAGCGTGGCGGTTTGGCTGGGACGAATCAAGGGCGGTTGCTGAGATTCTCCACACGCACCCGCAGATCGTTCCTGTTTCGTTCTGGTACAAACCCCACAATTCTCAGCCGTTAGGCTAGCGATCGACCCACTGCGGTTCCGGCCGTGGCGCCAATTCTCTAGAAGGGTATGTCATCGTCCAAATCGGCAAAAGACGATCGGGCGCCTGCGGGCTTCTTTGGCGAGGAAATTGGGATCGGTTGCGTGACGGGCGGAAGCTGCCGCTGGTCAACCTCGACTTCGTGCGCCACGCTAACAACAGATATGATCTTGTTGACGATTTTCGTCGCCGCATCTGCTGTGCCTGCCATACTGCCCGGTATCGAAGCGATATATATAGCTAGTACAGCGACAGATGCGAGACTAAGTCGTTTCTTTGTCAGCTCGCTTTCAAACGCAGCCAATCTCTCCATCAGAACGCTTTTCTTGGGTTCCGCGATCTCGGATCGCTCAATTAGATCGCGGAGATGGTATATGTAAGTTCTGATATCTTCTCGCACGGAATCGCTAATTCCGACTGACTCAGCGCGCCTTTTCTTACTGTTCGATATGGCGATCTGCGTAACAAAATGATCAACGGTTGAAGAAAAATCTCTGAAGTCGGCGAAGCTGAACCCTTCAGCTGGCGGTATCGTCGTATCTTTTATAGATTCTATTTCATACTGTTTTGCGGCAGCAACAATAATATTCATATATTTATGTCGTATATCTTGGGCTTCCTCCCATGAATCGCGGCCATCAAGACCAGAGAGCATTACGCGGAGACTGTTATACGATATCTCGACAAATTTGACGAAAGCGGCGTCCGCATCATCGGGAAGCTCTGCGATCTCTTCGGAGGAAATGAAGCCAAATAGATACAACGAGCGCCTCCCGTTCTTCGAAGCTGGCATTCTAGACGCCACTTCTCTGCGTGCACAGCCCACAGGCACACGTCAACAAGGCCGTCGTCGGCAGATAGATTCATGCCGCGTGGAACACCCGCAAAGGTGTTACACATTCGATCGAGTTTGGAAGGCTATTTTCGGTCTAAGTCATTGATTTTATTGACTTTTCCGAAAGTGGCTGGGGAACCTGGATTCGAACCAAGACTAGCGGAGTCAGAGTCCGCTGTTCTACCATTAAACTATTCCCCAAACCGCGAAGCGGGCGTTCTGGCGAGTCGCTGGCGACGGGCAGAGGCGC
>Ga0182736_1002640_pt1 | contig 13218 bp, 11 predicted proteins | sample eDN5th30CKraftBY_FD_128882 | JGI IMG/M metagenome (GOLD analysis project Ga0182736, IMG submission 128882) | Enriched backyard soil microbial communities from Emeryville, California, USA - eDNA 5th pass 30_C Kraft BY (version 2) (version 2) | ecosystem: Environmental > Terrestrial > Soil >...
CCCTCGCCGCTCACGGCGGCCCCGAGGGTCATGGCCACCGGCGGGCGCGCGATGCCGAACTTGACCCGGACGGTGCCGCTGGCCGGGTCGACGGTTGGCGAGACCTCCCGCACGGTGCCGGTCGCCCTGACGGTGGGATCAGACACCAACCGGATCTCGGCGGTCCGGCCAGCGGGTTCCTGGATGAAGACAGACTCGTGCACGTTGAACACCGCATCGCGGGGCCCGTCAGGGGCGAGAGTGAACACCGGTTGGGCGGCCTGCACCACTTGGCCGACCTCGGCGTTGCGGGCGGTGATCACGCCGGCAACGCCGGCACGCAGCGTCGTCTGGGCGAGCTGCTCGCGGGCTGTGCCCAATTGCGCCTTGGCGGCGGCGAGGGATCCCTGCGCCGTGCGGAAGGCCTCCTCCGCCTGGTCATACTCCCGGCGTGTAGTGTAACCGCGCGAGAGCAGGGTCTTCTGGCGCTCGAAGGCGGAGGAGGCCTGCCGGAGCTGGGCCTCGGCGGCCCGGACGGCGGCCTCGGCGGCGGTCACGTTGGCCTGCTGCTCCTCCGGGTCGATCTTCGCCAGCACCTGATCGGCCGAGACATGCATGCCAACGTCGGCGCTGCGCTCGGTGATGCGCCCGCCCGCCCGGAAAGCGAGATCCGTCTCAACTTGGGCTCGGATCTCCCCGGTGAGCGTGATCGTCGGTGCATCATCGGTGAGCTCGACCATCTGGGCGTGGACCATGGCCGGGGGCTTCTCGGGCACGGCCTCCTGCTGCTGGCAGGCGGCCAATCCGATCATCGCCAGGGCGCCGATGAGCCAGGCTGAACCGCAACGTGCGCGACGATCCTTCATTGAGACTTCTTCCATTTCGCCAGATCGGGAAACTCCGCGGACGGGACAAAGGTCGCGGGCCAATCTAGCCCACCGCTATTATTGACATACACGAATGTCAATAATCTATGGACGCGCGTGTATGTGAGTTATAGTGTCAGCCCTGCTTGCATACCGGCTGCGGCTTATGCCGTGTCCAACTCGAGAATCACTGAGGAACGCAATGGCAAAAGGTGCGAGGGCCCGCCGCAAGGCGGAGCGGCCAGGGGAAATCCTGGAGGCCGCTTTTGAGGAGTTCGCGCAGAGGGGCTTTGCCGCCACTCGCCTTGAGGACATAGCGGAGCGTGCCGGTGTCACGAGGGGTGCGGTCTACTTCTATTTCGAGAACAAGGAAGAGGTCTTTGTGGCCATGGTCCGTGAGCTCTCGCGGCCCCTTCATGCCGAGATCGAGGTGTTCTTGGCGGACCGCCCGGGCCCCGCCCCTGAGATGCTGCGCTCGTATCTCCGATTCGTGTATCAGATTGCCGTCGATGATCAGCGGAGCCGCGAGCTTCTGCGTCTCCTGATCGCTGAGGCGAACTGGTTCCCAGAGATGCTCGACGAGCAGTTCCGCATGGTGTGGGGGCCCTTTGTGGACACCTTCCAGAAGGTGCTTCAGGAAGGCGCTATTCAGGGCGAACTTCGGGCTGCGCCGGTTCAGGAGTTTCCGGAGCAGATCGTCGGTCCCGCCCTGCTGTTCAATATTTGGATCCTCCTGTTTGGGGAACGCAAACCGCTTGACCCGGAACGGCACTTCGAGGCCGCCATTGACCTCATCCTTCACGGCTTGCTGCCACGGAAGAACTAGGGATTGGAGGCGCGTCTCTATTCGGCGGTTCGAGGTCAAGCGCTTTTAGGCTGTTTTCCCGCTCCGATGTTTGACGTCACTCGAGGGTCTTGCTTCTCTTCGGGATCAGCTCTCGGGCTTTCCCATGATGGGATCAGAAGGATGAGGTGGCCCAATCTGTTGCGCGTTCTGATCGCGCAAAACGCGATCGACACAAGTGCCCTAGCGAACTCACCCCATCCATCGTCTCGCGAGGGACGTCTCTCCACCGGCTGGGGAAACTAGCTTAGGTAGGGCCAACGGCGTCGCCAGCTAGAGTGGAAGCCAAGTCGCCAGAGATCGCTGGTGCTGGAATGGTCCTCAGGTTCTCGACTTAGATAGTGGAGGAGCCCTGCTCGACCCTCCGCTGCATTATCAATGGACGAGGCTCACCGCTTGAATGCTCAACCGCCTCCCGCGACTGGGCTGGCGGAAGGGCCTTCCCGCCACTAGTCTGGCGGGGTCTCGCCTGCTGTGTCCTATGCCGCACGGTCGACTGCATGCGAGCCAGCGCGTCCTGAACCTCGAGACGATCGGAGATCTCACTGGCGTCGAATTCGTGCCGGCACAGCCGACAGGTCAGATCCACCCCGAACTGGAGCTTCCGCAGCCGGACCTTGAACAACTGTTGGCAGTGAGGACAGGCCAGATCGATCCGCATGCTTCCATGATCTTCGAACAAGTGGCCTTCTCCGGTTAAGCTTCGTCTCCAAGGGCTGAACCATGGCAGTAAGGCGACAACGAGGCGTCACCTGTAGGGTCGTTTGGCCTCTACACGATCCCCCATGCTCTGTACCGTGTCCGTCCGGTGAGCTCGCGCGGCAGGGCGCCGCCGAGCTGCGCCAGCATCAGGTCGACGGCCTTGGGCGTGACCTTGAGCAGCTTGGCCCCGAGCGGCACGGTGACCAGCGGGCGGGACAGGAACAGCTCGACCAGCTCCGGCAGCTTCGAGTTGGAGCGGGTCTTGGCGGTGACCCGGCTCATCAGCTCGCGGGCGAGGATGAGCCGGTCGAGATCCTTGTGGGCGATGGCCAGCGCCTCTTCCAGCACCTGGCAGAAGCCCTCCAGCTTCTCAGTTGCCCCTTCCCGGCCCTGCGGCCGGAACCGGGATTGCTTGAAGCCGGCGGCGAGTGGCAGCAGATGAGAGGTGAGTCCCCTTGCCCGCAGGATGGAGGCTGCCATGATCAGGCCGAGCCACGGCAGGCGCGTGTAGAGGTTGAGATCGAGCCAGGCGTTCCATGCCACCACGGCTGCCGCAATGGGGAGAGCATGAGGAGTTGTGGGGCAGTTAAGCGGCTGCCTGACCATAGTCCTTGGCGTTGTCGTTCATCATGCCGGGGTACCAGTGCTCGAATGTGGCACGAAGTGAGCCATCCAAGGTCTTGGTCCGTGTCTGCAGGAGTAGATGAGCCCCGCGCCGGCTCCACTGCATCTGCTGCTTCTTGGCGAAGCGCTTGCTGATCACTGCGTTCACCGTTGCCTCGACGAAGGCCGAGGAGATCCGCTCGCCGGACCGGTAGCGCTCGCCATAATTGATCAAGCTGGACTCGTTACTGACGATATAGACCTTGAACTCCCGCATGGCGGCCCTGAATTTGCGCAGGTTGGGATAGCGACTGTCGAGAGCTTCGAGGTCGAGCAGCAGACCACCGATGGCCTCCCGAGCGCGATATGTGTTGCCATGCCAGAGGAACCATTTGATCCGGCGCAACTCGTCCAGAGCCGCCGTCCCGGCGTCCTTGTCATGGTGCACCAGACCCTGAGCAAATTGGCGCAGAACCGTGATCCGCATGGTGATGTGGAACCAGTCGAGGACGTGCTCGCTGCACGGGCTGATCCGCTCGGCGAGGGCCCGGACCTCGTCCCCGCCGTCTGTGATGAAGGTCAGATCCTGATCGGCCTGGCAGCCTTGGCGCCTGAGATGGTCAATGATGCGGCGCTGCGGCTTGCGGTCATAGCCGTGGACAAAGCCGATGTACCGAGCCTCCCCCTCTTCGGGCATAGACCGGCCGACGATCAGCTCGAAGTTCCGCTTTCTGTCGCGCCAATCGCGGATGTAGCCGCCATCCAGGCCGATGACCATCCGTCCATCAGGGATTGGCAGATCCTCCCAATCGCGAGGATCTGTGCCCTCGGTGAATGAGGTCCGCTGCTGAGCAAGATCGTCCTCCATCCGCTCGGCGGCGCGCAGGACGTGCTGGCGCACCGTCGTTGCGTTGACACCGCCGCCCACAGGAAGCACGTCAGCCAGGAGATCGGCGGTGGCCGCATAGGGCACAAGCGAGGCCCAGCGGGTCTCAAGGTACAGACGCTCCGGTGCAACATGGTCGGGAAGCAATTGCGTCAGTGGCGAGATCGTTGCTGGACCATTGGTCTGCCGCTCTTTGGGAACGTAGAAGCGTGGGCTCTTCAACTGGACGTCGCCAAAGAGGGTCCGGAAGGTGATTGGGTAACTACCTTTGCTCCGAAGCCGCCGACCAGTGATCTCGCAGTGACGGTGTTTCTCGAGCCAGTCATTGACCTGAGCCTCGACGATCCGCTGTTGAGCGGCTGCCAATAAAGTCTTGCTCTCAGCTAGGGATAGGCCCAGATCCTCGGCCTGCTCCGTGATCTTCGTCAGGGATGCGACCTCCTTCGCGTCTCCAACGGTGCCGTCGTCTCCAACGATCTGAAGCATGATCCTGACCTGCATGGAATCTCCCGTGCGCTTGTGGAGAGCCGGGCGCCTTCACTGGCCATTCGAGCGCACGGCTTCACCACTGTTGATGCATGAGGTTGAGATACTCGGTCTTGCTTAGCCGCTCGTTGACCTTTTTGCGGGAGAACGGCTTGCCCTGCCACCCTTGGCGTATCTCAAGGCGTTTCAGAGCCTCCCGGACATGATCGATTTCCTCGGCGTTGATGGAGGCGCCTTTGCTCCGCTTCAGAGCGAGCTGATCCACGAAACCGGCCAAGACGGCGAAGTCATGACTGGTCTCCAAAGTGATACAGGCCTCACGCCGGGCCAGAAAACCCGGCACCCCGCCGCAGTCCTCCGGCGGGCAGGATCCATCCCCGTCCAGGCAAACGGGATAAGTCCTCTCAGGGTCAGCCCCATGCCGGCTCTCGAGGCGCACCTCGTGCTCCCAAGGACCATTGAGGTCGTACTCGTAGCGAAAACGGTTGCCCGGACAGAGGCGAAGTTGTGAAAGCGGGATCTCCGGTGACCGGGCCGCCAATTCCCGAGAACCGAACCGCCGGGCCCGGAGCGTGAACTGGAACAGGTGGATGCCCTCCCAGCCCATCGCCACCTGAATGACACCGTGCAACTCCCGCAGCGTCATGCTGCCCGGAACCTGAACGCGCCGCCAGATCATGGGGCTGATGCCGAGCAGCCAGACTTTGAACTGCAGGATCTCCGGAGTTTGAAACGGATCAGACGTGTGGGGTTCGGATGGGGTGCGTTTCGGCAAATGAGGGTGTCCCGCAGCCTTATTTCGTCTGGTCGGATACCTTGTACAGCCGACCCGTTATCAAACTGCCCCACAACTCCTCATGCTCTCCACATACGGCCAGCCGTCGTGGTGGTGGAGATCGGACATAACCCAAAGACGCACAGAATCCTCCTGTGATGAGGATGATGATGGGAATGGAGCAAGGATCGAGAGATCAGGCGTGCTTATCGCAGGCGGTGTAGTAGTAGCCCTGCGCGGTTTTCCGTACCGTGCCAGGCTCTCCGTATTGCCCGCAGATGCCGTACGACACAGTCTCGCATGCAGCTATCACACCACGTACGCGGATGATCTGAGCATGAGACATGCCGAGGCCACACGAGTACGCCCGCAGTCCGGCGAGTTTCTCTTTGACCTGGCTGAACTTGAATCTCGGCGGCACGCCGATCTCGTGGACCCACTCAGCCATCACCTGAATGAGGTCTGCCCACCCGACATCGCACTCGAATTCCAGATCAAACCAGCGCGGGAAATAGCGCCTAAGCTCTGCCGCCCAACCAGCCGACGGAGGGAGCGTTCTGCCCGTCTCTCGGTTGACGCGCCTGGAATAGGCGCAGGCTGTCCGAGCGATTGCCTCGACAACGAGGGCACGGTCCACGGCATAACTGATGACCTGCTCCGGCCATGTCGACGTCCGAGGCCCTGTCGGCGGGTGCTCGTAGTCGACAGTCGCCTCGGCAAGATCGTAGTCGTACGTCACACCAAAGACGCGAAAGGGCCGCTCGATCGGTCCGACGATTTCACGGACAACGCGGTCGAAGAAGAAGCCGGTTGGATTGCAGACTGTTGCCGGCCCGCGAAGGTAATATGTGTCATCTGTCATGATCCGCCCTTCTCAATGCCTGGGCGCGAAGGCCATCCGGCCGGCAAGGATCGTCTCAATCATCCTCCGCAACGGCCGCAGAGATCCGCCGCGCCATTGCCGAGCCAAGAGATTGAGCTCGCCGCAGTTGAGTTCCGGACACCAAACTTCGTCCTCGTTCCTCTGCTGCCGGATCTCGACAAGAATCGTCCGGACGACGATCAGCAGGTCTTGCTTCCGTGGCTGCGGGATCTCAAGCACGCGGAGGCGGTCGAGCAACGGTCCACTCAGGCGAAAAGATGTATTCGCCGTCGCGATGTATGAAACCGCCGACAGATCGACGGAGCACTCGAGATAAGGATCGTGGTACCGCCGCGAGCTCTCGATCTCGAGAAATGGGATCAAGACGTCGGTCAAACGGCCGTTGTGATCGCTGGTTCCTGCCTTCTCGAGCTCGTCGATAATGAGCATTGGGTTTGCGATGCCAGTCCGCTTGATCGCTTGCAGTGGCGTTGACGCCCGGCCAGTCGACCACTGCCGATTTGTGCCTCCAAAGCTAGCGTCGGCAGCCCCTGCCGCGGGAACGACCGTCGGCTGCAGGCGGAGGACCTCGCCGAGGCGACGAGCAAGACGAGTCTTCCCGCAGCCGGGCCGGCCGACAAGCAATGTGTTCCTGATGCGAGATGCCGGCGATCCGACAGAGTCCATTAGCAGCGTTGAGATTATATCAGTCGCCCACGGCATCTCCGCCGTCAGCTCCCTTGAAATCGCCTGCAGATCTGGCGTCTCGGCGAGAGGCATCTCAACGCCGCAAATGCTTGCAAACTCAAGCCTTGGATTCGGCTGGCTCGATGACTTGGTCTCGGGCAGGTGACTGAGCGTCCGCAGGACAACCAGTGTCGGCGGCACGGACGCGGGAATAGGCGGAGTCGGATCTGCTACGGTGAGCAATGCGTCCAGATCGACTTGCAGATCGATATTGTCAGTGGGTGCGTTCGGCAGGTCGGACAGCATGTCTTCGATCTTATCCGCCTCGGCCGCTCTCTTTTGCTGTGCACGTCTGTGCTCAATAAGTGAGTCAGACGCAATTTCCAGCCGACGCAATGCCTCCTTGAACCACAACCCACTCGTCATCTCGATAATCCGACGCTCGGTCAGCGCTGTGTCTGCGAGACGGTACGCACGGTCGAGCAGAGAGAGGGCTATAGCGGTATACCGAGCGTGCAGAATACTATTCATCTGCACTCTTGCACGGCTGTAGGCGTGTGTTGCCGCCCTCTCGTAAGCGTGCGACTTGCCGAGCGCTGCATTGTACAGATCAGCTCGCTGCAATGTGTCGACGACTGCGGACTCATCGCCCTTCGATGATTTCCGACTCTCGACCGTCAGCAGCCACATTTGACACTGCTGTCCGAGCTGACGGATGCTCTCTCTAGTCGGCTGGCTCATGACCGTCGATGCAGCGAGACGGAGTCTGTCGCCGGGCAAATGATTGATGACATCTGCGGCGTACAATCGAGCGTCAGTCAAGACATCGCCGTTAGCAAAAGCCAGCGTTGCGTACAGTGCGTTCGTGTCGAGAACCCACCCCTCACGAGCGAGACGGGCGAACTCAGTTAACTGGGTTAGTGTATCGTTCTCGCTACTAGAACTGGAGATTGGACCGCACACACGCGGCCGGCCGGCATTATCGGCGGACATTTTTCGCTCCATCGCGTCGTCAGGAGCGCGAACGCGCTCTCTGCATGTCCAACCTTGTACTATATTCCTTTAGGGATTGTTATCCTGATCCTTGATTTTCTCCACAGCCTCATCAAGAAAATGCAGCAGGATCGGTCTTTTAATGCCAGCGCGGTCGGATTCATCGATCAAGCGCTGGATGCTGCCCTGGAGATCAAATTCTTCGACGGCTTCGATCTGATCTTCAACGAGATCAATAATGTGGTCCGGGGTCGGATCGCGACCTGAAAGCCAATACTGAACTTGCCGTTGATTTACGCCCACAAGGAAAGAGAGCCTCGTCGACGGAGGAGGCTCCTTCTTGAATAACCGGATTGCGAGGTATCGAAGCGTTTTCACGCCCGCGACCTTAGAGCCTGAGGCCCACCGTCCGCAAGAAGGAAGCGAAAGCTTTAGGCTGACGATTCTCATTTAGGCCTGCACCTCAGCTGAGCCGCAGGATTTTTGCATCGGATCGAAGTATCCTGTTCGCGGAGAGGGATGACATGGCACAGAAATGGCGTCAGGTTGGCAAACACTACAACAGATTAATGGGCCGGGTCGTGCCGACGCTCGAGCACTACTGGGAGCTCACGCCGGAAGAGGAATCACATATCCAGGAGGTCACTGCCCGCTAAGGCTATAAGGCCCCGCCTCCAGAGCTGGAGCCCGAAGGAGTTCTGGGTGAGGATGGCCGCTGGGATTATCTATGGGATTGGTTTCATGAACACACGGGCAGTGGTCATGATGCTTTTCTGGTGTATCTGTGCCGCCGGTATCCCGGTCGATCGATTGCTGACGTATACGCGGGCACGGATTCCTGGGTCAAAAGCAAATTGGGGCTCAGAGGATACAACTGAAAAGCTGATTGCTTTCAACCCAATGAATACTGTCGACCTTGGAGAGCTCTCGTCGTGATCTTGCCTTCCGAATTAGATGTCGGGAATAGGGTCGGGGTGCGTGGCCCTTGCCAAAAACTATAAACGACATTGAGCGTTCTTTTTATTAGGTATCAGCTTTACTGTTTACCGCTTCATGAGGCTGCCCCTCCCATTTTCTATCGTATGACAGCGATCGAAATCACACTCGCTAGTGTTTTAAGGCGGGCTTGCTCCGTGAAGAATCCTTTCGACGATCTAGTGAAAGTGCCGCGTCTTGAACCGCAACCCGACGTCATCTCTCGAATGAGCGATATCAACCGGGGCTTTCGGGACTTCTTTCGCGCCCTCGCGTAGTTGGTCACGCGTCCCGATCTTCGCCTCGTCGCCGCGCCCATGCCGCATGGAAAAGCTGTCGCGCTCGCTGACGCTCCGCAGAAGATCCGAGAGATCAACGAGGTTTTCAGCAATCAGGTGCGTCACCCCACCTTCTCGCTGGTGACGTCCTCTGATGCCGATCATACTTGAGGACAGGATCAAGCGCCGATGTTTCTCGAACAGGTTTGGCCAGACAATGACGTTGGCCACATCGGTCTCATCCTCGATCGTCATGAACATCACGCCTTTCGCCGAGCCCGGTTTCTGCCGCACCAGAACAAGGCCTGCCACGGCCACCCTGCGGCCGTCCCGGACCTGTCTCAGGTCAGCGCAGCTGCGAATTTTTCGGGCCGTTAGCTCAGCCCGTAGGAACGCCAGCGGATGTTGCCGGAGCGTCAGCCCCTTCGAACGGTAATCCTCCACGACCTCCCGGCCTTCGGTCATTGGCGTTAGGTCGACCTTTGGCTCGTGCCCTTCCGGCCGGATCTGGTTGTCGCGTTCGTCTGCCGCTGCAAAAAGTGGCAACGGCTCATCGGACAATCCCTTTATTTCCCAAAGAGCGTCTCGTCGGCTGATCTGCAGCGATCCGAACGCATCGGCGTCCGCCAGGCGCTCAAGGGAAGAGACGGATATTCCGGCTCTGCGCCAGAGGTCCTCGATTGACGTGTAAGGATCATCCCCTCGGGCGATCGGGATCATGCCGCCGTGGGCATTCGCAAGGCCTCTCACCAAACAAAATCCCAGCCGAACGGCAAAGCGGCGTGGGTTACCCATCGGCTCCAGAGTGCACTCCCATCGTGAAAGGTTGATGTCGACAGGCCTTACCTCGATCCCATGATTGCGGGCGTCCCGCACCAGCTGAGCGGGCGCATAGAAACCCATCGGCTGTGCGTTCAGGATGGCACAGCAGAACACGTCCGGATGGTGGCACTTCATCCAGGACGAGGCGTAGGCGATCTTAGCGAATGACGCTGCATGGCTTTCCGGGAAGCCATAGGAGCCAAAGCCCTCGAGCTGCTTGAATGTCCTCTCTGCGAACTCGGCGTCATAGCCCCGGGCTGTCATACCCCGGACGAGCTTGTCCCGGAACTTGGTCACGCCGGCGGTCAGCTTAAAGGTCGCCATGGCGCGCCTGAGCTGGTCGGCCTCGGATGGTGTGAACCCGGCGCATTCGATGGCCACCCGCATCGCCTGCTCCTGGAACAGCGGTACGCCAAGTGTTTTTTCCAAAACCCGCTTGAGCTCGGGTCGGGGGTACTCCGGCGCCTCGCGTTTCTCCCTCCGGCGCAGATAAGGGTGCACCATGTCGCCCTGGATCGGGCCTGGCCTGACAATCGCCACCTGAATGACGAGGTCATAGAACTTTTCCGGCTTGATCCGCGGCAGCATGGCCATCTGGGCCCGGCTTTCGATCTGGAACACGCCGACGGTATCCGCCCGCTGGATCATGGCGTAGGTTTTCCGGTCATCCATCGGGATTGTCGCGATGTCCCGGTTTTCGCCCTTGTGATCACGCAGGAGGTCAAAGGCGCGACGCATGCAGCCGAGCATGCCGAGGCCCAGCACATCGACCTTCATGAATTTCAGGGTGTCGATGTCGTTCTTGTCCCACTCGATCACCTGCCGGTTTTCCATCGCCGCGGGCTCGATCGGCACCAGGTCATCAAGACGCTCACGGGTTAGAACGAACCCGCCCGGATGTTGGGAGAGATGCCGGGGTGCTCCGATCAGCTCCGAGGCCAGTTCGAGGGTCATCCGGAGCCGCGGATCGCTGAGATTGAGGTTGAGCTCCTGCGCCTCTTTCTCTGATACGCCGTCCCTGCCCCATCCCCAGACAAGACCGGCGAGGCTCGAGGTCACGTCCTCGGGCAGGCCCATGACCTTGCCGACCTCACGCACGGCGCCTCGGGCACGATAGCAGATCACCACCCCGGTCAGGGCAGCCCTGTGACGGCCATAGGTGTCATAGATCCATTGGATCACCTCCTCACGCCGCTCGTGTTCGAAGTCGACGTCGATGTCTGGCGGCTCACGCCGTTCTTGGGAGACGAAACGCTCGAAGAGGAGGTCGTGCTCGACAGGATTGATCGAGGTGATGCCGAGGACATAGCAAACGGCAGAATTGGCGGCCGAGCCCCGCCCCTGACACAGGATGCCCCGGCTTCGGGCAAATTGGACGATTGCATTGACGGTCAGGAAGTACGGTGCGTACCCCAGCTCCTCGATCAGATAAAGTTCATGTCGAATTGTCCCAGCGACCCCATCGGGAATGCCGTCGGGGTAGCGGCGGTTGCCTCCATCCCAAGTCAGGCGCTCCAATTTCTCCTGGGCGGTTTCACCGGGACACGTTTCGGTGGGGTATTGATACCGCAACTCGTCGAGAGAAAACCTGCAACGATCCAGCACCTCCTGGATCCGGCGGAAAGCCTCCGGATGCCGCTCGAAGAGACGCCGCATCTCGGCGGGATCCTTGAGGTGCCGGTCCGAATTCCGTTCCAGGCGATAGCCGGCCGTGTCGATCGTGCAGCCTTCCCGGATGCAGGTGACCACGTCCTGGAGCCGACGCCGGTCGGGATGGTGGTAGAGGATGTCGCCGAGCGCCACCGTCGGTACACCTGCAGCCCTTGCGGCTTCCTCCACGTGATAGAGACGCAGGTGCTCGTTTGGAGCAAAGCGCCGGATCAGAGCCATATAGGCGCGATTGCCGAAGGTCGTCTTGAGGCGGGTGAGGTTCACTGTGAGGGTGTCATTGGCCTCATCCCCCAGCAGGATCGCGAGAAGGCCATCGTTCCATCGGGCGACATCGTCCCAGGTGAGAAAGCACTTCCCCTTCCCGCCTCTGCTTTTCCCGATGCTCAGCAGCCGGCACAGGCGCGAATAGGCCGGGCGGTCCATGGGGTAGACGAGGAGCGATGTGCCGTCGGTGAGATCGAGGCGGCAACCGACGACCAGGCGCACGCCTGTTTCCTGCGAGGCCTCATAGGCGCGAACGATCCCGGCCAACGAATTGCGGTCGGTGATGCCCAAAGCCGTGATCCCGAGCGATTTGGCCTGCTCGAACAATTCAGCCGGGCTCGACGCTCCGCGCAGGAACGAAAAATGGGTCGTGACCTGCAGGTCGGCATACACGCTCATGCGAAGAACCCGTGCATCCACCAGCGGCCGCCCTCGCTCAAAGGCGCGTCACGGAACACCCAGAACCGGGCGCCCTTGTCGGTCTCGAGCCGGTAGTAATCCCGGATCGTCCTGTGCTGGTCGCCCAGCCACCATTCGGATGTAATGCGCTCCGGTCCATCGGCCTTGATCACCTTGTACCGCACCCGCCGCCAGATGAAGGCGGCCGGCGGATAGTCGGGCAGCAAGGCCGTCGTGATGATCCCTTCCGGTGGATCGAGCAGGCGCGTGGGCCGCGGCAGACCGTCCGGCCAGGCCGATCGCGCTGGCGGAGACAGCGCCGGCACCTTCGCGGCCATTCGCTCCGGAACAAGGGTTTCGACGGGGGCCAGACGGTACACCCGGTCCACCCCCACTCTGGCGGTCAGCCGGTCGACCAGGCGGCTGATATCGGCCTCCTCTTCCGCCTCGTCCAGGCCGCAGGCAACAATCTGTGTTGCATCGAGAGGTTCTGTCCGGCTGGCGATCAGCACCACTTCCTCGATGCCGAAGCCCGGATCGATCGTCTCGAGCCTGTCGTCGAACAGCTTCGCCAGATGGGCATGATCTCGCGTGGCTCTGGCGGTGCCGGCCCGAAGGGCAGCACCCTTCTCGTCGACACGGCGGAAGACGATGTCCAGGCGCCTGACCCCTTGCCCTTTCTTGACGAGCGTCCGGCAGACCTCCTCAGATAACTGGCGCACCACGAGCTTGAGGTCTTCCAAGCGGGCGATGGGGTCTGCGAAGATGCAGGTGGCCACCGTTGTCTCGTCCGGAATGATCGGGCTGATCGGCTCGGCCGCATGGCCCAACGCCTGATCGAGCCGCAGGCTGGCCTCCCGCCCAAACCGGCGCACCATCGGAGCTCGCGGCATCGCCGCAAGCTGCCCGATCCTCTCGACTCCGAGACGATGCATGGCGCCGATCGTAGGTGGCGAAAGCCGGAGTGCCTGCACCGGTAGGCAAGAGACTGCATCGACAGCTCGACCCGGTGGGATGATCCCACCCTTCCCGTATCGTGCTACGGCCCATGCGGCTCCTGGCACATCGGCAATGGCAGCACAGGCCCGAATACCGTTGCTCTCTAATCGTGCGATCAGTGTCTTGA
>Ga0182736_1002641_pt1 | contig 13218 bp, 14 predicted proteins | sample eDN5th30CKraftBY_FD_128882 | JGI IMG/M metagenome (GOLD analysis project Ga0182736, IMG submission 128882) | Enriched backyard soil microbial communities from Emeryville, California, USA - eDNA 5th pass 30_C Kraft BY (version 2) (version 2) | ecosystem: Environmental > Terrestrial > Soil >...
CGGCGGCATGGGCGGCTCCCGGGTCGGGATGGGCGGCGGCTTCCGTGGCGGCGCGGTCGCTGCCCGGCCGGGGCGTGGAGATTTTCGCCAGGCGGCGATCAACAACCCGGGGCGCTTCGACAACCGCTTCGGCAATCGGGGTGATTGGCGCGGACGCTATCCAAACTACGGCGGGCGATATCCCTACTATCGAGGGCGCTACCCATACTACGGCGGCAATTATCCGTACTACGGGAACTACTACGGCGGCTGGGGCTGGGGTTTGGCCACCGGCGCGGTGATCGGGGCCGCAGCCACCTATCCGTATTACAATTATCCTTACTATAACTACCCGTACTCCACGTACCAAACGCCAGTCTCTTCAGCGGTCGGTGGATATTGTGCGACCACAGTCCGGACCTGCGCCTTGACCAATGCGGCGCCCGTGGGAACGGGATGTTCCTGCCGCGCCTCGGGCGGTCGGGCCCGCGGCACGGTCGTGGCGGGATACTGATCCTAGCGCGCCGACCACGCGGATCGCGTGAAATCGGGTTGCAAAAACGCGGCGTTCCGCGCCGGGAGAGGGAGAAATAGATGACCAGGGTGCTGAGAGTTCTTCGGGTCGGTTTGGTCGCGCTTGCGACCGCACTCATATCGCTGACGGCAGGCCCGGCAGGGGCGGCGACTGGGACGGTCCATGTCGAGATCGCCAAGGCGGGGTTCATCGTCGGCGTTGGCGGCGGCCGCGGGACGCTCGTCTTCCAGGGCCGGCGCTATCCTCTGAGCGTCGGCGGTCTGAGCGTCGGCGCGATCATTGGTGCCTCAAAGGCGGAGCTGGTCGGGCGTGCCTACAACTTGCGCCGGCCCTCCGACATTGCCGGCACTTACACGGCTGTCGGCGGTGGCGTCGCGGTCGGCGGCGGAGCATCGGGCATTCGGCTGCAAAACGCGAAGGGTGTTGTGCTCGACCTGCGCGGCCGCACCATCGGACTGGAGTTCAACGCCAATGTGAGCGGCGTGGAGATTGGCTTGCGCTGAGGCTGCACCACGCTCGGACATCGGTTCCGCTCATTCCGAGATGAACGTTCGAACTCACAGACGCCCATACGTGCGTCATGTCTGCATGTCTCGTCGGCGAATTGGAAGAAAGCATTAATAGGGAGGTGCAGAATGCGGGTTGCAATGTTCAGCGCCAAAAAGTACGAGCGCACACTTCTCGACGAGTTGAACGCGGGCCACGGACACGAGCTCGTCTATTTCGACACGCTTCTTGGCTCCGATACGGTGTCCCTCGCGGCCGGCTTTCCGGTCGTCAGCGTCTTCGTCAACGATGCCGTCGATAGTAATGTCCTGAGGCAGCTCGCCGCCGGCGGCACGAGGCTGGTTGCGACACGATCGACCGGTTTCAATCACATCGACTTGAAAGCGGCCAAAGAACTTGATGTGAAGGCTGTGCGGGTCACCCACTATTCGCCGAACTCCGTGGCCGAATTTGCCGTCGGCCTGCTCCTTACACTCAATCGCAAGATCCATCGGGCCTACAATCGCACGCGCGAGGGCAACTTTGAACTCGATGGTCTCATGGGTTTCGATCTCGTTGGCCGGACCGTGGCGGTCATCGGCACTGGCAAGATCGGGACCATTTTTGCCCGGATCATGGCCGGATTCGGCTGCACGGTGATCGGCTTCGACGTGCACCACTCGCCGGAATTCGAACGTATCGGTGGCCAGTACGTCGATGCCGACGCGATTGAGGAAGCGGACGTGATCTCGCTGCATTGTCCGTTGACGCCGGAGACCTACCATATCGTCAGCGCCCGCACGCTCGACCGCGTGAAGAGGGGCGCCCTGTTGATCAACACGAGCCGCGGCGGCCTTGTCGACACCGAGGCGGCAATCGAGGCGCTCAAGTCCGGTCAGCTCGGCGGGATGGCCATCGACGTCTACGAGCAGGAGGCCAGTCTGTTCTTCAAGGATCTGTCGAGCACGGTGATCCCGGACGACGTGATCCAGCGTCTCGTCTCATTCCCGAACGTGATCGTGACGGGCCATCAGGCCTTCTTCACGCGCGAGGCTCTGGGAACGATCCTGGCGACGACGCTCGCAAGCATCTCCGATTTCGAAAGGGGTCGATCACTGGCGAATGAAATCAGGATTTGAACGTCGGATCCTCGCAACGCCCGCTTCCCTTGCGGTGTGACATCTCAGTTCCAAAGTCCAAGGACGAGACCATGAAACGGATGGTGACGCTCACCCTGAACCCCGCCATTGACGGCGCCGCGGAGGCGGAGGAGATCCGGCCCATTCACAAGATCAGAACCTGGGCCGAGCGCTATGATCCCGGTGGGGGCGGCATCAATGTCGCGCACGTTATCAAGGAACTCGGAGGCTCGGCGTTAGCCATCTACCTGTCTGGAGGCGCGACGGGGCCGATTCTCGATCAACTGGTGCAGGCTGCCGGGATTGAGAGCCGACACATTCCCATCAGGGGCCACACCCGCGTCAGCCATACCGTACATGAAAGATCGACCGGGCTTGAATACCGCTTCGTGCCCGAGGGGCCGACACTGGCATCGGATGAATGGCAGGGCTGTCTTTCGGCGCTGGAGGAAATCAATTGCGGCTATCCGGTTGCGAGCGGCAGCCGGGACCGCCACAATCCTGACGGCAGGAACAGAGCTCTGCCAGCAGATGTGGAGCGAATTTAAGCCCTCAAGCGAGCTAACCTGGAAGCCTTGGCTTGAGCGTCGTGCGAAGGAAGATCCATGCTGCGGCCACGCTATATCCCGCCGGATGATATTTTTCCCGCGAGCCCTTGGGCATTCGAGGCCGTCCGCTACGATGCCAAGCTCGCGACACAATTGGTCGGCCAGGCGGAGACGATCTTCGCGTTATCGAACGGATATCTGGGCTTGCGCGGGATTGCCGAGGAAGGTACTCCCGTCAAGGAACCGGGCGTGTTCCTCAACGGCTTCTACGAACACCGACCGATCTCCTACGGCGAGCATGCCTATGGGTTTCCGCTGGTTGGCCAAAGCATCCTTAACTGTCCCGACGGCGTCGCCGTGAAGCTGTACATCGACGATGAGCCGTTTATCGTACCGGCCGCGGAAGTCCTGTCATACCGGCGCACCCTCAATCTCAAGGCGGGAACACTGAACCGGGACGTGCGCTGGGCGGCCCCCTCGGGCAAGCACCTGCGGTTGCGGACGGTCCGCCTTGTTTCCTTCGCCCATCGCCACCTGGCCGCAATCGAGTATGAACTCACCTCAGAGGATGCCGACGTCGAGATCGTGATCTCTTCCGAACTCGAGAACCGCCAACCGCTGGCCACCGACAGTTCCGATCCGAGATTGGCTGAAGGCTTTGTCGGACGAGTGCTGCACCCGACGGGAACCCGGTCCGAGCGGTTGCGGGCCATTCTGAGCTACCGGACGAAAAGCTCAGGCCTGACGCTCGGCTGCGGCATGGATCATGCCGTTACGACGGGAGGAGCCTTCACCATCGAGAGCGCATGCGACGACGACCTTGCCGCGGTCGTGTTCCGAGGCACGCTTGGTCCCGGCCAGTCCATCCGGCTTCATAAATTCCTGAGCTATCACTATTCCGATAATGCGACACCGCAGCAGATCCGCTCCCAGACAGCCTGGACCTTAGATCGCGCGATGAAGAGCGGGTTCGCGCCAATTCTCGATCGCCAGAGGGGCGACGTCGGCCGGTTCTGGGCTCGCGCCGACGTGGCCGTGGAAACGGAAGACCCACGGACACAGCAAGTCATACGATGGAACCTGTTTCAACTCCTCCAGGCATCGGAGCGAGCTGAGGGTCACGGAATTGCCGCGCGGGGCCTGACCGGCCGGACCTACGAGGGGCATTACTTCTGGGACACCGAAATCTACGTCCTGCCGTTCCTCGTTTATACCCGGCCCCAGATCGCGCGCAGCGTCCTCAAGTATCGCTATGACATGTTGGACAAGGCCCGGGCCCGCGCCCGCGAACTCGGGCACCGCGGGGCCACCTTCCCCTGGCGGACCATCAACGGCGACGAGGCCTCGGCCTACTATGCCGCCGGAACCGCGCAGTACCATATCAATGCCGACATCGCCTATGCACTCCGGAAGTACGTGGAGGTCAGCGGCGACGAGGACTTCCTTCGTCGTTACGGCGCCGAGATCCTCGTCGAGACGGCGCGCCTATGGTGCGATCTCGGCTTTTTCTCCGAGCGCAAGGGCGGGCGCTTCTGCATCAACGGCGTGACCGGACCCGACGAGTACACGGCTCTCGTGAACAACAACTGCTTCACCAACCTGATGGCGCGAGACAATCTGCGCTACGCTGCCGAGACCATCCGAGACCTCGAGCATAACCATCCGGAGAGCTTTCAAGCCCTGGTCTTCCGCACTGGGCTCGCAAGCGATGAGCGAAGCGCCTGGGAGGAGGCCGCCGCACGGATGTACGTGCCCGAGGACGACCGTCTGAAGGTGCATCCTCAGGACGACGACTTCCTCGACCTGGAGAAATGGGACTTCGCGGGAACTCCGGAGGAGAACTATCCGCTTCTTCTGCACTATCACCCACTGAACCTCTATCGATCGCAGGTGATCAAGCAGGCCGATACGGTCATGGCGATGTTCCTGCTGAGCGATCAGTTCACGCCAGAGGCCAAGAAGCGGAATTTCGATTACTATGACCCGCTAACGACCCACGATTCCTCCCTGTCGGTCTGTATCCAGAGCATCATCGCCAACGAGATCGGATACCGGCAGAAAGCGATGCGCTACTTCGATTTCGCCGCGGCAATGGATCTTTCCGACATCGGCGGAAACATGATGCACGGGGCTCACATCGCCTCGATTGGCGGCACGTGGCTCGCGCTGATTTACGGATTTGCGGGCCTGCGCGACGGCAACGGCTGCATCGCGTTCCGTCCCAGCCTGCCCGACGAATGGTTCCGGCTTGCCTTTTCCCTCACGATCCGGGGACGGAAGCTTCAGATCGACATTGACCACGCGCTCACGACATACCGCCTCCTTGAGGGCGAGGGACTAACGTTTCAGCATGCCGGGGAGGACCTCACCTTGTCGGCGACAGCGCCAACGGTCGCCAGACCAACACCACCCGCGCCAACGGCTCCCCAACCGGAGGCCCGGCCGACTGACGATCCGTCCGGGGATTCATGACGAGCGATCCGATTGTGCGATTTCGCGACGGCTGGTGGGTTGATGCCGTAGGGCTCGACGCACCGAAGCCTTCATGGTGGCCCTGTCGCAGAGATCTTGGCCTCAGGGGCAAGCTCTCGAGGGATTGGGAATCCAAGGGCGGCTGCCGCTCACCAACGGACGTCCGTGGCAACAGGAGAGCGACCGATGCAACCTGAGAACAAGCACGCAATCACCCGTGACCGGTATGACGCTGTACTCTTCGACCTCGACGGTGTGATCACGGACACCGCCAACTTGCATGCCGCATGTTGGAAGCAGATGTTTGATGAGTACCTTCAGAACCATGCGACCCAAACAGGTGAGGCTTTTCGCCCCTTCGATCCCGCAACGGATTACCGGCATCATGTGGATGGCAAGCCCCGCTTCGATGGGGTTCGCGACTTTCTCAGATCACGAGATATGCAGCTTCCTGAGGGAAGTGCGGACGATCCGCCTCAGGTTGAAACGGTGGGCGGGCTTGGGAACCGCAAGAACGAGCTGATCAACAAGGCCATTCAGGACGTGGGGGTAAACCCTTACGAGGGAAGTGTCCAATTCATCCGTCAACTCGTCCGTGGCGGGTTCAGGATCGCCGTCGTCACCTCGAGTCAGAACTGCGATTCCGTCTTGCGAGCCGCCAGGTTGGACGCCTTCTTCGCGGTCCGGGTCGATGGCAACATGATCCGCGCCCAACGCCTGGCTGGGAAGCCTGCCCCTGACACCTTCCTGATGGCAGCAAGGCTGCTGGGAGTTGAGCCGGCACGGGCGGTCGTCGTCGAGGATGCCCTCTCGGGGGTCCAGGCTGGGGTTAACGGGAACTTCGGGCTTGTGATCGGTGTCGCGCGCAAGGGGAATGCCGCAGAGCTTCAGAACCACGGTGCGCATCTGGTGGTGAATGATCTCAGCGAACTGGTCGCTTGAGTGTCGCCGTGCCCGCGTCTCCCCGATCTCAGCTCCAGGCACATGACTGGCAGGGGCGAGCCTTGCACCTCACTTTGTCAAGCAAACTCTCCTCCGCGTCCTGCGCTAGCTTCGGAGCCAATCCCAGAACGGCTGTCGGAAGTTCGCAGGCAGCCTTCTCACGTGCGCGTAAGGCTGCCAGAATATTGGTATGCCGGAGAAGTAGATGATGCATCCCGAAGATGATCGACAGCGGGATATCGAGGCCTTCCAGACCCCTCGCGCCGAGCAGGAAACAAGGACCACCATCCTTGTGGCCGTTCTGACCATGCTATCCCTGGCGATACTTGCCTTGGTGCTGTTCAATCTCCAGTCGATTTTGCCGACTGCTCCGACCAAATGAGCCCATCTTTCTTTACCGCCCGATGGAGACAGGTGCCTGTTTGTTCGAGGGCAGCTTTCACAGGGTTCCCTAAACAACGGTCCCGGAGATTGCGCGGTCATCAGTGAAGGTTGCAAGCGCAGAGGCGACCCCGAACTTCATTCGGGAACGCAGGGCCGAGGTTGCCATGGTCCTCGCCGATGTCCGCCTGACAGGCACCATCGACGGTCCAGCTTGCCAGGGTCGTGGGCAGGCACTGGCCGACGGATCAGGATCGTGCTGATCTCGGGCTGCCCGAATGCCCGCTCCAGCAGCCTGCCTGAGTGCTGACCTTCATGCCGAAGCCCTAGGGCGGCCCGGATGAGCCGGTTCAAGCGGGGAAGGCAAATCATGATCCGCTGCCGCCGGTCACGTAATGCGGAACGTATGCGAGTCGCTGGCGTCATGATCGGAGCAGGCCGGTAGCATCCAGTTCCGTCGCTCAGGTGTTCCCTCGCTAGCGCCAGGGGTTTTCCCCGATGGTACGTCCTCGCAGGCGCGCAATTATTGAATTGACATTAGGGGTCACTGCCCGACTCAGAATGCACTACAATGCCGGCGAGACCTGCACAACTGGTGTGTCGGACGGCCGGCAGCGTCGCGACCACAGCCGTCAGATCGTGACCGGCACGAAAGCGTGATCGTCGCAAGCGCCAGAAGTGAAAGCGCGTTGCTCGCAAAGGGACTCCTATCAACCTGCATGAGGCGCTCATGAGGAACTTGATAGCACCGCATTTCTGGCGACGGGCGACAGTCGGCAACCAATCCGCATAAGTCAGCAATCTGCCTCGGCGAGACACGGGGCAGAGGCTGCCCCCGGCTACGTCCACCTCGGAAGTGCCAGGGAGATTCCGTCGGCCCTGCGCGGGTTCGGCGTCGCTCCCGAACTTGTCATCCAAGAGTCCGGGCTTGATCCGCGCCTCTTCGACGATGCGGCGAACGTCATTCCCCATGCGGCCTTGGGGCGATTGCTCACCCTGTGCGTGGCCCGCACCAACTGCCCTCATTTCGGGCTTCTGGTGTCATGAGGATCTAGCCCCGGAGGATCCAATAATGTGGATTCTGATTTACATTTCTCCTACTCGGTCAGTCCCGCGGCTACGAACGACAGGGCAGAGTGGAGACTGCTCCCGACTGTGGTCTTCCAGGAATTCTCCAGCGAGGAACGGTGCGAGGCGGCCATATCAAAAATAGAGGGTACGCTGAAGGAAGCGGGGACCAGGCTGAGAAGCGGGTTGGACGACTTGAAGCGAGCGGGCGCGGCTGACCCAGCGCAGATCATCATTGCCTATAACGTGGAATGCCTTCCGAAATAGCATCAGTGCCGGACTGCGGATACCATGAGGCCAGGAGATCAGGCAATGCGCGGTTCCGCACACGAACGCAATGCCGGCGCTACGGTCGAAATCGAACGCCGACCAAAGCGGCAAGCAGATTTGACGGCGTTACCTATCGCTTGTTTTTACGAGCCAAACCGCCGGCTGCCATTAGTGCCTTTCCCGACGATTTCCCTGATGATCGTCAGGGATTCCCTGGCCGCTTCCTTGGGCGGCAAGGCAGTATCTGCAATGTTGCTGACGAGCTTCGTGATGTCGTGATCGATCTTCTTCTGGGTCCATGCCTGGCCCTTCGCGACGGTGATGTAGGCCGAGTAGGCGTGGTGCATCGTTCCGGGCCGCTCACCGATAATGTGGAGGATCCCCCTGAAGCTGTTGGGATCCGCCTTCTCAAAGAGTGTCTCGCCGATCCGATACCCGGCCCGGACCCTTCCACTGGTGACCAGGATGTTTTCATCGCCGAGCGGGACGCCGGCCTCGGCCAGCAGCCGTCGTACTTCCTCCAGGTAAGGGGCCAGATGCCCGTCGTCCATGATGGCCTTGGCGTTCAGGCCGTCGGAGATGACGATCTGGCCCTTGGGCAGATTGCCTCGGATCTGTCGCAACTCTTTCTTTCCTAGCGTGGGGCTATGGCCTGCGCTGGCGAAAGAGGGCGAGGCGGCATGTTCAAGGGCAGGCAATTTGATCGGTCAGTCATCCTGCTGTGCGTGCGGTGGTACCTGGCTTACAATCTCAGCCTCCGAAATCTTGAGGAGATGATGGCCGAGCGGGGCATCTCCGTGGATCACGCTACGGTCGGTCGCTGGGTGGTCCGGTACTCACCCGAATTGCTCGACCGCTTCAACCTCCGGAAGCGAGCCGTTAGCCGGAAATGGCATATCGATGAAACTTATATCAAGGTCAGAGGACGCTGGATGTATCTCTACCGAGCCATTGACAGCCATGGCGACACGGTCGAATTCTGGTTTAGCGAGCGCCGCAACCTGGCTGCCGCCAAACGGTTCCTGAGCAAGGCCCTCAAGCGGCATGGTCGGCCCGAGCGGATCGTGATCGACGGTAGCCAGACCAACCGGGAAGCGATCCTGTCCTGCGATACGATAAACCGGCTGCAGGACCGATCACGGCGGGAACTCAAGCCGATCAGGATCAGGCAGAGTCAGTACCTCAACAACCGTATCGAGCAGGATCATCGGGCCATCAAGCGGCGGATTCGGCCGATGATGGGGTTCAAGTCCCTGAACAGCGCTCGCGCAATCCTGGGCGGTATCGAAATGGTGCACATGATGCGAAAGGGACAGGCGAAATACGCCTGCACTCAGGAACCGTCACTTGCTGAACAGTTCGAGCAGATCGCCGCATAAGCGAATACGAACTGCATTCAGGTCTTCCCGTCCGCAGCCAGAAATTGCGACATGTGTGGACGCCCCGCGAGACGCAAGAGAAATCTTCAGGTTTGATGCAGCGCGTGGTCAGGGCTGACATGTGTGCGGCCTCTACTGCGGCTCACATGCCGCGGGCCCGGATGGGAGTTCGCGGATCGGGTCCAATTCAGAGCCACGTGCTTGAAGCACCTGTCGCAAAGCTGGTTTTCCTGATCCCGTCTCGGTGACCGTTGCGCCATCTCTCTCCTTCTGACCTTCCCACGCCCCAACAGCCCCTCAGCCGCGACGGCTTATGCCGCCACAGCTGGAGCCCGATAGACTTCACCGCGTGCCATCAGCGCCCAGGCGATGCGGGCCATCTTGTTGGCGAGCGCCACCCGCACTAGCATCGGCGGCTTGCGCGCGACCATCCGCGCGATCCAGGATCCCGCGGGAGCCCCGTTGCGGGCTGCCCACCTCACAACGGCACTGGCGCCGATGATCAGCAGGCGGCGCAGCGTTCGCTCACCCATCTTCGAGGTGGCTCCCAGCTTCTGCTTACCGCCCGTGGAATGCTGCAAGGGCGTGAGCCCCACCCAAGCGGCAAAGTCCCGTCCGCACTTGAAGGTCTCGGCCGGTGGCGCAAGTGCGGCCAGAGCCACTGCCGTGACCGGACCGACACCCGGGATGGTCATCAGCCGCCGCGCGGTCTCGTTCTCTGTAGCCCGCTGGCTGACCTCGCGATCCAGATCCGCGACCTGCTTATCCAGGCGACGGAGCGTGTCGACCAGCATCTGGAGAACTGGTCGCGCGAGTTCCGGGATTGGTCCGTCCAGATCCTCGACAGTTCGCACGAGGTGCGGAACGTGAGCGGGTCCTTTCGCCACCACGATGCCGAATTCCGTCAGATGTCCCCGCAGGGCATTGATGATCTGGGTGCGTTGCCTGACCAGAAGATCACGCGCCCGGAACACGAGGGCAGCGGCTTGAGCCTGCTCGCTCTTGGGCGCCACAAAGCGCATGGTCGGGCGCTGGGCTGCTTCACAGATCGCCTCGGCATCGGCCGCATCGTTCTTCTGCCGCTTGACGAACGGCTTCACGTAAGCGGGCGGGATCAGCCGGACGGCATGCCCGAGCCGGCCGATCTCGCGCGCCCAGTGGTGCGAGCTGCCGCAGGCCTCCATAGCCACCGTACAAGGCGGTTGGCCTGCAAAGAAGGTGAGAACCTGATGCCGTCGCAGCTTCCTACGGAATAGGACGGCTCCGGATGCATCGGCGCCGTGAACCTGGAAGACACTCTTCGCCAGATCCAACCCGATCGTGCTAACCTCTCCCATGGACGCCTCCCTCAAGTGGTGCTCTTCAACACCTCCACTTTGGCACACCGTGGCCGTTGGGGGGCGTCCACCTCATCAGAGCCAGAGCGGTTCGCTGAGGGAAGCTGGGCTCCCTTGGTGACAGGCGCTCCACTTCTGGAAAGTGCTCTGGCCGGTCTCGATTGTCGCGTGACGGAGGTTGTGCGAATGACCACCCACAGTGTGTTCTTTGGAGCCGTGGTGACCGTTGCCTCCAGGGCTGCCGCAAAGCCCTTGATTTACGCCCACGGAACTTACGGTACCTTCCCGCCGGAAGGTGCAGGCCTCTGGTGGTAAGCTTGGGGCTCACCGTCGGCCGCTGATAACAGCGGGCCTTTTTCTTGAGCCCAGGACCGGCATCAGGGATTCCGATGGTGGGCCCTACCCTCAACCCGGCTGAGACACGGATGCCCCATGCACAACTTCGTTAAGCACAGCTGAACGGTGCTTCGCTCTTACGTACGAATGCGTACCTCTTAGTGAGTAGAATAGATCGCATTCCCTTGCCCAACCGGGATTCTTCATCATTGATGAACATATAGGATTTGCTTGGGGCGATATGACGGGGGCAGGGGGATGTTTGGCGACCAATTCGGCTGTGCTGGCAGCTCAAGCGGAGTGGCAGACCGCTCCGATCAGCAGATTGCCACGGCATTGCTGTGCGGCAACGCGCTGCTGGGGGCGGGGCTCACGCATCTTCTGACGGGCACCCGATTTAGGGTTATCGATGGCGGACGTATCAGAGATGGCGTATCTGCCGATCAGGCTGACGGAGTTCCGGCTCTGTATGTCATTGACGCCAGCGGATCGCCCCAGCAAACAATCACCCTTGTTGAAGACGCTAGGCGGCACCAACCCTCGGCTCGCATTGTGGTCGTCGCCACGAGCTTTGATCTTAGCCTGGTCCGGCTTGCGGTCGCGGCCGGGGTGAATAGTTTCTGCCTTGCTACGGTTGATCGTCAGGTGCTGATCAACATCCTCGAACTGACGGTTCTGGGCGAGCAGATGCTGCCGCGAAGCGTGCTCCAGTCCCTGCTCGATGAAGCGTCCACGGTTTCGGCTCGGGCTCGCACCCCTTCGATCTCTGAGCACAGCGCTCCTGATCCGCGGGTGGAGAAACTATCGCCCCGAGAAACAGTCATCCTGCAGTCGCTGATGGGCGGTGAGGCCAACAAGGTCATTGCCAGGAAGCTTGAGATCACCGAAGCGACGATCAAGGTTCACGTGAAATCAATCCTGCGCAAGATCGGGGCTGCCAACCGCACCCAAGCCGCCATGTGGGCCAACGAGAACCTCCGCACCGCCGATCGACCCTTCCTCAGTGCCTGACACCTGATCAGAAGGAGACCGAGGAGACTTGTGTACTGTTCGCTCTCTTGGTTTCGCTTTGTGTTGAGCCAAAGAGCGTAAAGCACCAAATTCGGCGATGAGGGACGGCAAATAGCCTTTGCCTGGCCGTCGTCGCACCGAAACTTTGCGTCTGTTGGATGGACCAGCACGCGCTGTGAAGGGCTGCCCCGATGAGCACCACCCGTGTCTTTCTGCTCGCCACCTCCTTGGCTCGATTGATCGAGAGGGAGAGGGGAGGTCAACTTGTCCGGCAGGGCTACTTCCCGGAAGGACCAGGCCGCAGGACCCATGTCCATCTGGAAGGCGAAGCAGGGCATCTGGTCCTGGTCTCCCAGCCCTCAACCGGACGGCACGAGGATCTGGCTGCGATCTCCCGCCTGCAGGCCGAGGCTCTGCTCGAACTGACTGCCGGACAGGTTGAATTTCAGACGGTGAGCCTGGACATCGGCTCCCACACGGCTGCCCTGCATCGCTTCCTCAGTCCGGGACCGCTCGACCTGATCCCCGTCGTGTTCAAGCAGGACAAGGCAGCGCGCAAGTTCCAGCCTCCGGCTTGGTTTGGGCCCGAAGTCACCGCTGATCCCACCTACCAGACCCGCGCCATCGCCCTCGCCGGTTTGCCGTCTCCTGCAGAGGTGGAGGTCACGGACGCGGCCCTTCACAGCCTGCTCGATGCCTTGGGTGATCACGCTCGTGAGCCCCAGCCGCACCTATCCCCAGCGACGCGTGCGCCGGAGGCTTCGGAGCCGGCCCTGGATCCTGAGGCCGAACGGGACTTCGACCGGCTCCAAATCGAGGACAGCGTGATCCGGGATCTTGCCCGCGCCTTGCAGCCACAGGGACGCTGATCTCGTCCGCAAGCCGGTTGAGGCACGTCGGGGGATTTCTGCCTGGACGCCTGAGGAGACACGATTGGCTGCTTGATCAGCTTGGATACCTGTGTCACGGGATGCACAGGGCAACCGCCGGAAATGGGCGGGTGGCAGAGGGTGGGGCCTGTAGCTCAATGGTTAGAGCCGGCCGCTCATAACGGTCTGGTTGGGGGTTCAAGTCCCTCCAGGCCCACCACGTGCGGGCGTGGCGGAATTGGGAGACGCACTGGATTTAGGTTCCAGCGGCGCAAGCTGTGGGGGTTCGAGTCCCTCCGCCCGCACCAATGACCCTTTGCATGACGTTGATCATGCGTGTGACGACGCATGACAGGATAGGTCCCAGTGCGTGGTGTAGCTCGACGGAAGCACAGCGGTCGGCCCGCGCGCCCTCAGTAGCGCCGTAGCGGGCCGAGTGCTGGGCGGGTGGTCATCGGCGATTTCC
>Ga0182736_1002642_pt1 | contig 13216 bp, 15 predicted proteins | sample eDN5th30CKraftBY_FD_128882 | JGI IMG/M metagenome (GOLD analysis project Ga0182736, IMG submission 128882) | Enriched backyard soil microbial communities from Emeryville, California, USA - eDNA 5th pass 30_C Kraft BY (version 2) (version 2) | ecosystem: Environmental > Terrestrial > Soil >...
ATTTCGAAAAGGCGCTTTCGTCCATGCTCCTTATCGTAGTCCTGGCCGCGCTCGACGCTGGGCCGTCCCCAGGCCACATCTCCATTTTCGGAGCGCCCGACGGAGGCAAACAACCCTTCGATGTTCCGCACGAAGCTATGCATACGGAAGCCCGGGAGGTGCGTGATCGCTTTGGGGGACGGCCGGAGCTCATCTGGAAGAACCGACTTGGGCAGATCGGGTATCGCACGCAGGGCCAGCAGGCCGCGCACCGCATCGTGATCCTCGGCTTCGAACAGGATATTGCCGATTTCCCCCACCGACCTTGGACGTTTCGCACCGGGACGGTCCGCATCCTGCATCGCGAAATCCAACATGGCTGCCGCCGCCGCGGTGGCTTCCAACATCAATTCTGGCGATGGAATGCCGGAGGAACCCGGCAGGCTCTGTGCGGCGGCTACGAATTTCTCGAGGAGCAGTGATGGCTGCTTCCTGTAGTCGAGATCCTTCAGCGCTCTGGAGAGTTCGACCAGGCTGCTGCGGGATGGCGTGCGCTCCGGCCGCGGAACCGCGATTGGCCTGCCGGTGATGACGCTGTCTTTCCAGGCCGCATCGAGATCCTCTGCTCCGGCCGTTCCGGCATCGCCGAACATATTTCTCAGATACTCGATGCTCACCTTGGCGTTTTCCTCGTCCATTGGCAGCGAGGCCGAGGACGAGAGGATCCTGAGCTTGTGTGCATGCGCTCCGTCCGCCAGCCCAAGGCGCTCGAGAAGGACCTTGAGCAGCCCCGCCATCTCCGCACCGGCGGATCCTCGAACGAGGTGGAGTTCATCGAGCACGAGGTAGAACCTGGCATCCCGGGTCTCCATCAGCCAGGCCCGCGTCTGCGTCAGTATGGAGTCTTCGACTTCGCGGACGAGCATTGCGTTCAGGATCGATTGGTTGGTGACCAAGATGTCGGGCGGCGTGGCCTGCATGTCCCACCGGGAGATCAGCTCGCTGCCGTCCGTCGTCGGGAAGATGTAGCGCAGATCAGCGTCGCCCTCCGCGTCCAGCCGTTTCTGGATGGACTGATAGCGTTGCAGTTCCTGTTTCAGCTCCCTCCTGCCGCGTCTGTTTCGGTTGATCCAAGACGGATCCTTGCTCTTACGCGGATGCGAAAGGAATCCGGTAACGGGTGACTTTCCGGTGTAGCGTCCGAAGAACAGGCGGTTGCCCTTGAAGTGCTTCTCCATGACTTCCTGCGCATCGGGCGAGTCGAGAGCCTTGCGCAGGCGGACCATCTGGTCTTCGACCAAGGCGTTTAGCGGGTAGAGGATCAGCGCTCGGATCGCCTTTGGCCTCGCGGGATGTTCATTCCGCCGATGGAGCTGGAACGGCCTCCGCTTTTCGAGCCAGTCGTCATCGACTGGCTTCAGCGGTGCGGGCCACGTCGTTGCTTCCTTCGCGAGCTGGGCGAGGATCGGCAGCATAAAGGATTCCGTCTTCCCAGAACCAGTGCCGGAGGTAACGATGCCCGGTGCCCCATCCGACACGCCCTTCGACAGCATCTGCACCTGATGAAGGTAGGGTTCGTATGCGCCCCTTATCTCCGCGCTTTCCTTGTCGCGCTCGAACAGGCCAGACAGCGCGAGTTTGATGAACGCCTCTCTCTGCGGTTTGGTGAAGCCGGGCAGCTTCTCTTCCGGATCATCGATCAGGGCCTCCAGACCATGGCCTGCCGTCTTGTAGCGCGGCACCGCCTCGAATATTGGATCGAGGGCAAGCTCCCCCGGCTGCGAAAGCAGCTCCCTCCGCATCGCGGAGACCTTAGGATCATCGATACGGTAGGCCGTATCGAGATACGCAAGGAACTGCTCGATCATCCTGTCGAAGCCGCCGATCGGATCGAACATATTCAGCCCCCCACGTTCGTGAAATAGGTTTTGAGTTCGTGCTGCTGCCCTTCCCCCGAGAGGGATGAGAGCCACTCGTCATGCCGGAGCAACGCTGCGAGGAGTACCTCTTCCTCGCCAACGAGGCCAACGACCATGCCACCTTCGCGAAGGTGCGCGCTCGGCATCCCCTTAGTGAGGTCCGGCTGGCTCAACTCCGTGCACCGCACGCTCCTAAGCGTCCCATCCGTGCGGAGAGAGTTGCCGCGCAAAGCACCGCCTAGCTTACCCCGGTATGTCGACAGTGATCCGGTCGAGACGCAATCGATGCCGATGATCCGTGAGCAAGCGCCCGCGTCCCAAGACGCCAGCCAGTGTCCCCAGCCCCGTTCCGCTGGCAATCAGGAACATGATCATGAGTGGATATTTCACGGCGTCCACCGGTTCGACACCGGCAAGGATCTGGCCGGTCATCATGCCCGGCAACGACACGAGCCCGATCGCGCCATGCCATTGATCGTGGGCATCAAACCGCTTCGCAGCGCCTCGCGCACGACCGGACCGCGTCCCGCCCAGCGCAAGGCAGGACTCGACCGCCGCTCGTTCGCGCACCAGGCCATTGCTGAGCACATCTAGGCTAGGCTTACCCCGGTCATCGTGTTGGGACGCAGCGCCAGCGAAAGAGCACCGTCCATGACAACCAGGGGCGCGGGTAGGACGAGGTCACTGTAAGCCAGCGGCCGCCTGCGCGACGAGTTGCTCAAGGAAACGTGCCTCCATTGTGAAACGACTTCACCTGGACCACGAGCGCATGAGCTCCGGCTTTACGATCCTCCGAAATCTCTCGATATTTTAGAGAGTTATGAAACTGCTCGGCGGATTCGCTATCCGGAAACTCAAGTACAACAATTTTGTCAGGACAGTCGCTGCCTTCGATTGCCTGTACTTTCTCGTCTGCGACTAGCAACTTTCCATTAAACTTCCCGAAGACGTTCGAGAATTGAGACTGATACTTTCGATACCTTTCGATGTCCCGAAATCTGAGCTGCGCAATGATCATAACCGGCATTTTTGCGACTTCCTATTTTCTGAACTCATGCACCTTTGAGGAATTCACCAATTCTTCAAACCCGACGAGCGCATGCTCCATCATTCCCCACTCGACGAGATCGATCCAGGTGTCTGACTTTTCGTCATAACAGGTCGTGCGCGATCGGAAGCCTGGCGTTTCGGCCAGAACGTCATTCAGCCGAAGCGCTGTCTTCTTGGCCTCTTCAAACGGTACGTCCCGCTTGAAGCGATAGATCGGAATTTCGAAAGCCATACAGGCACCTCCTCCTGATTGTCGCCGCTATTTCCGCAGTGAAATATTTCTCAGCCGCTGGTCGAAGGGCTTGACGATGTCCCGATACGGAGCGCCCCGCTTCCGGACCGCGTCGAATTTCCCCGTCTCCGCGCGCAGCGCATTCAACGCTTCCTGCTTCTGCTGCGGGGTCATCTTCGCGACTTCGCCGATGGCGTCTGCAAACTCTTCCATCATCTTTTCCATTTCGGCTGGCGAGATGGTTGCGATGAAGCCCATCATGGTCCGGTCGAAGGCTTCCTTCCACAACGTATTGGAAAAACCGGCGGCAGGAATGAGCTGTGAGGACTCGCCGTCAATTTCGAACCATTCCTGAGCGGCACTCTCGTCGTAGAAGACCGTCCTCCCAGTCTCCGTAGACAGCCGTTCCAGAATGGTGACAACTTTTTCCACCTCGAGGGCGCCCAGCGCCGCGGCCGGCACAATTGCACCACCAAAAACGAGCGCAGAGGCCAGGATGGAGGAAAGCCACTTCTGCGCTCTGCTTGTGCCGATCAGTAGCATTTCTGCGTGACTCCTGCGCGTGCGCTGGCGGACTGCTCCCTGGCAACCATGTCGCCGGCGGTCGAGGCGATCTGCCCGGCCAAAGCGCCGCCGCGCCCCGCCAAACCTCCGAGGCTGCCCACCATGCCGAGAGCGCTGCCGAGCATCGCGGCGTTGGTCTCCGCCCGCATCGCTTCCTCGCAGGCCTCCCTCTTCTTAGCGGCTGACTTTTGCTGACCGGCCCGCACGGTTGACTTTCCCCCAGCTGGGGCCGCAGTCGCCGAGTTACCGGCAAGGGCGAGCGCAATCACGCTCATTAATACAATGAGTTTCATGTTCTTTCCCAAATCGTGGACAAAAATGGTTCGCGCCTCTCTCCACAGCGGACATTTTGTCTGTGAGATTGAATTGCCGGATCGCATGTAGGCCGAATAATCAGAGGCCCGCCCCCTCCGTTCATAGGGGGGCGGCAGATTTTTCTCAGTTTAGAAATGTAAGGGTGGTAGCCTCCGAGAATTGAAATTCGAGAAGATCAGAAATCTATGAGACGATCCCGGCGTTTTCTTTCGCAAGACAGCCTCTACCAAGCGGCTCGGGGGCCGGCCGTTGGACTGGTTATATTTCTTGCTGCTACAGCGGTGTCCGCGAGCCAGCTCGCCACGCCAACCGGTCCGATACTCCTTACGATCACGGGCAAGCTTGACAGGGCCAATTACCCCGATGAAGCAGTCTTCGACGAGGCTATGCTTGCCGCCCTGCCTCAACGCCGCATTGAGACGTCGACACCCCGGACAGATGGGAAGAAGATCTTCGATGGCGTCCTCCTCGCAGACCTTCTCGATTTCGTCGGCGTAGATGACGCGCAAACGCTTCGGGCGATAGCGCTGAACGAATACGAGATCCTCACGCCTGTCTCCGAGGCGCTCGAGTTTGGCGCGTTGCTTGCCATGCGCATGGACGGCAGACCTTCGACCCGCCGGGACAAAGGTCCGATCTGGATCGTCTACCCGCGCGACACCAATTCAAGAATTCAGGATGAACACCATGATGCCCGGTGGGTCTGGCAGCTCACCAGAATCGAGGTTCAATGAGTTCCACGGCGAAGAAGCGGACGATATCGGGCATGACGATTGGGGCTGTGGTCGCATCCGCCCTCCTGCTGACATTCGCCCTGCACCGGCTCGTTCAAACAGAGGCTGAACTCGCCACCGGCTTCGGTGAAAGTCTACTCTACGCGCTCTATCAGGCTCACGATGAAGAACAGCGCCTGATCCTCAAAGCGTATGACTGGAACAGCAGTGAAAGACTGACCGAAGATGCCGAGCAACTCCATCTCCAGATGGATTTGGCGATCAGCCGTATGAACGTTGTTTCCCAGGGCACTCTGGGGCCAGCGGTGGCGGATGCAAATGAGGCCACCGTTATTGAGACAGCGCGCTCCAATCTCATGGCGTTCGATAATGCCCTCCAAGCTGCTCTCTTGCACAGGAGCGCGATACCGCAGGCGCGATTGGAGGTCTTGCGGGCTGATGCGAGCAAGCTCAAGGCCGCGGCCACGCGAGTGTTAATCGCAGAACGAGACAATGTCGCCAGGCAGCGAAATCGATATTCGTCCGTGTTGTGGGAGGCCATCGTCGCGATCTTCCTTATCCTCGGCTGCGGCATTGTCATCGTTGGACGTTTGCTGGCCAGCCTGCGCAGCACCGCCCGCGCCAAAGACGCTTTACGGCGGGACCGGGATTTCTCGAATCTGCTTCTGCAATCAAGTGGCGACGGGGTGATCGCCTTCAATGTGGACGGCCGGTGCACGCACTGGAACTCGGTGATGGGCGAGATGTTTCCAGCTTCCTGTAGTTCTGATGTCGTTGGCCAGTTGGTCAAGGATGCCTATCGACTGCCAGAGGATCATGTCATCCTGAACATGATGTGCGACACGCTGATGGGACATAGCCTTCATATGCCCGCCCATCCGCTCCCGGGCAGCGACCGCTATGTAGAGAAATTCACTCATCCGGTCCGGTCAGGAAGGGCGATCGTCGGCGGCATTCTCTTCATTCGCGATGTCACCGAGGCACATCTTGCCCGGATGCAGCTGGTCGAACACCGCGATCAATTGGAGGCGACCGTCAAGGAACGAACGAGGGATCTCGAGGAATCGCTGGAAAGGGAGACGAGGCTGCGCGAACTCTACAAGGGCTTCGTCTCGATGGTTTCACACCAGTTCAGGACCCCGCTCTCCATTGTCGATTCTAGTGCCCAGCGCATGATCCGCCGTGGCAAGGAAATGAGCGAGGAGGAGATCCGCGAGCGAGCCGGAAAGATCAGGACGGCGACCCTGCGTCTGACCCGGCTGGTTTCCAGCACGCTCAACGCCACCAAGCTCGACGCTGGGGAAATCGACTTTGCCCCTCGCCGCTGCGATCTCGGAAAGCTCATCGTCGAAGCCTGCGAACGCCAGAAGGAAACAACGCCCAACCGGCGGTTCACCATGGAGCTCGATCAACTGCCGGGCTCGGTGTCATGCGACCCGCTTCTGATCGACCAGGTGGTCGCCAATCTTCTTTCCAATGCGGTCAAGTATTCGTCTCCGCCCGATCCGATCGATGTCATGGTCGCAGTGGACGACCGATGGCTTCACATCAAGGTCAGCGACCGCGGCATCGGCTTCTCCAAAGGTGAGCGCGACAAATTGTTTGAACGGTTCTTTCGTGCCAAAGCCGCGATCGGCGTCGAAGGAACCGGCATTGGTTTACATGTAGCGCGCACCATCGCCCGAATGCACGGCGGCGATGTGGATGCCCTTCCGCGGAATGGCGGCGGCTCGACTTTTGTTCTCAGAATTCCGAAAGAGGAAGCGTTGGCAGCATGAAGGCGGATCGTTTGGCGGTAGTGGATCAGGATTTCCACCGGCAGAGAACGATTCTCTGCGTCGAGGACGAAGCTGATCTCCGCTCCGACATCGTGGAGGAACTCGTTTCGGCCGGCTACCACGTTGTCGAGGCGAGCAACGGACAGGAGGCCCTTCTCAAGCTGACCGCGGCACGTCCAGACGCGATACTGTGTGATATCACCATGCCCGAGCTCGGTGGGTACGAGTTGATGGCGAAGCTCAGGGCCGACAGGCCTGAGCTCGCTGAGGTGCCCTTCATTTTTCTGACGGCGCTGGCCGACAGGGCCGAGATGCTGAACGGCAAGAATGCCGGAGCCGACGACTATCTGGTCAAGCCAGTCGATTACGACGATCTGCTGGCGACCATCAAATCGCGGCTGCGACTTGTCGATCGGGTTCGTCAGTCAATCCTTGCCGATCTTCAGCTTGAACAGCAACGCATGATCGAACAGGCCGTGCGAGACGGCGAGATCACGTTGGCGGCCCTGGCGGCCGCGCTGGACCGGCTGTCGATCGGCATCTTCCTGCTCGAGGAGACGGGCGAAGTCCGCATGACCAACGAGGCGGGGCGGCAGTTGATCGAAAAAGCGGACGGCCTTTCCCTGACCTCCGGCGGCCTGCTTGCCCGCTTCGCAAGTCCCTCGCGATCCATGAGAACGGCGCTCGCGACGGTCATGCGGGATATCGGAACTAGCCAGACTTTCGCTGTAGAGAGAGAAGAGGGACACCCTCTCGTTCTGCAACTCTCTTCGCTCAGCCTGCCGGGCAGCAACGCCCGTCATGCCATGGCACTGGTGGTCGATCCTGACAAGCAAGCCGAGATCTCGGCCGAGGTGTTGGCGTCCCTGTTCGGCTGCACCTCGGCGGAAGCCAGACTGGCCGCGGCTCTGGTCGCCGGAAAACGGCTCGAAGAGATTGGGGAGGAGTTCGGCGTCAAGCAGACGACCATCACGTTCCACTTGCAGAACCTGTTCCAAAAAACCCAGACGAACCGCCAGGTCGATCTGGTTGCCTTGCTGATACGGGCAACGATTCCGCTATCCTTGGAGAACTGATCGCCCCCTGTGCAGAGGGGGCGCCGTTGGGCTTCGAGTGCTACGTGCCTGCCTGCCAAAGAAGGTCGGCTTCTTGACCGTAGATACTGAATTCACTCCATCCAGCCTTTCCGCTCGTTGGGCGCGCTACGCGTGCGTGCCGGTTCGCGGTGATGCCGCCCCAACCGGAATCTGTAACCACTTCGGCAGCCGCCCACCGTACCAGAAACCGGCATCGTGCAGCGCTGTGTAGTAGGCAAGTGTTGAATAAAGCTTCGTTAACTTGCAGCGGCAACTCCTTGTGATGAGAGACGAAATTTGCGCCGGGATGGGGTCACGATCGGCGCCGATCGTGACCCCATCCCGAACCGGATTTTTTTGATTACATTTACCACGTTAGTGCCGTTACCTGCAGTAATCCGCCCCCCGTGCCGATTAACATTCTGGGGCATTCCAACGGCCTCTCTACGGCTCAATAGCCGACTTCAGGGAGGACCACTTCAGAGGTGGCAGACCACATCGGAAAGCTGAAAGAGCTCAAGGCTTCGCATGAGGCATGGGTCGAGCAGTCACTTGGGCTTGATCGCTTGAAGCTGCGCGACGACACAATCTACGGCGATTATATCGACGAATGGGCGCAGCGCGCCCATCTCGACGATTGGAAAGGTTGGAGCAGCTTCGTCCTCGGCTCCGGGCAACCTCACATTCGGGTCGAGATCGATGACGATCTCGAAAAGTTGCGGTCTTGGCTGCTTAGTCGAGTTTGGCCGGGTCGCTATCCTGAACTCGAGCGAGCGTTCAGCAATTTCAGCCGGGTGTTGCAGGATTTCCACGAAACCCTTCGAAGCCATCTCGAACGCCATCCAAGCAGCCCTATGCATTTCACGGCAAAGTTTTACCAAATCGAGGAATGGGATCCACCGCGTTACGAACGGCTGTCGAGCCAGTATGACTTCCATGTCGATATCGTCAGCGATCTGATGCTTGAGCTGACACGTGCAGCGAACCTCATCTGTGACCAAATTCGCCGGCATATCGCGCACAATTATCGGCTCGCCGAAGGACATTTGATTGTTCAGCGGGGACCAGACATCAACTTTAGCTGGTCCGAATTTGTGACGAGATACTCAGCTGATGAATCCGCACTTGCACGTCCCTATCCAGGCCTAGAGCAATTCTACGACGTGCGGAGCAAGCGTGATTGGACGATCGGCAGGGGAAAGCCGGGCGCCTAGATTTGGCGTGTCAATAGTTCCCACTTCCAACATCTCGGTCACCGGCATAACTCGGTTGGCAATCGCAAGGCATCGACGCGTATGCGGTGGTCATCTTATCAATAGCTCGGCCTGCTTAGGCATGTTAGGGGCCGGAAGCGAAATGCCGGCTCTCAACGATCGGGCAGCCGATAGCGGACGTTGAGGCCGAGGCGACGGAACATCCTAAGGTAAAACTCGAGGCAGATGACTACTTCTTCCGCGGATCGCGACAAAGCAGATGCCGCGAAAAGCGTCAGGACCTGTCCGTGCCGATCTTGCGAGTAGCTCCAACTCCGCCTAAGCATCGGGTGATGCCTCCGTGCGGCGACGTCGTTTCGCAGGACGAGATGGATGCGATTTTGGCGGCTTGATGGGCCGTACAACTGACCTCTGGAACGCCCGAACTGCCAGAGTATCACGCCGCAGAATGAGAGACAGGAGGCTCAGGAGGTCTGGACCTATCTGTTCGTCATCGAGTGTAGGGCTGCTCTGTCCGTAATAGATGTCGACGTTGTCTCCGATTCCCACACCATAAAGCTCAACTTCACCCAGGGACCTTATCCAAACAGCGCTTGATTTGAGGTGGTCGGCCAGGAAGGCACCAGGGTTCACCGATAGGGTTGAATCGTCGACGGGAGAGCCGTCGCTCAAAACAACAAGAATTTTGCGTTCGGCATGACGGCGCTGCAAACGGGAATAGGCCCATAAGAGGGCTTCGCCATCGATGTTTTCTTTCAGGATACCCTCCCTGATCATGACCGAGAAATTGATGTCTGCTTCCTGAAAGGTCTCGTCGAAGCTCTTGTAGACAATATGGCGGAGGTCGTTCAGACGACCAGGAAGTGTGGGCTTCTTGTCAGAGAGCCATATTTCCCTCGACTGACCACCCTTCCAAGCCTTGGTGGTGAACCCCAAGATCTCGTTGCTGACACCAGCGCTCGACATGATCGAGGACGCGATCGATGTCCATGCGGCAGTGTCTCCAATCTTCTTTCCGCGCATGCTTCCTGAATTGTCAATCAGGATAGAAATCGAAATGTCTTGCTCGTTTGCGACTTCGGCAATCTGGGCAGTCCCATTCTCAATCACATCTTTAAATTGCAGGGATTGTGTACGAATGGTTTTGAGGAGAGTTTGATGTAGCCGAAGATTTTCGTCAGATGACATCAATTGGCGTGGGCTGATTACCTCGTCAAATTTCGTCGTGTACACGTAATAAGGCTGTTTCTGCGCACGTTTGACAGCGCTTGCCGAAGCTTTCTCGACCCGCGCCACGGGGATCGCAAGCGGATTCGCAACAATGACAGGCTGCGGAGCGGCAACCTCAGCCGGGGGTGGTGGTGACGGCACAGCTTGAATCGGCTGGCGCTTGCTTTGAGTTGCAGCGTCCAACTCGGCGCGCAGCTCGATCATCGTCTCCTTAATCGTCTTCGCGAGTGTCGCGATCTGTTCGCGGATGATCGGACGGTCGAGCGGGGGAAATCTCAGTCCACGCCAGTCCGACCAGTTCCGCTCCCGCAGGACCGCTGCCATATCGTCCGGATGCTTCGCCGCGTCGTCAATTTCGTCGGCTGAGACGTAGTAAACCGGCAGGATCAAACGAGGAAGGCCAAGCGAGCGCTCTCGAAGGAGAAACGCCTCAAACTCTTCCCGGCACATATGGCTACGGAAGTAGCTAGGCGTAATGATTGGGATCAGGAATGAGATGCTGTCGATTGCCTCCTTGATTCGCTCCCTCCAACGCTCACCCCAAACGATGTCATTGCGGTCCTGGAAGATCGGAAAGGGACGGCCGGTCTGTATTCGGACTTCGCCTTCAAGGCGCGTTCTCAGATCTGAAATGCGGCCAAGGTCATGCGCGTCGTCATCTCGGACATAACTTAAGAAGGCCAGTGGATCTCTGTTCTGCATGAGGCGACTCGATTTTGAAAATCCGATCGCCACAACATATGCGAGAATGAGCGGCCGACATATCACCTCGAATGCCATATCCTCGTCTGAGCGGGGGCTGCGAAGGTCGACTAGCAATACACGGCGCCCGGCAAGCCCATGCAGAACGCCTTCACTCGAGGATTTCAACGGCCACCTGCTAGAAAGCCGCGGTCCGGGCCAGGCCAGGCCATGCTATAGGGATTTCCCCGGCGGCTTGGTTGACGGAGATCGCTGAGCGCATCCGTGAGACATGCCTGGATCGCACCAATGACGGTGAACTGGCCGCTGCTGAGGCGATGGCGCGGGAGGTAAGCCTCGCCATACCGGTCAAGGATGCCCGCGTATCGGGGCTGAAAATTGCACCGAGCGCCACAACCTTTCGAAAACATTCTAGTCAATTATGCATTCTGTTTAGCTGGCGCCTGCTGATGCAGAAATTCAATGATCGATCGAGGTGAAGTGCAGGAATCAGCAGATCTTTGTGCCAAAATCGGTTTAAGGCGCATCTTTTTTGCTCGAATATTTCAATGGCTTACGAAAGCGGTAAATGCAGGATTCGGATGAGCATGACAGTTTAGGCTTCGATCTGAGTCATTCGTGTCCTATTTGAGTCTTCTGGATTGTGCCGGTTTCTGCGCCCGACCATCAGTGGCGTCGTTCCGGAACGATAGGTAAATCCTCGGCGCGGTTTTCTATGGAAGCCTACCCGATTGGTCATCCCGCCTGATTTCGTATCCACAACGGCACCACCGCCCTCCCCACGGGCTAGCCAAAGTCCGCCGCCCCCGTGCGGCGGACCTCACCGTTCGTTTCGCGGCGTCCTTGGATACATCCGAGCGGCTCCGTTGAAGGCAACCCTTCGAAAATAATCACCTCGTAGAACTGCTTCAGTGGCCCCTCACCGCCTGCTCCAATGGCCTCTGCGGCCGCCGCTCAAGCGTTGCCGGTCAATCGAAGCAGGTTCTCGATCAGGAATTGGCTGGACGCGCGCAGGGCCTGCGCAACGAAGCTGAAATCCAGACCAAGTTGAGCGCCAAGCAGCGGCAGAAGAATGAGCATCCCCAGCAGAATGGGAATGCCGTACGGCTCGAGCCGGGACAGCGGCATCGCAAGCGCTTTTGGCAACAAACCGACCGCGATCCGGCCGCCATCCAGCGGCGGCAGCGGGAAAAGATTAAAGACTGCCAGCAGGATATTGATGAGAATGGCATTTTCCAGGTTGAGCAAGACCCACTGGGCGGCCACTGCCGGGACATATGGGACAAAATTGAGCGCCAATGCGGCCAGCGTCGCCAGCAGAAAGTTCATGGCAGGACCGGCAGCCGCAACCGCAACGGACCCGAACCTGGGGTTGCGGAGCGCCCGAAAGTTGACCGGCACCGGCTTTGCGTAGCCGAACAGAAACGGCGAGCGCAGCAGTAGAAGCATCGCCGGCAGCAGCACCGTTCCGACCGGATCGATATGCCGCAACGGGTTGAAGCTGACTCTGCCTAGGCGCCACGCCGTATCGTCGCCGAGAAGATGGGCCACGAACCCGTGCGCGGCCTCGTGAAAAGTGACCGCAATCAGCACTGGCAGCAGCCAGATCGATATTTGGTAGGCCATCTCTCGCTCCGGAATGGATGCCAGTGCCCACGAAATATAGGCAGAGCGCATTACGGCGTCCTGTCCGGCACCTTACGCTTTCGCAAGGAGGTTCGGGAGCTTCCTGCCTCATTCTTAGCCGGTACGGCGCGGCGATAGAGGCTGGCGCCGATGGTGCGTTTCCAAGGAGAGGTCGGCGCCGGACAAGCTGAGAGGATGAGGCGCGCGCTGCGGGCGACACGCTCAACTCAGGGGCGTCTGGTGCAGCGCCCTCTCCCATCGGATGCTCTTAGGATCCGCTTCGTATCTGAACGGCACCAGGGACGGATCTTACTAAAAACCGTTTCAGGTCGATCTGCCGCCCTGTCGGGCGGTTCGCGATCTGCTCCACCATGCGTGATCCCGATCAGGTGCCATAGTTTTTCTTCAGATAGTCGGTGATCGCCTTGGCATCGCTGTCGTCGATCGGCGCACCAAAGGCCTTGATCATCTTGCTGACTTCGGCATCCCAGCCGGCGGCATCGAGATAAACCGAGTTCATCGGGATATATGCAAGGCTGTGGCAGGCGCCGCAATTGCCCTCCACCTTGTCGACGCCTGGCGCCTGTTTGAGCTTTATGACCTGCTCTTCCGCGGAGGCAGTTCCGGCGAGGAGCACGACAACGAATGCAATCGCAAATGTTCGCATCTCTCCGCCTCCTCGTCAGGCGTTCAACGTGATGCTTTGCATCACGTTGTTGTTGTATCCGGCCCCGTTGAACAGCAGCTTTGAGGTTTGCGTCTGCCCGATCATGTTGGTGGCGCTGACCATCACGGAG
>Ga0182736_1002643_pt1 | contig 13213 bp, 13 predicted proteins | sample eDN5th30CKraftBY_FD_128882 | JGI IMG/M metagenome (GOLD analysis project Ga0182736, IMG submission 128882) | Enriched backyard soil microbial communities from Emeryville, California, USA - eDNA 5th pass 30_C Kraft BY (version 2) (version 2) | ecosystem: Environmental > Terrestrial > Soil >...
AGGCCCGCCTCTACGCGGAGGACCCGGCCGCCGGGTTCCTGCCCACGGGAGGCGTCGTCGAGCGGGTCGTTCACCCGAGCGGCGACGGCATCCGTGTCGACACGTCCCTCGCCGACGGGATGCGGGTCGCCATCGACTACGACCCCATGCTCGCCAAGATCATCGCCTGGGGCGCCGACCGCGACGAGGCCAGGCGACGACTCGCGCGCGCTCTCGACCAGACGGCCGTCCTCGGATTCCCGACCAACCTCGAGTTCCTGCGCCTGCTGCTCAGCGACCCCGCGGTCGCGGCCGGCGACCTCGACACGGGCCTCATCGCACGGGTGCTCGACGACCTCCGCTTCGACGAACCCGATGAGCGCCTCTTCGCCGAAGCCGCCCTCGTGCGCGCCGCACGCGAGGAAGCGGATGCCGAGAGCGCCACGACGCACGCCCGGCGGCTCAGCGGCCCCTGGAGCCGCCGTGACGGCTGGCGACTGCACGGCAGCGCGCCGCGCCGCTACGATCTCAACGCCGGTTCGGCGACCGCTTCCGTCGCGGTGCACGGCCCTCTTCACGACGCACGCGTGCAGGTCGACGACGGCGCCGTGCTGGCGGCGTCCGTCACCCTGCGAGACGACGTCGCGACCGTCACGCTCGACGGCATCACGCGGTCGTTCCCCGTCGCCGGCGACTGGCTGACACGCGCGGCGGCATCGTTCGCCGTGACCGAGGCGCAGCACGAGCACGCCGGGGCGGCAGAGGCCGACGGATCGCCGCAGCTCACGTCTCCCATGCCTGGCACCGTCGTGCACGTGAGCGCCGCCGACGGCACGCGCGTCGAGTCCGGGGATGCCGTCGTCGTGGTCGAGGCCATGAAGATGGAGCATGTACTGCGGTCGACGGTCGCCGGCATCGTCCGTATCGCGGTGTCGGTGGGCGACCAGGTCGCACGCGGCGGCGTCGTCGCCGTCGTGGAGCCCGACCGGAGCGAGAACCAGGAGGAGACGCGATGAGCGAGAAGACGGCATCCGGCCAGGACGCAACGTCGGGCCAGGGCGGCGGGCGCCGCATCGAGCAGCGCGGGCTGTACTTCGAAGAGCTCGAGGAGGGCGCCGTCTATGTGCACCGGCCGGGTCGCACCGTGACCGAGGCCGACAACGTGCTGTTCACGACGCTGACGATGAACACCCAGTCCCTGCATCTCGATGCCGCGTGGTCAGCCGAGACCGAGTTCGGCGAGCGCCTGGTCAACAGCATGTTCACGCTGTCGACGCTCGTCGGGCTCTCGGTGGCCCAGCTCACGCAGGGAACGATCGTCGCGAACCTCGGGTTCGGCGAAGTGCGGTTCCCCTCGCCGGTGCGCGTCGGCGACACCCTCTACGCCGAGACGCGCGTGGTCAGCAAGCGGCTGTCGCGGTCGCGCCCCGGGCAGGGAGTGGTCGAGTTCGCGCACACCGCCCGCAATCAGCGCGGCGAGGTCGTCGCCGAGACCACCCGCTCGACCCTGATGCAGTGCCTGCCGGCATCCGGCACGCCCGACGCGTGACCTCGGGCGGTTCACAACTCCGGAAAGATCCCGCCCCTGCGGCCCCACAGCCCTCCGAAACCACCGGGACCGCCTGTTCTTCCGGAGTTATGCGCAGGCGCCGGCCGCACCCCCGCTCGACCCTGATGCAGTGCCTGCCGGCATCCGGCACCCGACGCGTGACCTCGGGCGGTTCACAACTCCGGAAGGAACCCGCCCCTGCGGCCCCACAGCCCTCCGAAACCACCGGGACCGCCCGTTCTTCCGGAGTTATGCGCAGGCGCCGGCCGCACCCCGGCGCGGCCGCACCCCAGCGCGTCCGCACCCCAGCTCAGCCCAGCAGCGCGTCGTGCGCCATGCGCGCGAGGATGCGCTCGGCATCCGCGCCGCCGGCGGGCGCACTGTGTGGCGTGGAGTTGAGCAGTCCGAAGGTGCCCAGCAGCCGCACACGCCGCTCCTCCGCCGACAGCGACGGCCGGGCCGCCGCCAGCACGGCGTCCCACTCCGCGACATACGTGCGCTGCAGGGTGCGCACCTGACGGCTGGCGTCGGCCGGGAGCCGTGCCAGCTCGCGATCCTGCAGGCGGATGACGTCGGGCGCCGCGATCGCGAAGCCGATATGGAAGGCGATGAGCTCGTCGAGACGCCCCTCCGGGTCGGCGGGCGCATCGGCGAGGATCGCACGGCATCCGGTCAGCAGCCGCTCACTCGCGTCGACGAGCAGCTCGATAAGGATCGCGTCCTTGCTGGCGAAGTGCTTGTACAGCGCAGGTCCCGACATGCCGACCGCCTCGCCGAGGTCGGCAGTGGTGACCGCGGCGAAGCCGCGATCGGCGAACAGGGCGGCGGCGCTCTCGAGCAGCCTCGCACGGCGATTCGCCTTCTGGGTCTCTCGCCACGTCGCCGTCACGCACCCCAGATTATCGGGGCGCGGCGCGGCGCCCGGCCGCATGTCGCATCGTGACGGATGCCGCCCCCGCCCGCCATGTCAAGCCCCGCGCCTGGCCGCCATCCGCGCAGTACCGTTCCGGCATGGACCACGAGAAGCGCGCCGAAGACGTCCCCCTCGAGCAGGACGCTCCCACCGGCGGTGACGAGACGACCGAGCAGGAGCTCGACGCCGACAACCCCGCCGAGGAGGGGACTCTCAAGACGCTCGAGCCCGAGAACCCGCCCGCCTGACCGGGTGCGGCGGGTCAGGCCTCGCGGGTGATCGTCACTTTCACGTGCAGGTCGCTGTTGAACGGGCCTGCGTAGACGCCGCGGAGCGGAGGCACGTCGTTGTAGTCGCGGCCACGGCCGACGAGCACGTGGCGGTCGCCGATCTCCGTGCCGTTCGTCGGGTCGAAGCCCTGCCAGTGACCGGTGAACCACTCGACCCATGCGTGCGACTCGCCCGCCACGGGAACGCCGACCTCGGGGTTCGCGTGCGGGTGGAGGTAACCCGACACGTACCGCGAAGGGATGCCGACCTCCCGCAGCGCTCCGAGGGTGATGTGGGCGATGTCCTGGCAGACGCCCTTACGCTCCTCCCACGCTTCGGCGGCGGTGGAGTGCACGCCGGTGACCCCGAACATGTACTGGACGGCGTCGCCGATGGCCTGCGCGATGGCGAGTGCGGCCTCGGCGGGAGTGGTGTGCTGCCCCGCGATGGAGCGCGCGATGTCGGCCACCTCGGGGTGCGGCGTAGTGCGCGTGGTCTGCGACATCATCTCGACGGTCGCGATCTGCCGATCCGCCTCGCGCTGCAGCTGCTCCCACGTCATGTCGTTCGTCTCGAGCGGCCGCGGGCGCACCTCCACGAGCGATCGCGCGGTGATGTCGAGCGCCGAGTGCGGGGCGAGCACGTCGAACGCGGCGACGCGCGTGCCGAAGTAGTCGACGTAATGGTTGACGCTCGTCGACGGAGCGATGTCGAGCTGTGAGCTCAGCACGAACTGGCTCCCGGTGGAGCTGGGCAGCATCCGCGCCTCGTTGTACGACGCGCCCACGTCGCCCTGGTAGCTGAACCCGGTGGCGTGCTCGATGCGCAGGCGCTTCATGAGGTCTCTCCGATCCAGTTCGGCTCGGCGTGCGTCGGGAAGAACCGCGCCCGGATCGCCTCCGACGCCTCGCGGGTCACCTTCTGCACCTGTTCCATGTGCATCGGCAGCTCGTCGAGGATCTCGTTGATGGGCCGGTACTCGAGGTCGTTGCGGATGCGACCGAGCGCACGCAGCACGGTGTTGGAGTGCCCGACGCGGTCGGCGACCGGGTCGATCGCACGCATGCACTCCTCCGCCCGCTGGATGGAGTAGATGACCGACCGTGGGAACAGCCGGTCGAGCAGCAGGAACTCGGCCGAGTTGTGGGCGCTCGGGATGCCGCGGTATGTCCGAAGGTAGGCCTCGTACGCGCCGCACGAGCGCAGGATCGTCGTCCACGACGGGCCGGACGCCTCGGTGAGCGAGCGGGTGGCCAGCAGCCGCGCCGTCATGTCGGCGCGCTCGATGGACCGGCCGAGGGTGAAGAACTGCCACGCCTCGTCGCGGCTCGTCGAGGAGTCGGTGATGCCGATCGCGAGGGCGGCGCGCTCACGCACCCACTGGAAGAACTCGTGCACCTTGTCGGCGTTGACGCGACGCGGCATCCGCGAGTAGGTCGTGTTGAGCGTCTCCCACAGTTCGGTCGAGACGATCTCACGCGCCCGCCGGGCGTTCTCGCGGGCCGCCTGCAGCGAGTACGCGATGCTCGACGGGTGCTGCCGGTCGACGGCCAGCCGCGTCAGCACGTCGCCGCGGGTGACGCGCTCGAGGCCCTCCGGCGGCAGCGAGCCCATGACCGCCATCAGCGACCGGCAGGCGGTGTCTTCGTCGATCCACGGGTCTTCGAGCAGCAGCTGCAGGTGCACGTCGAGGATGCGCGCGGTGCCGTCGGATCGCTCGATGTAGCGCCCGATCCAGAACAGCGACTCCGCGATGCGGCTCAGCATGCGAGCTCACCGCCCGCCGCCGTCTCCGCCTGCTGCTGCGTCTGCGCCTGTTGCTGCTGTTCCTGCTGCTCCTGATGCTCGCCGCCGCTGGTCCGGTCGTGAGGCGACACCGTCGGCTCCTCCTGCGGCTCGTAGTCGACGGTGCTCGGCTCGGTGGCCGATGCCTGCTCGGCGACGAGGCCGGCCAGGCTCTGCCCGTATTCGCGGCTGCGCGGGGCGTCGCCGCCGACGATCCAGGTGTCCTTCGAGCCGCCGCCCTGGGACGAGTTCACGACCAGCTGTCCCTCCGGCAGAGCGACACGCGTGAGTCCGCCCGGCAGCACCCACACCTCGTCGCCGTTGTTGACGGCGAAGGGACGGAGGTCGGCGTGGCGCGGCCGCATCCCGTCTTCGACGAGCGTGGGGATGGTCGACAGCATGACCACCGGCTGCGCGATCCAGCCGCGAGGGTCTTTCACGAGCTTCTTGCGGAGCTTCTCGAGCTCGGCGGGGCTGGCATCCGGGCCGACGACGAGGCCCTTGCCGCCCGACCCATCGACGGGCTTCACGACGAGCTCGTCGAGCCGGTCGAGCACCTCCTCGAGGGCGCGCGGGTCTTCGAGCCGCCACGTGTCGACGTTCTTGAGGATCGGCTCCTCCGCGAGGTAATACCGGATCAGGTCGGGCACGTAGGTGTAGAGCAGCTTGTCGTCGGCGACGCCGTTGCCGACCGCGTTGGCGATCGTGACGTTGCCCAGACGCGCGGCGAGCATGAGCCCCGGGGCGCCGAGCATGGAGTCGGCGCGGAACTGCAGCGGGTCGAGGAAGTCGTCGTCGACACGGCGGTAGATGACGTCGACGCGCTTGGGCCCGCGGGTGGTCCGCATGAACACCTTGCCGCCCATGCACTGCAGATCGCGGCCTTCGACGAGCTCGACGCCCATCAGGCGCGCGAGCAGCGTGTGCTCGAAGTACGCCGAGTTGTAGACGCCCGGTGTCAGCACGACGACGTTCGGGTCGTCGATGCCGGGCGGGGCCGACGCACGGAGCGCCTGCAGGAGCTTGTTCGGGTAGTCGCCGACGGGACGCACCCGCATCGACACGAACAGCTCCGGCAGCGTCTGGGCCATCACGCGGCGGTTCGAGATGACGTAGCTGACGCCCGACGGCACGCGCACGTTGTCTTCGAGCACGCGCATCTGGCCGTGCTCGTCGCGGATGAGGTCGATGCCCGCCACCTGGATGCGCACGCCATTGGCGGAGTGGATGCCGGCGGCCTGCCGGTAGAAGTACTGCGACGACGCGATGAGCGCGGCCGGGAGCACGCCGTCGCGCACGCAGTGCTGGCGGCCGTACGCATCGTCGAGGAACGCCTCGAGCGCCCGCACGCGCTGCTGCACGCCCTTCTCAATGTGCGACCACTCGTCGTACTCGATGACGCGGGGCACGGCGTCGAGCGGGAACGGTCGCTCCTCCCCCGCGAAGTCGAACGTGACGCCCTGCGCGAGGTACGAGCTGGCGAGCGACTCGGTGCGACCGCGCAGCTCATCCTGGGTCATCTGCGCGAGCGTCTGATACAGCTCGCGGTAGGGCGCGCGGATCTCGGCTGCCGCCCCCGGATGCTGAGGGTGGGCGAACATCTCGTCGAAGGCCGGCACTCCTGACGGCGTCTTCCGCGGCGCGAGCGTGGAGCCGTATCCGTCGAAGAGGTCTCCCATTCCACGAGCCTAACCCCGGGTGTGTTTCGCGGGTGTTGCGTCACCTCCAGAGGGAAGGGGCAGGGCGACGGGGCAGGGCTTCCGAGGCAGGGCGGGGCGCGGCGCGCGGATGCCGTCAGCCGGCGATGACGTAGCGGAGCTGCTCGACGGCCCAGTCGAGCTCGGTCGCCCGGACGACGAGCGGCGGCGCGATGCGGATCGTCTGACCGTGGGTGTCTTTGACGAGCACGCCACGCGCGAGGAGCCGTTCGGCCACCTCGCGGCCCGTGCCGACGGCCGGGTCGATGTCGACGCCGGCCCACAGCCCCGCGACGCGCACGGCCGTGACACCGTGACCGACGAGCTCCCGCAGCCTCTGCTCCAGGTGCTCGCCGAGGGCGATCGCGCGGGCCTGGAACTCGCCCGACGCGAGCATCTCGACGACCCGGCGACCCACCGCGGCGGCCAGCGGATTGCCGCCGAATGTCGAGCCGTGCTCTCCCGGACGGATGACGCCGAGCACGTCTCTGTCGGCCACGACGGCCGACACGGGGACGATGCCCCCGCCGAGCGCCTTGCCGAGCAGATACATGTCGGGAACGACGCCCTCGCGGTCGCACGCGAACGTCGTTCCGACGCGGGCGAGACCCGATTGGATCTCGTCGGCGATGAACAGCACGCGGCGCCGGTCGCAGATCTCGCGGACCGCGCGCAGATACCCTTCGGGCGGGACGATGACGCCGTTCTCCCCCTGAATCGGCTCCAGCAGCACGGCGGCCGTGCTCTCGTCGATCGCGGCCTCGATCGCGGCGGCCTCGCCGAACGGCACCGACACGAATCCGGGCGTGTAGGGGCCGAAGTCGTCGTGGGCCTGCGGGTCGTCGCTGAAGCTGACGATCGTCGTCGTGCGTCCGTGGAAGTTGCCGTCGGCGACGACGATGCGCGCGGCATCCGCCTTCACTCCCTTGACCCGGTACGCCCACGCGCGCGCCACCTTGATGCTCGTCTCGACCGCCTCGGCGCCCGTGTTCATGGGGAGCACGAGGTCCTTGCCGCACAGGGCGGCCAGCTCTGCCGCGAACGCGCCGAGCTGGTCGTTGTGGAACGCCCGGCTCGTGAGGGTGATGCGCCCCAGCTGCTCGGTCGCCGCCGCGACGAGCGCGGGATGCCGGTGCCCGAAATTGAGGGCCGAATACGCCGACAGGAGGTCGAGATAGCGCTTGCCCTCGACGTCGGTCACCCACGCGCCCTCGCCGCGCGCGATCACGACGGGCAGCGGGTGGTAGTTGTGAGCGACGTGCTCCCCCTCGGAGTCGATGATGCGGATCGTCGCCGTGTCCAGCGCGGGAGCGGTCATGGGGTACCTCGCAGTTCGAGAGTGCAGCACTTGATGCCCCCGCCACCGAGGAGCAGCTCCGACAGGTCGACGAGCACCGGGTTGTAGCCGCGCTCGCGCAGCTGCTGCTCGAATCCCGTCGCGCGGGGCGAGATGAAGACGTTCCGTCCGTCGGATGCCGAGTTCAGCCCGAACACGGCGCCGTCGGCATCCGAGACGCGAATGGCATCCGGGTAGCGCTCAGCGAGCACCTGCTGAGACGCCTCGTCGAACGCCGACGGAAGGTAGGCGATGTTGGCGCGCTCGACGCCGCCCTCCCCTTCGACAGGGTCGAGCACGGCGATCGCGGTGTCGAGGTGGTAGAAGCGGGGATCGATCAGCCGCAGCGACACCACTTCTCGGCCGAACACCTCGCCGACCTCACGGTGGCTGTCGCCGACGGAGCGGAAGCCGGTGCCGGCGAGGATCGTGTCGCCGACGAGCAGGAAGTCGCCTTCGCCCTCCTGCACCTCGACCGGTTCGATCACTTCGAAGCCGTGAGCCGTGAACCAGTCCATGAACGGACGCTCCTCGCCGCGGCGCTCCTCGACGCGGAAGCGCGCGCCGAGAGCACGACCGTCGATCACGAACCCGCCGTTGGCCGTGTAGACCATGTCGGGAAGACCGGGAACGGGATCGATCAGCTCGACCTCGTGGCCGAGAGACAGATACGTGTCGTACAGGACCTCCCACTGCGCGACGGCCTTGGCGGTGTCGGTGGGCTTCTGCGGCTCCATCCACGGGTTGATGCGATAGCTCACGGTGAAGTGCTCGGGCCGGCACATGAGGTAGCGCCGGCGGTGCGCGACGCGCTGCGGCGGCCGCGCGGCATCGGGGACGGGCAGGGACGATCCGTTCTCGTGCGTCAGTCGGGTCGACATCTTCGCTCCTCGTCGGGGAAGGCGGCGGACGCTGTCCAGAGGCCCGGCGGCCCTTCGACTCGCGGGGTCTCCATCGAGGAAAGGTCGTGACGAGCACGCCGTACTCAATTGTGCCAGAGGGGCTTCGAAGGGGCCCTTCAGCCCCTCCCTCGCGCGTCACCCCCTCCGAAATGCGTGGGTTCGCAGACGAAAAGGCCCAGACGCACGCCCGAATGACCCCGATCATGCATCTGATCTGGGATGCTTCACTCGTGGCGCGACGCACTGGGGAAGAGACGCGGGCGCTGCTTCTGCGCATCGGGATGCAGATGCTCCTGGAACGTGGAGTGGCGGCCGGTGTTCAGCACATCCGTCTGCAGGACGTGCTGCGAAGAGCCGGACTGACGACCGGCGCCGCCTACCGACTGTGGGCAGATCAGACGGACTACCAGCGCGACCTCGCCGTCTCGATGATGAAGCTGCGGTTCAGCGGCCCGGCCGACTACCTTCGCGACGCGGTCGTCGACCTGATCGAGAAGGGTGCGCCCGGAGACGACGTCATCCGTGCCGCCGCCGAGACGCACGTGCGTGCCGCGTGGCGCGACGTCGACGACTCGACCGAAGAGGCGGAGGCGCATTCGTTCCTCATCGCGCTCGCCCTGCGCACGACCGCGCACACCTGGCCCGAGCTGAAGGAGGCGAGCCGCGAGCGTCACCGTGAATCGATCGAGGCCTTCAATGAGTTCTACCAGTACCTGATGGACTCGTATGGTCTGCGGATGAAAGCGCCGCTCACGATCGATGACTTCACACAGGCGCTCGCGGCGATCGGCGAGGGCTTCGCCGTGCGTGCCCTCGAAGGCGCTGATCACCCGGTGTTCGACGCCGGCGCGGAAGACGAGATCCCCGAGGGCCGCTGGACCCTGTTCGCTCTCTCCGTGCGGGCGCTCGTGAACGAGTTCATGGTGCCGATCGACGACGGTGAGATCCCGCCGGAGCGTCGCTTCCCGACGCGCGCCGCCGCAACGGCCGATGCTCCAGAGAGCTCTGGGGCCGAGCACAGCCGACCCCAGAGCGACACTCCCCCCGGTGGTGTCACGGAGTGACCTCGGCTCCGGCCGAACTGGAACTGGACTCCGCTTGGCGCTCCCCAGAAGCGCCTCTGCCATCCTTTCCGAGACCGCCCTCAGCGACCAGAAAGATAACTTGTTTCTTGCCTCCGCGGCTCCGCTTTCGGAAGCGCGCCGCGGCGGGGTCCGTCAGAGGCCGAGCCGGGCGATCCAGTCGTTGGCGAACCTGCCGGCCGGGTCGCGACGCGCGCGCAGGTCACGGAAGTCGTCCCAGCACGGGTACCGCGCCTTCAGGGCGTCGGCAGGCAGCGTGAACAGCTTGCCCCAGTGCGGGCGGGCGGAGGCCGGCAGCGCCTCCTCGATCGCGGGCAGCAGCGCGGTGACGGCATCCGGCTCGCGACGCCACGTGAAATGGAGCGCCACGATATCTGCGCCGTGAGCGGGACTCAACCATAGGTCGTCGGCAGCGACCGTCCGCACCTCCGACACCAGCAGCAGCGGCGCGATCCGCGGCGCGAGTCCTCGCAGGGCGGCGATCGCCGCGGGGGCGTCGGCGCGCGCGACGAGGTACTCGCTCTGCAGCTCGTCGCCCGCCGACGGCGTGAACGCGAGGCGGAAGTGCGGCAGCCGCTCGAACCACGGCCCGGGCACATGACCCTGCTCGGTGCACGGCTGCGCGTCGATCCCCGGGATCGGATGCCGCGGGCCGTCCGCCGGCCGACCGCCCAGCCCCGACAGATCGGGGGCAGGACGTCGCGACTTCACCCACACCTGGTCGATCGCGTCGGCGTCGCGCCAGGTCGTGAACAGGCTCACGCTGTCGCCTGACGACTGCAGCTCATCGAACGCGTCGAGCGCCGCATCCCAGCGCATGCCTTCGTAGACGGTCTGCCCGTACGGCTCGGATGCCACGGTGTCGAGCTCCAGCCGCACGACGGCGCCGAGGGCCCCCAGCGACACGACGGAGCCGTCGAAGTCCACATCTCCGCGCTGCACGCGCACCGGCGTCCCCGCGCCGTCGATCAGCTCGACCGCCGCCACCTGCGTCGCGAGCGAGCCGATGCGCGAGCCCGACCCGTGGGTGCCGGTCGCCACGGCGCCGGCGACGGAGATGTGCGGCAGGGACGCGAGGTTCGCGAGCGCCCGGCCCCGTTCGTGCAGCCACGGTGCGAGGTCGCCGTACCGCATGCCCGCCGCGACGCTCACCGTCCCGTCGGCCGGATGCAGCACAGGCTCGTCGACCAGTTCCGCGAGCGACAGCAGGATGCCATCGGTGTCGGCGATGTCGTTGAACGAATGCCGGGATCCGAGCACCCGCACCCGATCCGCGGCGACGATCGTGTCGACCAGCTCGTCGACGCTCGCCGGTGCCACGATGGCCCGCGCGCGGTAGCGGAGGCTGCCTGCCCAGTTGGTCTCTGCGGTCACTCGCTCACGCTACTCGGGGCCGGCATGCGACCGCACGTGGGCGGTCTCGACTCGGCGCGTCGGTGCCCCGTCAGATGACCCCCTCGCTCCACGGGTGGGGGGACTCCCTACCGGGCTGCCTCCCGCTCTTGAACGGCATAGCACACGGCTCAGCGCGCGAGTTTCAGCCTTCATCCCAGACACGGTCGGCGCCGCCTACTAGAAGTCCCCGCCGCCTTGCCGTATTTTTCGCGCATGGGAACGATTCACTTTCCGAGCAACCCTGGCGACACCAGCACCTACACGGCGCACAGCGGGCAGGAAGTAACGCTGATCAACAAAGGTCCGGACACCTACGAAGTGCGACTTCAGAACGATCCGAACTACGTCGCCGTCCTGCGTAGGGACGGCGATTTCTTCGATCTGGAGCCTGCGCCAGGTGTCGCCGCTGTCGGCGGAACTGGACTGGACGAGGCCGACCTCTTCAGGTATTGACCTCCGCAACCTCGTATCGTCAGCGACGAGGCGCTATCGACACGAACGGCCGACCGACGCTAGCTTGCACCTGTGTTTCAGATTCTCCTGGGGTACGGTCTCGAACTTCTAGGCATCGTCGGTGCCGCGTTGGCGGCCTGGCGCGGCTGGAAACACGCCAACGGCGCCGTATACAAACTCCTCACCGGCAAGCCGAAGTCAGAGCCTGCATCTATCAAGTTCGGTCCGAGCAAGATCGCCTACGCGGTCGCCAGGATTCACGACCTGACGAACGACCCCGCCGTACTGGAGCGGCAGGCGCTCCAAGACTTAACTGACCGGGTGACGAATATCGAGCTCCGGGAGAAAGCTAGCCAGGAACATGATGCGCGGCGCGATAGCGAACTATCTTACCTGAGGCAGCGGTTGATCGACGAAGCGCAGGACGCGAGCCGCAGAGATGCGCGCCTCGCGCTTATTGGCGTCGGCATCCTGATTCTCGGGCTCCTGCTCCAAGCCCGGGGCACCGTCGACCTCGCGTCAGGCTAGGCACGCGGCGCGCGGCGACGCGAAGCCTCGACCAGCCGAAGTATCGCGATAGCTTCATTCGCTGCGGACTCGATGAACATTCGCGTCTGCATCCTGCGCTTCAACGTCAGCCGAGTCCGTTTCCCCAACATTCCCTTCCTCGTTCGGGCTTCAACCGGTACTAGCCCTTCCTCCTCCTTGATCAGGATCGAGGTGGCGTGGATCGCCTCGTGCCGCTTTTCGACGGCTGTGTTCGCGCGCTGGCACCACTCGGAAAACCTCGCCGCTTCCTCACTATTGAAGGGGAGCGAGGAAGCGAGGGTGCGCACCCTCCCGAGAGCGATCTTGGCACTCGACGCACGGATCCGCTCTTCGCCGAGCGACTCCGCCATCTGGTATATCCATTCCTCCAACAGCCCCGCCCACCACACGATCAAGCCAAGTTCGTATATCAGCGAGTTGTGGCCGCATGTCCGCGTCTCGTTGGTCATAACGTGCACCGTAGCCGACGGCTACGCCGACCGCTCGGGGGCCCCACCAACTCCGGCACTGGCTTTTCTACCGCGCTCCGCAGGCTACGTTAGATCACGCTGGAAAAGGTGGCGTCGGGGTTGCCGAACCGGTGCGCGGTGATGGTCACCGACTGCTCATGCAGGAACGGCAGCAGCTCGAGGCGGCCGGCCGTGGTCACCTCGTTGTCGTAGACGGCGATGTCGGGGTCGCCCGATGTGGCCACCGCGAGGTCGCGATGCGCCTCGGCGACCGAGTCCCGGGAGCCGATGAGCCGCACCCGTCCGATGCCGGCGGCGCGCACTCGTGCGATCCATTCGGCATCCGTCTCGACGAACACCGGCACCTGGAGCTCGCTGAGCGCGCGGCGCACGGGAGCCGGGATGCCGACGGGGGCGCTGAGCGTGAAGTCGGCCCCTGCGCGCACTCCGGCGACGACGGCGCGGAGCACCTCCTGCCAGGCGGCGTCCCTGGCGGCGCGGATCGCCACCGGCACGGGCCGGTAGCGGAAGAGGTTGCGCTCGATCCCGAGCTTCGACACGTCCTTCACCTGGCCGAACTCGCGGTGCCAGGCGACGGCGTCCGAGAGTGCGCTGCGGCGCAGCCACTCGAACGCCTCGAAGTCAAGGGTCGGCTGAGCCGCCTCGATGACGGCGGTGATGCGGCTGTCGAGCCCGCGCAGGTGCAGCGTCGACGACTGCGGCGCCCCCGACGTCGCCCGCCACGATCCGAGCCCGATGAGATAGTTCGGGCCGCCGGCCTTAGCGCCTGCGCCCACCGACGAGCGCTTCCATCCGCCGAAGGGCTGGCGCTGCACGATCGCGCCGGTGATGCC
>Ga0182736_1002644_pt1 | contig 13211 bp, 9 predicted proteins | sample eDN5th30CKraftBY_FD_128882 | JGI IMG/M metagenome (GOLD analysis project Ga0182736, IMG submission 128882) | Enriched backyard soil microbial communities from Emeryville, California, USA - eDNA 5th pass 30_C Kraft BY (version 2) (version 2) | ecosystem: Environmental > Terrestrial > Soil >...
CGGTGGTCAGGTCCTCGACCAGCAGCACGCGCTGGCCTTCGGTCAGCAAACCTTCGATCTGCGCGTTGCGGCCGAAGCCCTTCGGCTTCTTGCGCACATATTGCATCGGCACCATCAGGCGATCGGCGATCCACGCCGCGAACGGGATGCCAGCGGTCTCGCCGCCGGCGACCGCGTCGATCTGCTCGTAGCCGACGTCGCGCAGAATGGTCGCTTCGGCCATCTCCATCAGGCCGCGGCGCACGCGCGGGTAGGAGATCAGCTTGCGGCAATCGATATACACGGGGCTCGCCCAACCGGACGTGAAGATGTACGGTTTTTCCGCGTTGAAGTGCACCGCCTGCACTTCGAGCAACATCTTGGCGGTGGTGTCGGAGATCGTCTGGCGATCGAAGCCTGTCATGGGCGAATCCTTGGACTTGTGTGGCGCTTGGAAAGCGGGAGGCGGCCGCGCGGGCCCTGGCGCATGGATCGACGCGGAAAGAGCATTCCTTTCGGATGGCTTTTGGCGTTTCCTGCGCGCGTGTCGACGGGACTTGGCGCTTCGGCGCCTTAGTTCGGCGCGTTAGTTCGGCGCCTTAAGGCCGTCCCATGCACAGCTAGCCCCGCCATTTTACCCGAGGCGGCGAGGCCGGGCGAATTGTTTGCAGGTTGTGAAGCCGCGCCGCTCGCGCGTAAACTCGCGGCGCCGTTGCGCAACTTCACATCGCCGATGACATCCGTTCCCTCTACACAAGATTCCAGCGTCGCGCCCACGCGCCACGCGCTGCAGGCGCTCATCGCGTCGGTTCTCGGCTACGCGATGGACGGCTTCGATCTGCTGATTCTCGGCTTCATGCTGCCCGCGATCGCCGCCGACCTGCATCTCACGCCCGCGCAATCCGGCGCGCTCGTCACGTGGACGCTCGCCGGCGCGGTCGCGGGCGGCATCGTGTTCGGCATGCTGTCCGACTATTTCGGCCGCGTCCGCATGTTGACCTGGACGATTCTCGTGTTCGCCGTCTTCACCGGTTTATGCGCGCTCGCGCAGGGCTATGGCGATCTGCTGATTTACCGCACCATCGCCGGGATCGGGCTGGGCGGGGAATTCGGCATCGGCATGGCGCTCGTCGCCGAGGCGTGGCCCGCGCGTTTGCGGGCGCGCGTGTCGTCGTATGTCGGAATCGGCTGGCAACTGGGCGTGCTCGCCGCCGCGCTCGTCACGCCGTTGCTCCTCCCCCTGATCGGCTGGCGCGGCATGTTCGCGGTGGGGCTGCTGCCGGCGGTGGCGTCGTTTTTCGTGCGGCGGCATGTGGAGGAACCCGCGCTCTTCACCGAACGCCGCGCGGCCGCGAAAGCGAACCGCGCCCGCAAGCTGCCGCTCAAACGTCTCTTCGACGACGCCCGCACCGCGCGCGCGAGCATCGGCGTCATCATTCTGTGCTCGGTGCAGAACTTCGGCTATTACGGGCTGATGATCTGGCTGCCGAGCTATCTGTCGAAGACGTTCGGCTACTCGCTCACGAAATCCGGTCTCTGGACCGCGGCCACCGTACTCGGCATGGCGCTCGGCATTTGGCTGTTCGGTCTCGCGGCGGATCGCTTCGGGCGCAAGCCCGCGTTTCTCGTCTATCAGATCGGCGCGGTCGCGATGGTCTTCGTCTACTCCAATCTGACGAGCCCGTCCGCGTTGCTGATCCTCGGCGCGGTGATGGGCGTGTTCGTGAACGGCATGCTCGGCGGCTACGGCGCGCTGATCTCCGAAATCTATCCGACCGAAGCGCGCGCGACAGCGCAGAACGTGCTGTTCAACATCGGGCGCGCGGTAGGCGGTCTGGGACCGGTCGCGGTCGGCGCGCTGGCGGCGCGCTATTCGTTCGCGGTCGCGCTCGCGTTCCTCGCGTCGATCTATCTGCTCGATGTCATCGCGACGCTCTTTCTGATCCCCGAAAAGCGCGGCGCCGAGCTCGTCTGAGCGTGCTTCATCGGACGATTGCGCTGAAACGTTGCATCGCGTCATTTCAAGTGCGCGGTGTACACTGGACGTCCCAAAAAAACCAAGGCTCCGTCCGCTCGTCACATCCTTCCGAGCGGCACGTTGCGTCTATCCGACGTGCCGAGCCGTGATACTTGGTCCATCGATTCACATTTCCGCATTCATTGCAGCACGGTCGACGGCAGTGTGAACCCTGTTCAAATAATTCCCAAACGTCTCAGGTCAATCATGGACGAACAACTCAAGCAAAGCGCCCTCGCGTATCACCAGAATCCCCGCCCCGGCAAGATTTCGGTTACTCCGACCAAGCCGCTATCCAACCAGCTCGATCTCTCGCTCGCGTATTCGCCGGGCGTCGCGGCCGCTTGCATGGCGATCTACGACGAACCGCTCGACGCGCAGAAGTACACGTCGCGCGCGAATCTCGTCGGCGTCGTGACGAACGGCACGGCCGTGCTGGGACTCGGCAACATCGGCCCGCTCGCGGCCAAGCCGGTGATGGAAGGCAAAGGGTGCCTGTTCAAGAAGTTCGCGGGCATCGACGTGTTCGACATCGAGTTGGCTGAAACCGATCCGGACAAACTCGTCGATGCGATCGCGATGCTCGAACCGACGCTCGGCGGCATCAATCTCGAAGACATCAAGGCGCCGGAATGCTTCTATATCGAGAAGAAGCTGCGCGAGCGCATGAAGATTCCCGTTTTCCATGACGATCAGCACGGCACGGCGATCATCGCTTCGGCGGCGATTCTCAACGGCCTGAAAGTGGTCGGCAAGAAGCTCGAGGAAGTGAAGCTCGTCTGCTCGGGCGCGGGCGCGGCGGCGATCGCGTGTCTGGATCTGCTCGTGCATCTGGGTTTGAAGAAGTCGAACACGCTCGTGATCGATTCGAAGGGCGTGATCTACGAAGGCCGCGGCAATCTGGATGCGTCGAAGGAGCGCTATCAGGCGTCGACCGACGCGCGCACCCTCGCCGATGCGATGCACGGCTGCGACGTGTTCCTCGGCTGTTCCAGCGCGGGCGTGCTGAAGGCCGAGATGGTCCAGACGATGGCCGACAAGCCGCTGATTCTCGCGCTCGCGAATCCCGAGCCGGAAATCCGCCCGGAAGAAGCGAAGCGCGTGCGTCCGGACTGTATCGTCGCGACGGGCCGTTCGGACTATCCGAACCAGGTCAACAACGTGCTGTGCTTTCCGTTTATCTTCCGCGGCGCGCTGGATGTCGGCGCGACGACGATCACCGAAGAGATGAAGCTCGCGTGCGTGCGCGCGATCGCGGAACTCGCCGAAGAGACCGATCAGGGCGATGAAGTCGCGAAGGCATACGAAGGTCATTCGCTGGAATTCGGTCCGGAATATCTGATTCCGAAGCCGTTCGATCCGCGCCTCATCATCAAGATCGCGCCGGCTGTCGCGCAAGCCGCGATGGATTCGGGCGTGGCGACGCGTCCGATCAAGGACATGGACGCGTATCGCGAGACGCTCGGCGCGACGGTGTATCGCACGGGCATGGTGATGCGCCCGGTGTTCGCGGCGGCGAAGGCGGCGCCGGCGCGCATCGCGTTCGCGGAAGGCGAGGACGAGCGCGTGCTGCGCGCCGCGCAGTTCGTGCTGCTGGAGAAGATCGCGAAGCCGATCATCATCGGGCGTCCCGCGGTCGTCGAGATGCGTCTGCAGAAGATGGGCTCGAAGCTGAAGCCAGGCGTCGATTTCGAGATCGTGAATCCGGAAGACGATCCGCGTTATCAGAAGAGCTGGCAGGCGTATCACGAGATCGCCGCGCGTCAGGGCGTGACGCCCGAAAGCGCGAAGGCCGCGCTGCGCAAGTTCAACACGCTGATCGGCGCGATTCTGGTTCATACCGGCGACGCGGACGGGATGATCTGCGGTCTCATCGACACGTATCAGGATCATCTGAAGTTCATCGATCAGGTGCTCGGCAAGGCCGAAGGCGCCAACAACTTCGCGGCGATGAACTTGCTGATGCTGCAAGGGCGCAATCTGTTCATCAGCGACACGTACGTCAATGAGACGCCGACGGCCGAACAACTCGCCGACATGACGATTCTCGCCGCGCGCGAGATCGAGCGTTTCGGCGTGCAGCCGAAGGTCGCACTGCTGTCGAATTCGAACTTCGGCAGCGTGCCGAGCGCATCGGCGAGCCGGATGGCCGAAGCGCGCAAGCTGATCGCCGAGCGCGCGCCGGATCTCGAAATCGACGGTGAAATGCACGGCGACGCGGCTTTGTCGGAAGCCGTGCGCAAGGCTTCGTTCCCCGGCACGACGCTGCATGGCGAGGCGAATCTGCTCATCATGCCGAACGTCGAGGCGGCGAACATCACGTATAACCTGCTCAAGATGGTGAGCGGCGAAGGCGTGACGGTCGGGCCGTTCTTGTTGGGTGCCGCGAAGCCGGTTCATATCCTCACGCCGGCGGCGACCGTGCGTCGGATCATCAATATGACGGCGGTGGCGAGCGCGAATGCGCGCGTGGCGAAGTAAGGTTTATTTGCTGCGCTGAAAGAAAAACGGCGATCCGGAAAGGATCGCCGTTTTTTTTGAGCCAGCGCGTCAGGCTACTTGTCGCTTTTCGTCACCCTGCGGATCGCGCCACCGTCCCAGCAACTTCTCCCACTTCAGCTTCGCGGCCTTCACGTTGTTTTCCTTGATGTGCCCATACCCGCGCATCGAATCCGGCAGATTCGCCAGTTCGATCGCGAGCGGCAGCTTCTCTGCCGTCAATCCGCCGATCAGCTCCTTCACCAGCGCTTCGTATTCGCCGATCAACGCGCGCTCCATCTTCCGCTCCTCCGTGCGTCCGAACGGGTCGAGCGCCGTCCCGCGCAGGAACTTGAAACGAGCGAGAACACGCATCGCGGACATCATCCACGGGCCGTACTGCTTCTTCACCAGATGCCCATGCGAATCCTTCTTCGACAAGGAAGGCGGCGCGAGATGCACCTTGATCTTCCAGTCGCCTTCGAAGCTCCCGCGAATCTTGTCGAGGAAAACCGGATCGGCATACAGGCGCGCGACTTCGTACTCGTCCTTATAAGCCATGAGCTTGTGAAGATTCTTCGCGACAGCTTCCGTCAACGAATAATCACCGGTTCCGAGTTCCGCTTCCTTCGCGCGCACCGACGCGACCAGCCGCCCATACCGCGCCGCATAAGCCGTGTTCTGATACTTCGCGAGATAGTCGAGCCGCTTGTCGATGAGCGTATCGAGCGCCTTCGGCGTATGCAGCGCGATGATCTTGCCCGGCGCGTCTTGCGTTTGCGTCCCGTGAGCGAGCCGCGTAACCGACGAAAGATCGTGCGCCGCGCGTCGTCCCCATTCGAACGCCGCGAGATTCTTCTCGACCTGCACCGCGTTCAATTCGATCGCGCGCACCAGCGATTCATGCCGCAGCGGCACCCAGCCCTTCTGCCACGCAAACCCGAGCACGAACGGATTCGTATAAATCGCGTCGCCCATCAGCGCGACGGCGAAGCGGTTGGCATCGACGAGCGCGACGTGCTCGCCCGCCGCCGCGCGGATATCCGCCTCGGCGCTCGCGCCCGGAAAGCTCCAGTTCGGATTCTTGATGAACTCGGCGGTCGGCGTTTGCGCGCTGTTCACGACGACGCGCGTGTGGTCCGGCTGCATCCGCGAGCCGCATTCGTTGCTCGCGGTCACGATCGCGTCGCAGCCGATGACGAGATCCGCCTCGCCCATCGCGATGCGCGTCGCGTGGATATCGGCAGGACGATTCGCGATCTGCACGTGGCTCATCACGGCGCCGCCTTTCTGCGCAAGACCGGTGACGTCGAGCACGGTGACGCCTTTCTGCTCCAGATGCGCCGCCATGCCGAGCAGCGCGCCGATCGTCACGACGCCCGTTCCGCCGACGCCCGTCACCAGCACGCCATACGGCCGCCCGATTTCCGGCAGCTCGGGCGTGGGCACGGCGGGCATCGCATCGCTCGCGACGCTCGTCGCCTTGGGTTTCTTCAACTGCCCGCCTTCCACCGTGACGAAGCTCGGGCAGAAGCCGTTCAGACACGAATAGTCCTTGTTGCACGTCGACTGGTTGATCTGCCGCTTCGTGCCGTACTCGGTTTCGAGCGGTTCCACCGACAGGCAATTCGACTTCACCGAGCAATCGCCGCAACCTTCGCACACGGCCTCGTTGATGACGACGCGCTTCGCCGGATCGGGAAACGCGCCGCGTTTGCGGCGACGCCGTTTCTCGGTGGCGCAGGTCTGGTCGTAGATCAGGATCGACGTGCCCGGAATGTCGCGCAACTGGCGCTGGATATCGTCGAGTTCATCGCGATGATGCACGTCGATGCCCGGCGCGAGTCCGACGTTCGCCGTGTACTTCTCCGGCTCATCCGTGACGATGACGATCTTCGCCGCGCCCTCCGCCGCGAGCTGATGCGTGATCTGCGGCACGGTCAGCACGCCGTCGACGGGCTGGCCGCCCGTCATCGCGACGGCATCGTTGTAAAGAATCTTGTAGGTGATGTTCACCTTCGCCGCGATCGCCGCGCGGATCGCGAGCAGGCCCGAATGGAAGTACGTGCCGTCGCCGAGATTCGCGAAGACGTGCTTGTCGTTCGAGAACGGCGCCTGGCCGACCCACGCGACGCCTTCGCCGCCCATCTGGCTGAACGTGCTCGTGTTGCGGTCCATCCAGACCGTCATGTAGTGACAGCCGATTCCGGCCATCGCGCGCGATCCTTCCGGCACGTTCGTCGACGTATTGTGCGGACAGCCCGAGCAGAACCACGGCTTGCGCTCCGCCTCGACGCGCGGCCGCGCGAGCGATTTCTCCTTCGCGTCGATCACGGCGAGGCGCGTCGCGATGCGCGCACGCACGTCGGCGGGGAGATCGAACTTTTCGAGGCGCGTGGCGATCGCCTTCGCGATGATCGCGGGCGACAGCTCGTAGTGCGCGGGCAGAAGCCAGTTGCCCATCGGCACGGACCATTCGCCGCCGGCGCCGTCTTTCTCGTCGAACTTGCCGTAGACGCGCGGACGTTGCGCATCCGGCCAGTTGTACAGCTCTTCCTTGATCGCGTATTCGAGAATCTGGCGCTTTTCTTCGACGACGAGAATCTCTTCCAGCCCGCGCGCGAATTCCTGCGCGCCTTGCGCTTCCAGCGGCCACACGCAGCCGACCTTGTAGAGACGAATGCCGATTTGCGAACACGTCGCGTCATCGAGGCCGAGATCGGTCAGCGCCTGACGCACGTCGAGATACGCCTTGCCGCCGGTCATGATGCCGAAGCGCGCGTGCGGCGAATCGATCTCCACGCGGTCGAGCTTGTTCGCACGCACATAGGCCAGCGCCGCGTACCACTTGTAGTCGAGCAGACGCGCTTCCTGCACGAGCGGCGGATCGGGCCAGCGGATGTTCAGGCCGCCGTCGGGCATCGCGAAATCGGTGGGCAGCACGATTTGCGTGCGATGCGGATCGATATCGACCGAAGCCGACGACTCGACGACATCTGTCACGCATTTCATCGCGACCCACAGGCCGGAGTAGCGCGACATCGCCCAGCCGTGCAGGCCGAAATCGAGATATTCCTGCACGTTCGACGGAAACAGCACCGGCAGTCCGCACGCCTTGAAAATGTGCTCCGACTGATGCGCGAGCGTCGACGATTTCGCGGCATGGTCGTCGCCGGCGAGCACGAGAACGCCGCCGTGCTTCGCGGAGCCAGCGGAGTTGCCGTGCTTGAAGACATCGCCCGAGCGATCGACGCCCGGACCTTTGCCGTACCACATCGAGAAAACGCCGTCGTATTTGGCGCTCGGGTACAGGTTGACTTGCTGCGAGCCCCACACGGCGGTGGCGGCCAGATCTTCGTTCACGCCCGGCTGAAACACGATCTGATGCCCGGCGAGATGCTTCTTCGCCTTCCAGAGGGACTGATCGAGGCCACCGAGGGGAGAACCGCGATAACCGGAGATGAATCCGGCCGTATTGAGACCAGCGGCTTTGTCGCGCTCTTGCTGGAGCATCGGCAGACGCACCAGCGCCTGGATGCCGCTCATGTAGGCGCGGCCGCGTTCGAGCGTGTATTTGTCGTCGAGCGTGACGGACTTCAGCGCGGCTTCTAGCGAAGCTCTTTGTTCTGCGTCTAGCGGGGCGTTCATTATGTGTCTTCCTCCACCCGAGGTTTGGGATCACCAAAGCATGTTTCGGGCCGTCGCGTCTTATGAACGGTCGGGCCGGGATTCCAGTTTGCCGGTCTAAGGGTTTTCGAGACAGTGGGACAAACCCGTTAAAAATTCCTCGCTTGGTTGCGCTTTGCGTCAATTCCTTGACGATTTGACCGTGATGCGGAAGGTTTTGTTACATCGTGTAAAACCGACCGATCTGCGGAACCCTGCCACGCATCCCTGTCTAAAATGGCGCTTCCGGAAATCCCGTGCCATCTTTTTAAGCACGTTTTGGCTTCCGAAAGCGAGTTGTACGCAAGCAGTTAGAAGGAGATAACGATGAAACAACGCCACATCCAGAATTTCTTGATGGTTTCGGCAGCCTTTTTCGCCATTAGCGCGCCCGTTGGCGGCGCACGGGCGAATAATGCCTCGCCGTTCGGGGCGTCGTCGGTTGCACAGGTCGCGCAAGTGCGCGTTCAGTCGGTTCAGGCTGGCGCCCAACATCGCCGCGAATCCGAAAGCAGCGACGACGAGACGGCGGGCTGACCCGATCGTCGCGGTCCGCGCCGACAAAGCGGGTCGCCGGAATGGAAAAAGGGACATGAAATTCATGTCCCTTTTTTTGTACCGCTCGTATTTCTTAGCTCGCGGTGGTGTCCTTCAGCACGCCACGGCGCATTTGATCCAGTTCGATCGATTCGAACAGCGCCTTGAAGTTGCCTTCGCCGAAGCCCTGATTGCCCTTGCGCTGAATGATCTCGAAGAAGATCGGCCCAATCTGGTTCTCCGTGAAGATCTGCAAAAGGATTTCGTCCTTGGTGCCGTCGATCAGAATCTTGCGCTTTTTCAGTTCCGCGACGGATTCGCAATGCCCCGGCACGCGACGATCGACGAGTTCGTAATACGTGTCGATGGTATCGAGCAGCGCGATCTTCGCGCCGCGCAGTCCGTCGACGGTGCCGTAAATGTCGCCCGTGCCGAGCGCGATGTGCTGAATGCCTTCGCCGTGGTACGCGTCGAGATATTCCTGAATCTGGCCGGCGTTCTCCGAGCCTTCCTCGTTGATCGGAATGCGGATCTTGCCGCACGGCGAGGTCATCGCTTTCGACTTCACTGCCGTCACCTTGCCTTCGATATCGAAGTAACGCACTTCGCGGAAGTTGAAGAGCCGCTCGTAGAACTCCGCCCATTCGACCATGCGGCCGCGATGCACGTTGTGCGTCAGGTGATCGATATACGTGAGGCCGTGGCCGACCGGATTCTGCTCCGCGCCCGGGATCGGCTCGAAATCGACGTCGTAAATGCTGATATCGCCGATGCTGCCCGGCTGCGCGCCGTTCTTGCCGCGCCAGCGATCCACGAAATAGATCAGCGAATCGCCGATGCCCTTGATCGCCGGGATATTCAGCTCCATCGGACCGGTCTTGTTGTCGAAACCCCAGGCGCCGAGTTCGAGCGCGCGCTGATACGCCTTGGCGGCATCGGCGACGCGGAATGCGATCGCGCAGATCGACGGCCCGTGCAGACGCGCAAAGCGCTGCGCGAAGGAATCCGGCTCCGCGTTCACGATGAAGTTGATTTCCCCTTGCCGATACAGCGTCACATCCTTGTGACGATGCTTCGCGATCGCCGTGAAGCCCATCTGCTCGAACAGTTTGCCGAGCGCGACGGGATCCGGCGCGGTGTATTCGATGAACTCGAAGCCGTCGGTGCCGACGGGATTGTCCCAAGTCGTTGCGGTCATGCATGTCTCCTGATTGGCGTGCGGCGCGTGTGCGCGACGTAAAGACAGTTTAGTCAGATGGCGATGGCAAAAACTTGCGAAACAAATCGCGCATTCATAAGATTGCGCACGATACTGCTAATCGAGTGCATTCCGGAGCTATGAAATGGCCGAACCCGAATTGGACATGATAGACCGCCGCATTCTTGCGATCCTTCAGGAAAATGGCCGGCTGTCGAATCAGGAGATCGCCGAGCGCGTGAATCTGTCGCCGAGTCCGTGCTTGCGGCGCATCCGTCGGCTGGAGGAGATCGGCGTCATTCGCGGGTACGTCGCGTTGCTCGACGCAAAAAAACTCGGGCTCGGCTTGCTTGCCTATATCAACGTGCGTCTGGAAAAGCGCGGCGGCACGCAGGCCGCGGCGGGCACGCCGAAGGCGCCGACGCACGGCGATCTCTTTCGCGAAGCCGTGCGTTCATGGCCGGAAGTCGTTGCGTGCGACGCGATGACCGGCGAGATGGATTTTCTGCTGCGCGTGCAAGTGCGCGACATGGATGACTTTTCGCGCTTCGTGCAGGACGAGTTGCTGCATCATCCATCGGTGATCGACGTACGCTCGAGCTTCTCGCTGGAGCGCATCAAGGAGACGACGGTTCTGCCGTTGCGCTGAAATGAAAAAGGGCGGTCGATGCCGCCCTTGCTGGTCCCGCTCGCAGCGCAAACCCCGCGCTGTTCTCGATGATGGTTAAGCTGCGTCCGCCGTCGGAACGAACGCCTGAAAAACCTGCGACGCACGATGCGCCTGGCGCTTGATCGCGTAGTCGAACACGGCCGCTTGTTCCTGGAGCATTTCGGCCATGATGCTGGTCTGATCGGCCGGCGCGAGCGACAGATAGGCGTCCGCTTCGCCGTACGCGTACTCGATCTTCATGCCCGACTTCTTCGCGATGTGCATCATGGTCGAGTTGCGCGACAGGCAGTGCATGTAGAGCACCGACACGTGCGTGTTGCGGCTGCGCATGGCGGCGCGCTCGAAGAGCTTCGAGCCGACGCCGCGGCCGCGGGCGCTTTCGAGCACCGACACGCCGAACTCGGCGGTGCGCTTGTCGCCTTCGGCGGGCAGATAGGCCAGATGGCCGACGCCGATCAATTCCAGCGCGCTGCCGAAGACACCGAACACCTTGTCGTCCGCGAAATTGATGTTGCGCACGTAGTTCTCGATGACGTGGTCCGGCACGATCTGGCCGAACCGCAGAAGACGGTCGTCTTCATCGAGCGCGAGGAAGTGCGTGAGGAGACGCTCGCGATCCGCCGAAGACAACTCGCGGACGAGAACCGGCATACGCGCGTCTTTGAGCGGCTGATCGTGCGCGACGATCTGCTCGGCAGTGCGGTTGATAGTCAGTTCCACGGTCGTTTCTCCTTCGATTCGTCATGCAGCGTGCTGCAAAGCAAAACGAATTCTAGCCGATCTGGGAGAAGCGAGTACGGGAAAACCCTTAAAACCGATTAGGCGTGACGTTCTAAACGTGCGCTGAAATCAATTTAGGTCAATGAAATCAGTCGCTTAAAAGATTGGCGTGAACGCAACGTTCACCGACCGGTGAGTCTGTTGTGCCGCAGCATTTTCTAACGGTCGACGTTTAACCCATTTTCGATCATGTCGACGACCTGCTCGGCGAATTCGCTGTAGCCGAGCTTTCCGCCCGGCTTGAGCCAGGTGAACGTCCAGTTGATCATGCCGAACACCATCATTGTGAGGGCGGTCTGATTGTCCTTGGTCGCGCGTTTCGGATACGCGCGCGCCAGTTGTCGCGCGAACGCCGCCACGATGTCGCGCTGACGATCGAGGACGATTTCGCGCTGCGCCTCTTCGAGATACTTCACGTCGTTCAGCAGCGCAACGTGCCGGCTGTGCGACGTCTCATATTCGGCGAGGAACGCGCGCACGAGCTCGGCGAACGCCTCGCGCTCGCCCAGTCCGCGCCGCTGGCTCGCGCCTTCGACCTCCGCGATGATCAGCATCAGCCGCTTCGTGTAGCGATCGAGCAGATCGAAGAGGATTGCTTCCTTGCTCTCGTAATAGTGATAGAGGCGGGCTTTCGACGTGCCGCTCGCCGCGGCGAGATCGGCCATCGAGGTACTGGGATAGCTCGTCTGCGCGAATTTCGCGGCGGCGAGTTCGAGGATCTGTTCGCGTTGCGTCTCGTGATCGGGCGCTTTGGTACGGGCCATGTGTTCGAAGAATGCGTTCTTATAAATATGGATTCAGCGGCGCAGTTCGGCCTGACTGATTTCGGACGGCGTGCCGCGGATTTTAAGCCGTCCCGCCATCACGAGTTCGCGGCAACGCCAGAACGCGACGGCATCGGAGAGCAGGAAATCGAAGCGCTGTGCCATCGCCGCGCCGGCGATGCGGGCGGCCGGCTTCCATTCTGGACTGGCGAGATCGAGCAGCGCTTCGTCGACGTCGGTCCACGTTCCCGATACGAGCATGTTGTCGCGCAGCCGGCGCGTTTCCGCGTTGGCGTACTTCGCTTCCTGCCATTCGAGCGCGAGCCGGCTGATGCGCAGCACGGAAATGGGCGCGGCGGTCGGCAGCTTCGCGACCAGTTGCTTCGGCGAGAACATGCCGACGGCCGTCGCGCGGTCTTCGCGGCTGACGCGTTGCGGCTCGCTGTCGTCGGTTCCGATCGACAGATCGTCGTACGTGAGTTTTGCCTCGTTCAGGCGCTGCGGCGCATTGCGCAGATGATAGGCGACGCGTCGCAACGTGAGCTGATCCGCCGCGCTCTGACCGTGCCACACGACGATCTGTCCGTCGCCGCGCGCGAGGCGGGTGAAGAGCGCCTGTTGCTGTTCGAGTTCGTCTTCGAAGTCGATGCCGCTCGTTATGATCTGACGCCAGAACGTGGCGCGCGCGAGCACCGATTCGTCGATGTCCCTGAGCGGACCGACAGCGAGATCGTCGCGCAGCGCAATGACGCGCTCATCGCGTTCCGCGCGCAGCAGGGCTTCGGTGAGCGATTGGGCCGCGCTATCGCCATTCGTGACATGAATCGTGTTCATCGGTGTCGGCTGCCGGAAAGACGAAAGGACCGCTCGGGTGAGCGATCCTAGTTTACGCGAATCGAATGCCGGCGGGACGTCGCTTACCGCTCGTCGAAGCTCACAACCACGCGCTCGCTCACCGGATGGCACTGGCAGGTCAGCACGAAACCCTCATCGATCTCGTGTTGTTCGAGCGTGTAGTTCTTGTCCATCTTCACTTCGCCTTCGAGCACTTTCGCGCGGCACGTGCAGCACACCCCGCCCTTGCACGCGTACGGCAACGCGAGCCCTGCCTTCAGACCGACA
>Ga0182736_1002650_pt1 | contig 13178 bp, 9 predicted proteins | sample eDN5th30CKraftBY_FD_128882 | JGI IMG/M metagenome (GOLD analysis project Ga0182736, IMG submission 128882) | Enriched backyard soil microbial communities from Emeryville, California, USA - eDNA 5th pass 30_C Kraft BY (version 2) (version 2) | ecosystem: Environmental > Terrestrial > Soil >...
CACGAGCAGGGCGGTCTGGAGCGACAGCGACCCCTGGGTGAGGCGGATGCCGAGCGACACCGCGATCAGCGCCACCGAGAGGGCGGCCAGCACCTCGAGCACCAGGGCCGACAGGAAGGCGATGCGGAGGGTCCGCATGGTGGCGGTCCGGTAGCGGTCGGTCACGACCCGGACCCGCTCGACCTGGGCCTCGGCCCGTCCGAACAGCCGCAGCGTCGGGAGGCCGGTGATGACGTCGAGGAACCGGCCGGCCAGGCGTTGCAGCGCGTCCCACTGGGTGGCGGCGTGGTGCTCGGTTGCCCGGCCGATCATCACCATGAACATCGGGATCAGCGGGACGACGACCGCCAGGATGATCGCGGAGAGCAGGTCGGCGCCCAGGATGCGGAGGCCGGCGGCGAGGGGCACCACGACCGCGAGCATCAGGCCGGGGAGGTAGGAGCGCACCCACGGGTCGAGGGCGTCGAGGGCGGTGCCGGTGAGCGAGCCGACCTGGGCGGGCCCGAGGTGGGGGCGCTGGTCGGGGCGCAGGTGGGCGAGCCGGTCGAGCACCCGGCGCCGCACGGTGGTCCGGGTGGCGAGCAGCGTCCGGGTCGAGGAGCGCTCGGTGAGGGCGGTGGCTGCCGCCCGGACGACCGCCACGGCCACGAGCCACGCCGCCAAGGGGCCGGTGGCGGCGCCGTCGCCGCGGATGAGGCGGGGGAGCAGGCGGCTGAGCGCCTCGGCCTGCACGAGGATCGCGGCCGCGGTCAGCACCGCGAGCGCGGCGCAGACCACCAGGTGGGTGCGCATGGCCGCCGACAGCCGGAGGATGCGCGGGTCGATGGGCCCCCGCGCTCGGGCCGGCTGGTCGGTCACCCCTTGATCATGCCGGTCCCGAGGAGGCGGCGGCGCCGGGCACGTGGACCGGCGGGATGTGCCGGGTGCCGATGCGCTGGCGGAAGACCCAGTACGACCAGGCCTGGTAGCCGAGCACGACGGGGGTCAGTAGCACGGCCACCCAGCTCATGATCCGCAGCGTGTAGGGCGTCGAGCTGGCGTTCTCGACCGTGAGGCTGAACGCGGGGTCGGTGGTGCTGGGCATCACGTCGGGGTACAGCGACCCGAACAGCGCCAGCACCGCGGCGGCGATGGCGATGCCCGTGCCGAGGAAGGCGGCACCGTCGCGGCCGGCCCGCGTGGCGAGGACCGATGCCACCAGGCCGACGGCGGCGACCACGACCGGGATCCACGTCCAGGTCTCGCCTCGCTCCACCTGGTTCCAGATGAGGAAGGTGGCGCCGGCCACGATCGTGACCGGGGCGACCTTGGCCGAGGCGGCGACCGCCTTGTGGTGCACGTCGCCCTCGGTCTTGAGCGCCACGAAGTGCAGGCCGTGGAGCAGGAACAGGGACGCGGTGACCACGCCCCCCAGGAGGGCGAAGGGGTTGATGAGCGTGAGCAGGCTGCCGGTGAAGTCGCCGTTGGCGTTGATGGGCACCCCGGCGACGATGTTGGCGAAGGCCACGCCCCACAGCACCGACGGGACCCACGAGCCGAACGCGATGGCCAGGTCCCAGCGGCGGCGCCACGTGTCGCTGTCGACCTTGCCCCGGTACTCGAACGCCACGCCGCGCAGGATCAGCGCGATGAGGATCAGGAACAGGGCGAGGTAGAAGCCGGAGAAGAGGGTGGCGTACCAGTTCGGGAAGGCGGCGAAGGTGGCCCCGCCCGCGGTGAGCAGCCAGACCTCGTTGCCGTCCCACACCGGTCCGATGGTGTTGATGAGGACCCGGCGCTCCTGCTCGGTCTTCCCGAGCGGGTGCAGCAGCATGCCGACCCCGAAGTCGAACCCCTCGAGGAAGAAGTAGCCGGTCCAGAGGACGCCGATCAGCAGGAACCAGAAGGTGGAGAGCTCCATCACGATCCCCGATCAGTAGGCGAAGGCCAACACGTCGGCCTCCTCGTCGCGGTCCGGCCGTTCGCTGCCGTCGGTGTCGTCGTCGCCACCGGGCTCGGGCGGCGGCGCGTGCGGCATCACCGCCTCGGGGCCGGCCTGCACGTAGCGCTTGAGCAGGAACAGCTCGACGACCATCAGGGAGCCGTACAGCAGGGTGAAGCCGATGAGCGTGGTCCACACCATGCCGGGTGACACGGCCGGCGACGAGGCGTCGGCGGTCATCAGCCGCAGCTCGGGGATGCCATCGGGGTTGGGTGCCACCACCCACGGCTGGCGGCCCATCTCGGTGAAGATCCACCCGAACGAGTTGGCGAGGAACGGCGTGGCGATGATGGCGATCGACCCGATGCGCAGCCAGCGCTTGTCGGTGGGCAGGTCCTTGCCCTTGCGGGTCTTCCACCAGGCGACCACCGCGCCGAGCGAGGCGATGGCGCCGAAGCCGATCATCGCCCGGAAGGCCCAGTAGGTGATGACCAGGTTGGGCCGGTAGTCGCCGGGGCCGAACTGCTCGCGGTACTGGGCGTTGATGTCCTTGACGCCCTCGACCTTCCCGTCGAAGGAGCCGGTGGCCATGAACGAGAGCAGGTTCGGGATCACGATGGTCCGCACGTCGCACTCGGCGCTCACGTCGCCCACCGCGAACACGGACAGGCCGGCGGGCTGCTCGGTGTCGCACAGCGCCTCGGCGGCGGCCATCTTCATCGGCTGCTGCTCGAACATGAGCTTGGCCTGGTAGTCGCCGCTGATCGCCACGGCGATGCCCATGGCGAAGGTCAGGTAGATCGACGTGCGCACGGCCTTGTGCATGGCGGTCCGGTCGGCGGCGGGCAGCGGGCGGTCCCGCATGAGCAGCCAGGCCGAGATGCCTCCGACGAAGACGGCGGCCACGAGCAGGGCGCCGGCGATGACGTGCGGGTAGGCGGCGAGGGTGGTCGAGTTGGTGAGCACCGCCCAGATGTCGGTCATCTCCGCCCGGCCGGTCTCGGCGTTGTAGACGGCGCCGACGGGGTGCTGCATCCAGGAGTTGGCGGCGACGATGAAGTAGGCGGACATCGTGGCCCCGATGGCCGCAGCCCAGATGGTGGCCAGGTGCAGCCGGGGCGACAGCCGCTCCCAGCCGAAGATCCAGAGCCCCAGGAACGTGGACTCAAGGAAGAAGGCGACGAGCGCCTCCATGGCGAGCGGGGCGCCGAACACGTCGCCGACGAACCGGGAGTAGTTGGCCCAGTTCATGCCGAACTGGAACTCCTGGACGATGCCGGTGACCACGCCCATGGCGAAGTTGATGAGGAAGAGCTTCCCGAAGAACTTCGTGAGGCGGAGGTACGCCTCGTCGCCGCTGCGGTACCAGCGGGTCTGGAAGTAGGCCACCGTGAGCCCCAACCCGATGGTCAGGGGGACCATCCAGAAGTGGTACACGGTGGTGATCCCGAACTGCCATCGGGAGAGGCTGACCACGTCCATGGCGGGGGTGCTCCTTCGCTGGGGGCGGCGGGGGAGAGCTGGTCCCGATCCTAGTCAAGATCGTTCGTTCAGATCGACGGCAGTGGTCGAATCTGTTCCAGTGATGCGCCAATCCACCGCGCTCGATCAGCGCAGCGGGCTCACGCCTCGGGTTCGGCCCCTTCCCAGGGGCAGTGGCGGCAGCCCTGGCTGCAGCAGTAGCCGCGCTCGGCGAGGTAGGCGGCGGTGAGGACCGAGTAGCCCGTGCCGGGGTCCAGGTAGGTGGACAGGCCGGCGGCGACGGCCCGGGCGTGGCGCGCCAGGATCTCGTCGCGCCGTGGGTGCCCGGGGTCGAGGCGGCTCGGGTCGGGCTGGTCGAGCCAGCCGTCGCGCTTGGGGCCCGACGGGCCCGCCTTCACGCCGGGTCGGCCTCGGGGACCGGGGCCAAGACGACGTCGACGGTGCCCTCGCCGGTGCCGTCGAGCTCGGCGGTGACCAGCTCGGCGACCGAGCCGGCGTCGGTGACGTCGCCGACGGCAGCACCGAGCGCCAGCAGCCGATCGGACGTGTCGGTGACGGTGACCAGCTGGACCTCGGCGCGCTGGCTGACCTTGGCGTCGGACTTGGCCTTGCGGATCTGGCGGAGGACGTCGGCGGCGACGACGAGGGGGGACGGGACGCCGTCGGCGCTGCTGCCGTCGCCGGCCAGGACCCGCAGCTCGCCCGAGGTGGGCCAAGCGGTCCGGTGGATCGAGCCCTCGGCGAACCAGGACCAGACCTCCTCGGTGACGTACGGGAGGATCGGCGCGAACAGGCGCAGCAGCGTGGAGACCGCGGTGCGCAGGGCGACGCGGGCCGACAGGGCGGCCGGGTCGTCCTCGCGGTAGGCCCGCGCCTTGACCAGCTCGAGGTAGTCGTCGCAGAAGCGCCAGAAGAAGTCATCGGTGCGCTGGAGCGACCGGGCGTAGTCGAAGTCGGCGAACGCCTTGGTGGCGTCGTCGACCAGCTGGGCCAGCTCGGCGAGCATCGCCAGGTCGATCGGTTCGGTGACCGGAGCACCGACCGGGGCGTCGCCGGCGCCGAGCGCGAACTTCGACGCGTTGAGGATCTTGATGGCCAGGCGCCGGCCGATCTTCATCTGCCCCGGGTCGAACGCGGTGTCGGTGCCCGGGCGGCCGTTGGCCGACCAGTAGCGGACGGCGTCGGCACCGTGCTGCTCGAGCAGGTCGGTGGGGACGACGACGTTGCCGACCGACTTCGACATCTTCTTGCGGTCGGGGTCGAGGATCCACCCCGACAGGGCGGCGTTGGCCCAAGGGACCTCGCCGTGCTCGTAGTGGCTGCGGACGACCGTGGAGAACAGCCAGGTGCGGATGATCTCGTGGGCCTGCGGCCGCATGTCCATCGGGAAGGTCCGGGCGAACAGCTCCGGATCCTCCTCCCAGCCCGTCGCGATCTGGGGCGTCAGCGACGACGTGGCCCAGGTGTCCATGATGTCGGGGTCGGCGGTGAAGCCGCCCGGCTGGTTGCGCTGGTCCTCGGTGAAGCCCGGCGGGATGTGCGACTGCGGGTCGATCGGCAGCGTCGACTCGTCGGGGATGATCGGGTGGTCGTGGTCCGGCTCGCCCTCGGCGTCGACCGGGTACCAGAGCGGGATCGGGACGCCGAAGAAGCGCTGGCGCGAGATCAACCAGTCGCCGTTCAGGCCCTCGACCCAGTTCTCGTAGCGGTGCCGCATGTACTCCGGGTGCCAGACCAGCTCGCGGCCCCGCTCGACCAGCGCGGCGCGCAGCTCGGCCGACCGCCCGCCGTTGGGGATGTACCACTGGCGGGTCGTGACGATCTCGAGGGGCTTGTCGCCCTTCTCGTAGAACTTGACCGGGTGCTGGATCTTCTTCGGCTCGCCCAGCAGGTCGCCGCTCTCGGTGAGCAGCTCGACCATGACGATCTGGGCGCCGCCGGGCGCCTTGCCGGCGAAGCGCTCGTAGGCGGCCTGGGCCTCGGGGGTGGTCAGCCACTCGGGCGTGTCGAGCGAGAGGCGGCCGTCCTTGCGCATGACCGCACGGGTCTCGAGCTGCAGCTCGCGCCACCAGATGACGTCGGTGAGGTCGCCGAAGGTGCAGATCATGGCGATGCCGGTGCCCTTGTCGGGCTCGGCCAGCGGGTGGGCCTTGACCGGGACCTCGACGCCGAAGACCGGCGTGGTGACGGTGGTCCCGAACAGCGGCTGGTAGCGCTCGTCGTCGGGGTGGGCGACGAGCGCGACGCACGCGACGAGCAGCTCGGGCCGGGTGGTGGAGATGACGATCGGGTCGCCGCCGTCGGGACGGTGGAACGCGATGTCGTGGTAGGCGCCGGGGCGCTCGCGGTCCTCGAGCTCGGCCTGGGCGACCGCGGTCTGGAACGTGGTGTCCCACAGGCTCGGCGCCTCGGACGAGTACGCCTCGCCCCGCTTCAGGTTGCGCAGGAACGCCCGCTGGCTGACCCGCTGGCTCTTCAGCGAGACCGTCGAGTAGGTGTGCGCCCAGTCGATCGACAGGCCGAGCTGGCGGTACAGGCCCTCGAAGACCTTCTCGTCCTCGGCGGTGAGCTGCTCGCACAGCTCGACGAAGTTGCGGCGGCTGATCGCATCGAAGTCCTGGCGCTTCTTCGCCGGCTTCTCCGGCGGCGCGTAGCCCTCGACGAACGGGACCGTGGGGTCGCAGCGGACGCCGTAGAAGTTCTCGACCCGTCGCTCGGTGGGCAGCCCGTTGTCGTCCCACCCCATCGGGTAGAAGACCTCCTTGCCGGCCATGCGCTGGTACCGGGCGACGAGGTCCGTGTGCGTGTAGCTGAAGACGTGGCCGACGTGCAGCGAACCCGAGACGGTGGGCGGCGGCGTGTCGATCGAGAAGACCTCACCCCGCTCCTTCGTGCGGTCGAAGGCGTAGGTCCCCTGCTCGTCCCACACCGCGCCCCACTTCTCCTCGAGGCCTTCGAGGGACGGCTTCTCAGGAACGTTCGGCGCTGCCATAGGAGGTCAAACGTACCGGTCGACGTTTCGGCCCTTCGAACCCGTTCGAGCCCATCGGCCAGAATCGTTCGGTGAGCGTTCCGGCCATCCACCTGTACGACACGCGGCGGCGCGCCGTGGTGCCGTTCGAGCCCGTCCACGAGGGCAAGGCGCTCATCTACACGTGCGGGCCCACGGTCTACGGGCCGCAGCACCTGGGCAACATGCGCAGCCAGCTGCTGCCCGACCTGCTGCGCCGGGTGCTGCGCGCTGCTGGGTACGACGTCACCTTCGTCACCAACGTCACCGACGTCGGCCACCTGGTGAGCGACGCCGACGAGGGCGAGGACAAGGTCGAGAAGGCTGCGGCCGCCACTGGCCAGTCCGTCGAGGAGATCACCGGGCACTGGACCGAGCAGTGGGCGAACGACCGCCGCCGCCTCGGCATGCTCGAGCCCGACCTGATCCCGTACGCGTCGAAGCACATCGGTGAGCAGATCGCCATGATCCAGACGCTCGAGGCCCAGGGCCGCACGTACGTGATCGACGACGGCGTCTACTTCGACACGTCGACCTACCCCGAGTACGCCGACTTCGCCCACCTCAACCTCGACGACCTCGAGGCCACCGGCCGGGTCGAGAACGTCTCGGACAAGAAGCACCCGGCCGACTTCGCCCTCTGGAAGCTGAGCGGGGAGGGGAGCACCCGGCTCCAGGAGTGGGACTCGCCGTGGGGCGTCGGGTTCCCGGGCTGGCACATCGAGTGCTCGGCGATGGCCACCAAGTACCTGGGCCGCCACTTCGACATCCACACCGGCGGCATCGACCACGTCCGGGTCCACCACACCAACGAGGTGGCCCAGAGCGAGTGCGCCCTCGAGCAGCACCCGTGGGTGAACATCTGGATGCACAACGAGTTCCTCGACGTCGGCAACGAGAAGATGTCGAAGAGCAAGGGCCACGTGCTCACCGTCCAGACGCTCGTCGACGAGGGCATCGACCCGCTGGCGTTCCGGTACTTCTTCTTCCAGGCGCACTACCGCCAGCAGCAGAACTTCACGATCGAGCTCGTGCGCTCCGCCGGCACGGCCCTGCGCCGCATCGTCCACCACGCCGTCGCCGCCCGCGACGCCGTCGGCGGCGACACGTCCGGTGCCGACCCGGCCAAGACCGAGCCGCTGCGCGCCCAGTTCTGGGAGGCGCTCGCCGACGACCTCAACGGGCCGAAGGCGCTCGCCGTCGTCGCCACGGTCGCCCGGGACACCGATCTGGGCGATGCCGACAAGTGGAGCCTGCTCGCCGACTTCGACCAGGTGCTGGGCTTCGGGCTCGCCGACGCGGTCGCCCCGGAGGCCGCCGACGACTCGGCCGACGATCCCCGCATCGCTGCGCTCCTCGCCGAGCGCACCGCAGCGCGGGCCGACAAGGACTGGGCCGAGGCCGACCGCATCCGCGACGTCCTCGCGGCCGAAGGGCTCGAGATCGTCGACACGCCCGACGGCCCCCAGGCCCGTCGCCGCTGACCTGCGCCCGAGCCGCGCTGGGCTCGCGGCCGTTGCGCGGCCTGGCATCGCCGCGATCGGCCGGTCTAGCCTTTCCGTAGTTACCGCCCGGTAACAAACGTCGAGTTCCGCCCCCTGCTTCCCGCCTGGCAGCCGGGTCGGACCCAGCACCCGGAAGGTCGTGCCCGCAATGGGAGATTTCTCGCTCGCGCTGAACGAGGACCAGATCCAGCTTCGTGACTGGCTCCACCAGTTCTCGAAGGACGTGATCCGTCCTGCCGCCGAGGAGTGGGACGAGAAGGAGGAGTTCCCGTGGCCGGTGGTCCAGGAGGCCGCCAACATCGGGCTGTACTCCGTCGACTTCGTCACCAACGCCATGCTCGGCGACCCCACCGGCCTCACCATGCCGATCGCCATCGAAGAGGTCTTCTGGGGCGACGCCGGCATCGGCCTCTCGATCTTCGGCTCGGGCCTCGCCGCCGCCGGCATCGCCGGCAACGGCACCCCCGAGCAGCTCATGGAGTGGGTGCCCCAGTGCTACGGCACCCCCGATGACGTGAAGCTCGGCGCCTTCTGCGTGTCCGAGCCCGACGCCGGCTCCGACGTGAGCTCGCTGCGCACCCGGGCCGTCTACGACGAAGCCAAGGACGAGTGGGTGCTCAACGGCACCAAGGCGTGGATCACCAACGGCGGCATCGCCGACGTCCACGTGGTCGTCGCCGCGGTCGACCCGGAGCTGCGTGGCCGTGGCCAGGCCAGCTTCATCGTCCCGCCGAACACCCCCGGCCTCTCGCAGGGCCAGAAGTACAAGAAGCACGGCATCAAGGCCAGCCACACTGCCGAGGTCGTCCTCGAGGACGTCCGCGTGCCCGGCAGCTGCCTCCTCGGCGGCAAGGACAAGCTCGACGAGAAGCTCGCCCGTGCCCGTGAGGCGCTGACCAAGCCGAAGACCGAATCCTCGGGCAAGCAGCCGGCCATGGCCACCTTCGAGGCCACCCGCCCGGCCGTGGGCGCCCAGGCCATCGGCGTCGCCCGTGCCGCCTACGAGATCGCCCTCCAGTACGCCCAGGAGCGCAACGCGTTCGGCAAGGCCATCATCCACAACCAGGCCATCGCCTTCCTCCTCGCCGACATGGCGACCGAGATCGACGCCGCCCGCCTCCTCGTCCACCGCGCCGCCTGGCTGAGCCGCAACGGCACCTACGTCAACGCCGAGGGCTCGATGTCGAAGCTCAAGGCCGGCCGCGTCGCCGTGTGGACCACCGAGCGCGCCATCCAGATCCTGGGCGGCTACGGCTACACCCGCGAGTACGGCGTGGAGCGCATGCACCGCGACGCCAAGATCTTCGACATCTACGAGGGCACCGAGCAGATCCAGCAGCTCGTGATCTCCCGGGCCATCTCCGGCCTGCGCATCGAGTAGGAGCCGCAGCGCCCTGATCAGGGCGCTCGCACGAGGTTCTGCGTTCCCGAGGGGGTTGGTGCACCGCACCAGCCCCCTCGGCGCGTTCCGGGGGCGAGGCCGCCGAAGATGCGACTCATGAGTCTGTAGCTGGAGTCCGGTCGGGTCCGTACGATCGAACGCATGTTCGTGGTTGTGGGTGCGGAAGCAGGTGGGGATCGACGGGCAGCGGCCCACGATGCCCTGGACCGGCTGCTCGACGTGGTCCCGGAGGTCGCTACCGGTGCCGAGATGACCGTGGCCCTGGAGGCCCGGGCGGAGCTGACGACCCTGATCGACGGCGCGGCCGTGGCGATGATCCCGCCGTGGGAGGCGTCGGGCGACTGGGCCCGCGACGGGGCGCGCTCGCCGATCGCGATGCTGGTGAACCGCACGGGTGCCCGCCGGTCGACGACGGCGGCGCTGCGGCGCACCGCGCTCGACGCAGCGGGCATGCCCCACGTGTCCGCGGCGGCTGCTGCGGGGTCGTTGCCGCTGACCCATCTGGAGCTGCTGACGCGGGCGCGGCGGCCGGAGGTGGCGGAGGTGTTCGACCGCGACGAGGCGCTGCTCGTCGCCGAAGCCGGGCGGCTCACCGCGGATGCGCTGGCGCGGTTCCTGCTCGCGTGGCGGTTCGGCGCCCTGGAGGAGCTCGGGGTCAACGAGCCGGACCCGCCGCTCGATCACGACTCGGAGCTCGACACCGCCAGGATCGTGGCGGGGTTCGCCGGCCGCGGGCTGATCACCCTCGACGTCACCCCGGTGTCGCTCGCCTCGGTCGTCGAAGCGGTGCAGGCCCGCATCGAGACGTGGCGGCGCACCGGGCAGCTCACCGAGGACACCCGCAGCTGGGAGGAGCTCGTCGCCGCCGCCCTCGTCGACCTGATCGTCGACGGGTCCGCGTCGGTGCGCCACGGCCAGCTGCGACCCCGCCTCATCGTGCTGGCCAAGCTCGGCGAGCTGTTCGACCGCGCACACATCCCCACCGGCGAGCGTGAGGCGTGGACGGCGCGGATCCTCGGCGGCGGACCCATCGGCCAGGCCGCGCTGCGCGAGCTCGCCGAACAAGCCGACCTCCAGATCGTCATCACCGACGACAGCGGCGAGCCGCTCCACGTCGGACGCAAGCAGCGCCTCGTCACCGCGGCGATCCTCACCGCCCTGCTCGCCCGCGCCGGCGGGACCTGCGAGTTCCCCGGCTGCCACGCCCACCACCACCGCGCCCACGCGCACCACATCGTGTGGTGGCGCCACGGCGGCACGACGAGCATCACCAACCTCGCCCTGCTCTGCCCCCACCACCACCGCCTCGTGCACCACGGCTGGACCCTCACCCGAGGACCCACCGGCCTCGTGTTCCGCAGACCCGACGGCACCACCATCGACCCGCCCCCGTTCCGGCAAGCCGCCTGACCGCCCACCGAGCGCAAGGCACCCGGAGAACACCGGCGAGAACGACGGACCGACCACACGGGCGAGGGCGACGGGGAGCGTGCGACGGGGTGAGGACGACCATCGGGGGATGGCCAGGAACCGCCGACCACGCCCGCACCCACGCGGGCGTGGTCGTCGTGCTGTCGCAGCGGGGAGGCCTGGAGGGATCGCGCCACGCCAGGAGGGCGCGTCAGCTCGGAGTGGGCGTCGGGCCGGTGAGATAGAAGGCCGGCGGAGTGCCTCGCTCCGATGGATTGGAGCTGTTGCGGACAGCCTCAGGCCGAGTTGACCGCTAGGTGCGACGCCTCGATGCAGGGCAGGCCTCGCTGCATCGCTGACACCACGAGTTGAGCGAGGCCAGGGGCGTCGCGCATCAGTGGTTCGGACCCGGTGAGCTCTGCGGCGGTGCGCCAAGCGAGGTCGGCCCGCACCTGACGGCCGGCCAGGCGATAGTCAACAAGGCCAGCGGGGTAGGGGAGCGACACCGAAGCATCGGGCTTCAGGACGCAGTGGAACAGGTGGTAGTGGTAGTCCGACAGGACCCCGAGACGACCTGAGCGCCGTAGATCGCGCATCTGGCCAACCGACTGCAGTGCGTAGACCGACTGCCGATCGATGCCGGTTTCCTCGTGGAGCTCCCGGTAGGCGGTCGCCTCCAGGCTCGTATCGATTGGCTCTCTGATTCCACCGATGAACCAGTAGTACGAGTCTTTCCAAGCATCAGACCGGGTCGTCAGGACGCGCACCTCTCCATCGATCTTCGCAAACAGCAAGACGAAGACCGATTCGACGGAACGAATCGGTTCTGGAGATGGAACGACGTTCTCGCGCTGGTCTTCGATGGAGCTGATGACCGCTCGTCGCCAGGCTTTTGCCGCTGCACCATCTCCGGCCCAAGCGCTCTGGAAGCTGGCTCCGTGGCGAACGAGGTCGGCGAGTTGCCGCAGCAGGATCGATGATTCTTCGTTTGGGACACCGATACCATTTCCTTGAGGCTTCACCAGGCCGAGGTGGTTGACCATTCGCACGATCCCGGCGAGCTGTGGAATCTGGGCCAAAGGTGGCGAGCCGATCTGGGCCCCCGGTTCCGAGAGCTCCCGCAACGCCTTGGCGACAGTCTGTCGATCGATGCCTGCCTGTGAGGAGATCCAGTCGACTGGCGTCAGCCCCAGGCCGTCGCCTTCGTCAGCGAGTCGCTGCGCCACGGAACGATATGCCCACGTCAAGCGAACGAGGTTGACGACGATCGCAATGAGCAGCGCGCTAGCGGCAAGCGCTGCATATCCGAGCAATCCTGCATCCTTGAACCAGTCCTGGTCCCCGAAGAGTCCGAGGGGTTCGAGGAGTACCCAGATGCCGCCGAAGGCGGCGAACCAGGTTCCGAAGAACCAGACAATTGGTCTGAAACCGCGCCATACATCTCGGTCCACCGCATTGATCGCCATCGGAGGCATGCCGAACCGTACCGCCTCGACTCGTCGCTCCAGTGCCATATTCCAACCTCGTCGCTGCGTCACCGGTGAGGCCAATGGATCCCTCCCGTGCGATGTACTGTCCAGGACCTGGCGGGAGCACGAGAGGTGGAGTGAAGTTGGTCGATGCTGCCTTGACGTCGGACTTCGATGCCCGACTGCGCTTCGATGAGTTCGTACTGGACGGTAGGTCCGCCACTCGGCAGGACCTCAAAGCCATGTCCGAGGAGCTTCGAAGGTACGTGGCGCAGAATGGCTGCTGACATTGGTCTTGTCCGGAGATCGCGGGGTCCGGCTCCTTCAATCGATCACCGTCTTCGTCTCGAAAGATGAGGATCTCTCTGAGGAACTGGTCGATGTCGCACATGAGCTGATTCCTCCTCGTCGTCACTTCCGGCACGATGAACTCCGCACGGAGCTGCTCGCTCGTCCCCCGGTGCTCCGGATGCTGCGTGCCGGCATCAACGGGGCCGACCTGAATGCGGCGCTCGTGGGTCGCGTGCTCAAAGTTGTGTCCGAGCGCGGTCGCGTCGCGAGCGTTGCGGTGCCTCTCGGCGAGAACTTCCCGCGGCTCGAGGTGGTGGTCGTCGCCGGGGGTGCCGGCTTCGCCATCTCCGAGACGCCGGCCATGGTGGGTCGGGCCATCGCCGCGGTCGCCGCCGATCCCGAGCGCAGCCGGTGGAACCAGGCGTCGGTCACCTCGTTCGAGCTGGCGACCCACTACGGCACCACCGACGTCGACGGGACCCGTCCCGATGCCTGGGGCTACATCGTCGACGTCGAGGAGCGCGGCCTCGACCGGACGCCGGCCGACTACCGCTGAGCTGGTCAGTCGGCCAGCGTCGGCGCAGCGGCGGGTTGGGGCTGGCGACGGCCGCGCACCGCGGCGACCGCCCGGCGCACCGTCCGGGCGGTGGCGCGGCGGAGGCGGCGGCGCTCGCGCTCGTCGACGTCG
>Ga0182736_1002652_pt1 | contig 13169 bp, 10 predicted proteins | sample eDN5th30CKraftBY_FD_128882 | JGI IMG/M metagenome (GOLD analysis project Ga0182736, IMG submission 128882) | Enriched backyard soil microbial communities from Emeryville, California, USA - eDNA 5th pass 30_C Kraft BY (version 2) (version 2) | ecosystem: Environmental > Terrestrial > Soil >...
GCAGATACTCATCCGTGAAGCGATAACTATGGTGGACAAAAAGCCTGCGTTGGACGCTCCTTGAGACTTCCACCATTCGTTCGGCTCCGGAAAAACTTAGCGCCATGGGCTTTTCCACCACACAGTGACGACCCGATTCCAGCACTTTGAGAGTATCCTCCTCGTGGGTCAAATTCGGCGTGGCCAGCACGACGAGATCCGCATCGGTCGCCTGGAGCAGATGATCCAGGTCGTTATGCGTGCGACAGCCGACGGCAGCCGATGCCTCCTCACAGCGGGATGCATCGGAGTCCGCCACATCCACGACTAGAAAATCAGCATTATCTCTCAGGCTGGAGAAGTGCAACCCCCACCCTGCCCGGCCCAGCCCAACAATGGCGGTCCGAATTGGTTTATTTTCTTTCGATCTATCAATCTGAGTTTTGCTCATATTATTAGGGTTATTCGCACAGCCCGCCATTCATCGTGGGAGCTCCACCGATCGTCCGCTGCCCCGGCTGGCATTAGCAGCCTCGATAAAAGCAATGACCTCGAGCGATTCGGCCAAGGATACTGCAGGTATCCCGGAATCAAAAAAATCCACCACTCGCTCAAGGAGGCATCTATAGAACGGCTTGGCATCGGCAGAAACATTAATGCATTGGCTTCCTCCCTCTCGATGCACCCAGCCTCCAAATTCATTATTTCCCTTGCGATTCCCCCGAATCACGCCCATGCGCCCGTCTTTCCAGGTCCCGATGATCACGTCATGATCGACATTGCAAATCGACGCGACGCTTTCACATCCCTGCCCCATAATAGCGTACAACATTTCCACCGTGTGAATCCCGTACCAAAAAAGCCCCGGCTGGGTCGACTCCAACGCCATGGGACCAAAAACGTCGGCTCCGATAATAGCTCCCTTATCCTTGCTTGCGAAAACTCCCGTCACGCTCTCCGAAAAACGAAGTGCTGAACCCGTCATCACAGGCACTTTGTGTTCAGATGCAAGACTGGCAATCGTTCTAGCCTCCGGCCAAGAAACGGTCAGTGGCTTATCGATAAAAATAGGTTTCCCAGAACCTACGACCTTTCGAAATTGCTCCAAATGAACCCGCCCATCCACGGACTCAATGAGGATCGCATCGCACCTTTCGGATACCTCCGTAATGGAGGATACTATCTCCACTCCAAAACGATCCCGCAGCTCATTCGTAAAGCCTGCGACCCGGGAACAGCTCAACTCCCAATCCTGAGAACCTCCGGGGTAAGCGACAACCACCTTTCCGCCCGGAAGATACCAAGGGTCTTTCTCGTCATGAAGAATCTGGGCAAAGGCAGTAACATGAGACGTATCAAGTCCGATAAAACCTAGTTTAATTGTTTTTTTCATATGAACGCAAATTCTGATAATCGGACACTCCCCCGGCCCAGACACAATACGCATGCCCCTCCAACACCGAGTCAAAGTGAAGCAGCTTGCTTTAGAATTCCTATCCTTCAAGAACCATGACCACAGCCCTTGAGTTCTTCATTTAATAGTCCGCAAACTTAAGCCGCTCTTTCAATCAGGACGCTGACAAACTGACCAAGCGATCTTCATAAACATCCTTGGTAAAATGGTAATTCGTGAGCAGCGGCCTAGGGGTGCTATCATCGCTCCAGACCACATCGATTCCTTCGAGCTTAAGACCGTGCACGTGTCGGCAATAGAACGTCCAGGGAGCCTGATGATACAAAGTATAGTCAGTAATGACGTCCGGAAACCCATTCACCCACTCTTTTTCCTTCAAATGAAGCTGGAATGTGGAGTTTCTAATCGCGACCCGGAAGATTCCGCTCGGAGCATCTGCGACCATTGAGGCGACTCCATTGCCCTCCATGTCGACATTCGAAACCGAGACATCACCGATACTCCCCCCATTCATAGTTTGCAAAAACAAGCAGGTCCCTGGCAGGGCTTGAGTGGAGGTAAGGTGGTCTACGGAGATTTTAGTAATTTTACCTGATTTCGCGACGACGTTAATGCCGCCTGCCGCGTTGCGCACGGAGCAGTTGCTGATGTGCACCTGGGTCACCTCGCCAAACACCTCCTCATCTTCAAAGGGAAATGGCTCCAGCCCCACATAGACCCTGACGGCATTAGTCAGGCTCTCGAATATGCAATTGGAAACAATGATATTGGAAGCGGCCATACGGCCATCTCCGTCTATGGCAATGCAATCATCACCACAGTGAAAACTGCATCCCGCCACATGAACATTCTGGCAGGAACTAAGATGAATCCCGTCCGTATTTGGTCCATGAAAATGATTCGATACCGTTACTCCATTTATGGCGACATTTTGACAATCGATCATCCACGCCGTATAACATGGGCTATCGGCAATATGGATGTCCTGCATCTTTATGTTCTGGCATGTATCGAAGAGAATCATCATCGGCCGCCACCCGTTCGGAGTGAAATGAGTGGCATCATCCGTAAGCTGATCGGCTGGCTTCTGAGGACTCCAGAAGGAGCGGTCTCTGCCGACCAATCTCCCCTGCCCCAATATGCCGATATTAACCACATTCCTCGCGTACAACAGCGCCTTCATGGATGGCGCGCCGACCGCATTAGGATAGTAAACGATCTCATCCAGATAGTCTGCCTCATCCAAGCTCGCAACCAGTTCCGCGCCCGGAAGCAAATGCAGATAGACGCCACTCTTCAAAACGAGGGTGCCGACAGTATACTGGCCAGGATGGATCGTGACAACCCCGCCCCCCTGAGAGGAGACTTCATCAATCGCCGCCTGAATCCTCGCAGTAGCGTTTTCTCCAGAGCCATACAGTGACAAGTCACTATAAATCTCATGAACTCTGTTTTTCTGAGCATTTTCGAGATGCATTTTTTCGTTTTAGGAAGTCGAAATCTATACTTTCAATAACTGCACAGCCTGTGCATCACAGCTCAATAGCCGCCGATTCGCGCACCATGAAAATGCGATCGATCCAGAAGTACTCCATATTCTCCGGATTTAAAGTGGGAGCCACCCAGACATAAGGCAGACTCGGGCCAAGCTTAACATTGCCAACCTTATAAGTCTGATACCCATCATCTCGAACGGCGTCGAGTGAGACGACATTCCGGGCGAGATCCCGCCCCTTGGCGCCCGTGACGACATTCTCCGGTTCATAGATCCCGCAGGCAAATGCAGTCCCACCGCCTTCTCCTTTTTTCTCCACCCGGGCTACGATATAGACCGTCCATGTCTCTCCCTCATCGGCAATCACTTCACCGCCATTCATCCAGAAAGTCGGGAGAGTCATCTGGATCGCCCATTGATTGTGAGTGGAAGGCATCCTGATGGCCTTTCCGCTGGAAGCCGCCGAGTCACTGACACGATCGGACCAAGCCCCAATAGATAAAGCCGGAAGCGCGTCTGACTGAAAATCGATCCAGTCTTTCTCCGAAACCTCCTTGAAAGCCGCAGGCAAAGCGATCTTAGAGCTCGATCCGCCGTTCGCTCCAAATTTCTCACTAAACTGCTCAGGTGTCGTGCCCCCTTCCCAGAGAGCGGTCACATTAGCCAAACGGCAACTTTCCATGAAGCTGTTCAACATCGGAGTGGGAGTGGTTCCAAACGGCCAAGACTTGCCCTTATCTTCCGCATCCTTCCTCAGAGAAGGCCAGACACTAAGTACCGCATACTGGACGCTCGCATGTGCCAGTTGAACCCGCTGTAAGAGTTCGGGAGACTCTTTGACGGCAGCCTCCGCCTTTTTAAAAAGCTCTTCCGCATTTGCCAACAGATCGAATGTCAGATAGGGCGCATTGGCCGGCTCCCCCATGGTCATAAAATAATCATCCTTCTTCTCGATGGATTCATGCAAAATTTCCAAATACTTCGAAAGGAATGGAGCTGCATCCCCGTAGTAACCAACAAGAAACTGATGAATCAGCTTTTGTTCGTCAGCCTTGGGATTCCATAGCAGCTTGGCCAGTAACCAGGAGCGCAATGGATTGAGCTCTCCTCCGAACGATTTCCATGCCCCTTGTTCGAAAACACCCTTAACACCACTTTTCGCAAAAAACCGCAGGTTTGCACCCAACACATTTAGATTGGGGTGCGGCAGCATGAAATGGCAGAAGTTCGTAACATAGTCCCAGATATAGACCCTCTGGCAAATCGACGTCCATCCCTGCAGGTCTTTGGCGAATTCTCGATTTTGCTCATGATCCAGCGGCCGCGAGAAAGAGCACTCTATGGTACAAAGCCGAATGATGACATTAGGCCGGGGCTTGGTCAGCGCGGGCGGCTTACGCGTGTATTGATAGGCCAGTGTATCAATCGCCGCGCGAGGAAACTCATCCTTGATGCCATCGGCCACGGCGTTGACAAATCGAAGCATGGACCCTGATGGGCTACCCTCCTCCTTATCAATTTCCTGACACTTGGCACATTGGCAATTACCACGGGTATCATTCTGCGACACCGAAACAATGGTATCCGGAGGGGCATCTTGCAAAAGCGCTTTAACTCGCTGAATACAATGCGCCAGCAGCTCTGGATTTGTCAGGCATAGCTGGGCGCTACTCACCCGTTTTCCATCTATTTCAGAATACCATTCCGGGTGATCGTTAAAAAACTCCTTGGGAGGAACTAATGTCTCAAACGTGTGGACGAATCCTCGATAGCTAATCCCCTCACCGTGAATGGCGTCCAGACTGAAACGCTGGCCATTGCACTTGTTTCGCATCGCCCAATCCGGCTGGGCGAAAATATCGAACACGTAAGGGTCGCGATATTCAAAGGCTGGGATAAAACGGTGATCTATCTCTGGAATGATCAACTCTGGGCGTCTCGGAATGTCGCTGGCCGTAGGCGTCCACCAATGGCAACCCATCACGTCCTCAAGAAAGGTAAAGACTGCGTATAAGGTGCCACGAGTGGCGGCAGGGCCGCCCGTAAGAATCAGATTCGATCCCCGACTTTGAATGACTAGGCCATCCTGTCCCAGGCCGCTTAAATCCAAACCTGGAGCGGCCTGAAGGGCCGCGCCCGCGCCGACCGCTATTACTGGGCGACTGCCGCGTTTGTCAGGAGCGACTATGGGAAACTCGACCCCAGTCACTTCTTTAAGAAAACGAGCTAATTCGGTCGCCGCATACTTCTCCTGTACCGTGTGGTCACTGGCCAATGCAATAACATAGGGTGTCTTTTCATTAGCAGTTAACGTAAGTTTACCAGGAGGATTTGCCCCCATCACCGATTGAAGACAGATCATTGCCAAGAGGCACAATGATCCCACGACGCCTTTAGCCTTTGATTTAATTATCAAATACATAAATAAAATTCCCTACAACAATTTCGAACAACGGTATCTTTGATACATTGCATTAAATAAATTCGTCCGATCTGGGCTCACCACATGCCCGGCTTGTAGGCCCGCCATTCATTCAGAGAGATGCTCCTCGCAGAGCCGTCCGCAAAACAGGCGATTGCCTTCCCCTTGTGACGATCGAAGGCCGCATTGTTATACTTCATGCCGAGCCCCTCGAGCGTTGTGTTGGAATCTCGATTCCCATTATTAAGAGGCATATATTCCGGATTGTAGACCACGTCACTCATCGCATCCATGAGTAGCATGGTTTTTCCACTAATCTTCCCTAACGTTGCACTGCCGGGAAATCCTGGCTGGAGACTGGAGAAAGTAATGACGTTATTAGGCATTCTTTCCGTGTAGTTCACTCCATAGGTGGATTTCGAAAGGTCCTTTTCCGCAGGACAGCGAAGATATGTCAGGCCGACCTTGGCTTTTTTCGTATCTGAGTCGCCCCCCAGATAGGGCATCAACTCCGTTGTCCAGTATGGATTATTTTCGTCATCCTCACCCCACCTCGGAGCCACCGAGGGGAGACACCCCCCGTTCTCCGACGTGTAACTAAGAATGGAAGATACGATCTGTCTCTGCAGGCTCATACATTTGGTACTCTGGGCGGAGTCGACGCTTTTGCTGACCATCGGAAACAATAAAGCGGCAAGGATCGCAGTAGTCCCGATCACGACCAATAATTCCGTCAGAGTAAATCCCCCCGCCCAACGCTGTTTATGGGGCGAGCGGAGAAAACAATGTTTCATATGTAGGACAGGTATCGATCAAGGGCTATTCCACTCTTTAATAGCGTTTTGCAAGAATCGAATAGCGGACTAGTCTTTTACAAGTTTACTGGATTGAGTACCCGTTTTGTTTAGCCGGTGCCAAGTGAGCGTGCTCAAACCCGTCAGTCCCAAGAGGGCTACTGTGGCAGGCTCTGGCACTGCCCCCAGGAATTGGTCAGGTGTCAGGATGGCATTAGAAATTCGCATTTCATCTATATAGCCAGTGAATGGGGCTGCTCCATTCTGGCGCGCTCCGATATTGAATACCTGGTTAACCAATTCAGTCATGCTGGGATTGCCCGAACTCGTATAAGTCCCGACCTCAACGTAATCGATGTACAACTTAAAAGCACTCAATGATCCATCGGAAGCATCGAGACTCATTGCGTACTGGTGCCATTGCCCATTAGCGCTGCCACCTGGAACCGGAGCCACGGCATTCAAGGCTGTTCCACCTCCCGTGGACTCGGTAAATCGAGTTTGCACAGTATCGGCCCCTCCCCCATTCAAGAGCGCCCACATACCGCCCGAGGTAACCAACGGATCATAAGTATGCGACCAGATAAACGCCTGTGTGCTTGTTTGAGGAAGCATAAACCACTCGATAGTCAGCTTTGTCACACCTCTCAGGTCAAGATCGGCCGCCGTATACATACGGGCACCACCATCGAAATAGGCACTACCTGATCCCGGTGCATTAGTTGCATGGCTGTCCGAAGAGCTTGCCATTGTTCCGGAATTCACCAACGTATGGCCATTTCCCGAAGAATCTACGGTCATGGCTCCTGACTCGAATTGCCAATAGGCAATAACATCTGCTTTGGCGCTCGTCACCACCGTGTACAGGCACAGGAGGGTTAATACGGATGTTTTGTTAATCTTCATGATCGGCAGATTTTGTGTTGTGGGGTTTCTTCGCAGGAATGGAACTTCGTGCGACTTCAACCTTTAGACACGCACCCGCAAAACAGGAATGGCGATTCCTGCAAAAAGCATGGCATTTTCGGCGAAACAAAAATCTACCGCGACAGGCGCTGTCGATAAAGCTGAGGCGCGACGCCTTCTAATCGCTTAAAAACACGAGAGAACTGAAACTGGGACGAGAACCCCAGCTTATCGGCACACTGCTTCACATTAAGGCTGTCCTCTAATATCAACCGTTTGGCTGCCTCAATCTTAAGTCGTACGATGGTACGATGGGGAGACTCCCCGGCAACCGATGGATAGGCGTGCGCCAGAGCTGACGAACTAATACCCAGATGGCGCGCCAACTCTGCCACCGAAATTGATTCCGCAATATGGGCTCTAACGTAGTCCTCCACACGAGCTAGCAGCCCCGGAGGGTCGGCAGTATGGGCATCGCGAGATGCAATCCTGATACCTCGGCGCACCATTGACGAGGCAGCCACATGTCCGAGCAGCGTTAGAAATTCACCGTGAACCAACAATTCGTAGCCTGGACGCCGCTCATGCAGCAGCAGCCCTAGTTTCTGAAGTCCTTCCCCTAACAATCTGTCTGGATCCTGGAAATGACAGTAGCCCGTATTGCCCGTCAGTGCACGAAAGGCACTCTCAACTCGCCCGCCCAAACGAAAGAGAATGAAAGAGTGATTCATTTCCTCATGTTCACGCCACTCACTATAGCGCGTGCCTGGCGCGTAGAGATCTACCCGACCGCTAGGGCGAACGAAAGGCTTGCCGGCACCCATGCGCATGCGCGCATGTCCATGGTGAAGACAGTTGATGACCCACACACGCTGCTGATACGTGTACCAACACCCAGTGGGATAGCGGGATGGACCACTGAGGGCCATAAGTAATCGAGCACTAATTTCACCAGACGCCAGCTTGCAAATTCCGCCTGCTCTCATTTTCTGGATAGAAACGCCAAGATGTTCGTAAAATCAATCGTCAAATTTCAACATGCGACCATGCTCCGCACATAGGTCGGGCGAGCAGCTAATTTCGCTTGTGCCCGACCGTTGGTGCATCAAGCTTCAATCCTTGAGAAGGCCCCTTTTGGCAAGCCAGCCGCGAACAGGCCTTCCCTGATCAGGGTCGAAAAAGCAATCCTAAAGGAAATGAGACTTTGGAACAGTCTCGCCGGACATTAGTTTCCACCGACGAGGGAAAGCCAGGCTTTGGCGGTGGCTTCGTCGGGCAGCCAGCCAGCTTCACTCTTAGTAAGCTTGGAGGTGGCCGCTGGCTCGATGATTTTCTTTTCCGGGGCGGCCAGCCATCCGGTACGTTCCTCGACATCTTCAAGCTTGCCCGAGGAACTAAGGCGATGGGGTAGGATCGCTTTGAAAAAGGTATTAGCTACCTCCTGCGTGCGGCCCTCTTCATGGCCGGCATTTGCTTCGGGTGCGAGGGCCCAAAGAGCGCCGAGCTTGCGACCTCTTTCGTAAATGCCGGTGATGCTGTTAATACGAAGCTCCGTGTCTTTCGTGCCGAGAAAAAAGAGACCGGGCACCTTGCGACTCTGCCCATTCGGCTGGCCGGAATAGTAACCACCCTTGTTTACAATGAAGGCAGCTACCCGCTGAGGTTTCCACGAGACGAAGTTATAATTGAACTGGCCTCCCGCGGAGTGGCCCCACATGACGAGTGGTACCGTATTAAGTTCCGGATGTTTGGATTGCTTGGCGAAATCCTTCAAGGCATCGAGCAGAGCCTCACCAGTGCCGTTTTCAGCCTGATGATATCCGCCTCCCTGCATAAAACATCCGACGAGAGCCAGATCAAACTCGCGAGCAAGGGCCTGCCAGCGACCACTCTCCACCGCGCCGCGCCCATCTCCATCAAGACCCGGCACGAGAACGAGGATACCCTTTACCGGCTGAGTCCCCAGCAGGCGCAATCGAAACTCGGCTTTGGTAAAGTTAGCTTTCGGAGAGATTCCGCTTTCATAGGTAGAGGGCGTTCCGGTCGCAGGGCTCGGAACGACTGCGTCTGCCGGGGAGGCTGGACTTGGCTTCGTAGCAACAACGGAGACGGCTGCCGGGGAGGGAACGGTAGGAGTGGGTGTGGGCACAGGCTGCTCAGCTAATTTCGCCCGCACCTGTTCCACTCGCTCCAGCAGATCCGTCTGGCCTGGCTCGACCGTGGCTCGAGCATTTCCGGATATCACTTCGAGTTTGGAATCATGGTAGCTGACGACATCGACTTCACTCTGGGCGGGCTTAGACACCGATCCGACGGTTTTTCCATCGAGGATGAGGCTGAAAGTCACAGGTTCTTTCAGAATGACCTTTTTCGGGCAGGCCGTTGGATTTTCCCTAAGATAAGTAAGAGAGTCCGACGCTACTCCTACCGTGGCGCATATGGCCATGGCTAACAACCAACCGACGAATCGCCGAATATTCACGGAGATATTACCACCATATTTCCCAGCATTTTGCACGGAGGTAAATTACTCCCTCACCCGCACGGTCGATCGGAAAGGCAATCCGCTACTTCTTTGCTTTGGTCTGATAAAAATTTATCGCGGTGACCAGATCGACAGCGCGCTGAAGCACCGTGTCGCGCAAGGGGGCACTTCGGCCCCGGTCACGCTGCATTGACTGGGCTGAGTCGATTTCCGGATTCAAGCCAGAGAGAAGCGCGGCTTCATTCATGCGACGGCGTTCGTTTTCGAAGACAAACTGGCTGACGCCTTTCGCTTTGCTCTCTCGGAAGATTTGTTCCTGGACTTCCTTGGGCAAGGAAATGGAAACATCGGGTTTCACACCGGTCGGAAAGATCGGTGTACTGTCCGGCACCAGGATCTGAGCGACGGCGACTCGCACCGCGAGGCCCTCTGAAAGAGGCACTTCGACAAACTCCGCCGCGCCGCCAACGGTTTCGGAGCCGATGATCATCGCACCGACATTCTGTCGCAAGGTGGCAGCCAGGGCTTCCGCCGCCCCCCGATTATCAGCATCGATTAAAACCACGATGACTCCTTGGAATGCGGGGTCTTGGTTGGAGGTATAGATACGCTCCTGCTTTGCGCTGGGCTTCTGGATGGAAAAAAGCAATTTGCCCTTGGGCGCGAGCCGGCGGGCAACATCGGCCGCCACCTCAAAGTTCTCACCCGGCGGCACTTCGCGAAGGTCGAGGATCAAGGAGTCTACCGTATTCGCCACGAACCCACTGAGGGCAGCATCGAGTTGCGGAACGACATTGGGCTCCAATGAGCCGAGACGCAGATAGCCGATATGAGAATCGAGAATCTCGGCGAGGAAGGGCACCCCCTCTGGTTCAGGTGGACGATGCGCGGTATTAATGATCGTCGCGCCGGGATCGAAGCGGCGCAAAACTCCCTCCAGAGTAGCACGTTGCAGCGCAGCATCCGTCGTCTTGGAACCATCGAGAAATTTCTCCTTAATGGCCGAGATGGCTTTCGAAACCTCCTCGTCCTTCAAACCATCCACCAATTCGCGCAAGCTCGGGACGGGCGTAGGCGCTGGAGCCGGGGTAGGGGTTGGAGTCGCGGTCGGTGCGGCCGACGGCGCCGGGGTTGGAGTGGCCTCCTGAGCCCTGCCAAAAGAGGCTGAGAGAAGAATGATCGCGAGCAGTCGTGGAATCATGCGGTGCCAATGTCAGTGCGGAATTGTTTCTGGTCAAATGCAACGCGCTCGGCAGCCTGATAGGCTGTTTCGCGCGCCGCGGTTAAATCGGTGCCAAGAGCAGTCACGCCGAGCACACGGCCACCGTTTGTGACGAGGCGATCATCGGACTTCTTCGTCCCTGCATGGAAAACCACCACGTCCGCCAGGCTATTAGCCGCATCCACGCCGGAGATTTCCCGGCCTTTCTCATAAGCACCGGGATAGCCGCCGGAGGCGAGCACCACGCAGACAGCAGCACGTTCATCCCATGTCGGCTGGATCGAAGGCAGGGTGCCATCCAGACACGCTTCCAGCAGATCCAGCAAATCACCTTGGAGGCGACGCAGGAGAACCTGTGTCTCGGGATCGCCAAAGCGGCAGTTGAACTCCAGGACCTTCGGGCCGTCTCTTGTAATCATGAGGCCGGGGAACAACATGCCCCGAAAAGTGATGCCATCCTTCTGCAAGCCCTCGACAAAGCGGTCGAGCACTTCGCGACGGACGCGTTCGGTCAGAGCTGCATCGAGCGTCCCGGAGGGCGAGATCGTGCCCATGCCACCGGTGTTCGGCCCTTGATTGCCATCGAAGGCGCGCTTGTGATCCCGTGCATCGGGAAAAAGAAGGTAGTTCCGGCCATCGATTAGGGCGTGAATCGAGCACTCCACCCCTTCGAGGAACTCCTCAATGACCACCTTGCTGCCAGCCTCGCCAAATTCCCGCAATTCCATCGAACGGCGAATCGCGTCTTCTGCCTGCTCGGCATTCTCCGCGATAATGACTCCCTTGCCGAGAGCAAGACCATCAGCCTTGATCACCAGGGGGTAGGATGATTGGCGGCACCAGGCATGCGCTTCAGCACTGTCCGTAAACTCACGAGCTTCGGCCGTCGGAATACCGTGGCGGCGCATGAATGCCTTGGCGAAGGACTTGGAAGATTCCAGCTGAGCGGCCGCCGCGCGCGGACCAAAGATCCGAAGCCCCGCATCCTCGAAGGCATCAGCCACACCAGCCGCCAATGTATCATCGGGACCCACTACGGTGAGGTCGATGTTTTCGCGCTCCGCAAAGGAGAGCAACGAAGGGATATTATCCGCACCGATAGCGAGATTCTCCCCGAGGGAGGCCGTCCCGGCATTGCCTGGAGCACAATAAATTTGCGAGACCCGGGGGGATTGCTTGAGTTTCCAGGCCAAGGCATGTTCGCGGCCGCCGGAACCGATGATAAGGATTTTCATGAACGAGATTCGAGAAGAAGAACGGTTTGTTGAAAGGGCATCTTTTCCCGAGAGAGGAAAACCGAGGAGCCATTAACGCGATAAAGATTGGGTTGAGCCGCAGCCCAGGCGTTGACCGCGCCCGACGGACCCATGGGAATAATCACGCGGGGGCGCAACTGGCCGATGATCTGGGCCCGTATGTCGTCACTCAGGCTCGACAGCACACCGACCGGCAGAAACAACACATCCACCGTGCCAATGAGCCCAAGATCGTAGCTGCTGAAAGGCGCGGCTTGGTTGCCCGCAAAGCAGATGCGAATCCCATCGACCGTCCAGGTAAAGGCGAGGTTCACATCACCACTCCGGGGGTCAGCCGTAGGCACCCCCCGAAACGCAATCCCGCTGGAACTGTGAAGACCCGCGCCGATCGGACCGCGAAAAGTCGTCGGTGTATTCTCGATGGCATCACTATTGTTGAAGGCGGATTTCTCCGTGGTGATGAGGAGAACGTCCGCCCGGAGATTGCCCGGCAGCGAGCCGACGCTGGAGCCAAAGGGATTCGTCACGATCTTGAGACCGAGGCTCGATGTCATGCGAAATGTCTCATACCCGAGCCAATCCACCCGCACCTGTCGAAGAGGGGCGGTATTGGCGGGAGGTTCCGAAGAACCGGAGCAGGCGGCGAGGAGAGCGCAGAGGCTCACGCAGAGAAGACTTCGCATGAAAGGGCGATCCTAGAGAAACAAACTCCCATTCGGCAAGCCAGCAGGACAAATCACCGCGGCCGGCCATTTCGAAAACGGGCTATCCCTAGTAGTTTTCGAATCCGAGCAGATCGCTCCGAAGGAGACCGCGGCGACGCTCAAAGAAGTAACGGCCCCAGATCATGATGCCGCCTTCGTTGTAATCCGCGGTGACGTTGTAGTTCAGGCTGCCACCGATCATCCAGTTGCCATCGATGAGATAACCGCCCTGAAGCTGGATCAAACCAATGCCGGTGCTGGAGTTCTGCTGATCAAATTCCCGGCCATCGTCATCATTCGGGAAGTAGGGCTGTGCGTCCTGACGGTTTGTCTGCACGCCGACTCCGGCGCTGCCCGCCGCAAGCCAATGGCCGCCCTCCTTCGTGAGGAATTGCGCCTGCAGAAGACCCTGCACGAGAAACTGCGGGCTGAAATAACCGCCATTACCGAAGGTAAAGTGGTTCTGGTTGTTCTTAAACTGCTCGTAGGACA
>Ga0182736_1002654_pt1 | contig 13163 bp, 17 predicted proteins | sample eDN5th30CKraftBY_FD_128882 | JGI IMG/M metagenome (GOLD analysis project Ga0182736, IMG submission 128882) | Enriched backyard soil microbial communities from Emeryville, California, USA - eDNA 5th pass 30_C Kraft BY (version 2) (version 2) | ecosystem: Environmental > Terrestrial > Soil >...
ATCGTCCGGTGCGCGTGACAACAAGAGATAGTCGCTGCCCGGGCGCCCGCCCTGTTGCAGCGCCCATAGCTCGACCCGCTTTCCCCGCACCCGCACGTCGCCCAGCGGGACGAAGAACGCGTAGGTGAACGATGCGCGCGCGAGATCGCCGCGCTCGCTCGCTGTCCGAACGATCGCATAGCAATGGAACACGCCGTAGTTGGTGATCCTGTACCAGCTGACGTCGTCATCGCCGCCCGAATCGCCGGGGCGATAGAGCCAATCGCCGAACCCGACCCGGCTGGAGCAACCGAAATCGCCGTCGTCGCCGATGAACGAGGTCGGCCATTTCGTATCGCCGTCGCCGAACAGCGGAACATCGGCGTGGATCAGGTCGCCGCGGAGGTCCGGGGGCACCTGCGCGAACGCGCCAGTGGGTGCGCCCAGCGCCAGCAGCGACATCAGGATGGTTCGCCACGCGCCCATAACGCCCCGTACCATGTCGCGCCGATCGGACCGTCACGGAATCGCCCGGCCACCCTGTCCGGCCGCGCCACCGCCTGCTGGCGCTGGCCCCCGGCGCAGGATAGATACCGCGCCGACTGAACGGGGGTTGGCATGGGGGCGACGCAGACGGACCGGATCCTGACGCTCGACGCGGTGCGCGGCGTCGCGGTGATGGGCATCCTGCTGATGAACATCGTCGCGTTCGGGCTGATCGAGCCGGCCTATATGAACCCTCGCGCGCAAGGCGGCGCGAGCGGCGCCGACCTGGCGGTCTATCTGGTCAATTTCGTGCTGTTCGACGGCAAGATGCGCGGGTTGTTCAGTTTCCTGTTCGGCGCGTCGACATTGCTGGTGATCGACCGCGCGACCGCGAAGGGCGAAAACCCGGCGCGGGTGCACTATGCGCGGATGATCTGGCTGCTGGCGTTCGGGCTGGCGCACCTGTGGCTGCTGTGGTGGGGCGACATCCTGAACCATTATGCGCTGGTCGGTATGATCGCCTTTTTCTTCCGCCGGATGCCGGTGCGGCGGATGATCGCGATCGGGGGGCTGCTGATCCTGTTCCAGACGCTGGTGCTGGCGACGCTGCCCACCGCGATCTGGACGATGAGCCACGGGTTGGGCGACATGTCCGCGACGGCGCGCGCGGCGACGCTGGCCGGGTTCGACCGCGATTTCGGCGTTCCGCCCGCCGCCTGGATCGCCGAACGGATGGCGCTGTATCGCGGCGGCTATGCCACGCTGACCGCCGCGCGGTTTCACGAACAGGCATGGGCACCGATCAACACGCTGATCTTCGTCGGTCCCGAAACGCTGGCCTATATGCTGTTCGGCATGGCCGGGCTGAAAAGCGGGATGTTGAGCGGCGCATGGCCGCGCGCGCGCTATCGCACATGGCTGACGATCGGCTTCGGCATCGGCATTCCGGCCTATCTGGCGATCGCGGCGTTCATGGTGGCGTTCGACTTTTCTACCTTTGCGGTGGTCGCCGGGGTGCTGGTGGCGGCGACGCCGTTCCGCCCGGCGATGATCGTCGGCTGGGCATGCCTGATCATCCTGACGATCCGCCCCGGCGGCGCGCTGACCGCGCGGATCGCGGCGGCCGGACGGATGGCGTTCACCAACTATCTGGTGACCAGCCTGATCTGCACCACGATCTTCTACGGCTATGGGCTGGGATGGTTCGGCGCGCTGTCCCGCGCGGAACTCTATCTGGTGGTGGCGGCGGTCTGGGCCGGGATGCTGCTGTGGTCGAAGCCGTGGCTGGAGCGATTCCGCTACGGGCCGTTCGAATGGGGATGGCGCAGCCTGGCCCGATTCGCGTTCCAGCCGATGCGCGGGGGCGCGCTGGCCGGCGGATGACCGCCGGCGGCCACATGCTATCGCGACCCGTCCGCAATAGCTGTTGCGAATCCGTCGCAGTATCGCTACCTCAGGGGTTCAGCGAGCGGGGTTCCGATGGTTGTTTGCGTGTGCAATGCGATTCGTGAGCGGGACGTACGGCAGGCGGCGCGTGACGGCGCGGTGAGCGCCTGCCAGGCGTATCGTGCGCTGGGATGCCAGGCGAAATGCGGCCAGTGCGTGCCGTTTGCGCGAGCCATTATCGATCAGGAACGCGCTGCTGCGTAGCATTCGCACCCACAAAAAACCGCAGAAATCCGCCATTTTTTAGCTGTTCGCCGCCCGCGAACCAGCGTAGAATCGTGCCGCTCACGAATTGAAGGAAGCGGCCATGAAGGGCGACGCCAAAGTCATCGAATTTCTCAACGAGGCGCTCAGGAACGAGCTGACCGCGATCAACCAGTACTGGCTGCACTACCGGCTGTTCGACCATTGGGGCGTGAAGAAGCTCGCCGACTTCGAACGCCACGAATCGATCGACGAGATGAAGCACGCCGACCAGTTGTCGGAACGCATCCTGTTCCTCGACGGCCTGCCCAATTTCCAGCTGCTCGGGCGGTTGCGGATCGGCGAATCGATCGAGGAGGCGCTGCGCGGCGACCTCGAGCTGGAGCTGGAGGCGGTGACCCAGCTCAAGAACGCGATCGAATATTGCGAGAGCGTGCGCGATTACGTCAGCCGCGACCTGTTCAGCCACATCCTCGACAATGAGGAGGAGCATGTCGACACGCTGGAGCGCCAGTTCGACATGATCGAGCGGATGGGCTTGCAGAACTATATCCAGCTCAACGCCAAGAGCGAGGGTGAAGGATCGTAGGGGCGGATCGGACAGCCTCCGTCGCCGCATTCCCGGGCCCCGTTGGTCACCCCGGCCCCGCCTTCACCGCCGCTCAGTCGCGCTCGAATCCGCCGCCCGCCAGCAACGGCCTGCGCCCAAAGGCGGGGCGGCGCTCGACCAGCGGGTTGGTCTCGCGCTCCAGCAGTTCCAGCGTGCGCTGGAACACCGGGCGCAGATTGACGACGTGTTCGAGCGCCTGTTCGGGGGCGTCGTGCGTTTCGACGCATCCGCGCGCGATCACCTCGATCGTCTCCGCCAGAGTGCCGAGCAGCTCCGCCCCGAACTGGGTCGATTCGCCCTTCAGCGTGTGGGCGGGCAGCACCATCGCGGTGGCATCGCCGGCGCGCATCGCTTCCTCGATCCGGGCGACCGATTTCGCGCCGTCTTCCCGGAAATACCCCAGGATACGCACGAAATTCGCCCCAAGCTCTGCCCGAGCCTCGGCGAAGATCGTCCAGTCAATCAGTGCGTCGTCCGTCTCAGCGACCGTCATCAAGTGTCTCCGACGCTCCCTCGGCCAAAGGAGCACACGCCCCATTCTACGCCGTCGCGGTAAACAGGATATTGATTCACCCGCCCGCGTCGATGCGGAATCGCGCCGGGCCGTCGCTGTGCAGCGTCCGCCCCGCCAGCCGCGCCACCGCCGCCAGTTCGCCTGGCGCGGCGGGATCATCGGCCAGGATCGCCACCGCCGCGGCGGGATGATCGCGCAACGTCCGCGCCAGCCGGATCGCCGGCCAGGGACACCGCATCCCGCGCGCGTCGATCTCGATCATGCAGCGATCGCGATCATGCAGCGCCCGTGCGCGCGCCGGTCGCGGCGCGACCACGCATCTTAATCGTCCTTGCGGTCGAACGGGTTCTTTGGCGCGCGCATCGTCAGGCGCACCGGCACCGCGCCGAAATCGAATTCGCGCCGCATGCTGTTGACCAGATAGCGGCGGTAGCTCTCCGGGATCTGGTCGACCCGCGTGCCGAACAGCACGAAGCTGGGCGGGCGCGTCTTGACCTGGGTGACGTAGCGCGCCTTGATCCGCTTGCCGCCGGGTGCGGGCGGCGGATTGGCCTCCAGCGCGCGTTCGAACCAGCGATTGAGCTGGCCGGTCGACACGCGCCGCGACCACGCGTCGCGCGTTTCGAACGCGACCTTCATCAGCGTGTCGATACCCTTGCCCGTCGCGCCGGAGACGGTGAGCAGCGGCACGCCCTTGGCCTGCGCCAGCCCTTCCTCCAGCGCCGCCTTGACCCCGTTGAACAGGCTGCTGGCGTTTTCGGCGACGTCCCATTTGTTGAGCGCGATGATCAACGCGCGCCCTTCCTGCAATGCGCGGTCGGCGATCTTGAGGTCCTGAACCTCCAGACCCTTGGTCGCGTCGAGCAGCAGCACGACCACCTCGGCGAAGTCGATCGCGCGCAGCGCGTCCATCACCGACAGCTTTTCCAGCTTTTCCTGCACCCGCGCCTTTTTCCGCATCCCGGCGGTATCGATCAGCCGCACCGGGCGCGCGTCGCCGGCGGGATCGGTCCAGACCCAGTCGACCGCGATCGAGTCGCGGGTGATCCCCGCCTCCGGGCCGGTGATCAGGCGATCCTCGCCCAGGATGCGGTTGATCAGCGTCGACTTGCCGGCGTTGGGACGGCCGACGATCGCCAGCTTGAGCGGCGCGTCGGGGCTTTCGTCGTCCTCGGGCTGCCCATCGTCATCCTCGCGCTCGACATAGGGACGCAGCACGTCGAACAGGTCCACCACGCCTTCGCCATGTTCGGCGGAGAACGGAATCGGATCGCCGAAGCCGAGCGCCATCGCCTCGATCACCCCGCTCTCGCCCGCGCGACCCTCGGCCTTGTTGGCGACCAGCACCACCGGGGTGTCGGCGGCACGCAGCCAGCGGGCGATCTCCTCATCGAGCGGGACGATGCCGGCGCGCGCATCGACCATGAACAGCGCGACATCGGCGTCGGCGACCGCCGCCTCGGTCTGCGCGCGCATCCGGCCCGGCAGCGTCGCCGCATCCTCATCCTCGAACCCGGCGGTATCGACGATGCGGAATTCGAGGCCGAGCAGGCTGGCGTCGCCTTCGCGACGGTCGCGCGTCACACCCGGCTGATCGTCGACCAGCGCGAGGCGCTTGCCGACGAGGCGGTTGAACAGCGTCGACTTGCCGACATTGGGCCGGCCGATGATGACGACGGTAGGACTAGACATGATGCCCCCCTATCCGTTCGCCCCCCGATTGTCGAAGGGCGAACGCAGGGCGATCAACGATAGGCCGTCAGCGTGCCCTCGTCATTGAGCACGTAGAGCGTCGAATTGGCCACCGCGGCGGGCAGCGTGAACTTCCCCTTGGTCGCGATGTTCGACAGCACCGTGCCGTCGGTGGGCGACGCGGAGGTGATCGTGCCGCGCGAATTGACCAGCCACAGCTTGCCGCCCGCCAGCACCGGCCCGATCCAGCCGATCGGATCCTTCATCTTCTTTTCGTTGCGATAGCGCGGCAGCTGGCTGATCCAGCGGATCTTGCCGCTGGCGCGCGCCAGGCAGATCAGCCGCGCGTCGTCGGTGACGACGAAGATCCACTCGCCCGCCACCCACGGCGTCGAGATGCCGGCGAGATTCTGTTCCCACAGCCGCTGACCGCTGACGACCTCCAGCGCGACCATCCGGCCGCCCTGCCCGACCGCATAGGCGCGGCCCTGATCGATCACCGGCTCCGCGTCGATGTCCGACAGGCTGGACACAGAGGTGGAGATGCTGGTGCGCGACAGCGTGTCGGCCCACAGCGTGGTGCCGTTTTCATAGCGATAGGCGTTGAGTTCGCCCGACGAGAAGCCGGCAACCACCGTGCCCTGTGCCGCCGCCGGCGCAGCGACGCCGAACACGCCTTGCGTCTCCAGACTGCCCGACTGGGTCCATTCGACGTTGCCGTCGGCCTGGTTGAGCGCGAACAGCTGGTTATCCTGGCTGAGCGTGTAGACGTGGCCGTTGGCGAGCGTCGGCGCACCGCGCAGCGGCCCGCCCGGCTTGACCCGCCACTGGACCGCACCGGTCGCGGCGTCGAGCGCCACCACTTCGCCCAGGCCGTTGGTCGCGAAGACGCGCCCACCCTCGGCGCTGGCGCCGCCGCCGAAGCGGGCGCGCGCGTTTTCCTTGTTCGCCACCGTCGCGGTGTTCCACAGCGTCGCGCCGGTGTTGGCATCGAACGCGCGCACCGTGCCCGCAGTATCGACGAGGAACAGCTTGCCGCCGTCGATCGTCGGCGCCGCGGCCAGCCGCACGCGATTGTCGCCGCCGGGAACCCGCACGCGCCACACCTCACGCGGCGAATCGGCAAGCGCGAGGTGACCCATCGACTTGGACGCGCTGCCGCCCGGCTGGTTCCACGCATCGTTCGCGACGGCCGGCGGCAGCACCACCTCGATCCCGGCCAGCGTCTTGTCGACGGTGATCGAGTTTTCGGACATCAGGATCGGCACGCGATCGCCGACGACCGGCGTCTTTTTCTTGCCGCCCTTCAACGCGGCGCAACCGCCCGCCCCCGCAACGATCGCGAGCGCGGCGCACGCGGTGACAAATCTGTTCATTCGGGCTTCTTTTCCTCAGTGGTGTCGACCGCGTCGATGCCCAGTACCCCGGCCATCTGAACCGCACGTTGACGGGTCGACGACGGCACGCCTTCATCCTTGGCGAGATCGCCGAACAGCCGCCCGGCCAGATCCTTGCGGCCCATGCGCAGATAGGCGACCGCGGTCATCTCCCCCGCGCTGCCGAAGAACGGCTTCCCCTTGATCGCCAGCGGCCGCATCCGATCGATCACCACCTGCGGCTGGAGCGAATCATATTCGGCCAGCGTCTGGCGGACCAGCGCCAGATCGCGCAGCGGCTGTGCGGCGGAGCCGTCGCCGGCGACCTCCGCGAACTTGGCGGCGGCGCCCTTCAGATCGTCCTTTTGCAGCGCGATGTCGGCCAGCGTGAACTTCGACAGCGCGGCATAGCCCGGCGTGCCGTCCTTCGCGAGCTGATCGAGCATCGGTGCGGCGGCGGCCGCCCGGTTGTTGCCCAGTTCGTCGAGCGCCTTGTTGAAGGTGATGCCCTGCTCCCCCGCCTTCGCCTCACGGTGCGACTGCCAGAACAGCCAGCCGGCGAAGGCCGCCAGGCCCAGCACCACGGCGACGACAATGGCGATGCCCCAGCGCCGCCACAAGGCGATCGCCTGATCGCGACGCAGTTCGTCGTCGACCTCGCGGAGGAATGCTTCGTTGGACTGCGGGCTGAGCGCCACGGGGCGGTTACTCCACGGAGGATCGGATGGCGGCGGACCTTAGCCGCGCGCGCGGCCAAGGAAAAGCGTTCACGGCTTTGGCGCGTAGACCTGCTCTGGACCAGGAAACGCGCGCGACCGAACCTCCCCCGCATAGGTGGTGACCGCGGCGGAAATGCGGCCGGCGAGATCCTCGTAACGCTTCACGAATCGCGCGGTGCGATCGAACATGCCCAGCATGTCGTCGATCACCAGCACCTGACCGTCGCATTCGGCCGACGCGCCGATGCCGATCACCGGACAGCCGACCGCCGCGACGATCTCCTTCGCCAGCGTCTCGACCACGCCCTCCGCGACGATGCCGAACGCGCCCGCCTCGGCGATCGCGCGGGCATCGTCCAGAATCTTGGCATGTTCGGCGTTCGAGCGGCCGCGCGCGCCGTAGCCGCCCAGCGCGTTGACCGCCTGCGGAGTCAGCCCGACATGGCCCATCACCGGGATGCCGCGCCGGGTGAGGAATTCGACGGTCGGCGCCATCACCGCGCCGCCTTCCATCTTGACCGCGGCGGCGCCGGTTTCGGCGAGCACCCGCGACGCACTGGCAAAGGCCTGTTCGGGCGAGCCCTCATAGCTGCCGAACGGCATGTCGATCACCACCAGCGCGTGATAGCTGCCGCGCACCACCGCCGCGCCATGCGCGCACATCATGTCGAGCGTGACCGGCAGCGTCGACGGCAGGCCGTAAATCACCTGTCCCAGGCTGTCGCCGACCAGCAGCATGTCGCAGTGCGGATCGAGCAGCTGCGCCATCCGCACGGTGTAGGCGGTGAGCATGACCAGCGGATCGCCGCCCTTGCGCGCCTGAATCGCGGGGATCGTCAGCCGCTTCATCGGCGCCGGCGTGGGGTTCGCGCGGCTGGTGGACGTGTCGATGGTGAAGGTGGTCGACATGGGCGCCGCCCTAGCCGCGCTCAGCCGCCGACGCCAGCCGATCCCGCACATGGACGAAGTATCTTTACATCATGTTTGATATTTTTTACATTGCGTCTGGTAATTCGAACACATGGAGCGTGACGATGCCGTTTCGGGAAAAGATCGCCTGGGTCTCGCTGGCGGGAATCGTGGCCGCCTTCACCCCTTATTTCGTGCTGGTCGGGCATTATTCCGGCCCGGCGTCGGCCTATGCGGGCTTCAGCGTAGGGCTGCTGATCGGCATGGTCGTCGTGCTGACGATCCTGGTGACCGTCGCCAGCATCGGCGTGGCGCTGACCAACATCCGCGACGCACAGGCCCCGGCCGACGAACGCGACCACACCGTCGCGCGCCGGGCCTCATCGATCGCCTATGCCGTGCTGCTGCCGGCGCTGTTCTTCGCGATGGCGACCGTGCTGCTCGGCTGGAGCGCGATCGGCGTGATCAACGCCGTGCTGGCGGCGGTGGTGCTGGCCGAGCTGGCGCGCAACGCGCTGGAGATCGTCTGCTATCGGCGGGGCTGGTGATGGCGGCGCCGCCGATCACCAACACCATCCGCACGCTGCGCTTCATGGCGGGGGAGATGACGCAGGCCGAGCTGGGCGAGCGGATCGGCGTCACCCGCCAGACGATCGCGGCGATCGAGGCGGGCAAATACTCCCCCAGCCTCGAATCGGCGTTCCGCATCGCGAAGGTGTTCGGCAAGCCGCTGGACGAAGTGTTCGCGTGGGAGGGGGAATAGGCAGAATGCCGATATTGCCTCCCGTCGCTCACGCGAGCATCACACCGCTATCATGCCTATCGATAATGACCCGCGCTGGAATCGATACGCGCGGGCGCTCGATATTCTTGAACGACGTGCCAACGGACATGCCCTGCCCATTATACGGCGACTCGCGCATCGCGGCTTTTCCCCAGCGATTACCGTCCTCACCGACTATGTCCCCGAGCGGAAGGCGATCAGGCTGCTCCGCCGATCGGCGCGGAATGGCGATCCGGTATCGGCGTACAACCTCGCGATAACGCATCGCAATCTCGGAGATATGCTTAACTACCGCCTCGCGTTGGCACATGCTGCGCGGCTGGATGAAAGCGCCGCGGAAGAGCTGCGAAAATTCCAGACCCGCTTTCCGGAGGAGATCATGCGGCAACACGGGCGAAAGGCGCCTCGCCAACGATAACGCCTTCCTGCCACTCGCTAGCCAGACGCTCGCGACTAAACTCCCGCCCGCTCCTTCACATACACGTTCATCGCTATCGAGATGCGGTCGCGGGTGCCTTCGTTGGGGCGGACGCCGTGGCGGATCCATGCCGGGAACAGCACCAGATCGCCCGCCTGGGTCGTCAGTCGCCGCTCGACCGGCTGGGGCGCGCCGTCGAGCCCGACCATGCGGAAACCGGGAAAGGTCATCAGCGTCGCCGGAAAGCGCGGATCCTCGAAATAGATCTCGCCGCCCGTGTCGACACCGGGATCGCGGCCCATGTCGACATAATAGGACGCCGCCCACAACACGCCGGGGTGCGCGTGGCTCATATTGAGCGCGCCGGGCGGCGACACGTTCGCCCACATCCGCACCGACCAGTCGACGCTGGCGGCATCGCGCTCCTCGAAATGCGACAGCCGCTTGGCGAGCTTGATCGTGGTGTCGGCCAGCTGCCGCGCCGGGGCGCCGCCCCATTGCAGCATGTCGGTGGCCGAATGCCAGCCGCCGATGTTCGAGCGGCGGATGCCCTCCTCATCCGCTGCCCGGCGCGCGCGGATCGCGGTGGCGAGCGCGGCGGTCAGCGGCGCGTGATCGGCGACGCGACCGTGGAGCACCGGCGTTTCGAACAGGCCGAGGAATTCGGCCCTGACCTTGAGCGGATCGGCTGCTGGATCGGGCGCGGACATGCGCGCGCCCCTATCCGTGCCGCGTCAGGAAATCCAGCCGCGCCGCCGCGCCACCCCCGCAAGGCGGACCGCGAGCAGCGCGACCACCAGGATGAAGGCGGGAAACGCCAGCACCGACGCGCCCTTTTGCGCGATCAGATCGGTCGTCGCGAACAGATAGCCGAACTGAACGACCACCGCGATGAGCGAGAGGATGAACAACGGCCGCGCCATCGCCGATCGGCGGAGCAGCGCCACCGCGCCGGCCAGCGCGGAGCCGACCGCGACAGCATAGACGTAGTTGTACCAGCCCGGCAGCGCGGCATAGAGCGCGCGATCATAGTCGCTGGCCGGCCCCATCGCGTCCGCGCCCATCTTGAACTGGGTAAAACAGGCATAGCAGCCAATCACGCCCCATGCCGCGAACAGCAGCGCGGCGGGCGCGAACCATGTCGGAGGCCGTTGCCGCAGATACGTCGCCATTCTCTATCCCCCGCGATCCATCCCCTGGTTACGAACGTAACAAGTTGACGCGGCTTTTACTAGCGCAAGACTTCACCGTAACGGATCGCGTCGAAACCGACCAGCAAGCCGCCGGGATATTCGATCACCGGACGCCGGATCAGCGACGGATGCTCGACCATCAGCGCCAGCGCCTTGGCCTGATCGATCCCTTCCCGATCGGCGTCGGGCAATTTGCGGAAGGTGGTGCCGGCGCGATTGAGCAGCTTCTCCCAGCCGACTTGCGCGGCCCAGGCGGCAAGCTTCTCGTGCGGCGCGCCGACGGTCTTGTAGTTGTGGAAGGCATAGGTGATGCCCGCGCCGTCCAGCCATGCGCGTGCCTTCTTCACCGTGTCGCAGTTGGGAATGCCGTAGAGGGTGATCGTCATCCTGCGCGTCCTTTCATGCGGGTGCCGGCGCGCCACAGACGGGGGTGCGACCGGACGCCCGCCATAGCGGATCAACCGCCGGCCGCCAGCGCGCCGGTGGTCGATCGGCGCTGCGGTTTGTGGTCCAATGCGCGGGTCGACGGTGGAGGAATTGCGCGATGACCCTTCTCAGCCATCCGGTCGCGCGGCGGCTTGGCGCGATCGCGGCGGTATCGCTGGCGCTGACGCTCGCCGCGCCGGCCCTGGCCCAATCGACGCTGGGCGATCCCGTTCCGGTCGGCGATCCCGCCGGATCGTCGATCGCACGCACTGCGGCGATCAACGGCGCGATGAAGACGAAGGGTACGCCGTCCGCCGCCGAACTAGCCCGGCGACGCGCGCACGGCACGCAATTGTCGGCATGCAACACGCGGGCGCGCAACCGCTTCCCCGCCGGCAGCACCGGCCGCAAATCGGCGCGCGCGCGGTGTCAGGCCGCGTTCGAGGCGCAAAAGGCGACGTGGTACGACCAGCGCCATCAGCGCAAATAGGATCAGCCGTCGTCGGTCAGGAAGCGGCCGAGCGTCACCACCGGCTGCACCTCCAGCCCCAGCGCGGCGTAAAAGGCGAGCGCGGAGTCGTTGCCGGCGCGGACCATCAATTGCAGCTTCGGCGCGCCCTGTCCGCGCAGCCAGCGTTCCGCCGCCGCCATCAGATCGCGCCCCAGCCCACCGCGCCGCGCATCGGGCGCGACCGCGAGATAATAGACCCAGCCGCGATGCCCGTCGAAACCGGCCATCACGCTGCCCGCCAGCGCGCCGCCGCGTTCGGCGACCAGCACGGTCGAGCTCGCGCCGTCCAGCGCCAGCGCGAAATCGCGGTCGGGATCGTTCCACGGCCGCGTCAGATCGCACGCACGCCACAGCGCCACCACCGACGCCGCGTCGGCCATCGTCGCCGCGCGGATCATGCCGCGCCCGCCGCGTGTTGTTCGAGCACCGCCGCCTCACGCTCGAACACGTCGAAGCCCCAGGCGCGGGTCGCGGCATAGACTTCGACATAGCGCAGCAGCGTCGCGCATTGCCGGAAATGCGTCGCCGTCGCCCCCAGCGCGGGGACGTACAGCCCGCGATAGCTGTTGCCCATCACCGCCGCCATCGCCTCCGCGCCGCGCAGCCGGGTGATCGTCCCCGCCCCCGCTTCGGCGCGCGCCAGCGTGTACAACCGGCGCAGCGGCACCGGCCGCACCGCCGAAGGCGTACCGATCGGCACATGGAATTTCTCCAGCCCCTCGACCGCGCGGTCGAGCCCGGCGGGATCGTGGCCAAAGGCGTGGGCGGCATCCTCCCACAGCTTGAGGCGCGGCAGGCCGGGCCAGGCGGACGGCACCCCCTGGGCGTCGAAACTGACCACGCAGACGTCGTCGCACAGCACCTCATAGCCGGCGCGCTGGAAATGCGCGGCCAGCGTCGACTTGCCGGCGCCCGAATCGCCGGTGAAGGCGACCGCGCCGCCCGCCATCACCACCGCGTTGGCGTGGATCGGCAGCAACCCGCGCTGATAGACCAGCACCCCCAGCGCCGATCCCAGCAGGAACAGCCGCACGTTGCGCTCCGCCGCGCCGGGCGCGGGATCGACGACGATCTCCCGCCCGCCACGGATCAGGAAACGGGCATGGCCGGGAATGTCGAGCAGCGCGGCGTCGCCGGCGACCTGGAGGCCATGGCGCGCGGGGGCGGCGCCGGGCAACGTATCCGCCACCGCGCCCTGCCGGATCTCGACGATCGGCCGCGTGTCGGACGGATCGTCGGCCGGGGTCAGTTCGCCAAGCGCGAGGTCCGCGCGCAGGCGGAAGTTGAAGCAGGAAAAGATCGCGCCGGGCCGATCAGGCGACACGCCGGGTGATCCGCCACAGCGTGTACAGGCCGATCCCCATCCACACCACGTTGAGCGTCGCCGACGGGATCGCGCCATTCCAGCCGCTGTTGAGGACGAAGGCGGCGGCGCCGACGACGTTCATCCACTGATACAGCCGCGATCGCCCACTCAGCCGCCCCGCCGACAGCAGCAGATAGGCGATCAGGATCGTCACCGCCCCGGCCCAGCCGATCACCTCGATCGCGATCCGTTCGACCGTCATGCGACCCGCTCCGCGCCGGGGGATAAAGGCGACGGCATCGGCGGCGACGGCATCGGCCCATCGGCTTCGGTCATGGAGGATGGCTGCCCGGACATGATTCGCCGTCTACCGACTGGCGGCGGCGTTTCACAGGGGGGCGGACTGGCCGCGACGGAATTTCGCAGCGGGGCGCGCCTATTCGCCGGTGCGCGCCCATTCCTTGTTGATCGCGAGCGCGGCCAGCGTGCAGATCGCGCCCGACAGCAGATAGACCCCGACCGACCACAACCCGAACCAGCTTGCCAGCGTCAGCGCGACCAGCGGCGCAAAGCCCGCACCGATCAGCCAG
>Ga0182736_1002655_pt1 | contig 13148 bp, 17 predicted proteins | sample eDN5th30CKraftBY_FD_128882 | JGI IMG/M metagenome (GOLD analysis project Ga0182736, IMG submission 128882) | Enriched backyard soil microbial communities from Emeryville, California, USA - eDNA 5th pass 30_C Kraft BY (version 2) (version 2) | ecosystem: Environmental > Terrestrial > Soil >...
CGCGATCGCGTACGCCCCAGCGCCCACGGCCTCGGGCGCTCCGGCCAGCAGGGCCAACGTCCCGAGGCCGGAGAACGCCGGAGCGGCGTAGCTCCATCCACGCTCCAGCGCGACGGCGCGCTCGAGGCTTATCAGCGTTCCGAACAGCCCTGAGATCATCAGCGGCCCGTGCAGGGCGGCAAGGGAGGAGCCGTGCGGCAATGGCCAGCCCAGCCGTGCCAATGCGCCCCACAGGCCGGCCAGCAGGGCAAGGAGGCCCAAAGCGAGGAGCGCGGCTCTTACCCTCATCCAGGGACCTGTGTGCGGAGGGGCGGCTGTCGTGGCGGCGTTCATCACGCCGTCTCCTGAGAGGGATGACCCAGAAGCTCGAGGCCCCGGTCGGTGATGCGGTCCGGATTCCAGGGCGGACTCCAGACCAGGTTGACGGTGACCTTCGGCACATCCTGGAAGCGCCGCGACAGGCGCTCGCGCGCGTCCTCCACGATCATCCCGCCGAGCGGGCACGCCCTCGTCGTCAGCGTGAGATCGACCTCGATGCCGTCGTCGCCCCGAACCGCCCGGTAGACGAGGCCGAGGTCGACCACGCTGAGGCCGACCTCCGGATCCATCACCTCCAGAAGGCAATCGAGGATGTCGGGATCGAGCGTCTGGTTCGTGGCCGGGTGTCGGGTCATGGCTTTCCTTCCTTCGGATGACCTGACCTTCGCCCATCGGTCCGCACCGCTCTTTGCCCCGGCGCAAACACCGGTGCGAAACCCGCGAAGCCTTTCGGAGCAACGTTGTGCGGGGACAAAGAGCGGTGCGCGAAAACGACCTAGAACTGATGCCCAATCACCGCCACCGGAGGTTCACATGTCCATCGAATCCACCCAGTCCGTCGACGACGTCATGCGGCGATGGCCCGCGACGATCCGCGTGTTCCTGAACCATGGGATGCATTGCGTCGGATGCCCCATCGCCTGCTTCCACACGGTCGACGACGCCTGCCGCGAGCACGCGGTCGACCGCGCGGCTTTCATGGCCGACCTCAGGGCGATGGCTGCTGTCGGAGAGGCTACGAGCGCGGACGGATCCTGACGGGACTTGGCCGTCCCAGATCCGTTAGCTGGAGCTGCCTTCGGCGAGAAGGAGCAGCTTGTGCGGCTCGCGGATCATGATCCTCTGACGACCGCCCTCGACGAGGCCCTGGCTTTCCCAGGCGCTCAGGACGCGGCTCACGGTGAACAGCGTAGCGCCGGTCATCTCCGCCACGTCCTGGCGCGTGATCGGGAAGTCGATCTGGACCCCGGCCTCGACCTTGCGGCCGGATTGCTTGGCGAGGCGGAGCAGGGCATGGGCGATCCGGCGCTCGACCTGTTCGGTCGACATCTCGACCACGCGGGTATGAGCGTCCTGGAGCCGGCTGCCGACGGTCTGGAGCGTATTGACCGCCAAACCCGGATGGGTCGCCACGAGGCGCGGCCATGCGGCGGAGGGCCAGACCAGGGCGATGCTGTCCACGACCGCCTGCGCCGTTGCCGGATAGGTCGTGCGGCCGATGGCCATCGCCACGCCGAACACCTCGCCGGGCGAGACGAAGCGCACCACCACCTGCTGCCCGTCGGGGGTCAGCTTGAACACCCTGAGATGCCCGTGCAGCAGGATGAAGAAGGAATGGGCCTCCTCGTCCTGCTGGAACACGTTCGTTCCCTTCTGGTAGCGCACTGACTGCGCCTCTTGCAGCATTTGGTCGACCTGCTCCGGCGCAAGGCCAGTGAAGACAGGAACATTCGCCACGAGGGATCGATCAACACCAGCCATGCACCTGCCTTCCCATAATACGCGCCACGACCCTGCCGCGGACCCGATCCACACTGGGATAACGGCCGGGCACCATGTTCTGTTCGCGAGGCCAGGTCGGTCCGGACGACCGCGTTGAAAGCGGTCTTAGCCCCTGTTGTTTGCCCTAGCGCAAACAAAACACCTGGTCCATGTCCCCTTTAGCGCAAAAGCACCGTCTCTTTGCGCAGGATCAAACACGGTCTGACCCGCGAGGCGTATCACCTCCCCAAGAGCTTCGGACAGGAGCTCACGGTTTCGCATTTGCAATAGGAGACAATCATGCGGAAGGTCATCGTACTCGGCGCTCTCGCGGCGGCTCTCGGCTTCGCAGGAGCCGCCAGCGCCGCCGAGGTTGAGGTGAAGATGCTCAACAAGGGCACCGAAGGCGTGATGGTGTTCGAGCCGGCACTGGTGAAGATCAATCCGGGAGACACGGTCAAGTTCGTCGCCGTGGACAAGGGCCACAACGTCGAGGTGATCGATGGCATGCTGCCGGAAGGCGGACAGAAATTTGTCGGCAAGGTCAACGAGGAGTTGGCGATCACCTTCGACAAGGCCGGCGCGTATGGCTACAAGTGCAAGCCGCATTACGGCATGGGCATGGTCGGACTGATCGTGGTCGGCGATGCGGCGAACGTGGACCAGGCCAAAGAGGCCAAGCATCCCGGCAAGGCCAAGCAGGCCTTCGCCAACCTCTTCGACAAGCTCGCGGCTACCCAGACCGCAGCAGCCAAGTAACAACCGTGTCATGACTCATGCGCTGCTGCGGCAGGATCGTCGCGGCGGCGCCAATGTCTTTGCAGGGGCGATGGAGCGGTGCCCGCCACCGTCCATGTCCTGACCCGTTGCAAGAGCTTGAACAAGGAGATCGCCGATGGCTCCCATTCCCCGCCTGCGGGACTACAAGGGACCCGCGCTCCTCTCCTACGGCTTCCGGCCTTTTTTCCTCTTCGGCTCCCTCTATGCCGGCGTTGCCATCCTGGCCTGGCTGCCGATGTTCTACGGCGAGCTGGAGCTGTCGACCGCCTTCGCGCCGCGCGACTGGCACATCCACGAGATGCTCTACGGCTATCTCCCGGCCGTCATCACCGGGTTCCTGCTGACAGCGGTCCCGAACTGGACCGGGCGCATGCCGCTTCAGGGCCGGCCGCTGCTCGTCCTCGTCCTGGCCTGGGCTGCAGGCCGCGTTGCCGTCACCACCTCGGCCTGGATCGGCTGGGAGGCGGCGGCTCTCGTCGACAACGCGTTCCTGGTGCTCGTCGCGGCCGCCATGGGGCGTGAGATCGTCAAGGGCAGGAACTGGCGCAACCTCAAGGTCTTGATCGCGCTCGGCGTGCTGACCGTTGGCAACATCGTCTTCCACGTTGAGGCTCATGCTCTCGGTGCCGCCGACTACGGCATCCGCTTCGGCATCGCCGCCACCATGATGCTGATCATGCTGGTCGGCGGACGCATCATCCCGAGCTTCACCCGCAACTGGCTCGTACGGGAGAACCCCGGTCGCCTGCCGGCCTCGTTCGGGCGCTTCGACGTCGTCTCCATGGTCGGCGCTGGCGTGGCCCTGCTGCTGTGGATGGCCGCTCCTGACTGGAGCGTGACCGGCGCAGCCCTGATCGCCGCAGGCGTATTCCAGGCGGTGCGGCTCGCCCGTTGGGCGGGCGAGCGCACCTGGCGGGACCGCCTCGTCCTGATCCTGCATGTCGCCTACGCCTTCGTGCCGCTCGGCTTCGTCCTGGTCGGCCTGGCTGCCTTGGGGCTTCTGCCTGCCAGTGCCGGCATCCATGCCTGGACGGGCGGGGCCATGGGCGTCATGACGCTGGCGGTGATGTCCCGCGCCAGCCTCGGGCATACGGGAAGGGCGCTCGAGGCGACCACATCCTTGCAGGGCATCTACCTGCTGTTGGTCGCGGCTGCTCTCGCGCGGATTTGTGCCGCGATCCATCCCGACTGGAGCGGCGTGCTGCTGCATGTCGCGGGGAGCGCATGGGCCGTCGCCTTCGTGGGCTTTGTCCTGGCCTACTGGCAGGTGTTCACCCGTCCGCGCGTGACGTCCTAAAACGGCGAAAGCGTCGGCTGCTTGCGCCGGAGCAACGTCCAGGCTCAGGGGCTTCGGCATCCTCGCCGGGCAGCAGGGAGAGAACCCATGGATTTGACAGCGACGATCAGGCAGTGGCGATCGAACCGGGCGCGGGCGCACGAGCTCGATGCCCTCGGACGGGACCAAAGGGAGGCACTGGCCCGCGACATCGGGGTGCCGGAGGATGTAATGATCCGCCTCGTGGCGCGGGGCGCGCAGGCAGGGGCGGAGCTGCCGCGGCTGATGCAGGCACTCTCCCTAGATCCCGCGAGGATCACCCAGGAGCGGGCCGCGCTGATGCGCGACATGAGCGTGACCTGCTCGGAATGTGCGGTCGCCACCCGTTGCCGGCGGGATCTCGACCGCGGACAGGCGTCGCTGACCTACCGGGGGTACTGCCCGAACGCAGAGACGTTGCGGGAGCTGCGTGGTGAACGGCCCGTCGATCTCAGCTTCTTCTGAGGCGGGGCCGCCCCACCAATGGAATGATGTCCGTTGCGGATAGAGGCATGAAATCGCACGAACAGTGCGGCGCTGTTGAGCGTGTTCGGGTTTCCACACAGCCTTGGACCCAGAGCGGGCCTTGGTGATCAACAGGCCATTCCCCGAGCAATCCCGTCGAGACTGACAGGACGCTGACACCCCACAACAGCGGGTGGTCAGGAGCAATGCGCCATTCTCCAGGTCGATCCGGCGCCGATGAGGCGCGGAGAGACAGGAGACAACACCATGCGCACCATCATGATGATCACCGTTGCCCTCACTGCCCTTGGCGGAGTGTCGATCGCCCAGGCGAGCAGCCTCGGGCGGCCCTGCACCACGGCGCCCCAGAGCCAGTGGCTCTCGGTCGAGGCCCTCAAGGCCAAGGCCGAAGCTCAGGGCTACAAGGTTCAGAAGGCCAAGATCGCCAAGGCGTGCGGCGAGATCTACGCGCTCGATCAGAACAACGCCCGCACGGAACTGTTCGTCGACCCCACCTCCGGCGAGATCGTCGCCAAGGAGTGACGCCATGACCGCGAGCAAACACGCGGTCGAGGCCGCCGGCGCGATGCCGGCGGCAGCCGCCTCAATTCAATCCGAGACAGTTCGTGTCTGGGACCCGTTCGTCCGCATCTTCCACTGGAGCCTCGTCGGCCTGTTTGTCTTCGCCTTCGCCACCGGGGACAAGATCGAGTGGCTGCACATCCGCGTCGGCTACGCCATCGCCGCTCTCGTGGTGCTGCGGATCGTCTGGGGCTTCGTCGGAACCCGCCACGCCCGGTTCAGCGACTTCGTCCGTTCGCCAGGCGAAATCACGACCTATTCGGGTCAGGTCCTTCGGGGCAGGGCGCCGCGGCATCTGGGACACAATCCGGTGGGTGGTGCGATGGTCGTCGCCTTGCTCGTGATGATCGCCGGCATTGCAGCCACCGGTTTCGCCATGACCACAGATGCGTTCTGGGGCTCGCAATGGGTGGAGGATCTGCACAAAGGGCTCGTCTACACGACCATCGGGCTTATTGTCCTGCACGTGGCGGGCGTCATCTTCTCCAGCCTTGAGCATGGGGAGAACCTCGTGAAGGCCATGGTCACGGGCCGCAAGCGGGCTTCGTGAGACCGGCACCTCAGGCCGGGTTCGGCAGCCGGACCTCTGCGAGAAGACCGCCGAGCGATGAGCGCCGCAGAGTAAAGGAGCCGCCATAGGCCTCGACCAGATCGCCGACGATGGCGAGCCCCAGCCCGGTACCCGGACGGGTCTCGTCCAACCGCCCGCCGCGGGCAAGCACGGTATCGATCTGATCCTCCGGCACGCCAGGACCATCGTCCTCGACCTGAAGGACGACTGCGTTGTCTTCCTGCCAGCCCGCGATCCTCACCGTACCAGTAGCCCAGGCGGTCGCGTTCTCGGCCAGGTTACCGAGGATCTCGGCCAAGTCCTGGTCATCCATCCGGACCCCGAGTGTATCCGTGGCGTCGCTCTCCCACGACAGCTTCTGTCCCTGCGGGGATCGCCGCAGCACGCCGATCACTTGCTCGACAACAGGGCGGACCGGCTGAACCGGCCCCGACCGCGCGCGAAGGCCGGTCCGGGCCCGCACCAGTTCGCGCTCGACATGCCGGCGCATCCCGGCCGTGATGGCTTCGATCTCGTCGGCAAGACACGTATCGCCGCGAGCGCGGAGTTCCTCCGCGTTGGCGCTCAAAACCGTCAGTGGCGTCTTCAGGCCATGCGCCAGGTCGGCGGCCCGCGTCCGCGCGCGGGTGATGGCCTTTTCCTGTTCGTCGAGCAGATGGTCGACCTCGGCGGCGAGCGGGCGGACTTCGTCCGGGAAGGCTGTTCCCAGCCGACCTGCCTCGCCAGAGCGGACCTGCGCGAGACGGCGGCGCACCGCATCGAGCGGGCGCAGGCCGACACTGACCTGGATCCAGGCGGCGGCAATCAGGATAGTGGCGAGAAGGGACAGGGAAGGGGCGAGATCGGACGCAAACGCCAGGCCGGCGGCATGGACCTCCGCGCGGTCGACAGCCACCGCGACGCGGATCGTCCCGCTCCCGAGGCTTGCCGGCAGGGCAATCCGGCGCTCGACCGCCAGCAGGGAGACACCGCCCGGACCCGGGATCGTATGCTGGTGGACCTCTCCGGCTTCTGGCACGTCAGGCGGCAGTGGCAGTATGGCGTCCCAGAGGGAGCGTGACCGCAGCACGGTGTTGGTTCCCTCCTCGGCAATTTGCCAGTAAAGGCCGCTCAAGGGCTGGCGGAACCGCGGCTCGGCCGGCGACACGCCGATGTCGAGCGTGCCATCCGCAGTCCGGGCGAGATTGCTCGCGAGCTGGTTGAGATGCGAGCCCAGCTCGGCCGCCATGCGCCGTTCCACGTGCCGCTCGAACAGCAGCAGCAAGCCAAAACCCGCCATTGCCAGAGCAAGGAGGATGGAGGCCGCTCCAGCGGCGAGAAGGCGCAGCCTGAGCGATCCCTGCCTCATGGGGCGGCACGCTCCGGCACGAGATAGCCGAAGCCGCGGCGTGTCTCGATCAGGTCGACGCCGAGCTTGCGGCGCAGGCGCCCGACGAGCACCTCCAGGGCGTTCGGGTCGCGGTCATGGTCATGCGCATAGAGGTGCTCCATCAGTTCCGTCGGCGGGATCACCCGCCCCGCATGGTGCATGAGGTAGCTCAGGCAGCGGTATTCCAACGGCGAGAGGTTGACGGGCACCTCGTCGACCGTGACCCGCATCTTGCGGGTGTCGAGCGCGACCGGACCTGACATGAAGATCGGTGCGGACCGGCCGGCGGCGCGGCGCAGCAGCGCGCGCACCCGAGCCAGCAGTTCCTCCATCGCGAACGGCTTGGCAAGATAATCGTCGGCACCGGCATCGATGCCCTCGACCCGCTCCGCCCAGGCACCGCGCGCGGTGAGGATCAGGACCGGGAGATCGCGCCCGGATGTCCGCCACCTCCGGAGCACGGCAAGGCCGTCCATCTTCGGCAGGCCGAGATCGAGGACGGCGAGATCATACTCTTCCGTGTCGCCGTGGAACCAGGCCTCCTCTCCATCGGCGACCTGATCGACGGCGTAGCCCGCATCTTCCAGAACAGCCGCAACCTTGCGGGCGATGCGGGGATCATCCTCGACGAGCAGGATGCGCATCAGTGGCCCTCCCGCTTGAGGATCGCGGCCGTGGCGGCATCGACATAGACCTCCCACAGCCGCCCGGCCGGATCGATCACCTTGAACTCGTAGATCCAGCGCCCGCGCTTGCGCTCGAACTCGACGCCGACGACCTCGCCGCCGAGATCGGCCCGCACCCGTGTCAGGATCTCGGCCAGGGCGAGCGCCTCTCCCTGCTCGACAGCATGGCGGGCCCGGTCATAGTCGCGCTCGCGGTCCGCCTTGGCGGCAGGCGGCGGCAGGACTGCGGCGAGGCCGAGGACGATAATGGCGCGGCGGGTCTTGCTCATGAGGCGAGGATGCTCCCGCGCGCCTGACAATTCGCTGACATGGATCAACAGCCGGCCGAAAGCGACAGGTCGCTAAGGTCGCTCCCATCGATCCGGATACGCCGTTCGGATCAGGACCACAGGAGACCGACATGCGTACGATCATCATGATTTCAGCCCTTCTTGCGGCAGGCCTTGCAACCCCAGCCCTGGCGGATGGATCCAACCGCCGCTGCGCTCCCGGTGCCGACGGCCGCGTCGTCGCGGCAAGCGAGGTGAGCAAGAAGCTTGAAGACCTTGGCTACCGTGTCGACCGGATCAAGGCCGAGGACGGGTGCTACGAAGTCCGGGCCGTGAACGGCAGCGGCTTCCCGATCAAGGCCATCTACACCCAGGCAACGGGCGAGCTCGTCCGGGCGCGGCTTCGCTGAGCGGAAACACAAACCAGCCAAGCGAACGAAGAACCAGGAGATCCAATCATGGCTACGAAGAAAACGCTTGCCGCCACTCTGCTCGCACTCGGCCTGGCAGCCGGGCCCGTCGGGGCCGTATCCGCCGATGCTCCAGACAGGCACGGGGCACCCGCCCTGGAGCTGCGGCTCAACAACGGCCAGAAGTGGCGCACGGACGAGGTCCTAAGGGCGGAGATGAGCCAGATTCGAGACGTGATGCATGCCTCCCTGCCGCCGATCCACTCAGGCCGATACAACGCGGCCGACTTGTCCACGCTCGGCGACTGGGTGCAGGAGCAGGTTCACGTCGTGGTGGCGAACTGCAAACTGCCTGAGGAGGCGGACCTCCAACTCCATGTCGCGCTGACGCAGATCCTCGACGGCGTCAACACCATGAAGGAGGAGGGCGGGCAGGAACTGGGCTCCGCAGCCATCGTGCAGGCGCTGAACGCCTATGGCGACCACTTCGATCATCCGGGCTGGACGCCGCTGGAGCATTGATCGCGGGGGCGTCGCTGAAGAGATCCGCGATAGTCCTCGGTTGACCCTGATCAATGACATGAAGCGGCGGGGGCGAGAATGTCAGCCGCGTGAAAACTCGAAAGCAGATAGGGACCGGCTGCCAGGGGCAGCCGAAGGAGCGCCCGATGGGGCACATCAAGATTGCATTCTGGGGCTCCTTGGCCCTGCTCGCCGGCCTGTGGCTTCTCGCCGATCCACTTGCCCTGCTGGCCAACGGCTTCTTCGCGCTGCGTGGGTCGATGGTCCAGCTCAGCGGTATTCTGGCCATGGGCTGCATGAGCCTGGCGATGATCCTCGCCCTGCGCCCGCGCTGGCCCGAGCGCTGGCTCGGCGGCCTCGACAAGATGTACCGCCTGCACAGATGGTTCGGCATCGGCGGCCTTGTTCTTGCTGTCGTCCATTGGCTGTGGTCGCAGGGACCGAAATGGGCCGTCGGATTCGGCTGGCTGGAGCGGCCCGTCCGGGGAGCGAGGCCGGCGGTCGACAACGCGCTCCAGCAGTTCCTGCTGACCCAGCGCGGCACCGCGGAGGACATCGGCGAGTGGGCCTTCTATGCCGTCGTGCTGCTCATCATCGTGGCGCTGGTGCGCTGGATTCCGTATCGGCTGTTCTACAAGACCCACCGCCTGATCGCAGTCGCCTATCTGGTCCTGGTCTTCCACACCGTCGTACTGCTTCAGTTCAGTTCGTGGACGACGCCGCTGGGCGTGCTCATGGCCGGGATACTGGCCTGGGGAACGGTCGCGGCCGTGATGGTCTTGCTTCGCCGCGTCGGTGCCGACCGTAAGGTCGAGGGGCGGATCGCCAGCCTTCATTACTACCCGGAGCTGCGCGTTCTGGAAGGCGTCTTCGACCTCCCGGCCGGCTGGCCACCGGGCTGGCGGGGGCACAAGGCCGGGCAGTTCGCCTTCGTGACCTCGGATACCTCCGAGGGACCTCACCCTTTCACAATCGCTTCCGCCTGGAACCCAGCCGAGCGCCGGCTTACCTTCATCGCCAAGGAACTCGGCGATTTCACCCGCACCCTGCACGATACGGCGTATGTCGGCCAGCCTGTGGTGGTGGAGGGGCCTTACGGCTGCTTCACCTTCGAGGACGAGGCTCCACGACAGATCTGGGTCGGCGGCGGGATCGGCATCACGCCTTTCATCGCCCGCATGAAGCAGATCGCCCGGGAGCGGCAGGCGGCGCCGGGCACATCCGCACGGCAGGAGATTCATCTGTTCCATTCGACGGCCGAGTACAGTGAGGAGGCCATCGCGAAGCTGAAGGCTGACGCCGAGGCCGCCAATGTTCACCTGCACGTCTTCCACGACAAGCGCGACGGCCGCCTGACCGGCGGGCGCATCCGCGCCGCGGTGCCGGGCTGGCGCGAGGCCAGCATCTGGTTCTGCGGCCCGCCCGGATTCGGAGAGGCGCTGCGGCGGGATTTTGCGAACCACGGGCTGAAGGTGGGCCAGCACTTCCACCAGGAACTCTTCGCCATGCGTTGAGCCGGTCCTTTGAGCGGATCATAACCGCAGAGCAGATCAATGCAGCGCATCTTCTCTGGAGCCGGACACGCCGCTTCCCTCGTCTCAGAACGCACTTGGGGACTCCCTTGCCGGGGATCACCGGGAGTCCGGAACGTCTCTCAATGACACCGGGTGGACCCTGGCCGCATGCTGATCGTTCAGGCGCCGCCTATGATCGGCTATGATCTCGATAGACCAGCACCCGATGATCCGAAGTCGGAATATTTCGATATCGAATGGCAGAAGCCTGCCAGGATCGTCGTTCACTTGTCGTGACGGACATCAGGTGCCTGGGCGCGGGAAGGACGACCGTGCGTACCCGGGGTCGAGCATCTAGGAAAGAGAGCAGGGGGCGTCGCGCTGCGCCAGGAAGCGCTTCGACACCTGGGAGGTTGCGCCAGATCAATGCGGCCTTCCTCCCTGTGCCTATCACATCTCTTCGAGGCTCCTCATGGCCGCACCTGGGAGGGAATGACACATGATCCAGAACATCAAGAGCGTGTTGATAGGCCTGACAAAGGAATTCGGCCTGGACGAGACCTCTTCCGCTCTGGGCTATGGACTCTCGCTGGCGCAGCAGGCAGGCGCCCACGCTACGGTACAGGCGGCCTCCATCAAGATCGCCCTGTCCAGCACCGGGATCAGCAAGGTCGTCGCCGGCCTTGTCCGGGAGGAGAACCAGCGCCTTCATGCTCTCGCCGAGGCGGCTGCCCGCAGGGCGCAAGGCGATGCCGACGCCGCGGGCGTCGCGTGCTCCATCGCTTCCCCGCATCTCAGCTACCCGCAACTGCTGGCCGTCTTCAGGGCGCAGGCCCGCCTGCATGACCTCACCGTCGTCGATGCGGAATCAGAAGTCCTCACGCCCGACCGGGGCCTGATTGAGGCCCTGCTGATGGACAGCGGACGTCCGCTCCTTGTTGTCCCGCCTGGGCAGGAGGTCTTCCATGCCAAGCGCATCATCGTGGCCTGGGACGGCAGCGGGCGCGCCGCCAGGGCGGCGGCTGATGCCCTGCCGTTCCTGCGAGCGGCCGAGATCGTGGAAGTGATTGCCGTGATGGGCGAGAAGGACCTACCCGCCAATGTTACCGGCGCCGACATCGCGCCCCACCTGACCCGCCATGGCGTCAACGTGACAGTCCAGACCCTGCCGGCGCTCGGAGGCGACGTCGCCGAGACTCTGCGCAACCATGCCACTCTGACTCATGCCGACATGATCGTGATGGGCGGCTACGTCCACTCGCGGTTGCGCGAGCTGGTGTTTGGTGGCGTCACCCAGTCGCTGCTCAAGCAGAGCCCCGTGCCGCTGTTGCTGTCCTACTGAACACAGGAGGAACCGCCATGCCTAAGATGAAAGCCGCCATTTTCGTCGAGCCCGGCCGTATCGTGCTCGACGAGAAGCCGATCCCGGACGTGGGTCCGCTGGACGCCCTTGTCCGGATCACCACCACCACGATCTGTGGCACTGACGTTCACATCCTCAAGGGCGAGTATCCGGTCGCCCGCGGCCTGACCATCGGTCACGAGCCCGTCGGCGTCATCGAGAAGCTCGGCTCGGCGGTGCAGGGCTATCGGGAGGGGCAGCGCGTGATCGCCGGGGCGATCTGCACTTCCGGCCACAGCCATGCGGCCTTGTGCGGCTGCCACGCCCAGGACGGTTCCAGCACACGTCACGGCTGGAAGGGCATGGGCGGATGGAAGTTCGGCAATACCATAGACGGCACCCAGGCCGAGTACGTGCTCGTTCCCGACGCCATGGCCAACCTGGCTCCGGTGCCGGATGGGCTCACCGATGAGCAGGTGCTGATGTGCCCGGACATCATGTCGACCGGCTTCTCCGGCGCGGAAAGCGGCGCCATCCGTATCGGGGACACCGTGGCGGTGTTCGCCCAAGGCCCGATCGGTCTGTGCGCCACGGCCGGGGCGCGGCTCATGGGGGCGACCACCATCATCGCCGTCGACAGCGTACCGGCCCGCATGGAGATGGCCCGCAGCATGGGTGCGGATCATGTGGTCGACTTCACGAAAGCCGATCCGGTGGAGGAGATCATGCGCCTCACCGACGGTCGCGGGGTGGACGTGTCCATCGAAGCCCTGGGGCGGCAGCAGACCTTCGAGGGGGCCCTGCGTGTCCTGCGTCCCGGGGGCACGCTCTCGTCACTGGGTGTCTATTCCGGCGACCTGAAGATTCCGCTCGATGCCTTCCTGGCGGGTCTGGGCGATCATACCATCCGGACGACGCTTTGCCCGGGCGGCAAGGAGCGCATGCGCCGCCTCATGGATGTGATCGCGTCCGGACGGGTCGACACGCGTCCGCTGGTGACGCACCGCTTCAAGCTCGATCAGATCGAGGAGGCCTATGACCTGTTCGCCAACCAGCGTGACGGCGTGCTCAAGGTCGCCATCACGCCCTAGTGATCTCCCGCGGCGATTGCGCCCCCAATTGGAACGGTAGTTTGGCCCGCCAATGACTGGCTGGGCGTGCCGACAGGCGTCGTCGGCTCGAAACAGAGGATGACGATGGAACAGCGCGAGAAGCCGTGGCACAGCCGAACCGCGCGGGAGGTTCTGGAGGAGGTCAGGAGCTCGAACGACGGCCTCTCCGCGGGCGAAGCGGCAAAACGCCTGTCCACGCATGGCCCAAACGAGCTTCCCGCCACCGTCGGGCGGCCTGCGCTCCTGCGCTTCCTGGCGCAGTTCAACAACGTCCTGATCTATTTCCTGCTCGTCGCCGCCGTTGCGGCAGCCCTTCTCGGACATATGGTCGATGCGGTCGTGATTGCCGCGGTCGTGATCGTGAACGCCATCATCGGATTCATCCAGGAGGGCAAGGCCGAGAAGGCGCTC
>Ga0182736_1002656_pt1 | contig 13143 bp, 9 predicted proteins | sample eDN5th30CKraftBY_FD_128882 | JGI IMG/M metagenome (GOLD analysis project Ga0182736, IMG submission 128882) | Enriched backyard soil microbial communities from Emeryville, California, USA - eDNA 5th pass 30_C Kraft BY (version 2) (version 2) | ecosystem: Environmental > Terrestrial > Soil >...
GCCGGCTCGGCTATTGGGCGGTCGGCATTCCGCCGTCGGGACCGATGGACGACCGCTCGATGCGCCTCGGCAATCGTCTCATCGGCAACGCCGCCGACGCCGCCGCGCTCGAAGTGACGATGAGCGGCCCGACGCTGCGCTTCAATACCGATGCGGTGATCGCGATCACGGGCGCTGACATTCCCGTCACGCTCGACGACATCGCGCAGCCGATGCACACCAGCATCCATGTAGCGGCGGGCTCGACGCTCGCGCTCGGCACCATTCGCGGCGCGGGCGCGCGTGCCTATCTGTGCGTGCGCGGCGGCTTCGATGTCGCGTCGTATCTCGGCAGCCGCAGCACGTTCACGCTCGGCCAGTTCGGCGGACACGGCGGACGCGCGATCCGCGCCGGCGACGTGCTGCACGTCTATCCGCTCGGCGACGCGCAAGCAGGCGCGACGCTCGGCGATGCGCTGCGCCTCGAACCTGTTCGCACGATCCGCGTCATCTACGGCCCGCATGGCGCGCCCGAGTATTTCAGCGCGGCGTATATCGAACGCTTCTTCGATACCGAATGGGAAGTGCACTTCAATTCGAGCCGTACCGGCGTGCGCCTGATCGGGCCGAAGCCCGAATGGGCGCGCGAGGACGGCGGCGAGGCGGGCCTGCATCCGTCGAATATTCACGACAATCCGTATGCCGTCGGCGCGATCGACTTCACCGGCGACATGCCCGTGATCCTCGGCCCCGACGGCCCGAGCCTCGGCGGTTTCGTGTGTCCGGTGACGATCATCGAAGCGGACTTGTGGCAGATCGGCCAGTTGAAGGCGGGCGACAAGGTGCGCTTCCTTCCCGTCGAGATCGGCGAAGCGCGTCGGGCCGCGCGGCGGCGGCGTCGTGAAATCGAATCGCTCGATATCGAACGCGGCGAAGTGACCGAACGACGTGCGGCGCTGACCTCGCCCATCGTGCTCGATAGCGGATCGGGCCGCGAAAGACTCGTCGCGCGCGTGTCCGGCGATACGCATCTGCTGCTCGAAATCGGCCCGGCGGAACTCGATCTCGTATCGCGCTTTCGCGGTCATGCGCTGATGCAGTCGCTCGAATCGCAGGCGCTTCCCGGCGTGGTCGATCTGACGCCGGGCATCCGCTCGCTGCAGATTCATTATCGGCCCGACGACTTGCCGCTCGCGCGTCTGCTTGCGATCGTCGAAGAAGCGTGGGCGCAAGTGCTGCTGCAAGGCGATCTGCGCGTGCCGTCGCGCATCGTGCATCTGCCGCTTTCGTGGGACGATCCGGCGTGCAGGCTCGCGATCGACAAGTACATGACGACGGTGCGCAAGGATGCGCCGTGGTGCCCGAGCAATCTGGAGTTCATCCGGCGCATCAACGATCTCGATTCCATCGATGCCGTTAGAAAGATCGTCTTCGATGCGAGCTATCTCGTGATGGGTCTCGGCGACGTGTATCTCGGCGCGCCGGTCGCGACGCCGCTCGATCCGCGTCATCGTCTGGTGACGACGAAGTACAACCCGGCGCGAACGTGGACGGCGGAGAACTCGGTCGGCATCGGCGGCGCGTATCTGTGCGTGTACGGCATGGAAGGTCCGGGCGGATATCAGTTCGTCGGACGCACGTTGCAGATGTGGAACCGCTACGCGCAGACCGCGGATTTCTGCGGCCAGCACTATCTGCTGCGCTTCTTCGATCAGATCCGCTTCTACGAAGTGTCCGCCGACGAACTCATGCGCATTCGCGCGGATTTTCCGCTCGGGCGCTATCCGCTGCGCATCGAGGAAACGGAGCTGTCCTTGCCGGACTATCAGGCGTTTCTCGCAGACGAAGCGTCGAGCATCGATGCGTTCCGCACGCGTCAGCAAGCGGCGTTTCAGGCCGAACGCGAGCGCTGGCGCGAAGCGGGCGCATCGGAAGACGCGCAGGATGCGCCACTCGTCGATGACACCGAACTCGCACCGCTCAAGGCTGGCGAACTCGCCATCGACAGCGAGATCGCGGGCAGCCTGTGGCAAGTGAAAGCGGCCCCTGGCGATGAAGTCGCGGCGGGCGACGTGCTGCTCGTCATCGAGTCGATGAAGATGGAGATTGCCGTCTGCGCGCCGTGCGCGGGCACCGTCGCCGCGATCCATGTCGCGCCGGGTTCTCCGCTGCGCGCGGGACAGCGCATCGCGGTCATCGAACGTCACTGAATCTATCCAACGGAAAACCATGTCGACATTCGATCTGCGTCTCTCCACGCTGCGCCGCGAATATCGCGAAGGCTCGCTCACGCCGCGCAAGCTCATCGCCCGGTTGCGCGACAAAGCCGCCGCGCTCAATCCCGAGTTCAATCTCTTCATCCATCTGCTGACGGAAGAAGAGATCGCGCCTTTCGTCGATCGGCTCGAAGGCCACGATCCGGACAGTTTGCCGCTCTACGGCATTCCGTTCGCGATCAAGGACAACATCGACCTCGCGGGCATCGAAACGACGGCGGGCTGTCCCGCGTTCGCGTACACGCCCGATGAATCCGCGACGCTCGTCGGCCAGTTGATCGCGCTCGGCGCGATTCCGCTCGGCAAGACCAATCTCGACCAGTTCGCGACCGGTCTCAACGGCACGCGCTCGCCGTATGGCAAGTGCCGCAACAGCGTGCATCCCGGGTATCCGTCGGGCGGATCGAGCGCGGGGTCGTCGCTTGCGGTCGCGCTCGGCGTCGCGAGCTTCGCGCTCGGCACCGACACGGCCGGATCGGGACGCGTGCCTGCCGCGCTGAACAATCTCGTCGGCCTCAAACCGACGAAAGGATTGCTCTCGACCGCGGGCGTCGTGCCGGCATGCCGTACGCTCGACTGCGTGACGTTCTTCACGGCAACCGCCGCCGAAGCCAGCGAACTGCTCGCGCTGACCGCGCGGCACGATCCGCGCGACGCATACAGCCGACGCAATCCGCAATGGAACGCGGCGCGTGCGTTCGGCACGCCGCACGCGTTCCGTTTCGGCGTGCCCGCGCAACTGGAGTTCGCGGGCTGCAGCGAAAGCCCCGCATTGTTCGCGCAAACGCGTGCGCTACTCGAAGCGGCGGGCGGCGAAGCGGTCGAGATCGACTTTCAGCCGTTCGTCGAGGCGGCGCAATTGCTGTATCAGGGACCGTGGGTTGGCGAGCGCTATAGCGTGACGGGCGAGTTGATGACGACGCAGCCGGATGCCGTGCTGCCCGTCATTCGCGATGTCCTGGCGAAAGCGCCGGGCGCGACTGCTGTCGAGCTGTTTCGCGCGCAGTATCGGCTTCAGGATCTGAAGACGCTATGCGATGCATCGCTCGATACGCTCGACTTCGTGCTCACGCCGACGTATCCGCGACCGGTGACGCTCGCTGAACTGGAGCGCGATCCCATCGGCCCGAATTCGCTGCTCGGCTACTACACGAACTTCATGAACCTGCTGGACTATGCGGCGGTGGCCGCGCCCGCCGGCTTCATGGAGAACGGATTGCCGTGGGGCGTGACCGTCTTCGGCCGCGCGTTCACGGATCAATATCTGCTCGGCGTCGCCGATCTGCTTCAGCGCAGAAGCGGCATGCGCTGCGTCGGGGGAGGCGAAGTCGATGCGAGTCCGCACGGCGCGGCGGCCAACGATCGCATGACGGTCGCGGTATGCGGCGCGCACATGCAGGGCTTGCCGCTCAATCGCGATCTCGTCGCGCGGGGCGCGCGTCTCGTGCGGGCGACGCGCACCGCGCCTTGCTATCGGCTATGCGCGTTGCCCGCATCGGCCGACGGCACGCGCAGGCCAGGCATGTGGCGCGTCGCGGACGATGGCGTCGGCATCGCCGTGGAGGTCTGGGAGATGCCGAGCGCGGAATTCGGATCGTTCCTCGCGACGATTCCTTCTCCGCTCGGGCTGGGCAAGGTCGAGCTGTCGGACGGTTCGTGGACGGCCGGTTTCATCTGCGAGCCGTACGCGGTGCAATCCGCCGAAGACATATCGGCGTTCGGCGGATGGCGCGCGTGGCTCGACGGTCGGCATCTTCAAGCCGCGCCTGGTTGATCGATCGGATTTGTCAACGCGCAGTCTGCAGCGAGCGCAAGGCCCGGCAAAGGAAAAGCGGATTCATGTCGCCAGAGAGGAATCTTGCGCGACGTCGCGGTGAATCCCGCACGCCTTTTTGAGCGAAGCGCCGAAGATGAGCCAGAGTGCGAGCGAGCCTGTCGATACGCCTCCCAGCACAAAGAACGCCGTTGCATAACCGAAATGCTGCGCGAGCACGCCGCCCAGTGCCGGGCTAAGCGCAGCGCCCATGCCCTGCACGGTCATCACGACGCCCTGCCCCACGTTCACTCGTCCGGTTCCCCGCAGCAAGCGCACGACCAACGCGGGGACCGCGACGCTTTGCAGACCCGCGCCGATTCCGTCGAGCGCCTGCACGGGCCACACGCCCCATGCCGCGATAAACATTCCCGCCACGAGTCCGCGCGCCGGCAGCGCGAGAAACGTGATCAGGATCACACCCCAGTAGCCGATTCGCTGGATGAGGCGGTTCGCGAAGATCGCCGCGACGACCATCACGAGTTGCGCAATCACGATGGTCTGCGCAGTGAACGCACTCGGATCGCCCTGATGCGCCGCCACGACCGCGAGCCCGTAAAGCGGCAGCATCGCCGCGTTGCCGAGATGGAACATCGCCAGCGAGGCGGCGAGGAGCAAGATGGGCCGGCACGTCAGCAGCACGCGAAATCCGCTCGCCTGTTCATGCCCGGTCGGCGACGAACTGCTCAAGCCGCGTGCGCTGTCGTGATCGATCGCATCGCGCCGGATGAGCAGCGTCGAAATCACCGTCATCGCGCCGAACACGCCCGCGAGCACGAACACCGCGCCGAACCCATAGCGCCATCCGAGCCAGCCGGACAGCGCGGCGCCTACGACGTTTCCCGCGTGATTGGCCACCTGATTGCGGCCGAACTGCCTGTCGAATCCTTTCTCGCGCACGATTCCCAGCGTGACGCCGGCGACGGCGGGACCGAGCGCAGCGCCCGTGACCGCGGTGAATATCTGCGATGCAGCGACCATCCAGTAGCTGTGCGATACCCTTAGCACGAGCGATGCAAGCGTCGTCATCACGCCTGCGATGACGATGACGCCGCGCTTGTGATGCGTCGCATCGACCAATGCGCCAGCCGGGGACGCGGCCAGCATGCCGGCGATGCCGCCCAACGTCATCACGGTTCCGATCGCATCCGCATGCCAGCCGTGCGCCTGCAGGAAAACGCCGAGAAACGGCCCGATGCCCGCCTGCACGTCCGCCATGAAGAAGTTCAGCCCTTCTAACGCGTATGAGGGATTCATGGTTCACCAATGACGTCCGTTTGGTTGGGCCTTGGTCGGTTCCGAGCGCGGGCTTCGCTTTGAGACTTTGGGATCGCACTCAACCGTTTTCGGGCGCGTCGACGAGCTGGGCGATTTCATCGACCTCGATCGTCCGACCATGCCTGTTCCTGACGCCGTGCCCCCAGGCGTGGACATGCGCGCCCGGACTCAGGTAATCGGCCAATTCGGCCGCGGCGTGCGGTGGCATGCGCAACGAGGTGCCATCGTCGAGCAAGGCGCCGCGCAATTCGCCTTTCGGTCCGAAGAGCGACAGCCGGACCTCGCCCGACGCTTCCATCGCCTTGCGCTCGACATGCGGTCTCTGATGCGTTTCGGCGTTAGCGTGCGGACCTTCGTCGCGAATGAGCACACCGCTTTTCGATGTCAGCGAGACAGCGGCGATGATGTCCGCGTCTCGCGGCTTTATCCCGCGCACGCGGATCTGATCGCCCGGCGCGACATGCCGCGCGAGTTCCTTCGATAGATGCGGTGGAAAATGAACCTGACGCGAGCCGAGCACGAGGCCGTCGATTTCTCCGTGTGAATTGAGCAGAAAACGTGTCACCTTTCCGCGGGTCTCGGGAAGGCTGGCGGGATCGATCCAATGCATGTTGCTACTCCTGAATGAGCGTGAGTGGGTAGGTCAGGCTTGCGCCGATCAGGGCGCTGTCGGCGGACGGTCGTAAATCTGCGTGAGATTGCCAGGCGAACCGAATGACGTCGCCTGAAGCGCCGTGCCGTATTGATTGCGCGTGCCATAGCCGCGCGCCGAAACCGTGGCTCCCGTTCGAACCAGGCTTCCGAACTGCTGTGCGACCGGAGGCGTGAGTTTGATGACCGTGCCATCGGAGAGAATCACGCCGTCGGGCTCGCCACGCGGCGCGGTCGTCACGTGCGCCACCTGCCCCTGCGCACTGAGGCGCGAGAGACCGGCGCCGCGCAGTTCCCGCGGAAGTGGTAGCGCGCCGGGCATCGGCGGCTGATCGATCAGTTGCTGTCCACTTCGCGTGTCGGCGATGCGTTGCGCGATGAAGTTGCCGCCTTCATCGTGGCAGCCGCTCAACTGCACGCTGTCGCCTTGGCGAACCGTCGAAGTCAGTTGCGCGCTCATGTGCGGCGGGAACCGTACGAGCGTCCCGTCGCTGGCGAGAAAGCCGTCGACATCGCCATCGGGATTCGTCAGAAAGCGCGCTACGGTCGCTTGCGTCGTGGACATCGAGGCCGCGTTGGAGATCGGTCTCGGGGCCAGGCCCGGAGGCCGAGGCGGCGGCGCGTCTGCGGAGACCGGCGGCGGGGGCGGCGGCGCCGTCACAGCGCTCGTTTGCGCTGCGCAACTCGCGCTCATCGCGAGGGCGGCGGCAAGGCTCGTCGCGCCGAGCAGGCGAACGGCGATTCGCCGATTGGCTGGCTGGGTCGATTGCATGTTTCACTCCTTTCGCGTGGCGCGGAGTGTTCTGCAAGTGCTATGCCATTCGAAGAATGCTGAAGACTTCGACGTCTTGCGCGAACGAAGATCGTCGATGTGTCAACGAAACGGACATCGCCTGTCCGATTCGTTGACACTCGTTTCCCTACGACAACGCGTCGGACATTCCGAGACTCGTCATCCGCGTATAGAGCGACTGACGGCTGATGCCGAGCCTCCTTGCCGCCTCCGCGCGATTGCCACCCGACGCAGCCAGCGCGTGAGTAATCAGCGCGTGTTCGAGCCGCGCAACGGCTTCCGTAAGCGGAAGCTCGAGCAACGCTGGCGGAATTGCCTCGCCGGTTTTGTCTTTTGCCGCAACGAGAAACGCGAAATCTTCGCGTGTGAGCACTTGCCCCGGCGCAAGCGCACTCGCCCGCTCGATCGCGTTGGCCAGTTCGCGCACGTTCCCTGGCCAAAGGAAAGTGGCCAGAAGGCGCTGGGCATCGGCGGAGAGATGCTTGCGCGTCGCTTCGGTCGATGCAGCTTCCAGAAAGTGCTCGGCAAGCGGCAGGATGTCGGCCACACGCTCCCGTAGCGGGGGCATGTGCAACGGGATCACGTTGAGGCGAAAGAGCAGGTCCTGTCGAAACGTGCCCGCCTCGACCATCGCGGCAAGATCGCGATGCGTTGCCGCGATCACGCGCACATCGACCGATATTGTCCGGTTCGTTCCGAGCGGCGTGACTTGCCGTTCCTGTAGCGCGCGCAGCAGTTTCGCCTGCATGGAACGCGGCATGTCGCCGATCTCGTCGAGAAACAGCGTGCCGCCGTGCGCCTCTTCGATCCGGCCTTTGCGCTCGCCCTGAGCGCCGGTGAACGCGCCTCGCGCGTGCCCGAAGAGTTCGCTTTCGAGCAGGTCTTCGGGAATGGCCGCGCAGTTCACCGCGACGAAGGGACCGTTCGCGCGCGCCGAGGCGCGATGGAGCACGCGAGCGGCCACTTCCTTGCCGGTCCCGGTCTCGCCGGTGATCAGCACGGTCGAGTTCGTTCCCGCCGCGCGGCCCAGGCGCTTCTGCACGTCGCGCATGGCTTCGCTTACGCCGAGCAGTCGCGGCTCGCGAGAAGTCACGTCGTCGCTGAATGCGGGCGTGAGGGGGGAGCTTCGCTGCGCCGATAGTATCCGCTCCAGCAGCGCGACGATCTCATCGCGTCCGACCGGCTTGGTCAGATGTTCGAACGCGCCGAGCCGCATCGCGCCGATGGTGTTGTCGCTCGTGGCATGGGCCGTCAGCATGACGACGGGCACGGCTTGCAGCTTCGCGATCGCACGCAATGACTCGAGCACCGCAAGACCGTCCGCGCCCGGCAAGCGGAAGTCGAGAAAGATGCACTCGGGCGCCGGGTTCGCGCGCAGCCAATGCAGTGCCTCTTCGCCGGAGCGCGCCTCGATCGCCCGGTGGCCGAGGTCTTGCACGGTTTCCACGAGTCCTTCGCGGAAGGCATCGTCATCGTCGGTGATTAATATGGTCGCCATGGCAAGTCGATCACGAAGCACGTCATGTTCGAGTCGTCGTCGAGATAAGCACGTCCGCCGTGCGCCGACGCGATCTCCCGCACGACGGCAAGGCCCAGGCCGGACCCGTCGGGCCGCCCCGTCACGAATGGCTCGAAGATCCGTTCGCGCTCGGCCGCGCCGACGCCGGGACCATTATCGATGACCGTGAGCCGAAGCCGCTTCCCGTTCGCCGACTCGACGCCGCGTGCGCGGAGCATTACCTGTGTGCCAGACGGCGCGTGCCTCAGCGCGTTCAGGATGAGGTTGTCGAGCGCGCGGGCCAGTTGCACGGGATCGAAGATCGGCATGCCTGCGTCTTGCTCGACGTCCACATCTTTGCCGAGCGCGATGCCACGGCGTTCGGCGCCCGGCTCATGCGTATGAATAATGTCGTCGAGCCATGCGTGCAGGCTGACCTCACGCGTCTGCAGCGAAACGGGCTGCGTCAGCGCGAGCAGGCTCGTCACCTGCGACTCGATACGGCCCACCTGCTCGATGATCGACCTCAACGCTGCTTCGCGGCGCGCAGCATCGCCTGCCAGCGCGTTCTCGGCCTTCAGACGCATGGCGCCAGCCGGATTGCGAATTTCATGCGCGATTTGCGCCGCCATTTTGCCGAGCGTGCTGAACCGTTCGGCCTGTGCGAGCTGGGCGTTCAGTGCGTCTGCGTCCCGCTTGAGCTGCTCCGCACGCGCGACGTAGCGGTTGAGGGCTTCGACGATCTGATCCAGATCACGCTCGCCCAACCGTTCCAGCCGTTCGCCGCGCTCGAACTCGCCCTCTGGCGCAAGCGCGCGTTCAAGCCGGGTCAGGTTGTGCTTCCAGCGCTTGAGCGTCAGCGCCAGAAACACGGCGAGCACGACGATGACCGAGAGCACGCCGGCGAGGATGGCCGCTGCGCGCTGTCCGTATGGCCCGAGCGGCGGCCGCGCGCGCGTGAGCGTCCAGGCCAGCAGGCCCGCGTGGCGCGGCACGGGGCAAGCGATCGCGATGACGGCGTCCGTTCCGCTCGAAACGACATCGGCGCGCATCTGCCCGATGCTGGCTGCGTGCTGAAGCGTGCGCAGGATAAGCGGCGTCTCCGCTTCGGGCACGTCTCGTTTCATGCCGCTCCCGCCATAGGTCGGAAAGGCATAGGCCAGGAAGCCGTTCGGCGCGCCGGATGCCGGCTCTTTCGCCCAGAACCCGCCTTCGATGCCCTCGGTCCGTATCAGAACCAGATCGAGCACCGCGTGCATGAGATCTACATTGGTTGCGTCGGGATGCTGCATGGACATGTCGTAGCGCGAGGCCACCGCCTCGCATGCCGCTGCAGCCTGCTCCTTCGCGACGACCACGCGTTCCCCAAGTGCCGACGAAAGCGTGAGCCATACGGCACCGCTCAAGAGCCCGCACAGAACGGCGACCAGAAGCCAGAGCGTGAAGAGTTGAGTTGAGAACGACGGTCTCGGCATGGACGGTCTACGGGCGAGTCAAAGTGAGCGCGTTGGGAAGCAAGTATTCTGCCATCGACAGAATCCATCCACGTTCCGCGCTTCGTCGCCATTCTTCCCCGCTACCTCTGGAGGTAGCGACCATCGCCGCATGGCGTATCGGCGCGCATCGGTTCGGGAACTCGAGCGACATCGCGGACGAAAGCTCCGTCACGCGCACTTCGTACACGCGTGGTTAGCTGCGTGCGCGGCAGCAGAGCGCCTCAACCGCCGTCCTTCATCTCGCGCAGATGCTTGTAAACCGTCGCGCGGCCCATTCCGAGCACCTTGGCGACATAGTTCGCCGAGCTCTTGCCTTTGAATGCGCCCTGCGCGTGCAGCGCCTCGACGAGCTCACGCCGATGATCGCGCGTGAGCGAGTTGAGCGCGATCTGCCGCTCGCGCAGCCAGCCATGCAGGAAGGTGTTGATGCGCTCCTGCCAGTCGTCCTTGAAAAGCTCGACGGGCTGCGCGACGACGCCCGCGCCACGCAAAAAGAGATCGAGCGTCGAGCGCATCTCGTCGAACGCCGCGATGTTGAAATTGATGCACATCACGCCCGCGGCATTGCCCGCGTCGTCGAAGAGCGCCGTGCTCACGCAGCGCATGCGGCGTCCGTCCCAGTTGAGCTTTTCGTACGGACCGACGAGGCGCTCGCGCGCGGTCTCCTCGACATCTTCGAGCGCCGAGTCGTCGCCGATCTCGCGCTTCGACAGATTGTTCGACAGGTACGCGATGGTCTGGTCGGAGAGATCGTGGATCACCACTTCCGCATAGGGGAAGAAGAGCGTCGTGATGCTGTCCGCGATGTGCGCGTAGCGCGCGAGCAGCGATTCGCGAGCGGCGTCATCGGGCTTCGGCGTCTTGCGTCGGGGCATGGAAGTCGGCATGAGTTCGGAACGGCGAATGGCGATGATACCGCTAGGCCGCCGCGCGCTGCTTCGCGAGATGAACATACAGCGCGTGCGCGACCGCGATGTCCTCGAGGCCGAGCCCGATCGAGCGGAAAAACACCGCGCGCTCATGCGAAGGTGCGGGACACGCGCCGCGCGCAAGCTCTGCAAGATCGCCGCGAATCGCATCGGGCGACCAGCCGTGACGCTCCCGCGCGATCACCATTTCGCCGGCGCTCGCGGGCGTCGTCCGCCGATAGTCGCAGTAGACATCGAGCGCGTTCAGCGCGGCCGCGTCGATCTCGTGCGCGCGCGCGACGTTCGTGCTGATGGAGGTAATAAGCGCAGGCTTCGTGAGCGCATCGAGCGCGAGCACCGGCGTGCCCGATGATGTGCACAGCATCACGACATCCGCATCGCGCACGCACTCGTCAACCGACGCCGCGACGCGCACACGCGCATCGAGCGCCCGCAGCGCGTCCGCACGCTCGCCATCGCTTGCGAGGCGCGGGGAATGGATGCGGATCTCCGACCATCCGCGCAACGGCGCGACATGCCGCAGATGCGCGAGCGCGACGCTTCCCGATCCGATGACCGCGAGCCGCTCGCTCGATACGCGCGCGAGCCGGTCGACCGCGAGCGCCGTCGTGCCCGCCGTGCGCTCGGTGGTGAGGAGCGCGGAATCGCACCACATCAGCGGCGCGCCGGTGCGCATCGACATGAGCGCGGTCCAGGCGGTGACGATCGGCGCGCCAGGCTGCGCGATGTAGGGCGAGAGCTTCGCGCCGAAGACCTCGTGCTTCGCCAAAACGCCGAGATAGGTGATGAAATCGCCGGCATCGCGCGGAAACAACGTGAGCGTCTGCGGCGGCTGAACGGCTTCGCCATCACCGAGCGCGGCGAACATCTCTTCGAGCGCGCCGCGGATATCGAGCGAAGGCAGCGCCCGCCTCACTTCCTCTTCGTGAACGATGAAAGGAATCTGCGCGCCGGGCGCGGCCTCGCGCGCTTCTTCGGGCAAGGAAATCATTCGAAAACCTCCGGTTCGTGGCCGTTGAGCGATTGCTTCGTGACTGCTTCGACGTAGACTATTTTGTCCATTCTAGACTTTTATTTTATTTTTCGTCTATATTTCGATTGGGCGCGCGGACATCTCCGCGCGCCTGGCGCAAGACAGAGACGGTGCGGGTTCACAAACGACCTTGGTGACGACAATGAACTGGAAGATGATCTGCTTCGCGGGCGCGGCGAGCCTCGCGTTCACAATTGGACTGGCGCACGCGGAGTCGCAGACCTTGCGATTCGGCGTCGAGGCCTCCTATCCGCCGTTCGAGAGCAAGACGCCGGCGGGCCAGCTCGAAGGCTTCGACATCGACATCGGCAACGCTGTGTGCCAGCGCATCAAGATGAAGTGCGTATGGGTGGAGAACAGCTTCGACGGGCTGATTCCGGCGCTGCAGGCGCGCAAGTTCGACGCGATCAATTCGGCGATGAACATCACCGACAAACGCAGGCAGGTGATCGACTTCACGCCACCCGTCTATGTCATGCCGATCCAGATGGTCGCGCGCCGCGACGCGAAGCTGCAGCCGACACCCGCGAGCCTCAAGGGCAAGTCCGTGGGCGTGCTGCAAGGCTCGACGCAAGAGGATTACGTGCGCAAGCACTGGGCGAGCGAAGGCGTGCAGGTCGTGACGTACCAGAGCCAGGACCAGATCTTCGCGGACCTGAGCGCCGGACGGCTCGACGGCGCGGTGCAGGAAGTGCAGACCGCCATCGACGGTTTCCTCGCGAAACCCGAGGGCAAGAACTTCGATTTCGCGGGCGCGGCCCTCACCGACCCGTCCACGCTCGGCGAAGGCACCGGCATCGGCTTGCGCAAGGACGATGCGGCGTTGAAGGCGAAGGTCGTCGCCGCGCTCGATTCGCTGAAGAAAGACGGCACACTGAGCGCTTTGTCGCAAAAGTACTTCAAACGCGACATCATTGCGAAATAGGCACTTCATCAGGCATCGGAAAAAATGGCTCAGGACGTGATCGTGCTCGGCGCGGGCATCGTGGGAGTGAGCGTGGCGCTGCATCTGCGGCAGCGCGGATGGCATGTGACGCTCGTCGATCGCCGCGCGCCCGGCGAGGCGACGAGCTTCGGCAATGCGGGCCTGATCGAGGCGTCGTCGGTCGTGCCTTATGCGTTTCCGCGCGACTGGGGCACCGTGCTCAAGTTCGCGATGAATCGCTCGACCGCGCTGCGCTACGACCTGCGCTCGCTGCCCGCGTATGCGCCGTGGCTCACGCGGTTCTGGTGGGAATCGGCGCCCGCGCGTCTGGCCGCCGCCGCGCGCGACATGCTGCCGCTCATTCAGCGAAGCGTGGCCGAGCATGAGGCGCTGATCGCGCGGGCAGGTCTCGCCGATCTCGTGCGGCCCACCGGCTGGCTCGAAGCGTATCGCTCGCGCGAGCAGTTCGAGC
>Ga0182736_1002657_pt1 | contig 13138 bp, 13 predicted proteins | sample eDN5th30CKraftBY_FD_128882 | JGI IMG/M metagenome (GOLD analysis project Ga0182736, IMG submission 128882) | Enriched backyard soil microbial communities from Emeryville, California, USA - eDNA 5th pass 30_C Kraft BY (version 2) (version 2) | ecosystem: Environmental > Terrestrial > Soil >...
AAGGCTGGCAGGTAGAAGTCGATCGCCAAGGGCCCAAACGCACTGAGTGCGCCCAGGATGAGCACCATTCGCAGGTTCATCAGGAATCCATAGCAGGCTAAGCAAGTGGCTGATTCTACCTGCTGTGGACCCTATCGATGTGAAAACATTTGCAACACTGTTACCCCCGGCGGGAGCAATCAGGTCTTCAGGCGAGTTCGGCCTGATACCCCTCATCCCGAATCGCAGTGAGAATCTGCTCCTGCGCCAACTCGCTCTGCACACGCACCTGTTTGCCCGCCAGATCAACTTCCACCCTGGCTGCAGCATCCTGCTCCTGCACCGCGCGGGTCACGGCTTTCACACAATGGCCGCAGGTCATGCCTTGTACATTGAACACTTGCATAGGGGTTGCCTCCTTCAGGTTTTCCACAAGTCTCAAGCTTGCCATCAGGGCAAGGTCAAGCCCTCCCTGCAACACCCGGGGTGGAAATCCGCGTCCGCGTCGGCCAAGCTGCGCCTTTGACGATCAGGCAAGCAGGAGATTTTTCATGTTCAGGGCAGCATTGGGCGTCGTCGGGCTATTGGGCGCGATGGCTGTGGTGCCACCGGCCTTCGCCGAGGGCAACTCAGCCTACAGCGTACTGATCATTTCCCGGGAGCGCCTGGAAGTGGCCGCCAATTGCGAAATCGGCGTGTACCTCAACGACCAGCTTTCCGGGCGCGTTTTCCAGGAGCAGTCCACCTCGTTCAACCTGCCGCCTGGCCCGGTGGATGTGCGCCTGCGCCTGCTACCTGGGCAAATGCCGGGTTGCGCAGCAGGTATAGAGGACCAGCGCAGCACGCGGTTGAATCTGCAGGCGGGCCAGATCAACAAATACCGCATCGCCATGGGGCAATATGGGCTGGAGTTGAAACGAGCCGACCTGGGCTATTGACCTTGCCTGCGTGGCAAGGTTGATGCTGGAGGCCTGTCCAAGGAGGAGAGCCATGCCCGCATCCACCACATACGACCTGCCGATCTCCGGCATGACCTGCGCCAGCTGTGCTGGCCGGGTCGAGCGCGCCCTGCGCAAGGTCGCCGGCGCTGAACAGGTCAGCGTAAACCTCACCACTGAAAAAGCCCGGGTTGTAGCCCCGCCTGCCAGCCTGCCAGCGTTGGTCGAAGCCGTGCGCGAGGCCGGCTACGGGGTACCAACCCGCACCCTCGAACTGCAGATAGGCGGTATGACCTGCGCCAGTTGTGTCGGCCGCGTAGAGCGCGCCCTGGGCAAAGTGCCGGGGGTCGGGCAGGTCAGCGTCAACTTGGCCAGCGAACGCGCACACCTCGAAGTGCTTGCGGCCCTGGATGACAACCTGCTGATCGACGCTGTGCAAAAAGCAGGCTACAGCGCCAGCCTGCCACAATCGACCAAGGACGACCAAAGCGCTGTCCAGCGACGCCTGCGCAACGAGCGCCTGGCAGTTGGTGCAGCCTTGCTGTTGGCCCTGCCGCTGGTATTACCCATGCTGGTACAACCGTTCGGCTTGCACTGGATGCTACCCGCCTGGGCGCAGTTCCTGCTGGCCACCCCCGTGCAGTTCATTCTCGGTGCCCGCTTCTACATTGCAGCCTGGAAGGCCGTGCGCGCCGGTGCCGGCAACATGGACCTGCTGGTAGCCCTGGGCACCAGCGCTGGCTATGGCCTGAGCCTGTACCAATGGGCACAGGCTCCCGCCGGCATGGCCCCGCACCTGTACTTCGAAGCCTCGGCCGTGGTGATTGCCCTGGTATTGCTGGGCAAGTACCTGGAAAGCCGCGCCAAGCGCCAGACCGCCAGTGCCATCCGCGCCCTCGAAGCCCTGCGCCCGGAACGCGCCGTGCGTGTGGTCGACGGCCTGGAGGAGGACGTGGCGATCGCCCAGTTGCGCTTGGGCGACCTGGTACTGGTCAAGCCCGGCGAGCGCTTCCCGGTCGACGGCGTGGTCGAAGACGGCAGCAGCCACGCCGATGAGGCCCTGATCAGCGGCGAGAGCCTGCCAGTGCCCAAGCAACCCGGCGACAGCGTCACCGGTGGCGCCATCAATGGCGAAGGCCGGCTGCTGGTGCGTACCCAGGCGCTGGGCACCGAGACCGTGCTGGCGCGCATCATCCGCCTGGTGGAAGACGCACAGGCCGCCAAAGCGCCGATCCAGAAGCTGGTCGACCGTGTCAGCCAGGTGTTCGTCCCCGCTGTGCTGGTACTGGCCCTGATCACCCTGATTGGCTGGTGGCTGGCGGGGACACCGCTGGAAACCGCGCTGATCAACGCCGTCGCCGTGCTGGTCATTGCCTGTCCCTGCGCCCTCGGCCTGGCCACGCCCGCCGCGATCATGGCCGGCACCGGGGTCGCCGCCCGCCACGGCATCCTGATCAAGGATGCCGAAGCCCTGGAGCGTGCCCATGCGGTCAACCGCGTCGTGTTCGACAAAACCGGCACCCTCACCTCCGGCAGCCCGCGGGTGGTTCACAGTCAGGCGCTGGACGGCAACAGTGCCGACCTGCACCGCCTGGCCGGCGCCCTGCAACGCGGGAGTGAACACCTGCTGGCCAAGGCGGTGCTGGTGGCCTGTGCAGAGCAAGGGCTGGACGTGCCAACCGTTGCCGACAGCCAGTCGCTGACCGGGCGCGGCATTGCCGGTCGCGTTGAAGGCCGTGAACTGGCGCTGGGCAACCGCCGACTGCTTGACGAAAGCGGCCTGCAGCCCGGCGAATTGGCCGCCCAGGCCCAGGCCTGGGAAGCCGAAGGACGCACACTGTCGTGGTTGATCGAACGCGGTACGCAAGCAAGAGTGGTGGGCCTGTTCGCCTTTGGTGACAGCCTCAAGCCCGGCGCCGCGCAGGCCATCGCCACCCTGCACGCCCAACACATCAGCAGCCACCTGCTGACCGGTGACAACCGTGGCAGCGCCAGAGTGGTTGCCGAGGCCCTGGGCATCGACGATGTGCATGCCGAAGTGCTACCGGCCGACAAGGCCGCAACCGTGACCGCGCTCAGGCAGGATGGTGTGGTCGCCATGGTTGGCGATGGCATCAACGATGCACCGGCGTTGGCCGCGGCCGACATCGGCATTGCCATGGGTGGCGGTACCGACGTGGCCATGCAGGCCGCCGGCATCACCCTGATGCGTGGCGACCCGCGCCTGGTGCCCGCCGCCCTGGAAATCAGCCGCAAGACCTACGCGAAGATCCGCCAGAACCTGTTCTGGGCATTCATCTACAACCTGATCGGCATCCCGCTGGCCGCGCTGGGTTACCTCAACCCGGTACTGGCGGGTGCCGCCATGGCCATGTCCAGCGTCAGCGTCGTCAGCAACGCACTGTGGCTCAAAACGTGGAAACCCACCAGCAGTACACAGGAGGCGCCATGAATATCGGTCAGGCCGCCCGCCGCAGCGGGCTCAGCACCAAGATGATCCGATACTACGAATCCATCGGCCTGCTCAAACCGGCCACACGCAGCGACAGCGGCTACCGGCTGTACCAGGCGGAGGACTTGCACAACCTGGCCTTCATCAAACGCTCCCGCGATCTGGGCTTTTCCCTTGAGGAGGTCGGCAAGTTACTGACCTTGTGGCAGGACCGCCAACGTGCGAGCGCCGATGTGAAGGCGCTGGCCATGCAGCACATCGATGAACTGAACCGGCGCATCGAGGAACTGGTGAGCCTGCGCGACACCCTCGGCGAACTGGTTTCGCATTGCCAGGGCGACGATCGCCCGGACTGCCCGATCCTCAAAGACCTGGCCAATGGCGCTCCTGGCAACTGCTGTCACTGAGCTGCCACGAGCTTTTGGTATGCCATAAATGTCCAAACACGACCGAATAGTCACCAACCACGACTTTATCCAATAAATACAGGCGTTTTGGCTTCATTAAACCCGGATGCTGCCGATGTAGTTGCTACCTGCCTCGTGTGTCAAAAATAAAAGTTCCGGGAGCGTCGATGAACATCAAACAGAAACTGACCTGGGCATTCGCGGTCATCGCCGGCTTGCCCATCGTTCTCGTGGCCACCTTGGTGGTCATCAACCTGCGCGGCGAAGCCCGCGATGGATTCCTCGACAGCAGCAGCCGGGAAATCCGCCAGGTCAGCAACGCGATGAACATCTTCTTCCAGGGGATCAACCAGAACGTCGAGTACATGGCTTCCCAGCCAATGGTCGCCGCCACGGGTAGCGAGCTGAACAAATACATGAGCGCAAACCCGTCCTACGAACTGGGCGAGCAGGCCAGCAAAATACTCGACTTCATGACCCGCCTGGCCAACTCACATCCCGCCTACGCCTACCTGTCCTACGGGGTGAGTGACGGCGGCTACACTGGGTGGCCGGCCGGCCAGAAGTTTGTCAATTATGACCCACGCACGCGCCCCTGGTACCAACTTGCCATGGCCAACCCTGGCAAGACGTTGCGCACCGGCGCCTACTACTGGGCCGCCGACGATGCGGTGCTGGTCAGCACCGTGCGCACCGTGGCCAACCAGCTGGGCAACCCCGGCGGCGTGGTCAACATCGACGTGTCGCTCAAAGGCCTGACCGAGATCGTCAAGCAGATCAAACTGGGCGAAAGCGGCTACCTGATGCTGGTGGAAAGCAACGGCAACGTGATGGTCGACCCACGCGACGCCGCCCACAACTTCAAGCAGCTGGGAAGCTTTGGCGACGGTTACGCCAAGCTGGCCAAAGCCGGCAAAGGCCTGGTCGAGGTCGAACTCAATGGCGTGCACTACATGGCCAACGTCTACCCCGACCAGCAACTGGGCTGGACCTTCATCGGCCTGATCGAACAAAGCGAAGTGATGCAGACCACCACCCGGCTCACTTGGCTGATCGGCGTCATCGCTGTCGTGTTGGCCGCACTGTTCGCGGTGGTCGGTGCGGCCTTTGCCAAGCTGATCGTGCGCCCGATCAACAGTGTCACCAATGGCCTGGAAGACATTGCCCAAGGTGAGGGTGACCTGACCCGCAACCTGGAAATCCGCGGCCGCGACGAAACCGCCCAACTGGCCAGCTGGTTCAACCAGTTCCTCGGTGCCATTCGCAGCCTGATCCAGCATATCGGCGCTGCTGCCAGCAAGATCCTCAGCACGTCCAGCAGCTCGACCCGCGTCTCCAGCGACATGGCCGAGGCGGCCGGCCGCCAGCGCGAAGCCGTGGACATGGTATCCACTGCTTTCCACGAAATGGTCGCCACCGCCAATGAAGTGGCACGCTCCTGCAGCCAGGCGGCGCAGTCGGCCGACAGCGGCCAGCAGCAGGCCCGCGAAGGCCAGCAGCAGATCGATGCGGCGGTACACAGCGTTGATCGCCTGAGCCAGGAAATCGAGCAATCGGCGCAGTCGATCCAGCAGCTGGAGCGTGACAGCAACGCCATTCAGTCGATCCTCGGCACCATCCGTTCGATTGCCGAACAAACCAACCTGCTGGCCCTCAACGCCGCCATCGAGGCGGCCCGTGCCGGTGAGCAGGGCCGTGGCTTTGCCGTGGTGGCCGACGAAGTGCGGGCGCTGGCCAAGCGTACTGCCGACTCCACCGCCGAAATCGACGGTTTGCTGGGCAACCTGGCCAGCCGTACCGCCGAAGTGGCCGAGCAGATGCACGCCAGCCTGGAAGTTTCGCAGCAGTCGGTGAGCCGTATTGGCCTGGCCCGCGACAGCTTTGGGCAGATCCGTGAGTCGGTGGACGTCATCCGCGACATGAATACCCAAATTGCTACGGCGGCCGAAGAACAGCATCAGGTGGCCGAGGACATCAACCGGCACATCAGCCAGATTCACGGGGATGCGCAGTTGGTGGCCGAGCTGGCCCAGGCAGCGCGCCAGGACTCCGAGAGCCTGGCCGGGCTGTCCAATGAGCTGGATACGCTGGTGCGCAGGTTCCGCACCTGATGTATGTGCCTGTGCCGGCCCTTTCGCGGCTAACCCCGCGAAAGGGCCGGCACAGGCCACCGAAAATCAGAGCTTCAATTCCCCCGGTGTCGCGCCAAACAGCTGCTTGAACGCCGCAATGTAGGCCGACGTGGAGTCATACCCACACCCCAGCGCCGCCTCGGTCACATTCTCCCCCGCCTCCAGCAACGCCAGCGAAGACAACAGCCGCATGCGCTGGCGCCAATTACGAAAGCTCAACCCGGTTTCCCGTTGAAACAGCCGCATCAGCGTCTTCTCCGAACACCCCAGCTCCCGCGCCCATTGCTGCAAGGTCTGCGACTGATCTGGTGCAGCGATCAAGCCATTGCACAGCGCCAGCAAACCAGGGTGGCGGGGCAACGGCAGCGAAAAACCGACTTCCGGCAAGGTGCGCAACTGGTCGAGCAGCACCGCCACCAGACGCGCCTCGGCGCTGTCGTCTTCTGGGTAATCCGCCGGGAACAGGCAGAACTGCTTGATCAGCTCGCGCGCCAGCGGCGTCACTTCCAACACCCGGCATTGTTCCGGCGCCCATGGGCAGGCATCGCGGCGCACATACAGGCTGCGCATCTCGGCTTGCATCGAGGTGACCACTTCATGCTCGGCATCAGCAGGGATCCATACCCCCCACTGCGGAGGGGCAAAGTAACTGCCGTCGCGTGTGTACACGCCGAGTACGCCGCTGATGGCATAGGAGAACTGTACCCAGTCGTGCTGGTGGCGAGTGGTCCAGGAGCCGGCGCCAAGGCTTTCGGCACGGGCGTAGAGCGGTCTGGGCAGGTGTTCCAGCGCGGGGATGGCGCGGGGGTGTCCGATGATCGGCATGGTTTCTTCTTTTAGTTCTGACCAGACAAGCCTAACAGCTGGATCATGATCAAGGCACTCGCCGCCTCTGCAGTTACCCTGGAGGGGCTTCAGCGCTCGACGATAACGGTCACCCCCTGCCCGCCTGCCGCACAGATCGAAATCAGCCCGCGCCCCTTACCCGCCGTCGCCAGCAGCTTGGCCAGGCTGGCCAATATCCGCCCACCGGTTGCCGCAAACGGGTGCCCGGCCGCCAGCGAACTGCCCTTGACATTGAGTTTGCTGCGGTCGATCGCGCCAAGCGGCGCCTCCAGGCCCAACCGTTCACGGCAGTAATCGGCATCCTCCCAGGCCTTGAGCGTGCACAGCACCTGGGCAGCAAAGGCTTCGTGGATTTCGTAATAGTCAAAGTCCTGCAGCGTCAGGCCATTGCGTGCCAGCAAGCGTGGCACGGCATACACCGGCGCCATCAATAACCCTTCGCGCCCCGTGACAAAATCCACCGCAGCGGTTTCGCCATCGACCAGATAGGCAAGCACCTGCAACCCCTGCTGCTGCGCCCACGCCTCGCTGCCCAACAGCACCAGCGAAGCACCATCGGTCAACGGCGTGGAATTACCCGCCGTCAATGTGCCTTGCCCGCTGCGGTCAAAGGCTGGTTTGAGCCTGGCCAACTGCTCAAGGCTCAGGTCGGGGCGCAGGTTGTTGTCCTGTGTCAGCGAAAGAAACGGCGTCAACAGGTCGTCCTGCCAACCCTCGGCATAGGCCGCAGCCAGCTTCTGGTGACTGAGCAGCGCCAGTTCGTCCTGCTCGGCGCGGCCAACGCGCCAGGTGTGGGCCATGCGTTCGCAATGCTCGCCCATCGACAACCCCGTACGCGGCTCGCTATTGCGTGGCAGCTCGGGTTTCAGGTGATGAGGCCGCAGCTTGAGAAAGGGCTTTAACCGATCGCCAAGGCTTTTGCCACGGTTGGCCTGCAGCATTATATGGCGCAAGCCTTCGTTGACGGCGATGGGCGCATCGGAGGTGCTATCGACACCGCCAGCAATACCGCAGTCGATCTGCCCCAGGGCAATCTTGTTGGCCACCAGCAGCGCAGCCTCCAGCCCGGTACCGCAGGCCTGCTGAATGTCATAGGCCGGGGTCTGCGGTGACAGGCGCGAACCCAACACGCACTCGCGGGTCAGGTTCATGTCGCGCGAGTGCTTGAGCACGGCACCGGCCACCACCTCGCCCAACCGCAGCCCGTGCAGGCAATAGCGTTCGATCAAGCCTTCAAGCGCGGCCGTGAGCATCGCCTGGTTGCTGGCCGTGGCGTAGGCGCCATTGGAGCGGGCGAAGGGGATCCGGTTGCCGCCCAGGATCGCGACCCGGCGAGTTGAACGCATGCGCTGGTTCCTCCTGAAACAATTTGATCGGTACAGCCTAGGTGTTTTTACCGCATTCGAACGACCCTGCCGCAAAGTTGGTCCACACTTTCAAGCTTGCCTTTCGGGAGACCACTCATGAGCGATCGCTACCTCGGTTTTGCCAACTCCAATCTCGGCCGCCGCCTCGTGGATGCCCTTGGCCTGCCACGCCCGGCGCCACTGGAGCGCTGGCAGGCTGGCCGCCTGCGGCCGGTGGAAGGTGCCCTGGTACTGGGTGGCGGGCCACTGGCGACGCAGGTCGAAGCCATCGCCCCGCGCCTCACTGACGAGGTATACAGCTTCAATGCCGACAACCTGCAGGCTGAAGCCTGGGTGGCCGGCCTGGGGCCGAAAATCAAGGCCGTGGTATTCGATGCCAGTCACTTGTCCGACAGCGATGCACTGAAGCAGTTGCGTGAATTTTTCCAGCCGCTGCTACGCAGTCTGGCCCCATGCGCCCATGTACTGGTGCTGGGCCGTGCACCGGAAGGCCTCGACAACCCACTGGCCAGCGTTGCACAGCGTGCCCTTGAGGGCTTCAGCCGCTCACTGGCCAAGGAACTGCGCAACGGCGCCACTGCCCAGCTGTTGTATGTCGCCCCCGGTGCCGAAGATCAGCTGGAAGGCGCCCTGCGCTTCTTCCTCTCGCCAAAGAGTGCCTTCATCTCTGGCCAGGTTCTGCGCCTGCAAGCCTGCACCAGCCAGGTGGAAGACTGGACCCGCCCACTGGGCGGTCGCCGTGCGCTGGTCACGGGGGCTGCGCGCGGTATCGGCGCCGCCATTGCGGAAACCTTGGCACGGGACGGCGCCGATGTACTGCTGCTGGATGTACCGCAGGCCAGCCAGGACCTAGACGCCCTCGCTGCACGCCTCGGCGGCAAGGCACTGCCACTGGATATATGCGCTGGCGATGCGGCAACGCAACTGCTCGCGGCCCTGCCCGACGGCATCGATATTGTGGTGCACAACGCCGGTATCACTCGCGACAAGACGCTGGCCAACATGACTCCGGAATACTGGGACGCCGTGCTGGCCGTGAACCTCAAGGCACCGCAGGTGCTCACCCAGGCGCTGTATGACAATGGCGCGCTGGGGGAAAACGCGCGCATCACCCTGCTGGCCTCGGTCAGCGGCATTGCCGGCAACCGCGGGCAGGCCAACTATGCCGCGAGCAAGGCCGGGCTGATTGGCCTGGCCCAGGCCTGGGCGCCACGGCTCGCCGAGCGCGGTGGCAGCATCAACGCCATCGCTCCCGGTTTCATCGAAACCCACATGACTGCAGCCATGCCCATGGGCCTGCGCGAGGCAGGGCGGCGCTTGAGTTCGTTGGGCCAGGGTGGGCGCCCGCAGGACGTCGCCGAAGCCATTGCGTGGCTCAGCCAGCCAGGCTCCGGGTCGGTCAACGGCCAGGTGTTGCGGGTGTGCGGTCAGGCACTGATGGGAGCTTGAGCATGAGCCGACAATGGCACGATCTGCACAACCCGGCCGCCCGCGCCAGCCTGTACCTGCGCGCAGCCAGCAAACGCACCATCAGCGGCGACCGGCTGCCGGACGATGGCCTGCGCTGTTTCATTCGGGTTCAGCCGGGCAACCTGGGGGCGTATCGAAGGCTTTGCCACTTTCCCGATGATGGTCGCCTGCCGGGGACTTATCCACATGTGATGGCGTTTGCCCTGCAATTGCAGTTGATGACTGCCGATGATTTCCCCTTTCCACTGCTTGGCCTGGTACACCTGCACAACCGCATCGAAGTGCTGCGCCCCCTTGGTGCTGTCGAAGGGCTACGTTTTGCGGTGCACGCGCACAACCTGCAGCGCCATGCCAAAGGTGGCACCTTCGACCTGGTCACCGAGGCTGAAGATGGCATCGGCCTGCTCTGGCGCGAGACCAGCCGCATGTTGGTGCGTGGCTTGACGCTGGAAGGCGAGGCAAGTGAGACCGCCGACACTGAGCCTGTTCCATTGCCCGAGGCCACCCGCTGGTATGCCGACAGTGATATCGGCCGGCGTTATGCCAAGGTGTGCGGGGATTACAACCCTATCCACCTCAGCGCGGTCAGTGCGCGGTTGTTCGGCTTCCCAAGGGCCATTGCCCATGGCATGTGGACCAAGGCCATGGCCTTGGCCGCGCTGCGCGGGCACCTGCCGCACAGTGGCTATGCCTTTGAGGTGGACTTCCGCAAGCCGGTAAGGTTGCCTTCGGAGGTGGTGCTCAGTGCCAGTGAAGCGGGCCCTTCGGGCCAACTGCGCCTGGATGGGCACGGGGGCGTGCTGCATATGGTCGGCCGTTGGGAGTGCCTGTAGGCCGGGCCTGTCCTGGCGGCATACGCTTGCTTTGCATCGGGCCTGGGCAGAAGCTATGCAGCAATAGGAGACCCCCGATGAACCTGCAAGAAATCACCCAACGCCTGCATCAGATCCGCGATACCAACGACTGGCGCGGCTTCCACAGCCCGAAGAACCTGGCCATGGCCGCCAGCGTCGAAATGGCCGAGCTGGTAGAAATCTTCCAGTGGCTGAGCGAGGACGAATCGCGCCAACTGCCTGCCGACAAACTGGCCCACGCCGGCCAGGAAATCGGTGACGTGGTGCTCTACCTGTTGCTGCTGTGCAGCGAACTGGGTCTGGACATGGACCAAGTGGTGCGTGCCAAGCTGGCCGACAGCGAGAGGCGCTTCGCCCGATGAACGATCGTCATTTCGATGAGCTGGCCACCCGCTTTGCCGAAAAGATCTATGGCGGCGCCAAGGGCGCGATCCGCCTGGCGGTGTTGCAGGCCGACCTGGCCGAAGCGCTACCCGACCGCCCGCTACGCATCCTCGACATCGGCGCCGGGTTGGGCCACATGGCCTTGTGGCTGGCCGAGCGCGGCCACCAGCTGACCCTGGCCGAACCCGCGGCGCCCATGCTCGACGGCGCCAGAGCGCGCTTTGCCGAAGCCGGCCAGACCGCCACTTTCATCCAGGCGCCCTGGCAAGACCTGCTCGGCCAACTGACCGAGCGCTACGACCTGGTGCTCTGCCACGCCGTACTCGAATGGCTGGCCGAACCCGAGAGCATCCTGCCGGTGCTGCACCAGCTCACGGCCCCCGGCGGTTGGTTATCGCTGGCCTTCTACAACCGCGACGCCCTGGTCTATCGCAACCTGCTCAAGGGCCATTTCCGCAAGTTGCGCAGCAACCGGCTGGAAGGTGAAAAGCAGAGCCTGACCCCACAGAAACCGCTTGATCCACGCGAACTCAAGGCGCAACTTGAGCCTATGTGGCAGGTTGAAAGCGAAAGCGGCGTGCGGGTGTTTCACGACTATATGCCCAAGGAATTCCAGGGCAAGGCCGAGCTGCTCGACCTGCTGGAAATGGAACTGGCCCACCGTCGCCACCCCAGCTTCGCCGGGCTTGGCCGCTACCTGCACTGGGTTTGCCGCCCCCGCTAATCCGCCGCGCCGGGAGGAACACATGCCGTACCGTTTGTTGTGCCTGGCCTTGCTGCCCATTGCCCTGGCTGGCTGCCAGGGCAGCAACCCGTATGTGGCCAGCAGCCGCCCGTTACCACCGGCCCCTGCCCAGGCGGCCACCACCTTCGACGCCAGTGCCTACCCAGCGCCCGTTCGCGATTACGGGCACTACCGCAGCTGGAGCTGGCGCAACGGGCAGTTGCCCAGCGGCGCTGTAGGTGCCGACCCGGCGCAACTGGCCGATGCGGTGAGCGGCGCGCTCGATCAGCATGGCCTGCGCCCCTCTCGCGCAGGCCCTGGCGATTTGCTGGTAAGCGCCGGTATACGCCTGGAAAAACGCTTGCGCCAGGTGCGTGACTACGACAGCTACGACCCCTACTACGGGCCGTACCCTTATGGTGGTGTGGGCTATGGCGGCTATCACCATGGTTATGGGGGCTATGCCAGCGTGCCCATCGTGCGTACCTACGAGGTCGAAGTCCTGGTGGTGCGCATCGACCTGTACGACGCCCGCAGCGGCCAGCCGGTCTGGAGCGCCAGCGCCGAAAGCAGCAGCAACAAGGACTCGCCCCGCGAGCGCGAAAGTGCCTTGCGCGATTCTGTGCACAAGGCGCTCAGCGGCTATCCTCCCAGTTAATAGCTAACGGAGAACCATCATGTTGCGCCGTCTCGTTCTACTGTCATTCGCGTTGTTGCTCGCTGCCTGCTCAAGCAACAACGTCCAGCAGGATTTCGATGCCAGCCGCGATTTTGCCGCCTACCGTAGCTGGGCATGGCAGGAGCCGGGCCTGCAGTACCGCCCGGATGACCCACGGATCAAGAGCGACCTTACCGAGCAGCGCATTCGCCAGGCGGTGGCAGACCAACTCGACCAGCGCGGCCTGCGTCCTGTACAAGGCGGAGCGCGGCCGGACCTGACCGTACGCACGTACCTGATCGTGGAACAGCGCCAACAACAGATTACCACCAACTACGGCGGTGGCTGGGGTGGCTACTGGGGCGGCTACTGGGGTGGCCCGATGTACAACGAAACCCGCAGTGTCGACTACAAGGTCGCCACCATTCAGGTCGACCTGTTCGATGGGCGTGACGGCAAGCTGGTATGGCGCGGCAGTGCCGAGCAGATCATGAACAACTACCCGCCAAGCCCAGAAGAACGTAACAGCGCTATCCAGAATACCGTGGCCAAGGTGCTGGGCAACTACCCACCGGGGAGCAAAAAATAGCGCTAGAACGCGGCTTTTGCATACGCCGTGGCACTGTGGGAGCGGGTGCACCCGCGCCCACAGAGATCGCGATTCCAAGTACGACTGCAACCCCTGCCAGGCCTGTGTCAACTGCGACAAAATCCGTTTCGACAGCGCCTTTTTCTATTGCCAACTGCACTCCCCCGCATGTTCCCGTCTATCTTCATTTAAGGAAACCTGACTGACCGGGTAGATGTGTTCAACATTTGGGAAGGGCGACCTGCCAATGCAAAGCATTGTTCTCCTGCTGTGGCTTGCCTTGTGCTCCGAACAGGATGTGCGTCAACGCCAGATCTCCAACGTGCTGACCCTGGGGG
>Ga0182736_1002658_pt1 | contig 13131 bp, 10 predicted proteins | sample eDN5th30CKraftBY_FD_128882 | JGI IMG/M metagenome (GOLD analysis project Ga0182736, IMG submission 128882) | Enriched backyard soil microbial communities from Emeryville, California, USA - eDNA 5th pass 30_C Kraft BY (version 2) (version 2) | ecosystem: Environmental > Terrestrial > Soil >...
ACCATGAACTTCATGGTGAACACCTCGCCGCTGGCCGGCCGCGAAGGCAAGTTCGTGACCAGCCGCCAGCTGCGCGACCGCCTGGACCGCGAGCTGAAGTCCAACGTGGCGCTGCGCGTGCGCGACACCGGTGACGACACCGTGTTCGAAGTGTCGGGCCGCGGCGAACTGCACCTGACCATCCTGCTGGAAACCATGCGCCGCGAAGGCTACGAGCTGGCCGTGTCGCGCCCGCGCGTGGTGTTCAAGGACATCGACGGCGTCAAGTGCGAGCCCTTCGAGGCCCTGACCATCGACGTCGAAGACCCCCACCAGGGCGGCGTCATGGAAGAACTGGGTCGCCGCAAGGGCGACCTGCAAGACATGCAGCCCGATGGCCGCGGTCGCACCCGCCTGGAATACCTGATCCCGGCGCGCGGCCTGATCGGCTTCCAGAACGAGTTCCTGACGCTGACGCGCGGGACCGGGCTGATGAGCCACATCTTCCACGAATACGCGCCCATGCGCGAAGGCGCCATCGGCGAGCGCCGCAACGGCGTGCTGATCAGCCAGGACAACGGCGACGCCGTGGCCTATGCGCTGTGGAAGCTGCAGGATCGCGGCCGCATGTTCGTCAGCCCCGGCGAGGCGCTGTACGAAGGCATGATCATCGGCATCCACAGCCGCGACAACGATCTGGTGGTCAACCCCATCAAGGGCAAGCAGCTGACCAACGTCCGCGCCTCGGGCACCGACGAGGCCGTGCGCCTGGTGCCGCCGATCCAGCTGTCGCTGGAGTACGCCGTCGAATTCATCGACGACGACGAGCTGGTCGAGATCACGCCGAAGTCGCTTCGCCTGCGCAAGCGCTATCTGCAAGAGCATGAACGCCGCCGCGCGGCACGCGACTCGTCGGTGTAAGCGCCGGCCGGGGCCGCGCGCTCCGGTGCGTCGCGACGCCGCAAGCCAGAAAAGCCCTATATAGGGCTTTTCCCGTTCTTGGGCGGGCGCCTGCCGCCCTTGCCCGAGGTCGAGTTCCGCCTGTTGCCGCCCCGGCCGGGCGAAGACGAATTCGTCGGGCAAGCCCGCGCGGCCATCGGCCGGGCGCTGGGCTAGGGCCTGTGGGCCCGGCGGGCGCCGCGCATGAACCGGGCCTGGGCAGGCCGCCGGCCGGGCAGGGCCCGTACCCGCGTCACCCTGGCAGCGACGGCGCGTATTCGGCGTCGCTGCGCCGCTGCGAATGGAAATCGACCACGCGCCGCACCACTTTTCGCGGATCATCTTCTATGATGAAAAGCTCCAGGTCGTGGGCGGCGATCATGCCGTTGGGCAGCATCTGGTCGGCCAGCCAGTCGACCAGGCCGTGCCAGTATTCGCTGCCCACCAGGATGACCGGGGCGGGGGGAACCTTGCCGGTCTGGATCAGGGTCAGGGCCTCGAACAGCTCGTCCATGGTGCCGAAGCCGCCCGGCAGGGCCACATAGGCGAAACTGTGCATGAAGAACGTGGCCTTGCGCGAATAGAAATACTCGAATGACAGGCTGATGGTCTGGTATTCGTTGCTGTGCGCCTCGTGCGGCAGGCTGATGTTCAGCCCGACGCTGGTGCCGCCGGCCTCGAAGGCGCCCTTGTTGGCGGCTTCCATGATGCCGGGGCCGCCGCCGGCGATGATGGCGAAGCCGGCTTCGGCCAGGGCGGCCGCGATCGCTTCGCAGGTTTCGTAGTGGGGCGAGTCGCGGCTGATGCGCGCACTGCCAAATACGCTGACGGCGGGGCCGATGCCGGCCAGTTTCGCTGCCGCCGTCCTTATCTCTGACATAATCACCGGTATTTGCTTGCCGGCGGGCGTTTCTAGTTCTGCTTTTGTAACCATGAATAAAACCTTATTGCTGGTAGACGGTTCGAGCTACTTGTACCGCGCCTTTCACGCTATGCCCGATTTGCGCAATGCGCAAGGCGAACCGACGGGTGCGCTCTACGGCGTCGTCAATATGCTGCGCAAGCTGGTCTCGGACCACAAGGCGGACTACGCAGCCTGCATTTTCGACGCGCGCGGCAAGACGTTCCGCGACGATCTCTTTCCCGACTATAAATCGCATCGTCCTCCGATGCCCGAAGACCTGGCCGCCCAGATCGAGCCCATCCACCAGGCCGTGCGGGCGCTGGGTTGGCCGGTGCTGGCCATCGAGGGCGTGGAGGCCGACGATATCATCGGCACGCTGGCGCGGCAGGCGGCCGGGCAGGGCATCCGCACCATCGTCTCTACCGGCGACAAAGACCTGGCGCAACTGGTCGATCCGCACATCACGCTGGTCAACACCATGAGCGGCGAAGTGCTCGACGAGCCCGGCGTGCTCAACAAGTTCGGCGTGCCGCCCGAGCGCATCGTCGACTACCTGATGCTGGTGGGCGATGCGGTCGACAACGTGCCCGGGGTGGCCAAGGTGGGGCCCAAGACGGCGGCGAAGTGGCTGGCCGAATTCGGTTCCATCGACACTTTGGTCGAGCAGGCCGGCACCATCAAGGGCGTGGCCGGCAACAACCTGCGCGAGGCCGTCGCCCAGTTCCCGCTGACGCGCCAATTGCTGACCGTGAAGTGCGACTGCGACCTGGCCGGCCACGTCGACCATATCGACGACCTGGCGCCGCGCCAGCCCGATACCGACCAGCTGCAGGCGCTGTACGAGCACTACGGCTTTCGCACCTGGTTGCGCGAGCTCACCGGCGATGCCCAGCGCGTGCCGCAAGGCGACGCGCGCGTCATTGCCGAAGCCCCGGCCGCCCCGGCCGAACTGCGCTACCAGATCATCGCCACCTGGCCGGCCTTCGACGAATGGATGGCGCAGGCAGCCGAGGCGCCGCTGGTGGCGCTGGACACCGAAACCACCTCGCTGGACGAAATGCAGGCCAGCCTGGTGGGCCTGTCCATGGCCGTGGCGCCGGGCGTGGCGTGCTATATCCCCCTGGCGCACCGCGGCCCCGACAGCGCCGAGCAGCTGCCCAAGCGCGAGACGCTGGAACGCCTGCGCGGCTGGCTGGAAGACCCCGCGCGCGCCAAGCTGCTGCATCATGCCAAATACGACGCGCATGTGTTCGCCAACGAAGGCATCGCGCTGGCGGGCATCCAGGACGACACCATGCTGCAGGCGTATGTGCTGGAATCGCACCGCGGCGTGGGCCTGAACGACCTGGCGCAACGCTACCTGGGGCGCGGCGGCATTACTTACGAAGAACTGTGCGGCAAGGGCGCCAAGCAGATCGGCTTCGACGAAGTCGCGGTCGAGCTGGCTGGCCACTATGCCTGCGAAGACGCCGACTTCACCCTGCAGCTGCACCAGGCGCTGCGGCCGCGCGTGGCGGCCGACGCCGGGCTGGAACGCATCTACCAGCTCGAAATCCAGGTGTCGCGCGTGCTGACCGTGATCGAGCGCAACGGCGTCAAGGTCGACGCGGCCGAACTGGGACGCCAGAGCCACCAGCTGGGCCAGGAAATGCTGACGCTGGAACAGCGCGCCTACGAACTGGCGGGCCAGCCGTTCAACCTGAATTCCCCCAAGCAGCTGGGCGAGATCCTGTTCGGCCGCATGCAGCTGCCGGTGGTGCGCAAGACCGCCAGCGGCGCGCCGTCCACCGACGAAGAAGTGCTCAGCAAGCTGGCGCGCGACTACCCGCTGCCGCAGGTATTGCTGGAATACCGCGGCCTGTCCAAGCTGAAATCCACCTACACCGACAAGCTGCCGCGCATGATCAACCCGGGCACCGGGCGCGTGCACACGCATTATTCGCAGGCGGCGGTGATCACCGGCCGGCTGGCCTCGTCCGATCCGAACCTGCAGAACATCCCGGTGCGCACCGAAGCCGGGCGGCGCGTGCGCGAGGCCTTCATCGCCGAGCGCGGGTTGCTGGTGTCGGCTGACTATTCGCAGATCGAGCTGCGCATCATGGCGCACGTGTCCGACGACGCCAACCTGCAGCAGGCCTTCGCCGACGGCAAGGACATCCACCGCGCCACGGCGTCCGAGATCTTCGGCGTGCCGCTGGCCGACGTCGGCGCCGAACAGCGGCGCGCCGCCAAGGCCATCAACTTCGGCCTGATCTACGGCATGGGCGTGTTCGGCCTTGCCTCGAACCTGGGCATCACGCGCGACGCCGCGCAGGCCTACATCGACCGCTATTTCGCGCGCTATCCCGGCGTGGCGCAGTACATGGAACACACGCGCCAGCTGGCGCGCCAGCAGGGCTATGTCGAAACGGTGTTCGGGCGGCGCCTGCAGATGCCCGATATTCGGGCCGCCTCGGGCCCGCGCCGCCAGGGCGCCGAACGCGCCGCCATCAACGCGCCCATGCAGGGCACGGCCGCCGACCTGATCAAGATGGCCATGGTCGCGGTGCAGGATTGGCTCGACGCCGAGCGCATGGGCACGCGCATGATCATGCAAGTGCACGACGAACTGGTGCTCGAAGCCCCCGAGAACGAGCTCGACGTCGTGCGGGCGCGGCTGCCCGAACTGATGTGCGGCGTGGCCACCCTGCGGGTGCCGCTGGTCGCCGAGGTGGGCGCCGGGCCCAACTGGGAGCAGGCCCACTGACGCAGCGGGGCAGGGCCGGCATTGTAACGATATAATATTGCTTCTTGCCCCTTCCCGTTGCGCTCCCCATGTTGCTTTTCTGGATCTTGCTGGCCACCGTCGCCGGTGGCCTGATCGCCGTATCCATCGCCAGCTGGCTGGCCTACCGCGTGTTCAGCAAATACCTGCACCACATGGTCAGCCTGTCGGTGGGCGTGCTGCTGTCGGTTGCGCTGCTGCACCTCTTGCCCGAGGCATTCGAAGACGCCGCCGCCGACGCGCATACGCTGTTCGCGCTGATGCTGGCCGGCCTGCTGGGATTCTTCGTGCTGGAAAAAATCGCGCTGCTGCGCCACAGCCACCACCACGAAGGCGACGGCCATCACCATCACAAGGGGCACGACCGGCACGAGGCCGGCCGCGGCGGCGTGATGATCCTGGTGGGCAGCTCGCTGCACAACCTGTGCGATGGCGTGCTGGTGGCCGCGGCTTTCCTGGCCGACCCGTTGCTGGGCCTGCTGACGGCGGCGTCCATCATCGTGCATGAAGTCCCGCACAAGCTGGGCGATTTCGTCGTGCTGATCAATGCCGGCCTGGCCCGCCGCCGGGCGTTCCTGCTGATCCTGTTCAGCAGCCTGTGCACCGCGCTAGGCGGGCTGGCGGGCTACTTCGTGCTGCAGCAGGCGCAGTCGGTGGTGCCTTACGTGCTGGTGATCGCCGCCAGCAGCTTCCTGTACATTTCGGTGGCGGACCTGATTCCGCAGATGCACGAGCGCGGCTCGCTGGCCGATGCCGTGCCCCAGTTGCTGCTGGTGGGCGCTGGGGTTATTGTCATCTATGGCGTCACGTCATTCATGCACCACGGCCAGCCGCACGACCATGCCCACGACGCCGCGCACGATCGCGCGGTCCATGGGCAGGCCGCGCCGGCCATTCACTCGCACTAGGGTCCGCGCGCCACGCGGGCGGGCCCGCCCCTACAGGAGCCCGTCATGAGTTTTGCCCCCGCGGCCGGCAAGCCCGCCGATACCACCATCCACACCGATACCGAAGGCCTGGCCCACGGCGATTTCGACCTGCCCGTGCCGGACGGCACCATCGGCGCCTACTATGCGGCCCCGCAGGGCAAGTCGGGCCTGCCGGTGGTGCTGGTGGTGCAGGAAATCTTCGGCGTGCACGAGCACATCAAGGACGTCTGCCGCCGCCTGGCCAAGGCCGGCTACCTGGCGGTCGCGGCCGAGCTTTACCAGCGGCAGGGCGATGCCTCGCAATATACCGACGTGCCCAAGCTGATCGCCGACATCGTCGCCAAGGTGCCCGACGAGCAGGTCTATGCCGACCTGGACGCCTGCCTGGCATGGGCCGGCCAGCATGGCGGTGATCCGGCACGCGCCGGCGTCACCGGTTTCTGCTGGGGCGGCCGCCTGACCTGGATGTACGCGGCCCGCAATCCCGCCGTCAAGGCCGGGGTGGCGTGGTACGGCAAGCTCAGCACCGGCCATGGCCCGCTGATCAAGCAAGTCGTGCTGGACGTGGCCGCCGATGTGCATGCGCCGATGCTGGGCCTGTATGGCGGCAAGGACGCCAGCATTCCGCTGGACGATGTCGAGGCCCTGAAGGTCAAGCTGGCCCAGGGCAATGCCGCGGCGCGGGCCTCCGAAATGGTGGTCTATCCCGATGCCGGGCACGGCTTCCTGGCCGATTACCGCCCCATGTACGACGCCGCCGCGGCGCGCGACGGCTGGCAGCGCATGCTGGCCTGGTTCCAGCGCTACCTGGGCTGATCGGCAGGGCGGGGCAGCGGTTGCCCGATGCCGGGGCGGCCATCGCGGCCCTGGCGTCGCAGCCCCCAGGCCGTGGCCAGCAACAAGGCTGCCGTCGCCGCCAGCACCGCCACGAAAGCGTGGTCGAACGCGCTACGCGCCAGGCCGGCCAGCAAGGCGGCGGTATCGGGCGCGGCGGTGGCCGCGACGGCCAGCGCCTCGTCCAGGCTGTCGCGCACGGTCGGCGGCACGGCCAGGCCGTCAGGCAGGGCCAGGCTGGCACCGTAGGCGGCGGTGGCCAGGCTGCCCATCAGGGCCACGCCGAATACCGCGCCCACTTCATACGACATTTCCTCGACCGATGCCGCCATGCCGGTGCGCCCGGCCGGCGCGCCGGCCAGGATCGAGCTGGAAGCGGCCGTCATGGCGGCGCCCAGTCCGAAGCCCATCAGCGCCAGGCTGGCCAGTTGCCAGGCGGGCGCGGCCTGGTAAAGCGCCACCAGCGCCACGGCGCCCAGGCCGGCGGCCAGCGTCGCCATCCACATGCTGCGGTTTTCGCCCAGCCGCGGCAGCAGCAGCCCCGCCACCGGGCCCGCCACGAAGGCCGCCAGCGGCGCCGGCAGGATGAACAGCCCCGCCTGCAGCGGCGACAGGCCGCGCACCAGCTGCAGCCACTGGCTGAAGATCAGCTCGATACCCGCAAAGGCCACCGAGGCCACGAATGCCACCGCGATCGCGCCGCTGAACTTGCGGTTGCGGAACAGGCCGAAGTCGATCAACGGATCGGTCATGCGCCGCTGGCGCCGCACGAACACGGCCAGGACGCCCATGCCCAGCAGGCCGGCGGCCAGCGCCAGGCCGTACGACGAGTCGCGCTGGCTCAGTTCCTTGACGGCGTACACCACGCCCACCAGGCCCACCAGGATCTGCGCCGAACCCAGCAGGTCCCACCGGCGCGCGGTGTCGCCGCGATGCTCGCGTACGTAGCGCAACGCCAGCGGCAGCACCACCAGCACGATCGGCACGTTGATCAGGAAGACCGAGCCCCACCAGAAGTGCTCCAGCAGCGCGCCGCCCACCACCGGGCCGAAGGCCGCGCCGCCCGAGGCGACGGCGGCCCAGATGCCGATGGCCAGCGCGCGTTCGCGCGCATCGTCGAAGGTGTGGCGGATGATGGCCAGCGTGGCCGGCATCATCATGGCCGCGCCCACCGCCAGCAGCACGCGCGCGGCGATCAGCCAGGCCGGGCTGGGCGAGTAGGCGGCCGCCAGCGAGGCCAGCCCGAACACCACCAGGCCGCCGGTGAACAGCCGCTTGGGGCCATAGCGGTCGGACAATGTGCCCATGCCGGGCAGCAGGCCCGCCACCGCGAGCGGATAGGCATTGACGATCCACAGTTTTTCGGACGCCGTGGCGCCCAGGGCATGGGTAAGATGCGGCAGCGCCGTGTAGAGTACCGACATATCGATGACGATCAGGAACAGATCGACCGACACGATGGCCAGCACCAGCCAGCGTAAAGACCGGAAAGACATGGGTTTCCCCCGCGGCGCTGAGGCGACGCCGGCAAGATGCGCCGGCATCCAGCCTGGCGCCGGATGGCAGGACGCCATTATAATTCCATTCCATACGTATGTATTGAAAAAGAGGTAACAATGGGTCGCCGCCGTACCGTGGACCGCGAACAACTGCTGGACGCCGCCGAGGCCATCATCGAGACCTCCGGCGCCGCCGGGCTGACCATCGATGCCGTGGCCAAGGCGGCGGGCATCACCAAGGGCGGGGTGCAGTACTGCTTCGGCAATAAAGACGCCCTGGTCGACGCGCTGTTTGAGCGCTGGGGCGCCGCCTACGACCGCATCTTCGCCGAGGTGGCGGCCGGCAGCATCGATCCGCTGGATGCCGTGCGCGCCCACGTGGCGGCCACCCGACGCACCGACGAAGTCAGCGCCAAGTCGGCCAGCCTGCTGGCGGCGCTGGCGCAGACCCCGGAACACCTGGCCAGCACGCGCCAGTGGTATCGCCAGCGCATCGCCGGGCTGGACCTGTCCACCCCGGCAGGCCGGCGCGCGCGGCTGGCCTTCCTGGCCACCGAGGGCGCCTTCATGCTGCGCTTCTTTGGCTTCATGGACATCGACGAAACCGAATGGGAAGCCATTTTCGACGACCTGCGCACCCTGCTGTGACCGGGCGGCGGCCGGCCTGTGCTTACTGGACGGATGCGCCGGAATCCTTTACCGCGCGGCTCCAGCGCTGCAGCTCGCTGTCGATGAGCTGGCCGAAGGCCTGCGGCGTGCTGCCCACCGGGGCGTAGCCGTAACCGACCAGTTGGTCGCGCAGCGCCGGCTCGCGCAGCGACTGCGCAATGGCCTGGCTGAGCGTGTCCACCACCGCGGGCGGTGTGCCGGCCGGCGCTAGGATGCCGTACCAACCGTTCACGACAAAGCCGGGCACGCCCGATTCCTGGACGGTGGGCACCTCGGGCAGCAGCGGCGAGCGGGTCTCGCCGGTGACCGCCAGGGCTTTCAGCTTGCCCGCCTTGACCTGCGGCAGCGAGGTCGAGATGCTGTCGAACATCAGCGAGACTTCGCCGGCCAGCAGCGCCACCACGGCCGGGCCGCTGCCCTTGTAGGGCACGTGCAGCATGTCGGTGCCGGTGGCGGTCTTGAACATTTCGGCCGACAGGTGGCTGGTGTTGCCCGGCCCGGCCGAGGCAAAGGTCAGCTTGCCCGGATGCTGCCTGGCGTACTCGATCAGTTCGGGGATGGTGTCGGCCGGCGTGGACAGCGGCGCGGCCACCAGCATCGGCAGGGTGGCCGCCAGCGACACCGGCGCGAAATCCTTGCGGGTGTCGTAAGGCAGCGACTTGTACAGGCTGGGGTTGATCGCGTGCGCGGCCAGCACCATCAGCACGGTGTAGCCGTCGGGCTTGGCGCGCGCCAGTTGCGCCGTGGCGATCGAGCCGCCGGCGCCGGGCTTGTATTCCAGTACCACCGGCTGCCCCAGCCTGGCTTGCAGCGACGCCGACAGCGGCCGGCCCAGCATGTCGGCGCTGCCGCCGGGCGGGTAGGGGATCAGCAGCGTGATGGGCCGGTCGGGGTAGGCGGGCTGGGCGGCGGCTGGCGTGCCGCCCAGCAACGCGGCGCAGCCCGACAGCAGCACGATCCAGCGGGACAGGGTCTGGTGCATGAGGTGTCTCCTGGTGGTGAGTCAGCGCGGCGCGTAGCGCGCCCGTCCTGCGGCATCGCGCACGATGCGCAGCATGTCGTCGGCGCACCGCAACGGCGCGCCCGTCAAGGCCTGCAGCTGCGGCAACGAGATGCCGTCGGGCAGGGCATGCACGACGAACCCGTCCGCGGCGATATCCAGTACGGCCAGGTCGGTATAGACCCGGTCGACCACGCCCGCGCCGGTCAGCGGATAGGTGCAGCGTTCCAGCAGCTTGGGCTGGCCGTCGCGGGTGACGTGCTCCATGGTCACGTAGACGTGGCGCGCACCGATGGCCAGGTCCATGGCCCCGCCCACCGCGGGGATGGCATCGCCCGCCAGGGTCAGCCAGTTGGCCAGGTCGCCGTTGCTGGCCACCTGGAAGCCGCCCAGCACGGTGTAGTCCAGGTGCCCGCCGCGCATCATGGCGAACGAGATAGTGTGTTCGCTGATCGATGCGCCGGGCACCAGCATGACCGGCACGCGGCTGGCGTTGATCAGGTCGGGGTCGATCGCCTCGCCGGCGGCAGCCTCGCCCATGCCCAGGATGCCGTTCTCGCTGTGCAGCACGATTTCCCGGTCCGGTGGCAGGTAGTCGGAAACGCGCGTGGGAATGCCGATGCCCAGGTTGACGATCGATCCGTCCGGGATGTCGCTGGCGACCAGCTGCGCGATCTGCTCGCGCGTCAAGGCCGGCAGCGGGTGGCCGGCAGTCGTGGCGTGTTCCATGTCAGGCCTCCAGGGCGACGACGGTCTTGACGAAGATGCCGGGCGTCATCACGGTCTCGGGCGCCAGGGATCCCAGTTCGACGATGCGGTCCACCTGGGCGATGGCGTGCCGTGCCGCCATGCACATGACCGGATTGAAATTGCGCGCGGCCCACCGGTACATCAGGTTGCCCCAGCGGTCGCCCTGGTGGGCGCGGATCAACGCGAAGTCGCCGTGCAGGGGTTGTTCCAGCACATAGCCCTTGCCGTCGACGACGCGCTGTTCCTTGCCTTCGGCCAGCAGCGTGCCGTAGCCGGTAGGCGTGAAGAACGGCCCCAGGCCTGCGCCGCCGGCGCGCAGCCGTTCGGCCAATGTGCCCTGCGGCACGCATTCCAGTTCGACCTGGCCGGCCCGGTAGGCATGGGCGAAGGCATCGGATTGCGGTGGCCGCGGGTGCGAGCAGATGATCTTGCGCACCCGCTGCGCCAGGATCAGCGCGGCAATGCCGTTGTCGCGCGTGCCCGCGTTGTTGCACACCAGCGTCAGGTCGCGCGTGCCCTGCGCCAGCAGGGCGTGCAGCAGTTCGTAGGGCACCCCGGCGTCGCCGAAGCCGCCCACCAGTACCTGCGCGCCGTCGTGGATGGGCGCCACCGCCGCGGCCAGCGAGGCCTGTATCTTGTCGATCATGGCGCTTATCTCTGCGCCAGCCCGGCCGCCTGCACCGTAGCGTGCCAGCGCGCGCGTTCCTGGTCGATGAAGGCGCCGAATTCGGCCGGCGAATTGCCGCCCGCCTGGCCGCCCATGGCGCGGAAGCGCTGCTGCACCTCGGGCAGCGCCAATACCTCGCGCGCCGCGCCGGCCAGCTTGTCGATGACCGGGGCCGGGGTGCCTGCCGGCGCCATCAGCCCGAACCAGGCGGTGACCACCATGTCGTCGATGCCGGCCTCGCGCATGGTGGGCACGTCGGGCAATTCCGGCACGCGTTCGGCGCTGGTCACCGCCAGCGCGCGGAACTTGCCCGACTGGATGTGCGGCATCGAGCTGGGCAGGTTGTCGATCATGAAGCCGAACTGCCCGGCCAGCAGCGCCGCCACGGCCGGGCCCGCGCCCTTGTAGGCCACGTGCGTGGCCTGCACCCCGGCGCGCTGCTTGAACAGTTCGCCCGACAGGTGCGGCGACTGGCCGGTGCCGGACGACCCGAACGTGGCCTGGGCGGGGTCCTTGCGCAGCATGTCGATCAGCTCGGCCGTGCTGCGGGCGGGAGATTTCGCGTTCACCACCAGCACATTGGGCACCGAGATCACCAGCGTGATGGGCGCGAAGTCCGTTGCCTTGTAGGGCAGGTCGGGGTACATGCTGTAGTTGATGGCGTTCGGGCCGATGTTGCCCATGATGAGCGTGTAGCCGTCGGGCGCCGCGCGCACCAGTTGCTGCGAGCCGATGATGCCGGCAGCGCCCGCGCGGTTCTCGACCACGATCGATTGCCCCAGCCGGGCCGCCAGCTTGTCGGCGATGATGCGGGTGGCGATGTCGGTGGTGCCGCCCGGCGCAGCCGGCACGATGATGGTGACGGGGTGTTCCGGCCAGGCGGCCTGGGCCGCGCCGGACGCGCACAGCAGCATACCGGCCGCGAATGCGGCGCAGCGGATCGATGGCATGGTTGTCTCCTGCCGAGGGGTGGGGATCGCAGCCCCGCCGGGGCCGCGTCGCTTGCTTCGTTATGGGCCATAGTGTGCTGGCCCGGCGGTGCGATCGCCTATTTTTTATTGCCTAAGTAAGGCTTCCGATCGCCTGAAGTGTGCGACGCAGGCCGTGCGCACGGGCCCGGCTAGCCGCCCGATTCTCGCAGGCGGCTGGGCAGCAGTTCGCCGTGGCGCGCCAGCAGCGGGTAGGCCGATGCGCCCACCAGGTGCGAGTTGATGGTCTTCATGTCGCGCAGGATGTCCAGGTACAGCGCGCCCACTTCGGCGGCATCGACTTCGCCCGACTTGATCTTGTGCAGGTGCGACTCGGCTTCCTGCATTTCCAGCTGGCGAAAGCGCGCCTTTTCGCCGGCCAGCTCGCGCGCCTGCCGCACGTCGTCGTTGACGAACAGGGCGGCGGCCTCGCGCTGGTTGGCGATCAGCCGGGCCAGCGTCTCGTCCACGCGCTGGCGTTGTTCGGGCGGCAGGGTCCAGCCCTGCTTGCGCAGGCGCGCCACGTGATTGAGCAGGCTGTGGTGGGTGATGTCGGCGGCGTGGCCCATGTTGCTGGCGAATGCCAGGATGTCGTCGAGCCGCTGCGTGTCGGCGCTGTTCATGTTTTCGCGGTCGAGCAGCGCCAGGTAGGTGGTGATGGCGTTCTCGATCTTGTCCAGCGCGTTGTCGAGCTGGCGCGCCTGGACCAGGCGGTGGCGATTGTCGCGCTTGAAGCCGGCGCGGGCATACAGCAGCAACGTCTGCAGCATGTCGGCCATGCGCAGCGCTTCGCGCGCGGCGTTGCCCAGCGCCACGGCCGGCACGTCATGGGCCGATTCGTCCAGGTATTGGGGGCGCGCCGGGTCGTTCGGGTCGGTGCGCTTGGGCAGCCAGCGGGTCAGCAGCGCCGAGTACGGCGTCAGCAACGGCAGGAAGACGATGGCGATCGCGGCGTTGAACGCGGTGTGGAAGTTGGCCACGGCGTGCGCGCTGTCGCCGCCCAGGGCACCCAGCCAGCCCGGCAGCCAGGGCAGCGCCACCAGGCCGGTCAGCACGCCCGCCACGCGCGTAAGCAGGTTGCCCAGCGGCAGGCGGCGCGCGGCCGGGTCGTCGCCGCTGACGCCTTCGATCATGGGGTTGATCGCCGTGCCCAGGTTGGCGCCCAGCACCAGCGCGAACGCCAGCGCCGGCGTCACCAGGTGGTGGTCGGCCAGCGACATGACCAGCAC
>Ga0182736_1002659_pt1 | contig 13120 bp, 10 predicted proteins | sample eDN5th30CKraftBY_FD_128882 | JGI IMG/M metagenome (GOLD analysis project Ga0182736, IMG submission 128882) | Enriched backyard soil microbial communities from Emeryville, California, USA - eDNA 5th pass 30_C Kraft BY (version 2) (version 2) | ecosystem: Environmental > Terrestrial > Soil >...
CCCGAAGTGCGGCGCATCGCGCACGTCGCGTTTGCCGCCGCGCAAAAGCGCCAGAAGAAGCTGACGAGCGTCGACAAGGCGAACGTGCTCGAAACGTCGCAGCTGTGGCGCGACACGATGATCGACGTCGCGAAGGAATATCCGGATGTCGAGCTGTCGCACATGTACGTCGACAACGCCGCGATGCAGCTCGTGAAGGCGCCGAAAGCGTTCGACGTCGTCGTGACCGGCAACATGTTCGGCGACATTCTGTCGGACGAAGCGGCGATGCTCACCGGCTCCATCGGCATGCTGCCGTCCGCGTCGCTCGACAAGAACAACAAGGGCCTGTACGAGCCGTCGCACGGTTCGGCGCCGGACATCGCGGGCAAGGGCGTGGCGAATCCGCTCGCGACCATTCTTTCGGCGGCCATGATGCTGCGCTACTCGCTCGGCAAGACGGAGCAGGCGGATCGCATCGAAAGCGCGGTGAAGAAAGTGCTCGAGCAGGGCTACCGCACCGGCGATATCGCGACGGCGGACGGCAAGGTTGTCGGCACGAAGGAAATGGGCGACGCGGTGCTGAAGGCGCTGTAATCGCGAGAAAGACGATCGGCGCGCTGAAGCATTAAAGCGGCCGATCGTCTCTTTTTACCGATGTTCGCGCACGATCCGCCCGATTTTCACGCATCTGCAGCATGACGCCGTCGAAAACGTCCGGTTATCGTGTATATTGCTTTGCTATGGCGAAGAACTCTCAATTCTCTCTGGATTCCATCGGACGCGGCTCAAAGTCGCTCGCGACGGAACTCGCCATCAGCACGCGCATCGTGGCCACTCGAGCCACGGCTAAAACGCGCATTACGAAAATCTCCATCAAAGCGATCACGATTCGCTGATCGTCCCTCGTGTCCGAGCGTCTTCCCCGCGCGGCCACGCCGGGTAAAGATGCGGGGAAGCGTCCACAGTTAAAGGTTAGTCATGAACGTAGGTCTCGTTGGTTGGCGCGGTATGGTCGGCAGCGTCCTGATGCAGCGCATGCAGCAGGAAGGCGATTTCGACTTGATCGAACCGGTGTTTTTCAGCACCAGCAATGCGGGCGGCAACGCGCCGTCGTTCGCCAAAAACGAGACGAAGCTCAAAGACGCAACGAGCATCGACGACCTGAAAAAGTGCGACGCCATCATCACGTGCCAGGGCGGCGACTACACCAACGAGGTGTATCCGAAGCTGCGCGCGGCGGGCTGGAAGGGCTACTGGATCGACGCGGCGTCGGCGCTGCGCATGAAGGACGACGCGGTCATCATTCTCGATCCGGTCAACCTGGACGTCATCAAGGATTCGCTCGTGAAGGGCGGCCGCGACTTCATCGGCGGCAACTGCACGGTCAGCCTCATGCTGATGGCGCTCGGTGGCCTGTTCCGCGAGAACCTCGTCGAATGGACGACGGCGATGACCTATCAGGCCGCGTCGGGCGCGGGCGCGCAGAACATGCGCGAGCTGCTTCAGCAAATGGGCGTGCTCTACGGTTCGGCGAAGGAAGACCTGGCGGATCCGTCGTCGGCGATTCTCGACATCGACCGCCGCGTGCTCGCCGCGATGAACGGCGAGCGCATGCCCGTCGACAACTTCGGCGTGCCGCTCGCGGGCTCGCTGATTCCGTGGATCGACAAGGATCTCGGCAACGGCATGTCGAAGGAAGAGTGGAAGGGTGGCGCGGAAACCAACAAGATCCTCGGCAAGCCGGCAATGGGTACGCCGGGCTCGATTCCCGTCGACGGCCTCTGCGTGCGTATCGGCGCGATGCGCTGCCACTCGCAGGCGCTCACCATCAAGCTGACGAAGGACGTGCCGCTCGACGAAGTGCACGGCATTCTCGCGTCGGCGAATGACTGGGTGAAGGTCGTGCCGAACGAGCGCGAAGCATCGATTCGCGATCTGTCGCCCGCGGTCGTCACGGGCACGCTGACGGTGCCGGTTGGCCGTCTGCGCAAGCTCGCGATGGGCGGCGAATATCTGTCGGCGTTCACGGTCGGCGATCAGCTCTTGTGGGGCGCCGCCGAGCCGCTGCGCCGCATGCTGCGCATTCTGCTCGACAAGTAAAGTAAACTACGCGCCTGAAGCGCGTGTCTTGCTCGAAAGCGTCGCGTTTCACGCGGCGCTTTTTTGTTTTTGTGGAGCTTTGTTGCAACGCCGTGTTTATCGAGCGGTCTTCGCTTTATGTTTCAATTTTTGCCGCACCCGGAGCCTCAATGATCCATCGAACTCGCCGGTCTTTCGTTTCGTCATCGCGTGCGGCGCTCGCCGCGGCAAGTCTCGCCGCATGCGCGATGTTCTGGGCGAATCCCGGCGATGCGCTCGCGCAGGCCTCCGCCGCCACCGGGCAAACCTACGCGGTCAAGCCGGGACAATCGTTGAGCGATGTCGCCGGCGAACTCACCGGATCCAAAGATCGCGACGTCCGCGCGAAAGCCGCGCGTGCCCTGTTCGACGCCAATCCGAGCGCCTTCAGCAGCCACGACATCAACAAGCTGAAACTCGGCGCGGTGCTGAACGTGCCCGCCGATCTGAGCGGCGCGCCGCCGGCCGCAGCGTCGGCGCCCGAGGCGCAGCAGACCGCGCCCGCCGAAACGTCCGCGCCTGCGTCTTCGTCGGCGGATACCGCCACACCGGCGCCGGAGAGCGCGGCGCCCGCATCGGCTGTGGAGCCGCAAGCCAGCGCGACGGCGGCGCCGGAGCGTGCGACGCCGGAGGCCGCATCGGCAATCGCCGCGCCCGCAAGCGCGCCCGCCACGGCCGCACCGGAACCGGCCAGCCGCAGCGGCGTGGCAGCGGCGACCATCGGTCTGTCGCCCTTCATCATCGCGATCGTGATCGTCGTGATCGGCGTCCTGCTGCTCAGAATGCGGCGCAAGAAGCGAGCAGTCGCGACGAACGACAACGACGTCGATCGCGCGCCCCGTACGTTCGCAAGTCTGGAAGAAGCCCAGGCCGACGCCGACGCCCGCAACGAAGCGCTGCGCAAGGCGCGCGAGGCGGCGGCCGGTGCTCAAGGCAAGTCGCCGGCGCGCGATCAGTCCGGACTGGCTGCGGCCGCCGCGAGCATCGGCAACGCTGAAGTAGCCCAGACGCCCGTCGCTCCGTCCGAAGATGCGTTGCCGCCGGCGACCGAGGCAAAGCCGTCGACCGCGGCGGATGAAGCACTCGTCGAGGCGAACCGCTCGCAACCGGAAGAGCCGTTCGTTCCGGTTGCGCCGGCTGCACGTCATCCCGATTTCGTACCGCCAGCCAGCGAACCGGACACCCACGAACAGCGTGAGCAGCATGCGCGCGAGATCGAAGCGCGCGAAGCGGCGCGCCGGGAAGCCGAGAAATGGGAAGTCGAAGAGCGCGAAGCCGCGGCACGCCAGGCCGCCGCGCGCGAGGCCGAGGAGCGTGAAATCCGGGCGCGCGAAGCCGCCGCGCGGGAAGCACTCGCACGCGAGCAGGCCGGTCATGCCGGCGCGGATCGCGAGGCCGAATTGCGTCAGGTCACCGAACGCGAAGAGCTGGCGCGTGAGAACGCGGCACGCGAGATCATCGCGCGCGAGGCGGAACTGCGCGAACTTCAGGCGCGCGCCGCCGAAGAGCAAGCCGCAGAGCAACGCGCCGCCGAGCAGCGCGACATCGAAGAACTGGCAGCGCGCGAGGCGGAAAAATCCGGCATCGCGCCGGACGAAGAGCCGGTGCTCGCGCATCGCTTCCCAATGCCGAAGTTCCCCCAGGACGCAATCCAGGCGCTCGGTTCGCTCGAAATGGAACTGCCGCCGCGTCTGGAACTGACGATCAAGCCGCCCGGCGCGACCGGACCGGAGACGGCTGCATCGTCGCTGAAAAATCCGCCGCTCGAGACGCCTCCCGCAGCGCTGGAACAGCCGCCTGGCGGCACGCAGCCAATCCAGCAGGCGCCGTTCATGCCGCAGCCGGTGGCGCATTTCGAAGCAGCGCGGCAAGGCCAGTCGCAAGCCCAGTCCGTTGCGTCTCAAATCGAAGCGGGTACGGCGGGCGCGGCATCGGTCGCTGGCCTGGGCGCGACAAAATTCGGCCCGCTCAGTCTCGATTTCGATCTCGGGCCGACGTCGAACGCGACGGAGGCTTTGCCTGCCCTGACGCCGGGCCAACTGGCGACCATCGCGCGCAATAAGCTCGAATTGGCAGCCGAATACATCGAACTGGGCGACCTTTCGGGCGCGCGCACGTTGCTCCAGGAAGTGATCGAATCGAACGATCCGGCGACGCGCCAGCGGGCCGCCACGCTCTTGTCGACGCTCGCACCGCATTCCTGAGATGCGTATCGCTTTAGGGATTCAGTACGACGGCGCGGCGTTTTGCGGTTGGCAGTCGCAGCCGCACGGGAAGACGGTCCAGAACGAACTGGAGCGCGCGCTCGCGCAATTCGCGCAGACGCCGCTTCCGACCGTCGTCGCCGGGCGCACCGATACGGGCGTGCACGGTCTCGGTCAGGTCGTGCATTTCGATACCGCTCTGGATCGCGCCGCGTTTTCGTGGGTGCGCGGCACGAATGCGTTCCTGCCCGACACCGTCGCGGTGCAATGGGCGAAGCCGATGCCCGACGATTTCCACGCGCGCTTCGCGGCTTTCGAGCGCACTTATTTCTACGTTCTTTACGTCAATCCGGTGCGTTCGCCCATGCTCGCGAAACGCGCGGGCTGGGTGCACACGCCGCTCGACGTGGCAGCGATGCGCGATTCGGTGGCGTGCCTGATCGGCGAGCACGATTTTTCGTCGTTCCGCGCCGCCGATTGCCAGTCGAAAACGCCAGTCAAGCATCTTTATCAGATCGATGTACGCGAGCAGGGCGACTTCGTCCACTTTCGCTTTCGCGCCAACGCGTTTTTGCATCACATGGTGCGCAATCTGATGGGATGCCTCGTCGCGATCGGACGGGGCCGTCATCCATCGTCGTGGATGGCGGACGTGCTCGCCGCCCGCGACCGCCGCGCTGCCGCGCCGACTTTCATGCCCGACGGGCTGTATCTGGCCGAGGTCGGCTATCCTGAACACTTCGCGGTGCCGCCGCCGCATATCGCCAGCATGCCCTGGAGCGCCATTTGGGCAGAGCCGAAATGACAGACCGAGATTTGCATCGCACCCGCATCAAGCTATGCGGACTTTCGCGCGTCGAGGACGTGCAGCACGCCGTCGCGCTGGGCGCGGACGCCGTGGGTTTCGTGTTCTATCCGCCGAGCCCGCGTTCGGTGAGCGTCGCACAGGCCGTCGAACTGGCGCGGCACGTGCCGCCGCTCGTGTCGGCGGTCGGGCTTTTCGTCAATGCGACGCCCGAATGGATTCGCGAAGTCACGTCGAACGTGCCGCTCTCGCTGCTGCAGTTTCACGGCGACGAAACGCCGGAACAATGCGAGGCGCTGGCATCGATTGCGGGTTTATCCTATTGGCGCGCATTGCGAATTGGGTCTGATGCGTCCACAAGCCATTTGATAGAATCGTCTCTCAAGTTCAAAGCCGCAGGCGGCCTTTTACTCGACGCGCTCGTCGAGGGCTTCGGCGGCGGTGGAAAGGTATTCGATTGGTCACTTATCCCAACAGATCTCGGGCATCGGGCCGTTTTGAGTGGTGGGTTGAACACGCAAAACGTCAGTGACGCCATTCGGCGTGTGCGCCCATACGCGGTCGATGTCTCGAGCGGCATCGAAGTGCCGGGCGCCAAGGGCGTGAAGGATCCCGCCCGAATGGCGGCGTTCGTGCGCGCGGTGCGCGAGGCGGACGCCGGGTGAATCGAACGTGGGCCGCGCTGCCGGCTACGTAACCGAGAGAGTGACGCAATGTACAACTTGCCAGACGAAAGAGGCCATTTCGGCCAATATGGAGGCGTGTTCGTCTCCGAAACCCTCATCCATGCACTTGACGAATTGCGCGTCGCGTATGACGCGGCACGTCAGGATCCCGAATTCATCGCCGAGTACGAGTACGAGCTCAAGCATTACGTGGGTCGGCCGTCGCCGATTTATCACGCGAAGCGCTGGAGCGAGATGCTTGGCGGCGCGCAGCTCTATCTGAAGCGCGAAGACCTGAATCACACGGGCGCGCACAAGGTGAATAACGTGATCGGCCAGGCGCTGCTCGCCCGCAAGATGGGCAAGCCGCGCGTGATTGCCGAAACCGGCGCGGGCCAGCACGGCGTGGCGACGGCGACCATTGCCGCGCGATTCGGCATGGAGTGCGTGGTCTACATGGGCGCGGAAGACGTGCGTCGTCAGGCGGCGAACGTCTATCGGATGAAGCTGCTCGGCGCAACGGTCGTGCCGGTCGAATCCGGGTCGAAGACGCTCAAGGACGCGCTCAACGAAGCCATGCGTGACTGGGTGACGAACGTCGAAAACACGTTCTACATCATCGGCACGGTGGCGGGGCCGCATCCTTACCCGATGATGGTGCGCGACTTCCAGCGCGTGATCGGCGACGAATGTCGCGTGCAGATGCCCGAAATGGCCGGTCGCCAGCCTGATGCCGTGATCGCGTGCGTCGGCGGCGGGTCGAACGCGATGGGCATCTTTTATCCGTACATCGACGATAAAGACGTCAGATTGATCGGCGTCGAAGCGGCGGGCGACGGCATCGACACCGGGCGCCACGCGGCGTCGCTGATGGGCGGCAGCCCGGGGGTGCTGCACGGCAATCGCACGTATCTGCTGCAGGACGAAAACGGGCAGATCATCGAAACGCATTCGGTGTCGGCGGGGCTCGACTATCCGGGCGTCGGTCCGGAACACGCGTGGCTGAAGGACGCGGGACGCGCGGAATACGTCGGCATCACCGATGACGAAGCGCTCAAGGCCTTCCACGACTGCTGCCGGATCGAGGGCATCATCCCCGCGCTGGAATCGAGCCACGCGCTCGCCTATGGCGCGAAGCTCGCGAAGACGTTGCCGCGCGACAAGGTGTTGCTCGTCAATCTGTCCGGCCGGGGCGACAAGGACATGCATACGGTCGCCGAGCGATCGGGCATTCAGTTCTGAGCCTCAGATAGATGCGCAACGTCATCGACGAGCCGTTGTCCGTCGGCGCCTTGCAGGGCGCCGGCAGCGACATCCGCAACCGCGACTTCCTGGCCGATGCCGAGAATATTCCCGACGCGTCGATCGATCTGATCGTCGCGGATCCGCCTTATGGTCTGGGCAAGGACTACGGGAACGACTCGGACATGTTGTCCGGCGACGCTTTTCTCGAGTGGACTTATCGCTGGCTCGATCTCGCGATTCCGAAGCTCAAGCCGAGCGGTTCGCTGTATATCTTTTGCACCTGGCAGTATTCGCCCGAACTGTTCGTGTTCCTCAAGCGCCGCCTTTTGATGATCAACGAGATCGTCTGGGACCGTCGCGTGCCGAGCATGGGCGGAACGACGCGGAAATTCACGTCAGTGCACGACAACATCGGCTATTTCGCGGTATCGAAGGACTACTACTTCGATCTCGATCCGGTGCGCATCCCTTACGACGCAGAAACGAAAAAGGCGCGGTCGCGGAAGATTTTCGAAGGCAGCAAGTGGCTCGAACTGGGCTACAACCCGAAGGATGTCTGGTCCGTGTCGCGTCTGCATCGGCAGCACGCGGAGCGGGTGGATCATCCGACGCAAAAGCCGCTGGAGATCGTCGAGCGCATGGTGCTCGCGAGCTGTCCGCCGGGTGGGCGCGTGCTCGATCCGTTCATGGGCAGCGGCACGACGGCGGTCGCGTGCGCACGTCATGGCCGGCAATTCACGGGCTACGAGATCAACGCGGATTACTGCGCGATCGCCGAAAGCCGCATTGCCGAAGCGCGCGCTGCACGGCTCGAGCCGGCAGAGCCCGCCCGCGTTCGACGCAAGACACTCGTCGCGACCGGCACCGCCGCCCAAGCCGAATAGCGTCTTTTTCGCTGCTGATCGCGTCAAATGCATTCAAATGCGTCCGACGCCAACGAATACGACTAAGAGAAATCTCATGTCCCGCATCAAGAATACTTTTGCGGCGCTCGCCGCACAGGGCAAGAAAGGGCTGATTCCGTTCATCACCGCGGGCGACCCGAATCCGGAACAAACCGTCGAGTTCATGCACGCGCTGGCGAAGGCCGGCGCGGACGTCATCGAACTGGGCGTGCCGTTCTCCGATCCGATGGCCGACGGCCCCGTCATCCAGCGTTCGTCGGAGCGGGCGCTCGCGCGCGGCGTGACGCTCAAGCGCGTGCTCGCCGACGTCGCGCGTTTCCGCGAAACCGACGACAAAACGCCCGTCGTGCTGATGGGTTACGCGAATCCGATCGAGCGCATGGGCGCCGACGCGTTCGCGAAAGCTGCGAAGGAAGCGGGCGTCGACGGCGTACTGGTGGTCGATTACCCGCCCGAGGAAGCGGAGAGCTTCGGCGCGTCGATGCGCGCCGCCGGCATCGATCCGATCTTCCTGCTCGCGCCGACATCGACGGACGAGCGCGTCGCGGCGGTCGGCAAGATCGCGAGCGGCTATGTCTACTACGTATCGCTGAAAGGCGTGACCGGCGCGGCAAATCTGGACGTTTCCAGCATCGCGAGTAAAATCCCGGCCATCAAGTCGCGTGTGCCCCTGCCGGTCGGTGTCGGTTTCGGCATTCGCGACGCCCAGACCGCGCGCGCCGTCGCCGATGTCGCGGACGCCGTCGTCATCGGCAGCCGCCTCGTGCAGCTGCTCGAAGACGCGAAGCCGGACACCGCGGCCGCGTCGCTGACGAGCTTCATCGCCGAAATTCGTCAGGCGCTCGACGCCGCACAGTAAAATACGCGCCGCCGCGGGCCGCCCGATTCGGGCGTGCGCCGCGCGGCAACCGATCAGTCAAGGAAAAACGATGAGCTGGCTCGACAAACTGCTGCCGCCGAAGATCAAGCAAACCGATCCCAAAAGCCGCAAGGGCATTCCCGAGGGCCTTTGGGTGAAGTGTCCGTCGTGCGAAGCGGTGCTGTATCGCAACGACGTCGAGGCGAATCTGCACGTATGCCCGAAGTGCAGCCATCACATGCGAATCGGCGCGCGCGAGCGGCTCGACCGCCTGCTCGACCCGGAAGGCCGCTACGAAATCGGCCAGGAAGTCGTCCCGGTCGACGCGCTGAAGTTCAAGGACAGCCGCAAGTATCCGGATCGCATCAAGGAAGCGATGGAAGATACGGACGAGACCGACGCCATGGTCGTCATGGGCGGCGCGATCCACACGATTCCGTGTGTCGTCGCGTGCTTCGAATTCTCGTTCATGGGCGGATCGATGGGCTCGGTGGTCGGCGAGCGCTTCGTGCGCGGCGCGCGCAACGCGCTGGAGCAGAACGTGCCGTTCATCTGCTTCACGGCCTCGGGCGGCGCGCGCATGCAGGAAAGCCTGCTTTCGCTCATGCAGATGGCCAAAACCACTGCGCTTCTGACCAAACTCGCGGACGCGAAGCTGCCGTTCATTTCCGTGCTGACCGACCCGACGATGGGCGGTGTGTCCGCATCGTTCGCGTTCCTGGGCGATGTCGTGATTGCCGAGCCGAAGGCGCTGATCGGCTTTGCCGGCCCGCGCGTGATCGAGCAGACCGTGCGCGAGAAGCTCCCGGAAGGTTTCCAGCGCGCCGAGTTCCTGCTGACGAAGGGCGCGGTCGACATGATCGTGGATCGCCGCAAGATGCGCGAAGAAATCGCCCAATTGATGGCGCTGATGACGCGGCAACCCGCCGATTCCGTCGCCTGACCCGAATGTACGTAGCGCCGCGCCGCGCGTGAACCCCGCGAGGTTCCGCGCGGCGCTTTTGTTTTTGCGATCTCGAAAATGAACACATTCCCGACTCTCGACGCCTGGCTCGCCCATCTGGAAGCGGCGCATCCGGTCGGCATCGACATGGGCCTCGCGCGCATCGGCAAGGTGAAGGATGCGCTCGGCCTGCGTTTCGACTGCCCGGTCATCACCGTCGGCGGCACGAACGGCAAGGGCTCGACCTGCGCGATCATCGAAACGATCTTGCTGCGCGCGGGGTATCGCGTCGGTTGCCATACGTCGCCGCATCTGCTGACGTTCAACGAGCGCGCCCGCATCGACGGCGCGGAGGCGAGCGACGCCGATCTGCTCGAACATTTCGCGGCCGTGGAAAAGGCGCGCGCCAGCCTGCCCGAGCCGGTTTCGCTGACGTACTTCGAGTTCACAACGCTTGCGATCCTGCATCTCTTCGCGTCGCGCAAGCTCGACGCGGTGATTCTCGAGGTCGGGCTCGGCGGGCGTCTCGACGCGGTGAATATCGTCGATACGGATTGTGCTGTGATCACGAGCATCGACATCGACCATACGGACTATCTCGGCGACACGCGCGAAAAAATTGGCTTCGAGAAAGCGGGCATATTTCGGACGGGCAAGCCGGCAGTGTGCGGAGATCCGTCGCCGCCGCAGACTCTCATCGAACATGCCGAGGCGATCGGCGCGGATCTGTGGCTCGTCGGACGCGATTTCCGCTACGAAGCCCAGCCCGGCAACGAGCGCCAGCAATGGAGTTATATCGGGCGCGAGCAGCGGCGCTCGGCGCTGGCCTATCCGGCGCTGCGCGGCGCGAATCAGCTCATCAACACGTCGGCGGCGCTGGCCGCGCTCGAAGCGCTGCGCGGCCGTCTGCCGGTTTCGGCGCAGGACATTCGCCTTGGCCTGGCGAACGTCGAGTTGCCGGGGCGCTTCCAGGTGCTGCCGGGCAAGCCGCAAATCATTCTCGACGTTGCGCACAATCCTCACGCAGCCGCCGTGTTGTCGCAAAATCTCGGCAACATGGGCTATTTTCCGTACACTTACGCGGTGTTCGGCGCGATGGGCGACAAGGACATCGAAGGCGTCGTGAAGCAACTCAAGGGCGAGATCGATCACTGGAACGTGACCGCGCTGCCCACGCCGCGCGCCGCGTCGGCGGAGCAACTGGAACACGCATTGCGCGACGCTGGTGTCAACGACAGCGCCGACAGCAGCGTTTCTCGCTTTGAAACACCTGCGGCGGCTTTTCAAGATGCGTTAAGCCGGGCGTCTGAAAATGATAGAATTTTGGTTTTCGGCAGTTTCTACACGGTAGCCGGCGTCATGGCCTACCGTCGAATGCAGCATAACTAGCAGCATCATTGAGACGGTCGGCCGTCAGCACCAAGCGATACATGGGACTCTTTTCGTTCGGCAAGAAAGACGACTCCGGTCGCGACGCATATTCCGATTCATCGCGCGGCTCGCGTCACACCGTCCGCACGGAACGCCGCACGCGCAGATCCGAGCGCACCGACGCCGACGCGATGATGCTCGATCCCACCCTGCCCGAGAAGCAGCGCGCGCGCCGCAGGCTCGTCGGGGCGATCGCGCTGGTGCTCGCCGCCGTCATCGTCCTGCCGATGGTGCTCGATTCGCGTCCGAAGCCCGTCACCGACGACATTTCCATTGATATTCCCAACCGCCCGGCGCCCGCCGCGAAGCAGTCGCGCGACGCCAACGACGCCGACACGCAAGCCGGTGTCGCGCACGACGCGCCGTCGGGTGCGTCGGGCAGTGCTTCCGCCGGCGTGACGCAGCCGCAAGCCGCGGCACCTGCCGCGACGGCAAAGCCCGAGCCGAAGCCGGAAGCGAAGCCTGACGCGAAAGCCGAAGCCAAGCCGGAAGCGAAGCCGTCGAAGCCCGCAGCCGTGGCGAGCCAGAACGCGAAGCCGCAAGCGGCCGAGCCTTCCGAACAAGCCAACGCAAACACCGCGGCGAACGCCGCAGCAGGCGCGGCCAACACGCCGTCGTCGCCGGCGGGCAGCCGCTTCGTGCTGCAGATCGGCCAGTTCGACGACGAAACCGCCGCGCAGAATTGGGTCAACAAGTTGAAGTCCGCGGGTGTGCCCGCATATCTCGAACATCGCAAGCAGTCGGACGGCGCGACCAAGTCGCTGTTGCGCGCGGGGCCGTTCCCGGATCGCGCGTCGGCGCAGGCCGCGCTCGTGAAGGTGCGGCAGGCCGGCCTGGGCGGCGGCACCCGGGCATCGAACTAAGCCGGCTCGATGTTCACCGCTTTCGACTACGCCGTGATGGCCGTGATCGGCCTGTCCGCGCTGCGCGGCATGTGGCGCGGCCTGTTGGCCGAAGCGTTCGGTCTGGTCGGCTGGGTCGCCGCCATTCTGATCGCGGGACGGTTCGTCGGGCTTGTCGTGCCGTATATCCCGTCGACGTGGCCCGGCGGCGCGCTTACGCAGTGGCTCGTGGCGTTCGTGCTGGTGGTCGGGGCGGTGCTGCTCGTATCGAGCGTGCTGTCGGCGCTATTGACGCGCATCACGGAAGTCACCGGCCTGCGCGGCGTGGACCGCTCGTTGGGCTTGCTGTTCGGCCTCGTCAGAGGGGCTATATTGGTAGTTATTCTGGTCGCCCTGGCTGGCCTGACCGAACTGCCTCAGAAAGATTTTTGGCGCAATGCGCTGCTGCGGCCGATGGCCGAGCAAGGCGTGCGCGAATTGAAACCGCTGCTCCCCGATACGCTCGCCGCGTATGTGCACGTCGCTCCCGAACCGGGCGGCCTGGCGCCCAACGCCGCACAATAGACGAACGGCCGGCTACACGAGGAACGCGCGACGGCTCGAAGACGCTTCGCCCCGGCCACGTCACGGCCAGTTTTTGAGAGAAGCGTCGAAGAGATCCGGGCAACGCCTTGTCTACCCGTTTCGACTCTTTGAAGGACCATGCCATGTGCGGCATCGTAGGTGTAGTTTCCCAAAGTCCCGTCAATCAGCTGATCTATGACAGCTTGCTCCTGCTCCAGCATCGCGGACAGGACGCGGCGGGCATCGCCACGGCGAACGGCAATAACTTCCACATGCACAAAGCCAACGGCATGGTGCGCGACGTGTTCCGCACGCGCAACATGCGCAGTCTGCCGGGCAACGTCGGCATCGGCCAGGTGCGGTATCCGACCGCCGGGTCCGCATCGAGCGAGGAAGAAGCGCAACCGTTCTACGTGAATGCGCCGTTCGGCATCATCCTCGCGCATAACGGCAATCTGACGAACTGGATGCAGCTGAAGGACGAGATGTTCCGCATCGACCGCCGGCACATCAACACCGCATCCGACACCGAAGTGCTGCTCAACGTCTTCGCGCAC
>Ga0182736_1002660_pt1 | contig 13117 bp, 9 predicted proteins | sample eDN5th30CKraftBY_FD_128882 | JGI IMG/M metagenome (GOLD analysis project Ga0182736, IMG submission 128882) | Enriched backyard soil microbial communities from Emeryville, California, USA - eDNA 5th pass 30_C Kraft BY (version 2) (version 2) | ecosystem: Environmental > Terrestrial > Soil >...
CCCGCGCAATACCCGGCGATATCGTCGACGATATCCCGGTAAAACCGGTCCATGCATTTCTCGGTGACATACCCGAGGTGCGGCGTGAGCACGGTATTGGGCAGGGCGGTCAAGGGATGGCCGGCCGGTAACGGCTCCTGACCATAGACGTCCAGCCCCGCGCCTCTGATCCGGTTCGTGCGCAGCGCTTCGATCAGCGCCGCCTCGTCGATCAGGCCGCCGCGGGAGGTGTTGATCAGGATCGCGCCGGGTTTCATCGCGGCGAGCTCATCGCGGCCGACGATGCCCCGGGTCGTCTCGGAGAGCACCAGGTGGATCGACACGACGTCGGCGGTCTCGAAGAGCCGGCGCCGGTCCAGCAGCTCCGCCTGCGCTTCGGCAGCGCGTTCCGCGGTCAGGTTCGGGCTCCACGCCGTCACCCGCATGCCGAAGGCGTGGCCCACCGCGGCGACCCGCCGGCCGATGCGGCCCACTCCGAGCAGTCCCAGCGTCGCCCCGGCCAGATCGGCGCCGACGGTCTGCTGCCAGCGTCCGGCCCGCAGCGCCGCGTCCTCGACGAGGAGGTGGCGCTGTAGGGCGTGGATCAGCGCCCAGGTGAGTTCGACCGTAGGGGTGATGATGCCGCCGGTGCCGCACACCGTGATCCCGAGCCGGTGAGCGGCCGCGGTGTCGATAGCGGCATTGAACGGGCCGGTGGTGACCAGCAGCTTCAGCGACGGCAACCGGCCCAGCAGGTCGGCGTCGATCGGCGTGCGCTCGCGCATCGCCACCACGACCTCGCGATCGGCCAGCCGGGCGACGAGTGCATCACCGGGCGTGATGTGCTCGCGCAACGCAAGCAACTCGACGGGCCGCGAGATGGCCGACCAGTCCACGGTTTCGGCGATGCCCTGGTAGTCGTCGAGTACCGCGATACGCAACGGCGCGGAAGTGTCCATCTCAGAATGCGTCCGGGTTGCGCTGGATCGCCTCGGGCACCGGATGCTGATACAGCCGGGAGGCGTTCTCCCAGGTCAACTTCTGGATCACCCCGGGGGCCAGGTCGCCGATCTGCTCGTGGATGACGCGCTGGGTGTGCGGCCAGGTCGAGTCGCAGTGCGGGTAGTCGGCCTCGAGCATGATGTGGTCGGTGCCGATGCGCTCATGCTGGCAGAACGACGACTGGTCTTCGACGGCGCAGAACCAGAAGTTGCGTCGCAGCACTTCGGCCGGCGACAGGGTTTCACCGAGCGCTTTCCACGTCCCGTACATCTCGTGATAGCTGAGCATGTGGTCGAGCCGGTCCAGAAGCCCTGCGACCCAGCCGATCCCGCCTTCGGACAGGCAGATCTTCAGCTCGGGGAACCGGCTGGGCAGCCCGGAATACAGCCAGTCCACCGCGGCCGAGATCGCGTAGGCGAAAAACAGCACGCCCGCCACGTCGGGCGGTGCATCGTCGGTGGTGGCCGGCGCCGAACCGGACGATCCGATGTGCAGGTTGACTACGGTGCCGGTGTCGGCGCACGCGGCGATGAACGGATCCCAATGGCCGGAGTGAATGCTCGGTAGCCCCAGCATGGCCGGGTTCTCACTGAAAGTGACGGCGCGGAAACCTCTTTCGGCGTTCTCGTAGATCATCGTCGCGGCCAGTTTCGGGTCGAGCAGCCACGGGAGCTGGCATCCGATGATGCGGTCGGGATAGGTGCCGGCCCAGACTTCGTGGTGCCAGTCGTTCCAGGCCCGTACCGATGCCAGGGCGAGGTCGCGGTCCTTGGTGGTCAGCTGCAAACGCTGACCGGCGAACCCCGGCAGGAACGACGGGAAGTTCAGGGAGGCGTAGACGCCGTTGAGGTCCATGTCCTTGATGCGTTCGTGGATGTCCCAGGCGCCGCGCCGCATCTCGTCGAACCGGGCGGGTTCGAAACCGTACTCCGACACCGGCCGGCCGACGACGGCATTGAACCCGACGTTGGGCAGCGCCTGGCCGGCGTAGATCCAGGTCTGGCCGCCGTTGTCGGTCTCGACCACCTTGGGTGCCCGGGCGGCGAGGCTGCGCGGCACGCGGCCTTCGAAGGTGTCGGGGGGTTCGACGATGTGGTCGTCGACCGAGATCACCGTGTAACGACGTTGCGCCCGTGGTGGTTCGGGCAGAAACGTCACGGTGCGCTCGCCGCCGACTTTGGCGGTGGTGAAGTTCGGGTCGGAGCTGAGTTCGTCGATCGATTTCACCGAAAGCCTCGATTCTGCTCAGTCCAGCACATGGGGGTCGGCCTTGATGGTCATGCGCGCCGCACCGGCCCAATACACCTCGGCGGCGCGTTCGATCAACGACGCCTGCATGCCGGCCATGTCGGACCGCTTCATCGGCGCGGGGGTTCGCCCCGTCAGCATGACGTGATAGGCCAGCTTGCAGACCCGTTCGATGGTCGCTGACCGATATACCGCCTCGGCCAGGGTGCGTCCGGTGACGATCACCCCGTGCGACGCCAGGATGGCCGCGTTCGCCTCGCCGATGCGCAGGGCCAGGTCCCGGGCGAGGGCGGCGCTGTCGATTTCGCCGTCGTAGCTGTCGATGAAGCACAGGTCATCGAGGAACAACGAGCCGGTCTGGTGGACCAGGTCGGGCAGCGTCTGTAGCGATGCCAGCAGGCTGACGTAGTAGGGGTGATTGTGGATGACCACCCGGGCGTCGGGGCGGGCGCGATGCAACTCGGTGTGGATATGAATGGCCGGGGTGACATCCCAGCGGCCGCGGACCACCCTGGCGTCCTCATCGACGGCGCAGATATCGGAGGCGGTGAGTTCGGCCCACCACAATCCCCATGGATTGACCAGCATCTCGGCCTGGCCGCCCGGCTGCCAGGTGATGTGTCCCGCCATGTTCTCGGCGAAGCCGATGTCGGCGAGGTGGCGAAACGCAACCGCGAGCGCCTGGGGGTCGCTCAGCTCGACCCCGATCGGCGGCATGACCGCGGGGGACCAGACCGCCGAGCCGCCGGGCCGCGCCGGTTCAGTCGTGCCCATACTCGCCCGCCGCCGGCCCCATCATGACCAAATCATATGAAAATAAGCCGGATCGTCAATCCCGTCGCGGCGGTTCAGTCCTCATTGTCACGCGACGTGCGGGACCCGCCCGGCCGGATCATCGCGGGATCGACGACTCCCGACCAGCCGGGGTAGCGCTGGGCGTGCACCAGGTGTGCCGCCGCCAGGTCGCGGGCCCGCTGGGCGTCGCCGACGTCGATCGCGTCGATCACCTGACGGTGGTCTTCCAAAACCGCTCGCCGCTCGGACACCGGCACCGTCGAGTGGTCGGTGACTTGGGTGGACCAGCTTTGCTCGTGGGCCGACCACAGGGTTTCGAGCGCGCCCGCCATGACCAGCATCGTGGCGTTGCCGCAGTGGGTCACCAGGGCTTCGTGGTAGCGCCGGCTGGCCGAGGTCGCCTGGGGCAGGTCATCGACGGACGCTATCGATTCCTCGTGCATTTGCCGCAGAATCGGTACCACCGTGCTTTTGCGGTCCGGTCGCTCCGCGCACAGCGCCGCGCAGGCGGGCTCCACCTGAAGCAGCGCGGTGCCGACATCGGCGAGGCTCACCTGCTGGGAACCCAACACCAGCCCCATCGTATAAGCGACGTTTGCTGGGCTGGGCCGGTGAATCACCGCGCCGCCACGTTTGCCGCGGCGCACCGTCAGCAGTCCCTCGGCTTCCAGAATCCGCATGGCCTCGCGCAGCGACGGCTTGCTGATGGCGAACTCGACGAGCAACTCGTCCTCTTTGGGCAGCACCTGATCGTCGGTGAGCTGGCCGGCCAGGATGCGCCGACGAAGCTCGTCGGCCACCTGCTCGGCGAGCCGCCGGAATCGGACGGTAGGTGCTGCCACGGGTCGAGTGTGCCAGATCGAGCGCCGTTCACCGCGCCGATAGAGGCGTTGTATCCAAATGATTTGTGTCATACGATCGCCGTGCGAGAGGGGACCACGGGCGTGCAGCACTGGACTGTCGGCGACGTTTCAATCCACGCGGTTCCGCAGGCGGTCATCCCGATCCCGCCCACACGTCTGTTCGCCAATGCACCCGAGCGATTTCCGTCGCCGCTGGTGCCGGACTACGTCGACGCCTCGGGCAACATCCTGATGGCGATCCAGTCCTACCTGATCGTGTCCGCAGCGGCACGCGTACTTGTCGACACCTGCTTCGGCGAAAGCTTCCTGCGCTCCCGCAACATTCCCGACCGCCACGAGCAGTCCCTAGCCGCCACCGGATTTCGTCCCGCCGACATCACGGCGGTGGTGTGTACCCACCTGCACCGCGACCACGCCGGCCGCAATACGGTCGAGCGTGACGGGCGGTGGGTGCCGACATTCCCCAACGCCGAGTATCTGGTGACCGCGGCCGAGCACGACCATTGGCGCGAGTTCACCGGGGAGGACCGCGCGCCCTCGGAATGTGTTGCACCGTTGGAACACCACGGAAAATTGCGGCGGGTCGGCCCGGATCACCGCGTGACCGACAACGTGCAGCTGGTGCTGACCGCCGGCCACACCCCGGGCCACGTCTCGGTGCGCATCGAGTCCGCCGGGGCCGTGGCCTACATCAGCGGTGACGTCGTGCATCATCCGATCCAGATCTCCCACCCCGAGATCACCGCCCTGCCCGATGCGGACGCGAGCGCCGCCCGGACCAGCAGGCTGCGGCTGCTGCGCCGGGTCGCCGACGAGCGCGCGCTGCTGCTCGGATCGCACTTCACCGCGCCGTCGGGCGGGTTCATCGACGGCGCCCGACAAACGTGGCAACCGCTGGTCGACAGAGAGGCATCCCGATGACCCAGACACGCCGCCTGCTCCCCGAGGGTTTCGACTTCACCGACCCTGCACTCATCGCAGAACGGATCCCGCACGAGGAGTTCGCACTGCTGCGCAAGACCGAACCCATCTGGTGGAACGACCAGCCGTTCGGGATCTCGGGCTACCCCGACGCGGGGTATTGGGTTGTCACCAAACATGCTGACGTGCGAGCGGTGTCGCTGCAGGACGAGGTGTTCTCCTCGCACGAGAACACCTCGCTGATCCGCACCAACACCACGAGCAACGCCGATGTCCACGAGGCCAGCCGCGACAACGTCATGTTGTTCCTCGACGGACCCAAGCACGCCAAGTTGCGCCGGATCGTCTCACGTGGTTTCACCCCGCGAGTGGTCGCCGGCATGCGGGATTCACTGGATCGTCAGGCGCGGGAGATCGTCGCGGCCGCCGCCGAACACGACACCGGCGACTTCGTGACCGAAGTCGCCTCGCAGTTGCCGCTGGCGACCATCTGCGAGCTGATCGGGGTTCCGGCAGACGAGCGCCAGCAGGTCTTCGACTGGAGCAATCGTCTGGTGGGCGGTGGCACCGGTGAGCCAGCCGCCGTCGCCGACGGGATGCAGGCCTCCGCCGAACTTCTGGGCTACGCCTACCAACTGGCCGAAGACCGCAAGAGTCGGCCGCGCGACGACATCGCCACCGCCTTGGTCACCGCGACGATCGACGGTGAGGCGCTGAGCGCGCTGGAATTCGGCTATTACGTGATGATGCTGATGGTCGCCGGCAATGAGACCACTCGTAACGCCACCTCGCAGGGGATGCTGGCGTTCTTCGATCATCCGGATCAATGGCGATTGTTCGTGGCCGAACGCCCCCCGACCATGGTCGACGAGGTGGTCCGCTGGGCCACGCCGGTGATCTCCTTCCAGCGCACGGCGCTGCGCGATGTCGAACTCGGTGGCGTGCAGATCCGCAGCGGCCAGCGGGTCGGGATGTTCTATGGATCGGCCAATTACGACGAAGAGGTCTTCGATGACCCGTTCACCTTCGACATCCTGCGAAGCCCCAACCCCCACTTGGGTTTCGGGGCTCCCGGAGCGCATTACTGCATCGGCGCGAATCTCGCCCGCATGCAGATCAACCTGATCTTCGGAGCGGTGGCCGATATCATTCCCGACATTCACCAGCTGGGCCGCCCATCGCGATCCGTGCTGCCCTGGATCAACGGGATCGACGCGATGCCGGTGGAATTCGGCGGCACCTCGACGCCCTAGAGGTGGTCTCGGCGCACTATTCCTTGATGATCACCGGGTCGCCGATGTTGACCCGGTCGAAGTACCATTCCGCGTCCGTGGGGCTCAGGCCCACGCAGCCGTGGCTGACGTTCTCCAGGCCCAGCGAGCGCAGCGCCCAGGGCGCGGAGTGGACGTAGAGTCCGCGCCGCGAGATGCGCACGGCCTGTTCGACGTCGAAGCGGTAGCCCTCGGGGTCGTCGATCGGGATGCCGACGCTGCTGGAGTCCATCAGGACTTTTCTCTCCTTGGCCAGCACGGTGTAATTACCTGTCGGCGTGGGGAAGTCGGACTTACCCAGGGTGGCGGGCAGCACCCCGTCCTCGCCCCAGTGCGGGCGGTGGTGCGGTGCCGGCAGGGGACCGGCCGCCTCGTCGTCGACGGACACGGTGAAGGTGTGTGAGGAGATGCTGGCCACACCCACCACCTTCGCTCCGGTGGCGAAGTCGGCGGAGCGCTTGCCCACCGAGAGTGCCACGGTGCTGTGTGCCGGCCAGTAGCGGTCAGGAACCCAGTGCACCTCGGTGTCGTCGACCCACTCGAAGGTTCCGGTCATGGCCGGGGTCGACCGCACCGCATTGGCGCGCTCGGCGGCACGGCGGTCGAGCACCGGGGTGGAGAACTTCACCACCACGGGATGCGCCACGCCCACGATCGCACCCGACGCCGGCTGGATCGACGAGATCGCACTACCCGAAAGCTGGTTGGCGGCCGCCGAACTCGTGGCCGGCGGAGTGAGCACCGTGGTGACGGCGACCCCGACTACGACAATTGCAGAGCGCACCGATATCCACATCTCCCGCTTACCTTCCCGACCAAATAACACAAGTTATCGCCGTTGATGGTAAAGAGATTCGGGCCGCCGACCCCGCCTTACATGCCCACGACTCGGTCAAGGCTTCATTAAGGTTTGGCCACGAGCCGCGGCGGACCGTCCGGTTCTCGAGTGACTACCCGGCGAAACCGGGCAGCAGCTCGAGCGCGATCGCCCGAACCGGCACGTGCGCGTCCAGCTGAGCCAGGATCGCCACCGTGGTCCCAACGACCCGCGCCAGCACCGCCAGGTTGGGCGGCAGATTCAGTTGGCGCGCGGTCTTGATCTGGTGAATCGACTGATCCAGTTGTGCGGCGACCAGTTTCTGCAACCACTCGCGGCTGAAGTGGAACACCTCCGGTGCCACCGGCTCGACGTAGCGGCGCAGCATCTCGTCGACCTCCTCCACCGAGATCTGCGCGCCGGGCTGGATGAAACCGGCCTTCTCCAGTGTGGGCAGCAGCAGGTCGTAGTTGAACTGGCCGGCGAACCGCAGCGCCATCCCCAGCTCGACCGGCAGGCCGTCGGGCAGCGGTGCCACCGCTCCGAAGTCGATGACACCCATCCGGCCGTCGGGCAGCAGCATGAAGTTGCCCGGGTGGGCGTCGCCGTGCACCATGCCCACCCGCGCCGGTGCGTCACCGATCAACTCCACCAGCCGGGCGCCCAGCAGGTCGCGTTGCTCAACGCTGCCCCCGGCGATGATCTGCGCCATGCCGACGCCTTCGATCCACTCCTGGACCACCACCTTGGGGGCACTGGCCACCACCTGTGGCACCGCGAAACGCGGGTGGCCGGCATAGGCCTTGGCGAACGCGCGCTGGTTGTCGGCCTCCAGTCGGTAGTCCAGTTCCATGTCGGCGCGCTCGATCAGTTCGTCGACCACGCCTTGCACGTCGGCGCCGGGGGCCAGCGGCTTGAGTATCCCGGTCAGCCGCCGCAAGGTCTTCAGGTCGGCGCGCAGGGCCTCGTCGGCGCCGGGGTACTGGATCTTGACCGCGACCACGCGGCCGTCGGCCCAAACCGCCTTGTGTACCTGCCCGATGCTGGCGGCGGCGACCGGGTCGTCGTCGAAGGAGGAGAACCGCTGCCGCCACCGGGTGCCGAGCTGGACGTCGAGCACCCGATGCACCTTGGTCGCAGCCAGTGGCGGGGCGTGCTTCTGCAGCTTGGTCAGCGCCTCCCGGTAGGGCTCACCGAACTCGGTGGGCACCGCCGCCTCCAGAACCGAGAGCACCTGGCCGACCTTCATGGCGCCGCCCTTGAGCTCACCCAGGACGGTGAACATCTGCTCGGCCGCCTGCTCCATCAGTTCGGCGGTGACTTCGTCTTTGGACCTGCCGGCCAGGCGTTTCCCCAACCCGAGCGCGGCCCGCCCGGCGTAGCTCAGCGGCAGACCTGCCAGCTTCGCATTGCGCGCCGCCCCCCTGCGGGTGATGTCAGCCACCTATCGATCATGCCCGAAGATGCGCGCGCTCAGCAGCAGCGTCCACCGGGATCGGTGTCATAACGCCGCCGCCAGTAGTCCCGCTCGGAGAGCACCGGTTCGCCGGGATGGTCCCGCCGCCGGTATTCCAGGTAGCGGCGGTAGTGGTTGTCGCCCATCAAGGTGGCCCAGTACCAGCCGATGTGGCGGGCCGCCCGGACTAGCCGGTGTGAGCGTCCCACTGTGCCTGTACCTTTCGCTCGGCCGCCGAGGGGAGCAGCCCCGAGGGTGCAAATCGCCGCGACAATACCGGCGCTGCCTCGGTAGTCGGCGCTGTGGCGCGAATCGCCTTGAACGACACCACGAGTCCGGTCACGAACACGACCGCGACCAGGCTGGCGAACACGATCGACAGGCTGCCCTGGATGAACGTGTTACGGACGACGTCATGCAGCTGGGTCGGGTCGGCCGCCGACCCGAACGACGTCTCGCCGGCCCGCTCGGCGGCCCGGTAGGCGAAATGCTGCGTCCAGTAGCCCACCCGCGGATCGCCGGAGAAGATCTTCTGCCACGACGCCGTCATGGTGACCGCGAGATCCCACAACAGCGGAATGCCCGGAACCAGTGCCCATTTGAGTCCCGAGGTGCGCCGGCCCCGTTTGATCACGATCACCGTCACCACGGTCAACGCGATCGCGGCCAGCAATTGGTTGGCGATGCCGAACAGCGGGTACAGGGTGTTGATTCCGCCGAGCGGATCGGTCACCCCCATCAACAGGATCGAACCCCAGCCGGCGACCACCGCCACGCTGCACACCCACGCCCCGGTACGCCAGCCGGGGTTGGCGAGCCTGCGCAGCGGCCCACCGAGGTTGCTCAGGGCGTCGGACAACATGAAGCGGGCCACCCGGGTGCCTGCGTCCACGGTGGTGAGGATGAACAGCGCCTCGAACATGATCGCGAAGTGATACCAGAACGCTTTGAGGCCCGGCCCGCCGAAAACCCTGCCCAGCACCTCGGCCATGCCCAGCGCCAGGGTCGGCGCCCCGCCGGTGCGCGACACGATCGAGGACTCGCCGACGGCGGTGGCGGCCTCGCTGATCTGTTCGCCGGTCACCGGCGGCCCGCCGAGACCGAGCCCGTTGACATAGTCGGCGGCGGTTGCGGCGGTGCCGCCGGTGGAGGCCACCGGAGCGTTGAGGGTGAAGAAAAGGTGCTGATCCAGAATCGACGCGGTGATCAGCGCCATGATCGCGACGAAGGACTCGGTAAGCATGCCGCCGTAGCCGATCAGCCGCATCTGGCTCTCTTTTTCCAGCAGCTTGGGGGTGGTGCCCGAGGCGATCAACGAATGGAATCCCGACAGCGCACCGCATGCGATCGTGATGAACAGGAACGGGAACAGCGAACCGGCGAACACCGGCCCGTCGCCGCTGTGGGCGAACGCCGAGACGGCGGGAGCGGCCATCACCGGCTGGGCGATCACGATTCCGGCGGCCAGCAGCATGATGGTGCCGACCTTCATGAACGTCGACAGGTAGTCGCGCGGCGCCAGCAGTAACCACACCGGCAGCACCGAGGCGGCGAAGCCGTAGCCGATGATGCACCACGACAGCGTTACCGGCGACAACGTGAACCATGCCGCGCCCCAGGATGTTTCGGCAACCCAGCGGCCGGACGCGACGGCGCCCAGCAATGCGACGACGCCGATCAGCGACACCTCCGAGACTCGGCCGGGTCGCAGGAAGCGCAGGTAGATTCCCATGAACAGCGCGATCGGGATCGTCATCGCGATCGAGAACACCCCCCAGGGGCTGACCGCCAGTGCCCGGACCACGATCAGTGCCAGCACCGCGATCAGGATCACCATGATCACCAGCACCCCGATGATCGCGGCGGCACCGCCGACGGGGCCGAGTTCTTCGCGGGCCATCTGGCCCAGCGAGCGGCCGCGGCGCCGGGTAGAACACCACAACACCAGGTAGTCCTGTACGCAGCCGGCGACCACCGCGCCGATCACGATCCAGATCGTGCCGGGCAGGTAGCCCATCTGCGTGGCCAGCACCGGGCCCACCAGCGGGCCGGCGCCGGCGATCGCGGCGAAGTGATGGCCGAACAACACCCGCCGGTCGGTGGGCAGGTAGTCGGTGCCGTCTTCGAAGATCTCCGCGGGAGTCGCATGCTCGTCGCGGGGCGCGACGATCTTACGTTCGATAAGTTTTGCGTAGCAGCGGAATCCGATGATGTAGGTGCACAGCGCGGCGACCACGAACCACACCGCGTTCACCGACTCGCCGCGGGTGAAGGCGATCAGTGCCCATGCCACCGCGCCGACGGCGGCCAGCGCACCGAGCGCCAGCTTGTGGCGTGCGGAGACCGGGGAGTGGTCGACAACGGCGACCGGTGGCAGTCCGGGGTCGGTCTGCAGATAGGTCACCGCGCCGTCGCGTCGCTCGATCACCTCCGGCGTGGTCGGTGCGGCCACGGTCACCTCCTTGAGGCCTGCCGGATGCCCGAGTGGCAGCGGGTTCCGAGCGGAACGATAACTTGTTCGGTGATACTCAAGTACTTGTCGAAGGAGTTCGCATGGAGATCAGTGGCAAGAAGGTCGTCGTCGTCGGTGGCGCCTCGGGGATGGGCCGGGCCACCGCTGAGCTGCTGGCGTCGCGCGGCGCCAGCGTGGCGGTGCTGGACCGGGAGGGCTCGGAGGGCAAAGAGGTCGCGGCCGGTTTCGGCGGTGAGTTCTACCCGGTTGACGTCACCGACTTCGCCGGCACCGAGGAGGTGCTCAAGAACGCGGTCGAGGCCCTGGGCGGCCTGCACGTCATCGTGACCACCGCAGGCGGCGGGATCGCCAAGCGCACGCTGTCCAAGTCCGGGCCGCACGACCTAGAATCGTTCCAGTCCGTCGTCGACCTCAACCTCGTCGGCACGTTCAACATCAGCCGGCTCGCCGCGGCGCACATGAGCGTCAACGAGCCCGAAGACGAGGAGCGCGGCGTCATCATCAACACCGCGTCGATTGCGGCGTTCGAGGGGCAGATCGGCCAGGTCGCCTACACCGCCGCCAAAGCCGGCATCGCCGGCATGTGCCTGACCATGGCCCGTGACCTCGGGTCGGTGGGCGTCCGGGTGCTGGCGATCGCCCCCAGCCTGTTCGCCACCGGTCTGACCAAGGGCATCCCGGACGAGTTCGCCAGCGCCCTGACCAAGGATGCGGCCTTCCCCAAGCGGCTCGGCCGCCCGGAGGAGTATGCCAAGCTGGTCGCCGCCATCGTCGACAACCCGATGCTCAACGGGCAGTGCCTGCGGCTCGACGCCGGGCAGCGCTTCGCACCCAAGTAGATACCGACCAGGAGGCCTTCAATGGGCATCGCAGTAACCGACGACCATCGCGAACTGGCCGAGGTGGCCCGCGGATTCTTGACCGCCCAGAAGGCCCGAGCGGCGGCCCGTGCGCTGCTGGATGCCCCAGACGAGGGCAGGCCGCCGTTCTGGGACGAACTGGCCGCCCTGGGCTGGCTGGGCCTGCACATCGGCGAGGAATACGGCGGCTCGGGCTTCGGGCTGCCCGAGCTGGTGGTGGTGATCGAGGAGCTGGGCCGGGCGGTGGCACCGGGGCCGTTCGTGCCGACCGTCATCGCCTCGGCGGTGATCGCCGCCGCCGGCACCGCCGAGCAGCAGGCCCGCCTGCTGCCCGGCCTGATCGACGGTTCGGTCGTCGCCGGGGTGGGACTGGCCGGTGATGTCGTCCTGGACGGCGGCGTGGCCTCCGGGGACACCGGGGTGGTGCTGGGGGCGGGCCTGGCCGATGTGCTGCTGGTGGCCGCCGGCGAGGACGTGCTGGTGCTCGAGCGGGACCGGGCCGGGGTCAACGTCGACGTGCCCGGCAACCTCGACCCGACCCGCCGGTCGGGCCGGGTGACGCTGACCGGTGTCGGGGTGAGCGCCGACGACATCCTGGCCGGCGCGCGCGAGTCCGCGCTGGCACGCGCCCGGGTGCTGTTGGCCGCCGAAGCGGTCGGCGGTGCGGCCGACTGCACCGATTCGGCCGTCGAGTACGCCAAGGTGCGCGAGCAGTTCGGCCGGCCCATCGCCACCTTCCAGGCCATCAAACACCATTGCGCGAACATGCTGGTCGGTGCCGAGTCGGCCACCGCCGCGGTCTGGGATGCCGCCCGCGCCGACGGGGAGGACGAGTTCGCCTTCCGGCTGGCCGCCGCGGTGGCCGCCACGCTCGCGTTCCCCGCCCACGTGCGCAACGCCGAGCTGAACATCCAGGTGCACGGCGGTATCGGCTACACCTGGGAACACGATGCCCACCTGCAGCTGCGCCGTGCCCTGACGGTGCAGGCGCTGTTCGGCGGCGACGCACCGGCCCAGGCGGTCTTCGAGAGCGCGGCGGCCGGCATCACCCGGGCCAACAGCCTGGACCTGCCGCCGGAGGCCGAGGAGTTGCGCACGCAGATCCACGCCGACGCCGCGGAGATCGCCGCGTTGAGCGGCGACGAGCAGCTGGACCGGCTGATCGCGACCGGCTACGTGATGCCGCACTGGCCCAAGCCGTGGGGCCGGGCCGCCGACGCCATCGAGCAGCTGGTGATCGAGCAGGAGTTCAGCGCCGCCGGTATTCAGCGGCCTGACTATTCGATCACCGGCTGGGTGGTTCTGACCCTGATCCAGCAGGGCACCGACTGGCAGATCGAGCGCTTCGTGGAGAAGGCGCTGCGCCAGGAGGAGATCTGGTGCCAGCTGTTCTCCGAGCCCGACGCCGGCTCGGATGCCGCCGCGGTCAAGA
>Ga0182736_1002661_pt1 | contig 13114 bp, 7 predicted proteins | sample eDN5th30CKraftBY_FD_128882 | JGI IMG/M metagenome (GOLD analysis project Ga0182736, IMG submission 128882) | Enriched backyard soil microbial communities from Emeryville, California, USA - eDNA 5th pass 30_C Kraft BY (version 2) (version 2) | ecosystem: Environmental > Terrestrial > Soil >...
AGCTCGTCCGTCGGGGCGTTTCGACCGCGGCACAGCTCGAGGACGCCCGCTCGCAGCGCGACCAGGCTAGAGCCGGAGTGCAGCTCGGTGAAACCGAGGTCCAGAACGCCAAGCTGAACCTGAGCTACACCACCATCACGGCGCCGGGAACAGGTGTCACGGCCCTGGAATCGCCGCCGGTCGGCGCGCTCGTTCAGGCACAGCAGACGCTGCTGACGACGATCTCCCAGATCGATCCCGCCTACGTGATCTTCTCCTTCACCGACGAGGAGGGCAGGGCCTTTCGTGCCCTGAACGAGAAGCGGGAGAAGCCGATTTCCGAAAAGGATCTGACGGTCGAGCTGCAATTCGCCCAGCAGGGAAAGTATCCGCAGACGGGCAGGATCGACATGGCGGCCCAGCGGGTCGATCTCCAGACCGGGACGATCCAGGCACGGGCGGTCTTTCCGAATCCTGACGGCCTGTTGCTGCCGGGCCAGTTCGTCAGGGTGCGTCTCATCGGCATCACCTTGCCCGACGCCATCGTCGTGCCGCAGCAGGCCGTCAGCCAGGGGCCCCAGGGGCCGACGGTCTACGTCGTCGGCGAGAACGACGTCGCCCAGGCGCGCCCGATCCGCCTAGGGCCGGAAGTCGCGACGGGCTGGGTCGTGCAGGATGGCCTGAAGGGCGGAGAACGGGTGATCGTGGATGGCGTGATCCGGGTCAGGCCGGGTCAGCCCGTCAAGCCGGTGGAGATGGATCCGAAAGCCACACAGTCCACGACTCCTCAGAGCGGCCCCGCATCCGGGGGGCAGCCATGATCTCGAAGTTTTTCATCGACCGTCCGATCTTCGCCTCGGTTCTCTCCATCGCCATCGTGCTCATCGGCCTGATTGCGATGCGGATCCTGCCGGTCGCGCAATATCCCGAGATCGTGCCGCCCCAGGTCGTCGTCGCGGCCAATTACCCGGGCGCGAGCGCGCAGACCATCGCCGAGACCGTCGCGGCTCCCTTGGAGCAGCAGGTCAACGGGGTCGAGGGCATGATCTACATGCAGTCGACCTCCACCGGCTCGGGGACCATGAGCCTGTCGGTCTACTTCCAGACCGGAACGGATGCCGACCAGGCGACCATCAACGTCAACAATCGTGTGCAGCGGGCTACGGCCGTCCTGCCCGAGGAGGTGCGGCGGCAGGGCGTGACGGTGACCAAGCGCTCCTCCTCGATCCTGCAGATCGTTGCCCTGTCCTCGCCCGATCGGCGCTATGACCCGATCTACATCTCCAATTATGCGCTCATCAACATCATCGACGAGCTGCGCCGCACGCCGGGCGTCGGCGACGCATCGCTCTTCGGTGCTTCGGATTACTCCATGCGCATCTGGCTTCGTCCGGACAAGCTTGCGCAGTACAATCTGACGCCGGGCGATGTCGCCGCCGCCATTCGCGACCAGAACGCGCAGTTCGCCGCCGGGCGCTTTGGCGAAGAGCCGACTCCGGGACGGCAGGCCTTCACCTATTCGGTCACGACCCAAGGTCGCTTCGCCGATCCCCGCGAGTTCGAGCAGATCGTCCTGCGCTCGGACGAGAACGGCGGTGCGCTGCGGCTGAAGGATGTCGCCCGGGTCGAACTCGGATCGCTGAACTATTCGACCGTCTCGACCCTCAACGGGGCACCGACGGTGCCGATCGGGATCTATCTTCAGCCCGGCGCCAACGCGCTCAGCGTGTCGGCCGCCGTCGATGCGACGATGAACCGGCTCGCCCAGCGCTTCCCCGACGGTCTGCGCTACGACGTTCCCTACAACACGACGAAGTTCATCCAGGTTTCAATCGACGAGGTGGTCCGGACCTTCGCCGAGGCCATCGTGCTGGTCGTGATCGTGGTCTTCCTGTTCCTCCAGAACTGGCGCGCGACCTTGATCCCGCTGCTGGCCGTTCCCGTGTCCATCATCGGCACTTTCGCCGGCATGTATGTGCTCGGCTTCTCGGTCAACCTTCTCACGCTCTTCGGCCTCATCCTCGCCATCGGCATCGTGGTCGACGATGCCATCATCGTGCTGGAGAATGTCGAGCGCATCATGTCGACCGAGCGCAAGCCGCCACGGGAGGCGGCCATCCAGGCGATGCAGGAGGTGAGCGGACCGGTGATCGCCGTCGTGCTCGTGCTTTGCGCGGTGTTCATCCCCGTCTCGTTCCTCGGAGGACTGGCCGGAGAGCTCTACCGGCAATTCGCCGTGACGATCGCGGTATCGGTGGTGATCTCCGGTATCGTGGCGCTGACCTTGACCCCGGCCCTGTGCGCGCTGCTCCTCAAGGAAGGGCATCAGGAGCCGTGGCTACCGTTCCGGGTGTTCAATCGAGGCTTCGACTGGGTGATGCGGACTTTCACCTCCGGCACGGCTTTCTTCCTGCGGCACGCCGTGATCGCCCTCGCGTTGATCGCCGGAATGCTCGGTGCGACCTGGTGGCTGTTCGAGCGGGTGCCGGGCGGCCTCGTGCCGGCGGAGGATCTGGGCAACGTCTTCGTCGTCACCGCCCTGCCGCCCGCCGCCTCCCTCGACCGGACCCTCGACATCACCGCGAAGGTGAGCGAGGAGCTCAAGGAGAATCCCGCCGTCGCGGATGTGGTGACGATTGCCGGGTTCGATCTCCTGTCGGGCGCTCAGAAGACGAATGCCGGTGTGTCCTTCGTGACCCTCAAGGACTGGTCGGAGCGAACCGATCCGCGCCTCGATGCCCGCAACCTCGCGCCCGCTTTCGCGGGTCTGAACGTCAATTTCCGTGACGGTGTAGTCTTCGGCTTCAACCCGCCGCCGATCACCGGCATGAGCACCACGGGCGGGTTCGAGTTCTTCCTGCAGGATCGCTCGGGCGGTTCTCTCGAAAGCCTCTCCCAGGCGGCCCAGCAGGTGGTCCAGGCCGCGAGAGAGCGGCCCGAACTCTCAGGCGTCTCCACGACGTTCAACACGAACGTGCCGCAATACCGGATCGACGTCGATCGCGACAAGGCGAAGGCGCTCGGCGTACCGATCTCGGCCATCTTCGACACGATGCAGAGCACGTTCGGCAGTCTTTACGTCAACGATTTTGGCCTGTTCGGGCGAACCTATCGGGTGAGCCTGTCCTCCGAGCCCGAGTTCCGGATGAGCCCGAACGATCTGCAGCACGTATTCGTCCGGTCCGACAGGGGAAACATGGTTCCGCTCAGCGTCCTCCTCTCCACGGCGCGAATCGTCGGGCCGGATGTGGTCGACCGGTTCAATGTATTCCCCGCCGCCAAGATCCAGGGCAATCCGGCTCCGGGATATTCGTCCGGGCAGGCGATCGCCGCGATCGAGCAGATCGTGTCGCAGAACCTGTCCTCGGACTATTCCATCGGCTGGACGGGATCGGCCTATCAGGAACTGCAATCCGCCGGGACCGGGTCTCAAGGGTTTCTCCTGGGCCTCGTGATGGTGTTCCTGATCCTCGCCGCGCAATACGAGCGCTGGTCCCTGCCGCTCGCCGTCATTACGGCCGTGCCCTTCGCGGTTTTCGGCGCCATCGTGGCGATCTGGCTCCGCGGGATCGAGAACGACATCTATTTCCAGGTCGGGCTCGTCACCCTCATCGGGCTGGCGGCCAAGAACGCGATCCTGATCGTCGAATTCGCGGCCGAGCGCCACCGGGCCGGCGAAAGCGTCCACGACGCGGCTCTGGATGCGGCCCGCCTCCGGTTCCGCCCCATCGTGATGACCTCTCTCGCCTTCATCCTCGGTGTCGTGCCGCTGGCGATTTCGACGGGTGCGGGGTCCGCGAGCCGTCACTCGGTCGGTACCGGCGTCATCGGCGGCATGCTCGCCGCGACTTTCCTGGCGATTCTCTTCGTGCCGCTTTTCTTCCGCCTGGTGACGCGGGACCGGAAGCCGGCCGGCGAGGCCGTGTCGGAGCCCGCCGTACCGGAATCCGCACCGGCGCGGGAGGTCTGATCGCCGGCCGGGCTGTCAGCGCTTGCGCAGCCTCTCGATGGCTTCCTTGTGAGCCGCGGGATCGACATCGTACTCCGCCGCCAGACGCTGGATCTCGGCCTGCCTGTCCTCCGGCGAAAGCCGTGGGTTCAGGCTCGCGACGGCTGCCAGGAAGGAGGCTCCCGCAAACACCGGGTCGCGACGCCGCGCGGTCTGCTCCCGCTCCTTCTTCAACTCGGCCTGCCGCTGCTTGTAGGTCTCGAGCGGCCCGAGGGCCCTCAGCGCCCGGTTGCGCAGAGCCTGGACCGGTAGGTCGTGCTCGCCGGCGATATCCGGCAGGGCCTGTTCCGGGTCCTCGCCGGCCATCAGGGCCTCGGCGAGTTCTTCGAGTGCGGATACGAACGGATCCATGGCTGCCCCTTTGATTTCTCTATCGTCAACGGATGGTGATCGCTTCGGTTCTGAGCAGAGGTGTTGCTCACGGCTCGGAGTGATCAATAATCCCTGCAACCGATTCTCGCCCCCGCTATCACCAAGCTGAACGGAACGCGCAATCATGGCCGAACGGATGCAGGAACGCCCCGATCCCTATCTCTGGCTGGAGGATGTGGAAGGCGAGGAGGCGCTCGGCTGGGTGCGCGCGCACAACGAGATCGCGACGGCGGCCCTGTGCGATGCCGCGTTCGATGCCGATAAGCGGGCGCTCTACGAGATATCGACGCGGCCAGACAACATCCCCTTCATCACCAGGAGGCGTGGCCTGCTTTACAATTTCTGGCAGGATGCCGGACATGTGCGGGGCCTGTGGCGGCGCACCTCGATGGAAGACTATCGCAAGGCGGAGCCCTCCTGGGAGACGGTTCTCGACATCGATGCCTTGGCGCGCGCCGAGAACGAGGACTGGGTTTGGAAGGGGTGCGGCACGCTCCAGCCCGAGCAGCGCTATGGCCTGGTCAGCCTGTCGCGAGGCGGAGCTGATGCCGTCGAGCTGCGCGAGTTCGACCTTGTCGAGAAGCGTTTCGTCGAAGATGGCTTTGCCCTCCCGGAGGCCAAGGGCGGTGCCACATGGCTCGACAGGGACCATTTGCTGGTGTCCACGACCCTCGGCGAGAATGCGGCAACCGCCTCGGGCTATCCGCGCACCGTTCGCCTCTGGCGGCGTGGCGCGGAGTTCCAGCAGGCGCCGGTGCTCTTCCAAGGCGAGTTCGACGATATCTACATCTCGGCTTCCGTCGATCTGGAACCGGGCTTCGAGCGGGTCTTCTACCGGCGGCAGATCACCTTCGAGGAGGGGATCAGCTATCTCGCGCAGGAGCAGGGGGATCCTCTCCGCATCGACCTCCCGCTCGATGCCCGCTTCGATGTGGAGAAGGACTGGCTGGTCGTGAAGCTGAAGAGCGATTGGGCCTTGCCCGGGCGCACCTATCCGGCCGACGCGCTGCTGGGGATCAGCTTCTCCGGCTTCATGGCGGGAGACCGGAACTTCGAGATGCTGTTCGAGCCGGGTCCCCGGCGCGTCCTCTCCGGCTTCTGGTGGACCAAGTCCCGGCTGGTCCTGACCGTGCTTAACAACCTCGCGAGCCAGATCTGGCTCGGCACGCCGGGGACACCCTGGAATCTGGAGCGCCTGCAGGGGCTGCCGGAGAGCGCATCGGTTCATGCCATGTCGCTCGATGCCGGGCAGCTCGAACGGACGGATGAGTTCCTGCTCTCGATCTCGAGCTTCATCGAGCCGACGCAGCTTGCGCTCGTCACCGAGCATAACCGGGTCGAGGTGCTCAAGGAAGCGCCTGCCGCCTTCGACGCATCCGGTCTGGAGGTCACGCGGCACGAAGCTGTTTCGGTCGACGGAGAGCGCATCCCCTATTACCAGATCGGCCCGAAGGATCAGCAGGGTCCTCGCCCCACGGTGCTTTACGGCTATGGCGGTTTCTCGGTGTCCATGACGCCAGGCTATCTCGGCGGCATCGGGAAGACCTGGCTGGAGCGCGGCAATGTCTGGGTCGTCGCCAACATTCGAGGCGGCGGCGAGTTCGGAGCCGCGTGGCACAAGGCGGGCATGCGGGAAGGCAAGCGCCTGTCCCATGACGATTTCGCCGCCATTGCCCGGGATCTGGAGGAGCGCGGCGTCACCACGCCGGGGCAGCTCGCAGCCTATGGCGGGTCGAACGGAGGCCTGCTCGTCGGCAACATGCTCACCCGCCATCCGGAGCTTTTCGGCGCCATCTGGTGCGCGGTGCCGCTCCTCGACATGCGTCGCTACACGCGGCTTCTGGCGGGGCCCAGCTGGGTGGCGGAATATGGCGATCCCGAGCGGCCGGAGGATTGGGCCTATATGGCGGGCTTCTCGGCCTATCAGAACCTCGAGGAGGGGCGATCCTATCCTCCCGTCCTGCTCGTTACGTCGAGGCGGGACGACCGGGTCCATCCGGGCCATGCCCGCAAGATGGCGGCCAAGCTCGAAGCCATGAAGCAGCCGGTCTTCTTCTACGAGCCGGACGATGGCGGCCATGGCGCGGCGAACAAGGAGCAGGCGGCCTTCCTCTCGGCCCTCGGGCTTTCGTTTCTCAGGAAAACCCTGGGCGCCTGAGACGTTTCCGAATCCTCAGGGGATAACTTGTTGCAGATGACGGGCGATTGTAGCCGCCGATCCCTTGATAATGCACTCTGCCATGGACATATGAGGGTGAAGGAAAGAGTCGGTGGATCAAGGCTTTAAGACTGATCCTTCCTGTCTCGACCCAACCTGACCGGGTCGATCGACATCCCTGAGACCGATCCCTGAAAACATCTGTGCCTTCCGCGAGTTGAATCCTGGCTCGTGCCGGAGCGGCAGGCGCATCTATGAACAAGGCCGGAGCGGCGACGAACGCGCTTCGCCAAGCGGAACCGTGAATGCCCAAGAAATCAAAGAACTTTGTCAGCCTCAACCATCTGCCGGGAATCCTCCTGGCCAGCGAGGCCGAGTGCGAGCGCTGGATCGAGGCCGGGCTCATTCCGGTGGCCGAGCGGCGGACGTTCCAGAAGCGCGGGCGCAGCTTCGAGGCTCCCATGTTCGATCCGGAGGTCATCGCGCAGCTGGCGGGAGAGGTGCCGGCCTGGCGCGAACAGGGGGGCGAGATGCCGAAGGGCGGCTCCCGCACCTCTCGGAACGGTAGCGAGCAGCAGCCCTTGGACGACGCAGCCCATCGGCGTCGGCAAAGTATTCTTGCGCCCGTTCGGCGCAACACGGGCCTCTACGTTGCCGAGGACATCCGCAGGGTCGAAAGAGGCCCATGGAAGCCGGAGCGCGTCTTTGCCGGCTACCGGGCCGTGTTCAGCAAGCCGATGCAGATCCTGCCGGACAGCGCTCCCATCGACATCGTCGTCGAGTATTCCCTCGCCGAGCCCCTCGAGGTGGCGGCGGTGGCGCTTGCGCCGGCGCGCGTGGAACGTGCCGAGCTTGCGGCGGCATCGGACGCTCTCGAAGCCAGGATCGTCGAGCTGAGGGACGCGGTCTTCGAGGCCTGCGAGCAGGAGCTGGCGAGCTGGCGCGACGAACTCGAGACCTATCTCGATGCTTACGAAGATGCGGACGAGCGTCAGGCGATCATCGGCGGCATCCAGGCTGCCGTCGAGAAGCTCGACCGCATCCAGGTCACGGACAAGAGCGGGCCGGCCGGTGCGGGGCGCAAGCTGCGCCAGAAGATCGACGATTACCGCTCCAAAGCGGCCGCGAGGCGCCTCCGGCACCTGCGCGAGGCGCAGATCCGGGAAGCGTCCGGTTATGAGCGTTATGCGGCCATCTTTCCCGTCGCCCGATCCCTGAACCGCCGCTTCCTGTTCCTTGCGGGGCCGACCAATTCCGGCAAGACCCATGAGGCCCTCAGGCTGGCCGGGGAGGCGGAAACCGCCGAGATCCTGTCGCCGCTGCGGCTTCTCGCGCTCGAGCATTTCGAACGCCTCAGCGAGGAGGGCTTCGCTGCCGGCATGATCACGGGCGAGGAGCGGGTTCTGCCGGAAGGCGCGACCCATATCGCCCGGACGATCGAGACGCTGGACCTGCACCGGGTCGTCGATGTCTGCGTGATCGATGAGGTGCAGATGCTGGGCGACCCGAGCCGCGGCTGGGCCTGGACCCAGGCCATGATCGGAGCACCGGCGAAACTCGTGGTGCTGACCGGCGCGCCGGAGGCGATTCCGCTCGTCGAGCACCTGCTCGCCATGACCGGTGAGCCGCTGGAGGTGAAGATCCTCAAGCGCAAGGGCAAGCTGCGCGTGGAAGGGGTGCCGACCAACCTCAACAGACTCACGCGGGGCGACGCGGTCGTGGCCTTTACCCGCCGCTCCGTGCATGATCTGCGCACTCGCCTCGTCGCGTCGGGGCGCACGGTCGCAACCGTGTATGGCGCTCTCGGACCTGAGGTCCGCCGGGCGGAGGCCGCGCGTTTCCGCAACGGCGAGGCGGAGATCCTCGTGGCGACCGATGCGATCGGCATGGGGTTGAATATCGGGCCGCTCAGGAGGGTGGTCTTTTCGACCCTGCGCAAGTTCGACGGCGTGCGCGAGCGCCAGCTTACGGCCATGGAAATCAAGCAGATCGCCGGCCGGGCAGGGCGCTTCGGTCACCACGACGAAGGGCTCGTGACGGCGCTCCCGGATGCAGGCGCCTACGCGCAGGTCGAGACTGTCGTTCGCAATGCGCTGAACGGCGATGCCGCGAAGCTGCGGGGCAAGGCCTATGTCCGCCCGAACCAGGAGACGGTGCTGTCCGCGAGCGAGGTGCTGCAGACGGACCGCCTCGGCCGGGTGCTGCGCCACCTCTACGACACCCTCGTTGCCGGCCATCCGGACCTGCGCATGGCCGACATGGACGAGATGATCGAGCTGGCGACGCTCCTCGACACCGTGAACATGCCGATCCTCGACCGATTGTCCTACGCGATGGCGCCGGTCGATGGACGCGAGCAGCTGGCGGTCGAGCTGCTTCTCGACTGGGCGCGGCAGCACGCCCGCGATGGGCGGGTCCAGGCTCCGGATTTCGGCGTGAACACCGACCTTCTGAAGCTCGAGGCGCGGGTGAAGATTGCGACCAGCTGGCTCTGGCTGGCGCAACGCTATCCCGCGGTTTTCGAGGACGTGGAGGCCGTGGTCGACCTGCGCGCGAGCCTCAATGCGAAGATCGAAGAGAAGCTCGTCGCGACCTCCGTCTCCCATCGGCGCAAGCCGGATGAAAAGGTTCGGCGCGACAGAGCCAAGAAACCGCAGAAGCAGCGCAAGAACCGACGCGGCTGGGCCGAGGTCGATGCCGGTGAGGCGGAGCCCTCTCGCGTGAGAGGGCGGTAGGCTTCAGACCGCCAGCTCCTGTTCCACCAGCGCGACCCAGAAGGCGACGCCGGTCGGGATCGCGTCGTCGTTGAAGTCGTACGCGGTGTTGTGATGCAGCGCTCCATCGACGGCGGGTCCGTTTCCGAGCCAGACATAGGCGCCGGGCGCGGCCTCGCCGAAGAAGGCGAAATCGTCGCCGGCCGTCGAGGGCTCGAAGTCGGTCACCACCTTGGATCCGCACACCGCCTGCGCCGCCTTGAGCGCGCGCGCTGTCGCATCCGCATGGTTGACGACCGGCGGAATGCGGCGGCGAAACTCGTATGAGACCTCGATGCCGAACATCGCGGCAACGCCGCGCGCCAGCCGCTCGATCTCCATCTCGAGCTGGTCGCGCACCTGCGCGGAATAGGCGCGCGCCGTTCCGCCGATTTCCACGATGTCGGGAATGACGTTGAGCGCACGCGGATCGCCGGCCTGGATCGAACAGGCACTCACCACGGCGGGCTGCAACGGGTTGACCACACGCCCCACGATGGTCTGCAGGGCGGAGAGGAAATGGCCGCTCGCCGTGATCGGGTCCTTGCCAAGATGCGGCTTGGCCCCGTGCGTGCCGACACCCTTGAACGTCACGTGCCATGTATCGGACGACGCCAGCTGAGGCCCGACTGTGACGGCCATCTCGTCGATGGCGAGCCCCGGCATGTTGTGCAGGCCGTAGACCGCGTCGCAGGGAAAGAGGTCGAAGAGCCCGTCCTCGACCATCTTCTTCGCGCCCCCGCGACCTTCCTCCGCTGGCTGGAAGATGAAATGCACCGTGCCTGAAAAATTGCGGCTGCGCGCCAGGTGACGGGCTGCCCCGAGCAGCAGGGTCGTATGGCCGTCATGACCGCAGGCATGCATTTTCCCGGCGAATTTCGACTTGTAGGGACGCTCCGCCTGCTCGGGCATGGCCAGCGCATCCATATCGGCGCGAAGGCCGATGGTCCGCGTGCCGTTGCCGACCTGAAGGGTGCCGACGACGCCGGTCTTCCCCAATCCCCGATGCACGCTCAAGCCCGCGTCTTCCAGGAGCGAGGCGACGATCCCGCTCGTGCGCTCCTCCTCGAAGCCCAGCTCCGGATGGGCATGCAGGTCTTGGCGGAGACTGCGCAGGAATGGTAGGTCCGCGTGGATGAGGTCCGGAAGAGGCATCGTGCTGGCATCCTGATCTGCTCGGTGAGTTCGCTCGATAGCGCGGCGGCCGCCGGGTCACAATCGTTCAGTGCCGTTAATTTGGAAGACATGAGCCATGCAGCCTCACGATTTCTGGCAGGAGGTCCATCCGCCTCACACCTTCGAGCGGCTGCCGGACGGAGGGCATCGTGGGTTCTTTCCCGCCGCTTTCGAGGATGGACGACAGCTCCGTCTTCCGATCCGCGAACTGGCCGACGGGGAGCATGCCCTGGCATCCCTCATCATCAACCAGGCGGGTTTCGCCGTGGAGGAGGCTCTGTGCGCCTGCCTCGCCGAAAAGGTTCGCGCCTTCGACCCTGAGGTGGTGCTCGGGTTGCCAACCCTCGGCCTCACGCTGGCAAGCGGCACGGCGAAGAAGCTGGGCCACAGCCGCTATGTTCCGTTCGGGACGTCACGCAAGTTCTGGTACCGGGAGGAACTCTCGGTGCCGATGAGCTCCATCACCAGCCCCGAGCAGGTGAAGCGCCTGTATCTCGATCCCCGCATGCTGCCGCTGATCGAGAACCGGCGCGTGCTGCTCGTAGACGATGTGATCAGCAGCGGACGATCCATCGTTGCCGCCCTGAAGCTGCTGGATTCCTGCGGGATCCGCCCGGTCGCCATCGGGGCGGCGATGCTGCAGACGAACGCCTGGGAGGCGCCTGTTTCAGTCATCTATCCCAATGCGTCCGACCGCGTGGTGGGGGTGCTCCGAACGCCCCGGTTGAAGCGCGCACCGGCCGGCGGATGGATTCCCGAATAGCAGCTTTCGCTTGCGCATTTTTTGAGCAGAATGAACATAAGGTTGGCAGACAGCTCGGCCGGAAGGGCTTTCCCGGGCCTGCGGTTGTGTTATTGCCTGTGCCGATAGGGCGGTTTTCGCGCCCGTGAAGGATATCGGCATCCATATCCTTGGCTTTGGAACAATGAAACCCGGGAGATTCTGAGATGGTTGGGCGTTGGCGCAAACCGATGGCGAGCATGGCGTTGGCTCTGGCGGCCCTGGCCGCAGCCCCCGCGATGGCGCAGAACAAGACCCTCACGATCTCCTGGTGGGGCTTCAACGGCGACAAGCTGGAAGAAATCATTCTCAAGCCGTTTCGCGCGCAATGCGGCTGCGATCTCGTCTTCGAGACGGGCAACAACGCCGACCGCCTGAACAAGATCAAGATCCGCGGCGGTGGCGGCGTCGATGTGGTCTACCTGACCGACAGCTATTCGCAGCTCGGCATCCAGGAAGGCCTGTTCCAACCGGTCGACCGCGCGAAGATCCCCAACATCAACGGCATCTACGACCTCGCCAAGGAACCGCAGGGCAAGTTCGGTCCGGCCTACACCATCGGCCGCATCGGCATCATTTACGACAGCGCCAAGGTGTCGGCGCCGATCACCTCCTGGAACGACCTGTGGCGGGACGATCTCAAGCGCCGCGTCTCCCTGCCCGGCATCACCACGACCGCCGGTCCGATGACGGTTCTGGTCGCCGCGAACAAGGCCGGCGTCGATCCCTACACGGACGAGAGCGCCGCCTTCAAGGCGCTCGAGCAGCTGAAGCCCAACGTGGTGAAGAACTACAACACCGGCTCCGAGCTCGTGAACCTGTTCTCGACCGGAGAGGTGTCCGTCGCCATGGCGCAGGACTTCACCCTCGCCCAGATCCAGGCAGCCGTCCCGACGGTGCGCTGGGCCGAGCTGAAGGAGGGCGATTACGCCACCCTCAATACGGTGAACGTCGCCAAGGGCGCGGCAAACCCCGAGCTGGCGCATCAGTTCATCAACTTCATCCTCGATCCCAAGATCCAGCAGACGCTGGCCGAGCGGGGCGTGGACGCTCCTGTCGCCACCGCGGTGCAGCTGAAGCCCGAAGAGGCAGCCCGCTGGACCTATGGCGAGAAGATGGTCTCCTCGCTCAAGCGCCTCGATTACGAAAAGCTGAACGCGGCCAAGAGCGACTGGCTCGATGCCTGGAGCGAGGTCTTCGGGAAGTAACCCTGCCATCATGACATCAAGACGTTTCTGGCGCCGGAGCGGCGCAACCGGGTGGGCGCTGACCGCGCCCGCCACGCTCGCCGTGATCGGGTTCCTGATCGTGCCGATCGGCGCCGTGATCGCGGGGACCTTCATGGACCCGCGTGGGGTCTTTGCTCCCTATTTCTCCTATTTCAACAGCGGCTTCCGCACGACCGTCCTTTTCCGGACGCTGCAGATTTCCGCCCTGACCACGATCATCTCCCTGATCTTCGGCTTCATGACCGCCTATGTGGTGTCGCGGGCGCCGGGCAGGCTGAAGAGCCTGCTCATCGTGGCGGCGGTCTTTCCGCTGCTGACCGGCGCCGTGGTCCGCGCCTTCGCCTGGCTCATCATCCTGGGTCGCAACGGCATCCTGAACCAGACCCTGCTGGCGCTCGGCATCGTCAACGAGCCGCTCGAAATGCTTTATACGCAGGGCGCCGTCATCGTCGGCATGGTATATCTCTTCGTGCCGCTCATGGTCCTGTCCCTGGTGGGCGTGCTGGAGAACATCCCCAAGGACGTGCTTCAGGCCTCCTCGTCCCTCGGCGCCTCGCCCGTGGCGACTTTCTGGCAGGTGCTGCTGCCGCTCGCCGTGCCGGGGCTCATCGTCGGGGCCGTTCTGGTCTTCACCGGCAGCTTCACGGCCTATGCCAC
>Ga0182736_1002663_pt1 | contig 13106 bp, 13 predicted proteins | sample eDN5th30CKraftBY_FD_128882 | JGI IMG/M metagenome (GOLD analysis project Ga0182736, IMG submission 128882) | Enriched backyard soil microbial communities from Emeryville, California, USA - eDNA 5th pass 30_C Kraft BY (version 2) (version 2) | ecosystem: Environmental > Terrestrial > Soil >...
TCGATGCTTCCTATCGATCGTTGCCATCAGGCATGTGGGCCTCTGCGTTCATCCTTCAGGTCACCAAAAGGAGTCCGCCCTTGGGTAAGAATGTCGCGAAGAAGAGACGCCGCCACGAACGCCAGTTCGGATCCGCCGAGATCATCAACTTCAAGGACCCCAAGTTCGAAACCGAACGCGCTCTGCCTCCGATAAAAGCTCTCAATCCGACCCAGGCCGAATATCTCGACGCTCTCCGCCGCAGCCCCCAGGTCATCGTTCTGGGCCCGGCCGGCACCGGCAAGACCTGGATCGCGGCCACCCACGCCGCCGACCTGTTCCGCACCCGAAAAATCGACAAGATCATCCTGACCCGGCCGACCGTGCCGTGCGGACGTTCGCTCGGGTTCTTCCCCGGCAGCCTCGAGGACAAGTTCGCACCCTGGGCCGCGCCCGTGGCCGAAGCCATCAAGGAGCGCATCGGCAAGGCGGCCTATGACATCGCCGTCAAGAACGGCAGCATCGAGATGGTGCCGTTCGAAGTGATGCGCGGCCGCTCCTGGAAGAACGCCTTCGTCCTGCTCGACGAAGCGCAGAACGCGACCCCCGCCGAGATCAAGACGTTTCTCACGCGCATCGGCGAGGACTGCACCGTCGTCATCAACGGCGACATCAGCCAGTGCGATCTCGACCGCGGCAGCGGCCTACGCACCGTCATCGACATCATCGCCAGCCAGCACCTGCCGGTTCCGGTCGTCGAATTCACACGCGCCGATATCGTCCGCTCCGGCATCTGCGCCATGTGGGTCAATGCCTTCGAGGAGGCGCGCCTCTAGCGCGGCCGCGTTTGCGGCGCGAAAAGCGTCACGGGCCGATTGCGCCGCAGGGCGCCGCGCCGATACCCTTTGCACGGCCGCTCCCGCCGGGGGAGCGGACAGGCGCGAGGGTGTCCCATGAATGTGGCAGCAGGTGCCGGCGGCATCGATCCCGAAAACATCGATCCCGAAAATGTGGCCGTCACCGAGCCGGTCGAAGGCTCGCCTTATCCCGTCCATCTCATGTACGTCGAGATGATCGACGGCGCCTATATTCCGATCGGACTGCGCAAGCCGGACGGGCCCGGGCCGTTTCCGCTGGTGCTGTTTGCCAGCGGCAATGGCGGCGGCGGCATGAAGCTGGTGCGCGATTACACGCGCAACCGCAGCTGGACGCTCGAACGCTTTCTCGAGGCGGGTTATGCGGTGGCCTGGATGCGCTACCGCGCCGAGGTCGACTACGCCTACGACAAGATCGGCAAACTGGTCGAGGACCGGCGGCAGAACCGGCAACTGCTCAACCGCGGTCCGCTGGAATACGAGGACGCCATCCGGGTCGCCGAATTCGCCCGCACCCTGCCCTTCATCGATGGCGAGCGCATCGGTTACGTCGGCATGAGCCACGGCGGCGAGATGGCGCTCAAGATCGCGTCGGAATATGGCGGCTTCCGCGCCATGGTCGCCAGCGAGCCGGCCAGTCACGAGTTCGTGCGGCTGCGGCCGGATCAAACGGCGCACGTCGATCCGGTCACCGGTTTGCTGAATGTCGAGAAGATGCTGATGCGCGACGCCGCGAAAGTGCGCCCGCGTATCACCGAGGACGTGGCCCGGCAGCGTGTCAGCACCATCGCCACGCCGATCTTCGTGCAGGGCCGCGATACCGACGAACTGCAGGGTATCTTCCGCGTCAGTTACGACCTGTTGCACGAGGCCGGCAAGGACGCCGCGTGGAAGAGCTACGACCACCCGCTGCACGGCTTCATCTATCCGATCCGCGGCCAAGACGGCGCCTACGCGCCCGACGCCGTGCAACGCGAATGCGTCGCCGACACGCTCGCGTTTTTCAGCCGCCACATGCCGGCGGGCGCAGGCGCCTGAGCGCGCGCGCCCGGCGCGTGAGCGTTGCGGTCGTCAGCTGACGGCCGCGTTATCCCGCGCCACGGTGTCCTGCGGCGCGAGGCTGGGGGGAACGACGCCGGCGCGCTGCGAGCGGAAGGTCTCGAGCACGAACAGCCGGATGGCCGACGACAGGTTTCCGGTGCGGCGGTTGCTTTCGATCATGCCGAGCAGGTCCGGCAGCGGCTTGTGCAGCTCGTGGGCGATCTCCTTGAGACCGTGCCAGAACGGGTCTTCGAGACTGACGCTGGTCTTGTGTCCGGCGATGACGATAGAGCGTTTGACGATCGACGATTTCATACCCGGTTTTCCTCGACTGGCGCTGCCATGACGGGCCGATTGCGGTTTGCCTTCGCCCGCTGCGCAACACCGATTGAACATCCCATCGACGTCATTGCTGGTGGAGCCCGATCCCCCGCCGGTCGGCTCTCGCTTCCTGTGCATTGCGATGCAGAAGCGCGACGACGCGATGTCAGGTTGCATAGTTCCGATTCAAACCAGTCTGCGCTGTTCAATAGTGAACACCCCAGACGAATTACTTATTCCCGGGCGGCTGCCCACCATCGGGGCGTCCCGCCCCCGGAAACCGGGCGTATTCCGTCCGAAATCGCGGAGATTCCGCGCCGCCGATATTGAAGCGGCTGCGCCGAAGCCATATATGCAACCGTTCAACGCACAGGAATCAAATGAGCCGTTTCAAGACACCGGATATCCTCGAGCGCCGGAACAGCGCCGAGGCGATCAAGAAGGCGATGCTGGAGAAGTTCAAGGCCGCGTCCACCGATCCGGCGGTCGAACAGCAGCGGCTGCAGCGGGAGGCGATCAACGAGGCCCGTCAGGTCCGCGCCGCCGAGCGCGAAGCCGCCCGCAAGGTGCGCGAGGCCGAGCTGGCCCGGGAAGCCGCCCTTGCCGCCGAACGCGAAGCCCAGGCCCAGCGCGAAGCCGCCGAAGCCGAGGCCCGTCTGGCTGAGGAAAAGGCTGCCGCCAAGGCCGCCCTCGAGGCCGAGCAGAAGGCTGCCCGCGACGCCCGCTATGCGGCCCGCAAGTCGGCCAAGAAAGTGCGGCGGCGCGGCTTCTAGCCCCCGCCCCCGTTCGCCGGCAACGGCGGCTGCGAACCCGCCCGCTCCCCGCGCGGCGGGTTTTTTGTGCGCGTTGCGGGAGGGCGCGACCCGTCAGCGCCGGACGGCGTCGGCCAGCGCGCCGAACACCGTGAACACCATCGGCTTGCGCTCGAGATTGTAGGCGGCGGCGTCGCGGGCGGTGCGATTGACCTTGTCCCAGGCGTCGGCCAGCCGGATCGCCGGGCCGCCCTCATTAGACGCGCCACCCTGGGCCACGCCGTCGAGCCGGGCCGACAGCCAGGCGTTCACCAGGTCCATGAAGGCCTCCAGCGGCCGCGGATCGGTGCCGCCGAGCGCGTCGCCGAGGGCGTGGAGCGCGCGCGGGTCGGGATTGGGCAGTTGATCGAACAATTCCATCACGCGCTGCCGCAGCGCCAGCGCCGGGCCGTCGAGCAGGCTCAGCGCCCGCTGCACGCTGCCTTCGGACGCCGCCGCGGCCTGGACGATGGCCTCGTCGCTGGCGTCGCGGCCCGTCACTGTCGCCAAAGCGAGGGCGACGTCCCCGGCCTCCAGCGGCCGCAGCAGCAGGCGCCGGCAGCGCGACCGGATGGTCGGCAATTCGCGTCCCGGCGCGTGGCTGATCAGCAGCAGCAGCGTGCGCTCCGGCGGCTCTTCCAGCACCTTCAGCAGGGCATTGGCGCCCTCGCGCTGCAGATCGTCGACCGCATCGACGATGGCGATGCGCCAGCCGCCCTCGCCCGGCGTGGAGCCGAAAAACGACACCGTGCGCCGCACGTCGTCGACACGGATCACGGTGTAGAGCTTGCCGGTCTGTTCGTTGATCGTGCGTTCGAGCACCAGCAGATCGCCCTGCGCCTGCGCGGCGATGCGATGCGCCACTGGATGATCGGGATCGACCGCCAGCGACGTCGCGTTCTGCACGTCCGGCGCGCGCGGATCGGGATGCGCCAGCACGAAACGGGCGAAGCGGAAGGCCAGCGTCGCCTTGCCGATGCCGGGCGGCCCGCCGATCAGCCAGGCATGCGGGCAGCGGCCGCCTTTGTAGGCGTCCAGCAGCGCGCGCTCGGCCGCGTCCTGGCCGAACAGCACCGCGGTCTCGCGCGGCAGCGAGACGGTCTGGTCGTCGTCGCTCATGGCGCCGTGCTTTCGGCGACCGCGACCGGCTCGGCGGTCAGCAGGCGGCGCTCGACCGCCTCCCAGATGCGCTCGGCCACCACCTCGCGCGGCGCCCGGCCATCGATGACGACGATCCGGTTCGGCTCTTTGGCGGCGAGCGCCAGAAACGCCTGCCGCAGCTTCTCGTGGAAATCGACCGGCTCGGCCTCGAAGCGGTCGGCGGTGCCTTCGCCGCGGCGGCTTTTGGCGCGCGCCAGCCCCACGGTGGCGGGCACGTCGAGCAGGAAGGTCAGCGCCGGCATCGCGGCGCCGACCGTCACCCGCTCGAGGCCGCGGATCAGCTTGGCGTCGACATTGCCGAGGGCGCCCTGATAGACGCGGGTGGAGTCGATGAAGCGGTCGCAGATCACCCATTTGCCGGCTTCCAGCGCCGGCACGATGGTGGTGCGCACGTGGTCGTCGCGCGCCGCCGCGAACAGCACCGTTTCGGTCTCGGCGCCCAGCGGCTTGGCGACGCCCGATAAGATGATGTGGCGGATGATCTCGGCGCCCGGCGAGCCACCCGGCTCGCGGGTCAGCACGACGTCGTGGCCGCGCGCCCGGATCCGCTCGGCCAGCGCCGCCGCATGGGTCGACTTGCCGCTGCCTTCGCCGCCTTCGAAGGTGATGAAATGTCCGCGCATCGACAATCAAACTTTCGCAATACAGGCCTCGCCCGGCGGGCGAGCGGGCAGCCGATCATAACCGCTGGGCGCCGGCCCGGAACAGGCCGATCATCATTTCGGTCACGGCATCGACCGCACGCTGGGAAATGTTGCCTCTGTCGATGCTTTCGCCGGCCTTCAGCGGCACCTCGAGGATGACGTTCTCGCCGCGCCAGACCTTCAGCGTGCCGATCCGGTGGCCCTGCTCGACCGGCGCCGGCACCGGACCGGTGTAGACGATGCGCGCGATCAGGCGCTCGCTGCCGGCTTTCGGCAGCATCACCTTGACCTCGCCGTCCGCCACCAGCGGCACGCTGCCGGCCGCGCCGCCGAACACCTTGGCGGTGCCGAGCGCCTGCCCCTGCCCGAACAGGATGCGCTGCTCGAAACTGCGGAAGCCCCAGTCGAGAAGCTTGCGCGCCTCGTCGGCCCTTTCCTTGGCGGTCTTGAGGCCATTCACCACCACAATCAGGCGCAGGCCGTTCTGCATGGCCGAGCCGACCAGTCCGTAGCCGGCCTCCTTGGTGAAGCCGGTCTTCATGCCGTCGGCGCCGATGCCCATCGACAGCAGCGGATTGCGGTTCGACTGCCGGATCTTGTTCCAGAGGAAATCGGTCTCGCCGTAGATCTGGTAGAATTCCGGATACGTGCGGATGATATGCCGCGCCAGGATCGACAATTCGCGCGCCGTCACCTGCATGCCCGGATCGGGCAAGCCGTTCGAATTGGTGAAGGTCGACTTGGCGAGCCCGATCTCGCGGGCGCGCTTGGTCAGACGCGCGGCGAATTCCGGCTCGTTGCCGGCCAGAGCCTCGGCCAGCACGATACAGGCATCGTTGCCGGACTGGATGATCATGCCGCGGATCAGGTCGCTGACGGCAATGCGGCTGTTGAGCGCCGCGAACATCGTCGAACCGCCGGACGGCGCGCCGCCGCGGCGCCAGGCGTTCTCGCTGACCTGAAATTCGTCGGTCAGCTTGATGCGCCCCTGCTTGATTTCATTGAAGACGAACTCGGCCGTCATCAGCTTGGCCAGGCTGGCCGGATAGACCAGCGTGTCGGCATCGCGCTCGAACAGCACCGCGCCGTTGTCGGCGTCGACAAGGATCGCGTAAGGCGCGCTGATCTGCGGCTCGTCTTTCTTGGTGGCCGGCTTGGCGGTCTCGCGTTTGGCCGCCGCCGGGGCATCCTTCTTCTGGGCGAAGGCGGTGCCACCGCCGAGGACCACGGCTCCGAGTGCAAGCGACAGCAGCGCCGCCGCCAGGACCGATCCGAACCGGGATGTGTGTCGTGCCATGATCAACGCCCTCGCGCCGCCGGCGGGTCCGCAGGCGGCGGATTGAGGCGGCGGTGTGACGGAAAAATACGGCTCAGTAAAGGCCGCGGCCGCTCATGAAGCTGGCCGGCTGGGTCTGTACCGGCGCGTAGGCCGATACCGGCGACGGCGCGGCCGGTGGCGGCAGCGCCGCGGCCGTCTGCACCGCGCGCGACGGGGCCGCCTGCACGGCAGCAGGCCCCCGCGTCACGACGGTCGGCACGTGGCGGGGATCGTCGCTGACGCCGTGCGTGCGCGCCGCTGCCGCGGGCGTTTCCGTCATCGGACGGGCATCGAAGAACGCCGGCGCATAGCCGCCGCCGGCCGAAGCCACGCGAACGGGCGCAGGCTCGGGCTCGCGTACGGCCTGGACAATGGCCGGCCGCGGCACCGGCCGCGCCTCGGCGACGGCCACCGGCGGGCTCGCCGGCACGCCTTCGCGCAAAGTCGCCACCAGCTTGCGGTCGTCGGAGCCTTCCAGCGGCGCGCGGCCGACATAGTCGACCTTCACGCGGGCGACGCCGTGACCGTGCAGGCCGAGCAGCTTGGCCGTGTTCTTGGACAGATCGATGATGCGGTTGTTGTGGAACGGGCCGCGGTCGTTGACGCGCACCACGATCGACTTGCGGTTCTGCATGTTGGTGACGCGCACATAAGACGGCAGCGGCAGCGTCGGATGCGCGGCGGTGATCGATTCCATGTCGAACACTTCGCCATTGGCGGTGTAGCGGCCGTGGAAATCGTTGCCGTACCAGGACGCCATGCCGACGGCGCTGTAATTGGGGTCTTCCGCCGGGACATAGGTGCGGCCGGCGATGACATAGGGCCGACCGACGCGGTAGACGCCGCCGCCTTTCGGCACCGGCTCGCCGGGACCGACAACGCGCGGACTGGCAGCAACGCCGTATTTGGGATCGACCTTGCCGGTGCCGCCCGAGCAGTTGGCGAGCAGCAGGCCGCAGGCGCCGACTACGAGCAGGCGCGCGGCCACGAACATCCGGCCATTGGCCCCCAAATCAACCATGCGCGCCTTCAAATCCCCATTGCAGAACCGGGAGAATACCCCGCCGGGCCGGTTCCGGAAACCGCCCCTTGGTTAACGTGGTAAACATTTGGTTCAATTACCGCATTTCGGGATTCCCGCTTACCTCGGGTTCGGCCGTCTGGCAAGCGCCAGCCCCGACCCGGTCGCCTGCGGTGACCACCCTCCCCCAAAAGGGGGGAGGGGTAAGAATGCAAGGCATCCGTGATGCGCCGGCCGTTACTGGTTGTCCTTGAGGCCGCTGCGCACCTCTTCTTCGATCAGCTTCCAGATGCGGTCGAGCAGCCCGACGAATTCCGGCGTCCGCTTCATCTCGAGCGTACGCGGGCGCGGCAGGTCGACCTTGACCTCCTCCCGCACGGTGCCGGGCCGCGCGCTGAAGATGATGACGCGGTCGGACAGGAAGACGGCCTCGTCGATCTGGTGCGTGATCAGCAGCACGGTCTTGCGGCTCTCCTGCCAGATCGACAGCAGCTCGGTCTGCATGATCTCGCGGGTCTGCGCATCGAGCGCCGCGAAGGGCTCGTCGAGCAGCAGGATGCGCGGATCGACCGCCAGCGCCCGCGCGACGTTGACGCGCTGGCGCATGCCGCCGGAGAGCTGGTGCGGATAGTGGCTCTCGAAGCCCGCCAGTCCGGTCATCGTGATGAACCGTTCCGCTACCTTGCGGGTCTCGGCCTTGGGCCGCCCCGCCAGCGTCAGGCCATAGCCGACGTTTTCGCTGACCGTCTTCCACGGCAACAGCGAGTCCTGCTGGAACACCATGGCGCGATCGCGCCCCGGCGCCACCACTCGCTTGCCGTCGACGAAGACGTCGCCGCCCGACGGCTTCAGCAAGCCGTCGATGATGCGCAGCAAGGTCGACTTGCCGCTGCCGCTGGCGCCGACGATGGAGACGAACTCGCCTTCGTTGACGGTGATGTTGATGCCGCGCAAGGCCTCGACCGAGGACTTGTTGGCGCGCTTGAAGGTCTTGTCGACGCCTTCGACGCGGAGCAGCGCGGTCATTCCTGCCTCCATGGGGCGAGACGGCGCTCGAGCGCCGCGAAGGATACGCTGCCGATCAGGCCCATGGCGCCGAGCATGAACACGTAGCCGAGCACGCGCGCGGTATCGAAGGTCTGGCTCGCCGACAGAATGGCGAAGCCAAAGCCCGCGAAGGAGCCGAAGAATTCGGCGACGACGATGCCGACCAGCGCCCGCGCCCAGGCGACGCGGATGCCGCTGACGATGAAGGGCAGCGCATAGGGGAAGGTCACGGTGGTGAAGATCTGCCACCGCGTGGCGTTGAACGAGCGGGCCGCCTCGATCAGCGGCTTGTCGGCCGCGCGCAGGCCCGCCTCGGTGGTGACGACGACGGGAAACACCGCCACCATCAGCACCAGAACGAACTTGGAGGCGAAGCCGAGCCCAAGCCAGGCGACGAACAGCGGCGCCAACGCGATGATCGGCACCGAGTTCAGCGCGCTCAGCACCGGGCCGCCGGTCAGCGACAGCAGGCGGCTCGATGCGAGAGCGAGACCGATCGCGATGCCGATGACCACCGACACCAGGAACGACGAGACGACCGCGGTGACGGTCGCCACGCCATTGGTCCACAGCGCCCCGTTCCAGAACTCCTGAACCAGGGACACCGCGACATCCGCGGGCGGCACCAGCAGCAGCCTGTTGGTCACGAAGAGTGACACAATCTGCCACAGCGCCAGAACGGTGACGGTGGACAGCAAGATGCGCAGCGCTGACGCGAGCCGCGTATCCTGCTCAAGGAAATCGAACATCGATCGCACGGGAAAGCCTTTCGCCTTCGTTGTCGGTGTCAGGACGGATACTTCGCCTGCGCCTGCTTGCCCCAGCCCTTCTCGCCGACGACCTTGCCGTCTTTGTAGACGGTGCGGCCGCGCACCAGCGTACGCACCGGCTTGGCGCGTACCTTGTTGCCGGCATAGGGGCTCCAGCCGGTCATGCTGAGCACGTCGGCGTCGCGGATCTCGTACTCGCGCTCGAGATCGACCAGCACCAGATCGGCGTGGTGACCGGGCACGAAGTCGCCCTTCTTCTGGATACCGAAGATACGCGCCGGCGCCGTCGATGTCGCCTCGACCACGCGCTCGAGCGAAATCTTGCCCTCCTGCGCCGCCGTCAGGAACATGCTGAGATAGAACTGGGTCGACGGCGTACCGGTGTGCGCCTTCCAGCCGTCGGTCCAGCCGACTTCCTTTTCCTCGCGCGTGTGCGGCGCGTGGTCGGTGGCGACGATGTCGATGGTGCCGTCATTGAGGCCTTCCCACAGGCTCGGCACGTTCTTCTCCGGCACCCAGTAGGACAGCGCGTAGGAGCCGAGCCGCTGGATCGCCGACCAGTCGCAGCCGAGGAACAGCGCCCACGGATTGATTTCGCAGGTGACGTTCTGGCCCGCGGCCTTGGCCTTGCGGATGAGGTCGACGCTGCCCGCGGTCTGCGTGTGCAGAATGTGGAGGTGGCAACCGGCGGCGCGCTGCAGCCGCAGCAGGGTCGCGATCGCGGTTTCCCAGATCACGCCGTCATGGGCAGCATAGGCCTTGGCGTAAGCAAGCGCGTCGCGCTGCTGGCGGTCCCAGAAGTCCTTTTCGATGACGTCCATCAGCGCCTGGTCGTGCGGATGCACCATCAGCGGCACATTGACCTTGGCGCAATGCTTCATGATCTCGAGGATCTTGCCGTGATCGTGCACGCCGATGCCCGGCATATGCGGATAGCTGCGGCCGGTATCGACCACCATGAAGATCTTGAAGGCGGCGATGCCCTGCTCCGCCATCTTCGGAATTTCGTCTTCGATGGTCGGCGCCGGATTGAAGTTCCAGTCGACCACGGCGTCGCGCTCGTAGATCGCGAACTGCTTCTTCAGCAGGTCGAGCGAGTTCGGCGGCGGCGTGACGTTCGGCATGGCGACGGAGGTGGTGACGCCGCCGGCGGCGCATTGCTGCGTCGAGGTGTAGATCGTGTCCTTGTATTCGAAGCCCGGCTCGCTGCCTTCGCGGTGATGCGAGTGCATGTCGATGAGGCCCGGAATGACGGCGAGCCCGCCCGCGTCGATGACCTCTTTAGCCTCCGGCTCCTGACCCGAAGCGTAGATGCCGGCGATCAGGCCGTCCTTGATCCCGATCGAACCGGTGCTCTGGCCGGTGGCGGTGATCAGGCGACCGTTGCGAATGAGGGTATCCATCGACATAGCAGCTCCAATAGGCCCGTGGTTTGAGGTCGTGTTGTCAGGAAGCGAGGGCGGCGGACGGCGCCCGCTGCCGGATGGTGGCGAGCACCTCCAGTACGAAGGCGCGCGAGATATTGCGGGTGATGAAGACGATGCGCGATTTGCGCGCGCCTTCTGGCCAGGCCGGCAGTTCAAAAGGCGGATGGAACAGGCTCTGCACCGCCTGCACCACGACCGGCCGTTCGCGGCCGGCGACGTCGAGAATGCCCTTCACGCGCAGCAGGTCTTCGCCGTGGCCGAGCACAAGCGCGTCGAGCCAGTTGGCGACATGCTCCCACTGCAGCGGCTCATGAAACTCCAGCGCAAAGGTGGCGATTTCCGCGCTGTGGCGGTTGACGTCGTGCGCGGGCGCATCGCCGTGATGATGGCCGTGATCATGATCATGGTCGTGGCCATGATGATGATCGTGCGCATGGCCGCCGTCCTGCGCATGAAGCTCCGCCTGGAGCCAGCGCGCGACGTCGGGCGACTTGGTGGCCGGATCATAGATGTCGATGGTGGCGAGGTCGGACGGCGCCGGCATCTTGTCGAGCGACGACATATGCAGGCGAGCGCCGGGATTGAGCCGCCGCAATTCGGTAACGAGCCGCATCGCGGCGCCGGAATCGATGTCGGTCTTGGTGATGACGATCTCGTCGGCGACGGCCGCCTGCTTGACCGACTCCGGATGCTCCTGGAGCGTGCGCTGGCCGTTGGCGGCGTCGACCGTGGTGACGACCTGGCGCAGCCGGAAGCGCCGCGACACGGGAAACGTCATCAGCGCCTGAATGACGGGGGCCGGATCGGCAAGCCCGGTCGTCTCGATGATCAGCCGGTCGAAGGCGCGGACCTCGCCCTTCTCCCGCGACACGATCAGTTCGCGCAGCGTGTTGACCAGGTCGCCGCGCACCGTACAGCAGAGACAGCCGGTCGACAGTTCGATGGTGTTCTCGCTGCTCGAGGCGATAAGGGCGTGATCGATGCCGATCTCGCCGAATTCGTTGACAACCACCGCGGCGTTCGCAAGTTCTGGCGATCGCAGCCACGCGTTCAGCAACGTGGTCTTCCCGCTTCCGAGGAAGCCGGTGAGCAGCGTTACCGGGATGCGATCGTCCGTTGTCATGCTGAACCGCGGTGGTTGTTGCGTTGGGGTCTGCTGTTACTTGCCGGCCAGGAAGGACGGGTCGTAATAGCGCGACAGGTCGAACGGCTTTTCCGAAGCCGGATTGGCGCCGATCGCCTTGTCGATGTTGATGATGTTCTCGAGACCCGCAGCCTTGACCTCGAGATTGCGGCCGATGGCCTTCTGCTCTTCGACCATGAACTTGTAGGACTCGGCGCAGATGTCGGCCGGCACGTCGGTGTAGGCCGACAGGATGGCGATCGCCTTGTCCTTGTTCTTCGGATCGTAGATCCAGTTCGACGCCTTCTGCAGCGCCTGGGTCACGCCCGCGGCCGCCTGCTTGTTCTTCGCCGCCCAGTCCTTGTTGAGGATCAGCGGCGTCTGCACGTAGTCCTGCTTGTAGGTGTCGAGGATCTTCATGCCTTCGCGCTCGGCCATGGTGTCGAACGGCGCGATCAGCAGGGCGCCCTTCACCTGACCGTTGCCGAGGGCGACGACGCGGTCCTTGGAGTTGGTCAGCGCGACCATCTTGACGCTGCGCTCGTCGACGCCGGCGTTCTTGAGCTGGTAGCGCAGCAGGTTGGCGGTGCCGCCTTCGACGGCGCCGGCCGTCACGGTGGCGCCGGCGAGTTCCGAGATCTTCTCGACGTTCTTGCCGCCGACGAGCTGCAGGATGGTCTTCTCCAGCACGGCGCCGGCGATGACGACCGGGGCGCCCTTGTCGATGGCGCGGATGACGACGTCACCGAGCGAGATGCCGGCCTCGACGCTGCCGGAGGACACTGCCTGGAGCAGCGCGGGGCTCGAGCCGGCGCGCAGTTCCTTCACGACGATGTTGCGTTCTTTATAGAAGCCCTGGTCGTTGGCGATGGCGTGCAGCCACAGCAGCGCGCTCGGCGCCAGGGTCGCCATCCGGACTTCGGTCGGCGCCTGCGCCCGGACCGGGGTGGCAGCGGCAAAAGCAGTGATCAGACAAACGGTTAAGCCACGAATGATTGTTTTCATTGGGGATTTTCTCCGCGTTGGCGGCCTATCGGAAATGGACGCATTCAGCCGGCTACCGAAGTCTGGCAGGCCCATCCGGCCGGCGCAACACTTTTTCTCGATTAGTGAGAATGTGTTATATTATAACTTATTGCCAATATTGTAGACTATGCTGCCTGCGGAAGAACCAGTACGCCGAGCACAGCGCCGACCAGCACGCCGACCAAGACCCCGCCAGGACCCCTATGAGCCGCCCCCACCCGCTTCTCGCCATTCTGCAATTGTTCGAACACGGCCGCTCCGTCTGGACGGTCGAAGACATCGGCACGGCGCTGGGCATCCCCACCAGCACGACCTACCGCCATGTGCGCGCGCTGGTGCAGGCGGGCTTCCTCGATCCGGTGACGGGCGCCGGCTATGCGCTGGGGCCGGGCTTCATCCGCTACGATCGCATCCTGCGCCAGGACGACCCGCTCATTCATGTCGCCGAGCCGGTGATGGAAGACCTGCTGGCGCGCACAAGCCAGCGCGCCACGGCGATCCTGTGCCGGCGCTTCAAGGATTGCGTGATGTGCGTGCACGAGGTGCAAGGCGCGGAGCAGCA
>Ga0182736_1002664_pt1 | contig 13102 bp, 11 predicted proteins | sample eDN5th30CKraftBY_FD_128882 | JGI IMG/M metagenome (GOLD analysis project Ga0182736, IMG submission 128882) | Enriched backyard soil microbial communities from Emeryville, California, USA - eDNA 5th pass 30_C Kraft BY (version 2) (version 2) | ecosystem: Environmental > Terrestrial > Soil >...
AAAGCTGTCCGCGCAAGCGGGGGAACTCTGTATTCTCCATGAGGAAGAGTATGTAGGGAAGGGTGGAAATACCCCGCGAATCAAGAGGCATCCCTTGACGGGCCATCATGAACCGATGACTCGAAAATAATATGGAAAAGCTGAACGTTATGCAACTGGTTTACGCTTCGATGATATGATTTCGAATCGCATAACGGACAAGGTCGCTGAAGGAGCGGAGCCGGAGCTTGCGCATGATCATCGAGCGGTGCGTCTCCACGGTCTTGACGCTGATTCCGAGGATGGCGGCGACTTCCTTGTTGCTTTGCCCTTCAGCCAGGAGTTGCACGGTTTCGCGCTCACGGGGAGTGAGCGTGTCTTCGGCGGGAGTTTCGCGCGGCCCGGAACCAGCAGCCCGCAAGAAGCCTTCAAAAATCCATTCGCTCAGCTTTGTGCTGCAAAAATGCCGGCCTTCGAGTACGGCGGTGATCGCTGCCACGAGGTGAGTGCCCGCGTCCGATTTGAGGACGTAACCATGTGCTCCTGCGCGAAAAACTTCCCGCACGAGGTCTTCGGTTTCGTGCATGGTGAAAATGATGATCCGGGTCTCAGGAGAGGTTTTGAGGATCTGCCGGGTGGCCTCGATCCCGTTCAGGCCAGGCATGCTCAAATCCAGAATCGCGACATCCGGGCGCTCCTCCTGAGCCATTTCCACGACGTCCCGGCCCGACGATGCTTCGCAACAGGTTTCCCAGCCGGGGTGGGCTGAAAGAAGTTCGCGCACGCCATGGCGCACGACCTCATGGTCGTCGGCGATCAGGATTCTAGTCGTCGGTGGGTTCATTGGGCTGGAGGGGGAGGCTAGCGCGGACGATTGTGCCATTGCGATTCGATTCTATCACCAGGGAACCGTTAAATTGGCGCAATCGCTCCCTCATGCCAGCGATGCCAACGCCCAATACCGGCGAGCCATGTGCGGCAGGGTTGCTCGGTCCCAGGGGCATGCCGTGGCCGTCGTCCCGGATTTCTAGGATGAAGGAGTGGTCTCTCTCGGCGTGTCGAATCCATGCTTTCCGTGCTCCCGAGTGTCGGTGGACGTTGCTGAGGCCTTCCTGCACGATACGGAAAATCGTGGTTTCGATCTCGGGTTGCAGGCGTTGGAGGGAGTCCGGGATTTCGAGGCGCACGATCTTTTCCGTGCGCGTCATAAAGCCATCGACATACCAGCGAAGGGCAAACAGCAGCCCGACCTCGTCTAAAAGCGGGGGATGCAGCAGGTAGGAGATCGTGCGGATTTCGCCAAGACTGAGATCGGTCAGCGAACGGATTTCAGCGAGGGCGGCCCGTGCTTTGGAGTCAGTCTGCGGAACGGAGGAGTCCAGATGCGTGACCGCCATCTGAAGGGCGGAAAGGTTCTGCGCGGTAGAATCGTGGAGTTCCCGAGCGATACGGCGGCGTTCTGCATCTTGCAAGCGCATGAGGTGCCCGGAGAGCTGGCGAAGTTCGTCGTTCGTACGCTTGCGCAGGGAAATGTCGCGGAAGTTTAATTGGACAACACGCTCACCTCCTTCGTAGTACGCTCCCGCCGTCACCTCGCTGTAGCGGCGATCCTCGTTTTGAGAGGGAAGCTCGATTTCGGTTCCTCGAGTCGGCTGTCCTCCATCCAGGAGTTTGCGAAGCGTGCGAAGAGTCTTCCGATTGTTAAAAGGTGGCAACAAATCGACTGGCCGTCCCACGATGGCGGAGTGGGGAAGTCCGAGGAGGCGGCACAGCGTGGGATTCGCGTCGGCGATGATGCGGTCGGACTGTTTTACGATGAGAATGCCATCCGTGGCGGTTTCGAATAAACGCCGGTAGCGCGTTTCGGAGGCTTCGAGGCGCTCGCGGGAGTTATGGGCCTGGGTGACATCGCGGGCGACTGACTGGAGTTCACGCAATTCTCCGGTTTCCGAGAAAATGGCCCTCTCGGTGCGGCGGAACCATGTGATGCCGCCTCCGGGAATCTGGACGCGATGATCGAAGGTGATGACGGGATTATCCGCAGAAAGACGTGCAATCGTCTCCGCTACCCGATCCTCATCATCCTTGGCCACAAAGGCATGTGCATTGGAGTTCAGCAGACTCTCCCGGTCGCGATTGAAGTAGCGGCACAGCGCCTGGTTGACGAACGTGATCTTGCCATCGGGCAGATAGCAAAAAATGAAATCGGTCTGAGCTTCGACGATGGCCCGGTAGTTGGCTTCCGTGAAGGCGACGGTGCGGGCGAGATCTTCGATGCGTTCCGTCAGGTTGACGAGTTCCACCCCGCCTTTTCGCCCGAGATTGGATGGGAGTTCTCCACGGGAGGCGGCCAGCGCCAGTTTATCCGCCAGCCATCGCACCGGGTAGATGACATTGGCATCGAGCAGATACCAGACGACAAACAAGAGGATGCCGGCCGAGGAAGCCAGGGCGATGATGAAGACACGAATCGTCTTGCCGGCCTGGATATGAAGCATGCGGGTGCTCGTGAGTTCGGCGGTGGCGATAAATTCCCCTTCGATATCCACGACCGGAACGGAAGCCGCGATATGTTGTGAATCGATGATTCGCACGGCCGGCGCGAAGTCGCGGCTGGGCCGGTCGATAGAAAGGGTGGGCTGCTCTTCTGGACGGGGAATGAAACGAAACTGATAGTCCGAAAACTCTTCGATACTCGTGATGGCCTGCTCGCTGATCAGGCGTCCGCTGACGATGGTGCCTCCCGGAGATCCCGTGCGGTCGCTATGGGTGATGGGGAAACTGGCCACGACGAAAATCGCGTCGCCGACAAGCAAGAGGCCGGAGGCGGACCGGGTGATATCCGTTTGCGGAATGATCTTTTTGCCGCGAATGGCGGCCAGGAGCAGTTCGGAAGAGAAGGGGGTGTTTCTTTGCGGAGAGACTGTCTTCAGGGTGATGAGACTGCCGTCCTGCCGCCAGATGGAAATAAAATCGAGCTGTAGATTGGTCAGGACTCGATCATCGAGGTTGTCTTTGGGGAAGTCCGGGTTCGTGCCGGTGGCGAACTCATAAAGCTCATCCCAGGGAGCCCAGTCGCCGACGGCAGCAATAACGGGGTCGAGCTCCTCCTGGATTTCGACGAAAAGGTGCTTGGCGTGCTTCGCGATGTGCTCGATCTCGATCGAGCTGAACTCCCGTTCGATCAACGCCTTGACCAGAGCCAGCACGATCCCGAAGAGCAGGACCAGGGTCATGGAAAAGATGAGGAGGGATTTTACGCGAAGACTCATTAATTGGTCGGCAGCGAGCGAGGGGGGAATTAAGGGCGGCTTACTTGGGCAGGCGTGGGTTTTTTGGGTGGGAGGACAACTTTGCTCAGATTGAAGATGGGACCATAGATGGCGTAGACCAGAAGCCCGACGAAGGTGCCCATGACGACGATCGTGATCGGCTCGAGGATCTTATCGATCTGATTGGCGATCATATCGAGATCTTCCTCATAGTCGGCTGCGATTTGGTCGAGCATTTCGGTGGCGCTGCCAGTCTCTCCGGCGATCTGCATCATGGCCGCCACCATGCGGCCGTCCGGCCCCAGGCGACCGGACTCCTGCAAAAAGCTTTCCGGAAGGCTCTGACCTTCCACGATGCGCCCTCGGACGGCCAGAAAGAACTCGCGAAAATCGATGTGGGTCGCTCCGTCGGCGCTGATTTCCAGGGCGGTGGTGATACGGACATTCGCCTGTAACAGCATGGCGAGCACGCGAAAGCTGACGGCGGCGGCTGACTTTCGCACGATCGGACCCACCGTGGGAATCTGGATGACGAGGCGCTGGACTTTCACGTTGCGGTAGATGTCCGGCCATTTCTTGAAAAAGATGAAGAGCCCCAGAAAGGGCAGAACTGCGAGATAGGGCTGATGGATCAGCATGTTGGACAGCCACATCATCGCGATGGTCGCGAAGGGCAGGCTGGCCTTCATGGAGGTATAGAGTTTGGCGATGGCGGGAACGAGCGTGAAGCTCATCACGATGACGACGGCCACCGCGATGAAGAGTACGATGGCCGGATAGATCATCCCGCTCTTTAGCTTTTTCAGGATGCGGAGCGTCTTCTCATTGCCCTTGGCGATACGGGCGCAGACGAGCGAAAGCTGCCCGGATTCCTCCCCGGCGCGAATGAGCGCAAGGACGTCATCGGTAAAGAGTTTCGGGTACAGGGCGAGGGCATCGCTGATTTTTTCACCGAGTTGAATCTGCCGGATGATCCCCGCGATCGCTCCCCGGTAGGATGGCGACTGCACGCGACCGGCTTGCATGCCGAGCGCCTTGACGGCGGAGATGTTGCGATCCAGGCAGCGGCCCAGGCCGCCGAAAAGGGCGATGCGGTCCTCGATCGTCGGTTTTTTCCACGTGTTGCGTTGCACGAATTCATCGGCTCCTGTGATGTTCTTGACGGTGGCGACTTCGTTGGGAGCCTTGCCCGCACCGAGGACGGCCATCTCGTCATCATCGGTATCCACGATGAGCGAGAGGGATTTTTGACTGATGGCGTCGGTGAGGGTGACTTTTTTCAGCATGGAAATAACAGGGAAAGCGGCGATCTTCTGATGAATTTCTTATCGAATGGAAGGGCGAATCACGACCATGACATTTGTCCGGCTGGCCGTGGTCCCGCCGACCCAACTGCCTTCCGACCATCCGACCGTCGCCGGGTTGGGTTGAAAGACGATTTCACAGTCGATTTTCTGGATTCCGGCTATCGTGCCGATCGGACCAATCGTTTCATTCTTGAAGGAAAGGGTCACTCCCGGCTCTACGGGCAGAATAGAGGCAATGGCGGTGGGAGTGAGCCCGAGTTGATAAAGCCGTGCGGCCTGCTCCTGATAGCTAATGGCCTGCGAGATGCGGATATTGGTCTCCTGCTGGGTCACGGTCGCCAGGGCCATCGCGGCAACGGCTCCTATGGCGATCATGAGAATCGCGCCCGCGATGATGACCTCGATGAGCGAATACGCATGGGAGGAGTTCGCTTTTATCATGGCGTGTAAACTTCGATCCATCCGTCGCGTGCGGTCAGTCGATCCAGGAGTTTTGGATCGGTCTCGGAAACGAGGTTGAGCGATCCGTTTTGCACAGAGACAGCTTGATCCGTCTGAAGGCCGCCGATCACATCCTGGCTGGCGCCGGACAGTTGAAATGTGACAGGCGTATTTTCCAGGGTCAGAACCAGCCGCCAACTATCCGGGCCAGCTTGGGGAAAATTCAGGACCGTTCCGAGGCCGGAAGCTGTCTTAATGGCGAGGACCAGCTTGCGGTGATTGCTGTTTTGAAATTCGACTTGTTCGAGGGGGATGTTAGTTGCGGGGTCGGTGTTAGCTAGATGAACGATGATGAGAACGGCCGCGGCATTACCGGCGGCTGTTCGATCCGCCGCCGAACTCTGGCCCTTGAGAATCAAGTGATCCGTCCCATCTTCCACCAGCACATTTCCTAAATCTGGATCGAGAAGGTCGATGGTGACCTTGCCGGCACCGTCGCTAACCACGCCGTCGGAGTCTGAGGTGCTGGCGCCAGTCACGATTTGCCGGCCATTTACGGCCGATGTCTCTGACATGACGGCGAGGGAGTTGATCCCTGAAGTATTGGCGATGACATTCAAGGTGCCATCAAATACGGGAATGGAGGGAGTGCCCTCCGTCCCACTACCGGTCAGGGGGATAAAGGGAAAATTGCTGGCTGGGATACCGGTTCCATTGCCTCCGATCAGGCTGAAGCCAGGAGTGGAAGGCGTGGCATAAGAGATACTGGCCATCGTATAAGCGCCCGCGGGCTGCCACAGAAGAGTCTGCCCTGCTACGCTAAGAGATCCGCTCACGGATGCAGACGGCATGTGAAAGGCGGCGGGGGTTCCACTTAAAACGGATGATCTGGATTTTATCAGAAAACGGCGCGAAATACTCTCTCCGCCAGCGGCCATGGTGATGGGTAAACTATAGAGATCCTGTGAGTAGCCACCGCCATTGCCTGGATTGAAGTGGTTATATCCGGCGGATGGTGAAAATGTCGCGAGTGGCATGACCGCGGAATCCGGGATCGTCATGGATCCCCAACCTCCTCCCAGATCGCCGGAGGCTCCGGTCGCTTCGGCTTTGGTCAGTACATTGACGAGAAGGTATTGGCGGACGAGTGCCGTGGCATTCTCGGTGGCGATTCGCCGCTTGGCGCTTTCGGAAAATTGGGCGACGTATTCCATTTCGGACGTCATTGTCATGATCCACCCGGCGGTAATGGCTCCTGCGATCAGGATGATGGCCAGCACCACGATCAGCACGCCTCCTGCGGTCCGGGTTCGCCGTTTCATAAGGCTGGAAACATGGGAATCGTGAAGAACAGCGATGTCCTTCCTCCCATATTAGGATAAGATGCGCGGGGGTCGGCTGCCCCATAATTTACAGTCGCCGGGGCCTCAAGCTCCGGCACCCCAGGGTCGGGCCACCAGACAAAATAGAACGGACGTTGAGCGGCCACTTTGAGCCGGTCGATCGCGGTGCTTTCCACTTCCGAGGTGCGAACGGCCCTTTCAAAGGCGACGACAAGGGGATTGAAGGCTACCGTGGCATCCCCCTTTTGATAAAAGACGTCATAATAATCGGTGAGTGTCCCCCTTTGATAACGGCGTCCGCTGACATAGGTGCCCTCTGGCGATTGGGTTGCGATGAGATCGATGTCATAGACGGCCAGCACGGAAAGGGCACTGGCATCCTCCGAAGGTTGCAAGATGAAAATGGAAAGGTTTTGGGCAGTCGATGCGCCGTGGTACTCTGTGAATGTGCCGGCTGATGCCGGTATGGAGTCCTGCAATAATAAGCGAAATTTTTCTGGCAGGTCGAGGCTTTGCCCCTGGAAGGTGGCTGGTACAGGAATCGTCGTCGGGTGGGTGGAATTCAACACGCCGTCCGCCCGGCCGAGACAAAATACGGCATTGGCTTTTCCCACGTCTTCCCATAGCCGATCGCGCAAGAGATCGGCATATGCCCGGCGTCCGTAGTTAGGAGCGACCCATGCATCAAGGGTGGTGCCGCCCATGTCGTAGAAATTTTGCAGGACGGTGGAGCCGAGAGTTACGCTGACGTAGCTGCGAGAGGTGGCTTTGCCAACACCGAGATTGCGAAAGATGAGGACTCCCACGGTGATCAGCGCTGCACCGATGGCCAAGGCGACGAGGATCTCGATCATCGAGAAGCCTCGAGATCTTCCATGGCGACAGCGGCCTGGCCGCGTCGTCTCTCTATCGTCCAGGCGCGAGCGCATCGGTCGCAAGCTTTTGGTCCTCCTGCGGGCGGGTGATGACGACGGGAGGAGCTTTCCCGCCTGGCACAGCTTGCCTGCCCCCAAGCGCGCTTCCAACGGTGGGTTTAAGCTGAATCGCCACGAAAATGCGTTTGGGGAGTTCCCGGGAGTCTTTGTTGACCCATTCGATCTCGATCATCGAATCATAAATGGCGGCCACGCGGAGAGTCTGAGTTTGGCCCTCGATCACCGGAGGCAGAGTTTTTCCGGTTTCCAGGATGAGATCTCCTAACAGGACTTTCCAGCCATTCGGTCCACGCGTGCGACCGACGATCTTGAGCCCACCCAGCACGGCTTCGATGCGGCTTTCCTCACTCTTGGCATCTGTCGCGATCACGGGAGTTTCGGGCTTTGGCTCCTCGACTTTGGCGAAAGGATTTCTCTCCGATTCGGTGACTTCCGTCACCTTTCGTGATGAAGGCAGCAGGATGCTGGTGCCGTCCTGTGCCGACAGGGTGACAAGGCTGCATCCGATCAGGGTGAAAACCAGGAAGCTGCTAGTTTTCATGGGGTTTCCAGCACCTCCTTTTTCACGAGCGGGAGATCGAGGACCAAGCTCATCCGCACATCGTTGCCCGACTCCCCGCGGACGATTCGCAGATTCGTTACCCGCGAGGACGGTAGCTCTTCCTCGACTTTTCCCAGCCAGTTGAGTGTCTTTACGTAGTCTCCTTCGAACGTCAGATGGGCGCGGATCAGATGGGGGATGGTGTCGTTTTTATTCGTGATGCTCTCGAAGCGTTGCGAAAGCGTGATAAGTCCACCCTGCTTGACGCGGGAGGCGATATTTAGTTCCCCGGCCTCCGGCGTTTCGATTTTGCGGAGAGCCGCGCTCCAGGCATTGAGAAAATCAAGCATGGTGGCCGAGTTTCTTTGGACCTGGAGGAGTGTATTGCGTTCGTTTTGGAGAGTTAAATCCATGCCCCGGGCCGTTGATTGGGCAGAGGCCAGTTCGCTATTGATTTTGGCCAGGCGTTTGCGGGATTGCAGGACGCCTTGCACGAACAACACACCGAGGAGCGCGACCAGGAAGAGGGCAAGATGCTTGTTATTCATTTGCCGGGATTTGCTTCCGAAAAGGTGGGAACCTCCCGAATGAGGGTGGCCTCGTAACTAATGCGATTGCCCTCCTGGCTTTGCTTGGCTGAAAATGGCCGGAAGGTGGATTTTCGAATGGCCTCGATAGTTGTTTCCAACTGCGAAGGGTCTGCGGTTTGTAGCTTGAGGGCGAATTGCAACTGGCTGTTATTCTTTTCGTCGCGGCTGAAGGAGAGTTCATTGATCGCGGATTTCGCGGTCATGCTGCGGCTGATTTCGACCGTTAAGGACTGCAAGCCAACCGAGCCTTCGACCCATTGAAGCAAATCGACGGCGTGTTTGGTGCGTGCTTCCAGAGCGGTCCGGGAGGCTTGGGTCTGGGCGACTTGAGCTTTCGCCTCGGCCGTTTCCCGGCGCGTATTTTCCAGTTGCCCCGCTGCATGGCCGATTTGCAGAAAAGTGATGACAACGAGAATCACGGCACCAAGTGCGCTTAGGTAAAACAAGATCGGCACCAGCCGAAGCGCTACCGGCAATGGAGGCAGCACATCGCCCCGCTCATTCTTCAGGTCATGAAGGTTTTCGTGAGAAATCAGCATGATTAGAGATCAGCCAGGACGCGCCAGAGGTGATCGGGCTCCGAGTGATCCGCGATAGGAATCTCCGGGAAGCGCGTGCGAAGTTCCTGTAAAATGGGCGAGTCGGCAATGTCTGCGGCGAAACGAATGCTGCCCCCCTCGTTGATCCGGGTCAGAAATGGCTGAAGAATTTCAAAAACCGCCGCATAGTCGCCTTCCTTGTAAAGATCGGTCCGGGAGCGCAGTTCCGGCCATAGGTCTCCATTTTCCAGCATGGCGCACACGGAGCCGTCGCAGCAGATAATGTCCAGGTATTGAGCTTTTTGCTCGCTCTCGGCTTTGGCGGAGTTTTTGTCGTCGTTCGTGTGAACAGTCTCCAAAAGCCGGCGAAGCAGCGCATAAGTCCCGCAGCTGATACGCCCGGCTTTCAGGCCGATTTCTCGCAGTTGAGTTTCTAACTGCTTGATCTGTTCTTCATCCACGGTGAGCAGAATGGTGGATACGCTCTCGGGATTGCTGGTGAAAGCATAGCGTTTTCCGCGTTCATAGCGCGCGCCGAGCACCACGCGCGGATTGCTGCGAATCAACTCTTCGACGCCGGGTTTTCGGGAAACATTGGACTCCAGGTTGATCACATAACGGGAGTTGATGGAAACCGCGCACCACCCTTCATCGGTAAGGGCTCGCCACTCTTCCGTCATGCGCGCAGCGATTTCCTTGAAATCTCCATGCTGGGTGCCTCCATCGTAGAGTTTCCCTCCCTTGCCGACGGCCTTCCAGGATGTTTGGTTGCGCCCGATATTGAGCAGGAGCGTTCGTTGATGATCGAAGCGCCGGCTCCACGGAGCTCGGCGGTCGTCGGGCTCCGGCCGAAACGCGGCAAAGGTCAGCACATCCTTGATGTCGCTGAGTTTCATAGGGCGATCTTTCTCTGGCGATCCAGATAGTCCTCCACCTCTTCTTGGCTAAAGCCGGTCGGCTTGGGCGAGCTGCTGCGAAAGCCCTCCATTTCCCGGATCTCGATGCTTTTGTCGAAATTGTTCATGCCCCGTTTCCAGCCGGTTTCGAGTTCCTGATCCAGTTTTTTGAACTCACCCCGCCGGATGATATTGACCACGCCATCGTATTGGAGCAGGACCTCATGGATGGGGAAGCGCTTGCTTTTTTCCTGATCGAGCTGGAGCCGCTGGCACAAGATGAGCCGCAGGCAATCCGCCATCGTCGCCTGTGCTGTTTCCACCCGATCCGATGGGATGAGCTTTAGAAAGCGGCTGACCGTTTGTGAGGCCGACGAAGTGTGAAGCGTCGCCACCACGACGTGCCCGGTCTCTGCGGCCTGAAGCGCGATTTCCGCGGTCTCACCATCGCGAATTTCACCGACGATAATGACATCTGGCGCCTGCCGGAGCGCGGCCCGGAGCGCTCCTCCGAAATCATGCTCGTCACTGCCCATTTCTCGCTGAGAGACGAGGGAGGGAAAGTTTTCGGGATAGATAAACTCGATCGGGTCCTCGAAGGTGATCACATGCTCCCGCCGACGTTCGGCCCGGTGCTTGACCATCGAGGCAATGGTGGTGGATTTGCCGCTGCCCGTGGCGCCGCAAATCAAAAAGAGCCCGTTTTTTGCCTCGAGAAATGCTTTTACGGCAGGGAGCGGAACCTTGATGGCAGACGGGTCGGGAATGTTTTGCGGAAGCAGGCGAAGAACCCAGCGAAAACGCCCCTGCGTGACCATCCGGCTCACGCGGAAGCGGTGCGGGCCGATATTCATCGCGTAATCCAGGCAGCCGGGAGCCAGATCAGGCAGAGTTTCCGGCTCATACTTAAAGTTATCGATGATTAACTGTCCGTTGGCTTTGTAGCAAAGAGGCTCATGAGGCGTGATGTAGTAATCACTAATGCCTTCGCCCTCGGCGAGATCGATGATGCGTTTTCCGAGAGGGCTGTCTGATGTGACGTTATCCATGAGCGCGTTCGCTAATTCTGAATGACCGGTGGCAACGAGAAGACGACGCCGTTGCTGTTGATGGTGAGCGTTTTGGCGGTGACGCTGCCCCTGAAGACACTGCCAGCGTTGAAAGTGACGGAGCCCGTCGGAGCCACGAGTTGCGCGTAGACAGTGCTTCCAGAGTTTGCGTTCAGGCTTCCGGAGGAGAACTGGAGCTGCAGCCACTCGGGATGATCCGCATTTCCCAGGACTGATCCGCTGTTGAGGTTGATGTCGTTGCCTACCGTAATGATGACTTTTCCCACGATTTTGAGGCCGCTGGTGCTGTTGAGATTCAGGCTTTGAAAGCTGTAGTATTGGGTCACCTCGGGATTTAACGGATCTCCCAGCACGAAGGATGTGCCATTGTTGGCGGTGAGATTGGAGTAGTGCCCAGCGTTTAACCTTACGTCGCCGACTGCGCTCGTATTGATTGTGATGTTGGAGTATTGCGAGGCGCTGAGCGGACCGGCTGGCGGGGAGTTAAGGCTGATCGATCCATTGCTGTCAGCCGGAGGAGGCGGCGGAATTGTCGGAAAGGCCGGAGAGTTGTGACGACGGATGACTTTGCCTTCCAGGGTGGCGCTGTTATTAAAAGTGACCGAATAATTGTCGGGTGTGATGCTGCCGTTTTCATCGAGAACCCGCGGAACGGTCTGTACCGTTCTTTCGCCTGCGCTGTTGAACTCCCATCCCAGAATGACCGTGGAAAACGAGGCTTCGGTGGCCGGAGACCAGATCGTGCCGTTGGTGCGTTTGATCTTTGGTGTTCCTGGCAGATAGAGATTGCCCTTCAGAATTTTGGCGTTCGAATTGAAGGTGATGTCATTCATCGTGCCTCCGGCGGGCGGGGAAGCATAAACGAGTGACCCGACGAAGGTGCCATTGAGAGTGGCGCTCCCGACGAGAGCCCCATCGGCCAATGTAATGACGACATAAGTATTGGTCGCTACCGGACTTGCGGAAAACCATTGCCCATACCCTTCGGGTCCATAGACCCGAGCCTTGACTTCGACCGTGCCGTTATTGCCTGCGCCGGAGTTGAACTGACCGGTATAAAGCGTTCCTTCGATCGGATTTCCATTCGCATCCCCGGGATCGCTGCCATCGATGGTGTAATAGATTCGCGCCCCTGTCGGGTAATTCTGACCACCGCTCAGTGCGATGGATACCGGCAAGTCAACGGCTTTGGAGCCGCTGGGAGGATCGATGACCGGAGCGACGAGGCTGGTTTCGGTAATATTGACCGTCTCCTCTTTCAGTTCGGAATTGGTAAAAAGAGCGTCACTGGATTTAGCGATGGCCTTGATGGTCAGGGTCGACCCGGTACCCCAGTTCGCAAGTCCCAGGCCGATATTATTAACGATGCCGAACTGGGCATTGGAGGTGTTGGCCGCGAGCGGATCAGATCCATCGAGAGTGTAGTTGATTTTTAACCGGTTCACCTCGCGGTACTTTTCCGGGATTTCCGAAAGGTTGCTGATGGAAATGGACGCAGTAGGCGCAGTGACCGTCCCGCCACTCATCGCGCCTCCAGCCTCGGCATAAGTCATGCCGTCTGGTTTGGTAATAGTCAGCACGGGTTTGACCGGAATCGGCGTCCACGCGCCGGAATTGGGGTCGCTGTCGCTCCACCGATCAGGGTCGATGGTCTTGGCGATGGCTGTGATGGTGCCGCCGGGTGGGACTGGTATGGACGTGTGGGGCGTATATCGCACTTCTCCGCCGCCGACGTTATAAAAGATCTGCGAGACACCGTCGGGATTGTTTCCAGAGATAGTGATGGGAAGATCAAAATCCACGAGAGGGCGCTCGCCACTCGGTGGGGAAAATGTGGGTTTCGCGAGCTTTTGCACGCCTGGAGCTGTCGGTGGAGTATTGCCGGCGGCTATTCCCGTACCAGGAGTGACGGGACCTGTCGGCGTGCCTGGGTCTGTATCCGTATAGTCCCAGACCCACTTATTGGTCGTGTCGAGTTGGTTGGATTGATCCCGATTTTCCGGGGTGTATGTCCTCTGTCCCTCGGCATCATCCAGGACAAAACGCTGCACTCCCCCGGCTCCTGCGGTGGTGATCACGAAGCGTCGAGCCGTAGTATCCCATATCGCGCGTTCCTGGCTGGATCCTGTTTGTGATGCATCCAGCATTTCTGCCTTCAATCGCAGATCGACGACGCTCCCCCGGAAGCC